>LFFM01000021.1_pt1 | contig 82581 bp, 58 predicted proteins | sample 643131 | NCBI WGS metagenome assembly LFFM01 (sample SAMN03777445, study PRJNA286221) | soda lake metagenome | biome: soda lake; feature: Kulunda steppe; material: water; isolation source: sample Tc-Br brine of Tanatar trona crystallizer | place: Russia: Kulunda steppe | collected 2011-07 | reverse complement strand
TACATCGGCGCCCGCACCACCTGTTTTCCGGGAGCGTCGATGACGACGAGATACCGCCCGACCTCCAGCTCCGGAATCTCTACGGGCGTACTCCCCGAGTAGCGCTCGTCGCTGATGACCAGACGCCGATCGATTTCCTCGTAGGGAAATAGCGTGATCTCCGCTCCCGTCGGCCGGGTCTGAAGGCGGACCTCGACCTGGCGCGACAGTCGCTCCAGGTACTCGTCGTTGCCCACCTCTCGGATCATGGCGTCGAAGTAGACCTGCTCGAATTCATCGCCGTCGGCTTCCGCCTCGCAGTAGCGCTGCCAATACAACTGGGCGAGCTCATCGCGGGCTTCCGTGCAATCCGGGTCGTTGGCCAGCGCCTGCTGAAATCCGGTGACGGCGTCACCAAAAGAGCGAGCGCGCTGGAGTGTCAATTCCTGACGGCGGTCTTCGAGACGCCACAACTCGCGTTTTTTGTCGATCGGCTCCCAGGGCTCCAAAGTGTCGAGCAACCCGTTGATCCTGTGGGTCAACTGCTCGATCCGTGCATTGCCCTCGTGGTATCGCTCCGCGGCCTCCCGGCCCGATTCCAGTTGCTGACGCGCCCGACGAGGCCGAATCCCGTCCAGAAATTGCTGGAGCTCCTCGAATAACTCGCCGGCCGTCTGGAAGCGATCTTCCTGGCGGCGCTTCAGGGCCTTGAGGCAAATATCGTTGAGCGCCGGGGGCACATCCCAGCGATCGTGATCGATACTCTCCACCGGCGACTCCAGGTGGCCATCGACGACGCGGCGCATCGTCTCCACCGGATTCATTCCCTCGTACGGCGGCTCCAGCACCAACATTTCGTGGAGCACCATCCCCAGTGCGAAGACATCACTTCGCTCATCGACTTCGTCGAGTCTACCCCGGGCCTGTTCCGGTGACATATAAGCCGGCGTTCCCAGCGTATGAGCGCTATCGCCGAGTGTTTCGCCCTGCTCGGACATCTCGGTAGAGACCCCTTCGCCGCTGACGTGGGCCAACCCCCAGTCCATAACGAGGACCTCGCCGAATTCACCGAGCATGATATTGCTGGGCTTGATATCGCGGTGGATAACGCCTCGGTCGTGAGCGTAATCGAGGGCCTGGGAGACTTGCTTTAAAATCACGAGCAATCGCGACAGCGTGTACTCCTCGACGTACTCGTCGCGCCCCTTGCGCAGACCATCGAGGATATCGGCCAGCGAGTGGTGATCCATGAGCAGCATCGTGTAATAGATGCTCCCGTCCCCGAGTCTACCGGCGTCGTAGACGGGCATGATGTTGGGATGCTCGAGTTGGCAGGCGGCCTGGGCCTCCGAAAAAAATCGGCGCACCGCCTCGTCGCTGTCGTCGGCGACGTCGTGAATCTTCATGGCCACATCGCGCTTCAGTTGTTGATCCTGGGCCCGGACGACGCGCCCACCGCCTCCACGACCCAACTCCTCGCGCAATTGATATCGCGGACCACTTCCCAGCCCGCCACCGGTCTCGTGTTCGAGCGGCGACCGGTACAGATCGGTCTGGCCGAAGCCGACCTCAAAGTCGCCGTCGCGCAGTGTATCACTGACCTCGATATCGCCGTCGCGCAGCGTGTCGGCGACATCGATCCCGGCGTCCCCATCGGCCCCCCCCTCGAGATTGTCGCTGGTCGGCGCCCCCCCCTCAAATTCCCCGACGTCCATCTCCAGTGGTTCCGTCTCGTCCTCTAACCCAGAATCTCCAACGGCCTCAAGGCCCCCCTCGTGGCGCGCCGTCTCCATCTCCTCGAAGACTTCGGCGTCCACGGCATCGACCAGCCGATCGAATTCGCTGCGCGACACCCAGCCGGACTGATGCCACAACTGGACCGACACCTGTTCTCCGGCCGCCGCCCTCGCTCCCAGGTCTCGCAAGATCTTGCTGACTTCATCAAACCCCAGAATCTGTAGCTTGAGCGCCGTTCGCGCAATCCGGTGATGTAGACTCCAGTCCAACAGCCAACCTCATTTACAGTGATGCCCGAAACTCGGGCTCATACCTCGCCCACGTCGTTGAAGTAGCATAACACCGCCGACCAACACCGCAAATCAAAGCCTCCCCACCGGCGACTGCCGAACCCCCCGCCGCCTCGCACTCCTGCAAATGGACGCACACCGTTGACACTGCACATCGCTGGGGTACATTGACCATCGAAAATAGAGCTCTCAACGACGTTTTCTCCCGCCGATTGCCCGATGATGATGGAGCGCAATATCCGTCGAATAACTTGGATGTCGCGCGGTCCGGCCTCGGTGGCACGAAGACAGCCGTTCGGCAGTATCTCTCCGGCATCGCCGGCTCCGATATCTGCTCGAGACCTCCAACAACTCGGACGCTGCTCGATGTGAAATCTTTACAGTTCGCCTAGATCGCAATTGGTGCGTCCCGAACCCTTGATCAGGAGAATCCCATGGCCAATCGTATCGCCTCCCGTGCTGCACTCGTCACCCTCATCGGGTCTCTGATGTTCTTCGTCTTCGCCTGCGGTGGCTCCGATACCGTTCCCGACGATCCCACCGGCGCTGATGCTGCTCCCGAAGAACAATCTGTCGTCCTGTACCAATACCGCTTCAACCCCAACTCGCTGGAGATTGAATCGGGCACCACCGTGGTCTTCGAAAACCGCGATGCTGAAGCCCACAACATCAATATTCCGGCCCTCGACGTCGACACCACCGTCGAACCCAATGAAGAATGGAGCCACACCTTTGAAACGCAGGGTGAATTTGCCGTCGGAAACCGATTTAGCGACGGCATGATGCTCGATTTGATGGTCGACTGACCCCTCCACATTCTCTTGCCCACCAAGCCCATCGCAGTTCGGCGATGGGCTTTTTTTATCAATTCAGCGAGTGGACGCCATGGAAGAGCCGTCGTCGGCAATCGTGCATTTTTATCGGGCCATCGTCCTTCATGCCGATGTATGGCGAGAGCGGCTCGACAATACCACCAACTGGGCGGTGGTCACCACCATTGGCGTCATCTCCTTTGCGTTTAGCCAGCCCGAATCCCCGCATTTCATTCTCTTATTCGTCGTCGTCGCCGGCTGGATATTTCTGGTCATGGAGAGTCGGCGCTACCAGGTCTACGATCTGTGGCGGCGGCGAATTCGAAGCATCAACCAGTATGTCGTCGCCCCTCGACTGGCTCCCGACGAGTCACCGTCGGACGACGAAGTCAAAAAGGGTCTCCAGGCCCTGGCACGCGATCTGGGCCGCGCGGTCCCTCATCTGCGCTTTATCGATGCTCTGGGCTACCGAATCCGACGAAATTACGGATTTATCTTCATCTTCAGTGTCGGAAGCTGGATCATGAAGTTGTTTTTGCACCCCGACGAGGCCCAGTCCGGCGCCCAGGTGATGGAGCGCGCCGCCGTGGGCGGGGTTTCGGGGACCGCAGTGATGAGCATTACCGCTGTGGTATCGCTGATCATTCTCTTTTTGGCACTTCGCGCCCCCTCCGAGCAGATGGTCAGTTGGCGTCGACTGCCATCGCCACTGGACCGCCTCAAGCGCGGCTCACTCTCGCCGGCCGCCACCTCCGATCGTCAGGAGCGAAAAGATCCCTTTATTCGCCCCGGGCCCCGCGCCCCGCGTCCGCTCTCCGAATTTCTCGACGAAAGCGAATTGACTGCCGACACCAACTCCGACGAGCCCGACGACTCCGATGGTCAAGAACCACCGAAGTCGCCGCCACCAAAAAATGGCGACGACGACTGATTTCTCACTCGGGCCCGGCGCTGTTGGACCACTCGATCAGTCCTCGAGGTCTTCCGCCCATCGGCGCCGGAGTTCGGCGACGGACTCCCGGAGCTGTTCAAAGCCCTGGGCGACCCACAACACCGGCTGATAGACGTCGATGCGAAACGGTGTCGAAATCACTTCGTCCAGGTCGAATTCTCGTATCTCCGGTCCGCCCAAAAATACGTTTTCCGCCTCGCCGAACGACGACATATGACCGGAGCCGTACAACTTCGTCTCGCCCTGCTCTTCGACGAGACCGAATTCCACAGTAAACCACCACAACCGACCCAGGGCGTCGAATTTGTCGCGATCATCGACGACCTCTGTCGCCAGTTGTCCGTACTCCTGGACGAAGTCCGCGAAGACCGGATCGGTGTGCATCGGAACGTGGCCGAAGACGTCGTGGAAGATATCGGGCTCCTGGATGTACTCCAGGCTGTTGCGGTTGCGGATCTCGAGCGTCGACGGAAACTCCCGGCGGCCCATGGAACCGAAGAACATCTGCGCCGGAATAAAGCCATCGACGGCTCGAATCGTCCACCCCGTCAGCGGCTCTAAATTCTCGTTGAGCTCGCCAAATAAGGGCACCCGATCGAGGGGCATCTCCAATTTTTCGAGACCATCGAGCCATGCCTGACTGGCGGTCTTCGGCAATTTATCCATCCGCCGCTTGCACAAAATCTCCCAGGTCTCGTCCTCTTCGTCGCTGTAACTTTTGCCCTCGTGCGAGATAAATCCCGCATTCTCCATCTTCAGGGCATCCTCGCCCCGGGGCTCCTCGGATTTACTCGGTGTCATTTCCATCGTCGGTTCTCCTGGCCAGAAGGGACGTCATCGAAGTAGTGGCTCACCGGTTCAACACATTCCAATGTCAGTGCAGCATGGAGCTAGGCAACGTTGTATCGAAGGGACCGACATCTCGGCAAGGCCGCTTGCCCCCTCGCGGCGCCCGCCCCCCCCCGTTCTTCAGGAGGCGTCGGGCTCGGCAGACCGATCGTCATCGGTTTCTGCAGTATCCGTCGGCGACGGCTCGTCATCGTCGGCCCAGGGCGGCGGAAGCACGGGACTTCGCTCTCGCGACTGACCGGAGCGCTGCAATTCGATCTCGTTGGTCAACAGCGCCGGCGCCACCGTCGATACCGGCACATGGCCGCTTTCAGCACCGCAAAACCCGTTGAAGACATCGATCTGGTCGGAGGCCGCTTCGATTTCACCGATCGCCGACAGCGGTGTACCGACCATCTCCGCCCCCCGAACCAACGTCTCCTCACCGGTTTCGGCATCGACCTTGTAGATCATGCGCGGAATGCCCTTGAAGGCCTGGTAGCCGAAACCGAGGGTATTGGTCGAACCGCCGGTGACATCGCGGATGATCAATCCGTAATCGTCGCCCTCTTCGCGGACCTGCTCCATCAGGCGTTCGCGCAACTCCTCGTCGGAGACCGTCTTGTCGGAGTCCGCTTCCACCACGAAATTGGCCATTCGCGCCTGGGGTACATTGACCCCCTGGGCGCGCCCGTGGCCGGTGGACTGCTCGAAATTTTCGATCGGTGTTCGACTCATCAAAAACCCGACGAGGGTGCCGTCCTCGACCAGCGAGGCCCGCTGGGCGGGGACGCCTTCGTCGTCAAAGCGGTAGTGACCGTTGAGCTGGGTGCCGTCGTAGGAATCCATGGTCGGATCGTCGTAAATCGACAGAAACTCCGGCATGATCTGGCTGTCGACGTGGCCCGAAAAGGTTCGGCCTTCGGCGTCGTCGAGCTGGCGCTCGCCCTCTAAGCGGTGGCCGACGGCTTCGTGAAAGAGGACGCCGGCCGCCTGTGGATCGAGAATCGCCGGTCCCGTGTAGGGATCGATGACCGGTGCTTCGCGCAAGTCCCGGAGGTCGGCGATCATCTCATCGACTTCCTCGCGAATCGTTTCCTCGTCGGGCAACTCGTCGCCATCGAGGGCGAAAAAGCGCCGGCTATTTTCGAGCAGCATTCCGTCGTCGGCCCGCGTGTGGGCCTGGGCGTGAACGGCGTAGATGGTAAATTCGTCGACAATATCCGTCCCCTCGGAGTTGACCAGATATCGAATCTGGCGCCGGGCGGTGACGTCCATCTTGGCATCCATCAAAAAGTCGTGCTCTCGCATCTCGGCGGTGATCCCGCGCACCATCTCTCGCCACTCGCCCCGATCGATTTCCAGAGGCCTCGATTCGCCACGATATTGCTGGGCTTCCTCCCGACTAAAGCTGGGCACTTCCAGGTCTTGATCGGCCTGATAGACCGCCCCGCCGCGCTTGGTCTGATAGTCGCTCAAAGCCTTTTTGTACGCCTCGTCCGTCAGCAGCCACAGCGCTCCGCGCAGAGCATCGACATCGGCATCGATCGGCTGAATTCGATCGGCTCGAAAATCGCCCATCCGCCAACTCTCGGCGTCGACGTCGGCGAAGTTATCGAAATCGTAATCGCCGACGCGGCTCTCGACGTAGGCGTAGCGCTGCCGGTTGTGATCTTCGCCGGTCAATGAACCGTAGCGCCCCGTCAGACTGTAGCGCTCTTCGTCGCGCAGATGATACGACAAAAAGTAGGGCGGTTCGTAATCATCGATGCGCAATCGATCGATGGAGCGATCCAATTCCTGCGTCAACGCCGTCTGAACCGCCTCTCGCTCCTCCTCGTCGGCGACCATCAATTCTTCTTCCAGATCCGGCGTCGCCGGCGACGCCGCACATCCCATCAATCCCACAAGTGCTGCCGCGACCAATCGCCGGTCGAGTATTCGTGCCACAGAAACTGCCATCGATAATCCTCAAATCCTCAAGTCTCGCCATACCACGCCGCATCGAAGCGCAGCGTGTTCAGTGTACTTCGCGCAGTTCTTCAATGGTCTCCGGGTCGTCCTCTTCGAGTTCGCGCACAAATTCAGCCTCCCAGGGCCCGGCGCCACTTCGATTGTCATTGTAGCCCCACTGACCGACCAACTCCAATTCCTCGCCCCGTCGCTCCAGCAAAAAGAAGCCCTGGCCACTCATGCCCTCCTGTGCTGCATCGCGGGCTCCGGGCTCATCCCACGAAAAGAGCAAGAGATTGCCGTCGACTTCCCCCTCCACAGTGCCTCCTCCGCCGTAGACGTAGACCCCTTCCACGCGGTCGCCATCCTGGTACAGATACATGTGCTCGAATTGATCGGAGTACCACAGCCCGGAGTACGAGGCGCCCTCGGGCATCGTATCGGCACTCGGCACATCGCCAGCGGTGGCGCATCCGGTTGAAACAGCGGCAAATAACAACACTGCAGCCATCGCGACCACAGTTCCTATTGATTTTGTTGCGTCCATGACCACCTCGACAGTGAAAAACTCGTCAACGACTCCATCGAATTATCGACTCTGCGCTCTGGCGCTTGTTGGCACCGGCGGGCCCACTGGATCGATTCGATTCACGACACTTCCTGCAAATCGTCTCGAAGGACCCGGCGCGTCGACGGATCGGCGCGCTCGATCAGCCCTCGAAGGATATTGGATACCCGTTCGTTTTCCAGCAACAATTCCCATTCTCGGGGTTTTAGATAACTGATCCGTCGTCCCCGTTGCTCCTCGAAGATAAGCCGCACCGTGACCTGTTGTTCACTCCGTTCGACGGCCTGCAATCGCACCGTCTGTGGGTCGCGAAGCTCCAGCAAGTCGTCTTCCACACTCTGGAGGTGACGATACAATCGCATTGCTCGCTTGACCTTCGGGTCTTCGTAGGCCTCGAAATTTTTGTTGCGGCTAAACTGCACGTCGTCATCGCGCAGAAGCCGTCGTACAATGCGGTAGGTCAGGTCCATGCCGGTCAGGTCAGTACAAATGTCAGCTCGTCGCCACGAGCAGTTCGTCGCACGTGATGTTGTTGTACAACGAAACACCCGGGCCTGGCCATTCCCCGACGACCGGTGGCCGCGCACGATGAACCCCGCAGGTCAGTCCCAGACATAAATCTCACCCAGTCCCTTGGAGTCGCGAAAGCGCTCCAGCCGCTCGATGAGTTCTTCGGTAATGATCATATCTCGCGGGGCCACCGGAATGCCGTGGGCCGTCTCCAGAGGACGCGCAAGGACCATTCCCGGCTCCAGTTTTTCGAAACCGACGACGACCTGAGTATTTCCCGACGTCGCCAATCGATCTCCCATCATCTCCTTGAATTCGTCGACCAACTCCGGGTCGAAGCGTCCACCACTGCGGGCGTCGATGACATCCAGCCCCTCTTCGATGAAGTCGCAACGGCCGTCGCCGTTGTTGCGCGCCGTCTTGACGCGCTCGAAGAAACTGCAAATCGCCAACACCTGGCAGGCGTCAATGAATTCGTCGTCCAACAACTGCCCGCCTTCATCGGACGACGGCTCACCAGGCGCAAATTCCGGATCGTCGTGGCGCGACAGATAATGCAGGACCAGTCGCCCCGCCTCATGGAGCGCCGGAACATGGCGAATGGCCTGCTGGCCGAGCAGTGGATGAAACTCCCAGGTCGCCTCTTCGACGGCGTCAAACGCGTCGAGGTCTTTGCCGATGAGAGCCGGCGACGCATTGATAAGTCCCAGCCAGTGCAATAACGCGGCCCGCTCCAATTCGCGGACCATGGTGTCATCAAAGCCCAGATACTCGGCGAACATCACCACCCTTTCGGCGGTTCGCTGACAGTGCTCGACGACCTGGATGTCGCCGAGTTCCATGATGCATAACAGGGCCTTGATCATGCCGTCGAAGCTGTCCTGGAGTTCGCTGTATAGCCGCGAGATCTTGCGGTTGCTTTCTCGGACCTCCCGGGTTCGCTCCTTGACGCGATCTTCGAGATCGCCGTTGAGCTGACGCAGCTCTCGATTGAGACTGCGGAGTTCATCATTCTGGGACTCGATATGATCTTCGTAGCGCTCTTTGGAGGCCTGAAGCTCGTATTGTTCGAGCGCAAGGTCGACAATGCGCACAAAATTATCGTGATCCCAGGGCTTGGTCACGAAGCGAAACACCTCTCCTTCATTGATGGCCTTGATCGCCGTCGACACGTCATTGTTGCCGGTCAACATCATGCGAACTGTCGTCGGAAAGTGGTTTCGCGCGTAGTCCAGCAATTCGATGCCCGTCATCCCCGGCATGCGCTGGTCGGCGATCAGCACTGATACCGTCTGCTGACCCAACAGCTCCAGTGCCTTGCTGGCGTCTTCGGCAGTGATCAGCTCGAATTCGCGACCGGCAAATAGGCGGCGAACGGCCTTGAGGATGTGGCGCTCATCATCGACGACGAGAATCCGCCGTGTCAGGTCGTCGAACTCGTTGCTCAGACTCCATTCGGCCTCCAGGGTATCGGCGGATTCGTCCAGCGGTCTCGCCTCCGAACGGCCCGCCCCTGAAGTGTCATTTGATGTCGTCATAAGGTGCGTACTCCTGCGCGCCGGCATTTACCAAACGGATCGGGTCATGGAATTGATCGGTACCAACTCGGCAGGTGCCAATCAACTCTAACGTCGCCTATTCCCGATTATTCGGATTCCCGCGCCGGATACACCGTGCCCCATCGGGGTCCAGCGCCATCGTTTGAGAAGCGGTCAAAAAAAGCGGACCGAGCAGCCCAAGACTACTCGGTCGCGTTGCTCCCAACGCGCGAAGAGGCCCGAAGAGGCCGGGTAAATCAGCCGGCGAATGCCGACGGGAGACTTTTGTGACCGCTTCTGAGAGCATCCGCACAAGCCAGGCCAGACCGCCGGTCATTCCGGTGTTCGAGCCAGTCGTTCGCACAGGCTGGCTGCGCCGGCCGGAAGAAGGGTCGTAATCAAAATGACGGCCTGCGACGGCACAATCCATCGGGTCAGCGTCTCGATAACACCGTCACCGCCGCCGGCGACCATCTCCGGCATCAGCGCCAGCATCGCCGCCACTACTCCGGTACTGGCCCCGACGACAAGGAGCGGAAATACCAGCCAGCCCAGCACCAGCTGCCGCGCCCGCACCTGGCTATCTTCGACGGCTCTCGAGACCAGCCCCCGTCCGCAGACATACAGCGTCGCTGCCAGGGCCCCCAATCCGTGGCCGGCCACAATCAGCCAGCCCCATTTCCAGACCCATCGATTCTCGGGCACGTTTAAAAACGCCCAGCCGCCGGCGAGCATCATCACCGCCGCCGGAATGACCACCACGGCCACCATCAGCGTCTTGAGCACCCGGCTTCGGGTCCACACCAGCGACGCCCAGCTCCCCCAGGTCAGGCTCATGGCGCCGACGGCGACACTGGCCGTAATCCACTGACTCTCCGTCCATCCCACCAGATACTTGGCGGTCGTGACCGCCATCAGTGCCAGGGCTGTCAAAAATAGACCGGCCAATCCCCACAGGGCCAATTCTGCGATCGCCGACGGTCTGTTGGTCCTGTTGTCACGCATCGTCACGTCTCCTGTGCTTGGGCTACCCGGAATCGTTGCCATCCTGCGGGGGGCGGTCGAAGAAATCTCGTCACACCGCACTCAAAATCCAGTCGCCGCAGTTGATCACGGCACCGACCACATAGTAACGGTTCTCAGTGGCGAAACAAACTCGACGCCTCCCTCCATTCCCGCTTTCGACTCGTGGAGTCCCCGGTGAATACCGATACTGCCATCATTCTCGCCGCCGGATACGGCAGCCGCCTCGACGCTGAGGTCAGCCACAAATTACTGGTCTCCATCGGCGGCCGACCGCTGCTCGGACACCACGCCCGCAATTTCGCTCGACTCGGTGTCCAACGCCTCATCGTCGTCACCGGATACCGCGGCGACGAGCTTCAGCGGGCCATCGACGGCGTCGACATCCTGGAGCCGATCTCCATCGACTGCGTCCATAATCCGAACTTCGATGACGGCAACGGCCACTCCGTCCTCGCCGGTGCCCGGGCCCTCGACGATGGCCGCCCGTCGGCGCCATTTTTTGTGACCATGAGCGATCACATCTACGAGCCGGACCTATTCGACGATATTCGGCGGCAATTCCCCGACGGCCTCCACGCCGATTGTGACGGCGCCCTCTTTGTGGACCGCAAATTAGAGACCATCTTCGATATGCCCGACGCCACCAAACTCCGCTTCGACAGCCCGCTACGAATCGGCAAAGAACTCGGCGATTTCGACGCCGTCGACACCGGTCTATTCTGGTGTCGACGCCCCTTTGTCGACGCCTTACAGTCGGCACTGGACGAGCGCGGTGACTGCTCGACATCGGACAGCGTCCGGGCCCTGCACGGAGCCGATCGCTTTCGGTTTATCGACGTCGGCGACCGACTCTGGCAGGATGTCGATACCGCCGGGGCCCGTCGCCACGCCGAGCAATTGTGGAACTGCGATTTTGACCTCGGCGAAATCAGCACGCAATAAAGCGGCCGCCGACGGCGGCCCAGCGATTCGGAACACCGCTTCTTACCGGCCATCCGGCCTGCCATGACCGACGCCTCCAACCAGCACTCGACGGGACGGATTGGCCCCTGGATTGTGGCCGCCGTATTGACGGCCGTCGTCATGGGGTCCGTCGACGCCATCAGCGCTCTGTGGACGTCGACAGGGTCGACTCCAGTCGCGGCGGTGATGGCCTGGCTGGCCTTTGTCTCGCTGTGGTCGCTATCCGCTGTGGGCTGGGCGGTACTGACCGGCGGATTGCTCTGGGCAGCCACTGGCCGCTTTGGTGCCACCTCGCAGATTGCAACCCTCATCGACACCCTCCGTCGCTGGTACCGACAGCGCCACGACGGAGACGACGCCATCCGCTGCGCCAACGTGCTGACCGGGCTGATCGCTCTGGTGGCGTGGTCGGCGGCCAGTATCGGGCTGACCACGCACCTTATCGAGGCCCATGAATTGGCCTGGCTTATCGCGGCGACGTCCCTGGCCGGACAGATCGCGCTGGCCGTCGGCGTCGCCGTCGTCTCACTGGCGCTTCGGCGATTACTCATCGCGCTGTTATTGGCCCTCTCCGATACCGATCGAATGCGCTGGCTGCACCTTCCGGCGCTCATCGCCACCATCACCCTATTGACCGTGGCAACGCTGATCGCCGCCGCCATCGTCGGCCGCGATATCTTCTGGGCTGTCGAGGGTCCGGCGCTGGTGCTTTCAGCCACCGCGATCGTCCTCCATCCCCTCGTCGCCTACCTGATTGACACCCGCCGGCGGGCACCGAATATCACGGCCCACGTGGTGTGGGCGGCTCCGCTGGTGGCGCTTCTCGGCATCGCCGTTGGCACCCACCACTCCGACGCCCGGCGCATCGTCGTCCTTCACGGAGATGCCGCCCACTTCGCGTACCATCCACTCCAGGAGCGCTTCGACGTCGACCAACTCCTCTCTGGCGACGATTGTCCTCCCTTCGACGCCGAGGGACGACCGGTGGACGGGATGTCCCATCAGGAATTCACCGATCGGTGCATCGATGCCGACTACGCTCGACCCTTTGCCCGCACCGACCCCCCGACCTACGAGGAACCGTCGTTTCAACGTCGCCCCTCATTTGTCTTCATCACCTGGGATTCCGTCCGCGTCGACCGCCTCGGCTTTATGGGACACCACCGCGATACGACCCCGCACCTCGACGACCTCGCCGACGACAGCCTGGTCTTCGAGCGGGCCTTTACCCAGGACTCCGGCACGGGTCCCAGCTTCTGGTCACTGATGACCGGCAAGACCCCTTTTCAGGTCGACCTCGTCGACGGTCACAGTTTTCCACCGCCGATTGCCGACGGGGAAGCGATGCTCGGCGACGTCCTCGCCGACGCCGGATACCACAGCGAGGCCGTCATGTGCGGCAGTGTCTTCGACCAGCAAGACTGGGCAATTCGCCGCGGTTTTTCGCGCTTTGACAACGTCTGCGACGACCAGTTGAGCGAATTGGCGCCCATGGTCGCCGACGCCGGCATCGAGACCGTTGAGCGACTGGTCGACGACGACGAGCCCTTCTTTTTGTGGCTCCACTTCTACGATCCCCACCATCCGTACAACGACCATCCAGACATCGGCTACGGCTCCGATCGACTCGACCGCTACGACGAGGAATTGACCTACACCGACCGACACTTCGGCCGCGTCATGGAGACCATCGACGCCATCCGCGGCGACTACGATCGGCCCCTGTACACCATCGTCGGCGCCGACCACGGTGAAAATTTCGGCGAACACGGCACCGATCCCCACGCCCGCAATCTGTATCGAATCGTCACCCAGGTCCCCAAACTCGTCGATGGTCCGCACATTTCTCCGCGCCGCATCGACAGCCCCGTCGCCTTTAATGACATCTACCCTTCGGTCCTGGAGCTCGCCGGTATCGAAATCCCGGAGGAATCGACAATGGTCAGCCAGGTCCCGGTCTACTTCGGTGCCGAGGCCGACGACGAACGGATGGTCTTTCAGGAAAATTCCTACTCCCGGCCGCGGCGCCACACCCGGGGAGTCATCTACGGGCGCTACCACTACATCATGGACCTGACGACGCACACCTCGGAGATGTACGACTACATCGACGACCCGCTGGAGCGGCGCAATCTCGCCGGTACCGGCCTGCCCGAAGAACGCATCATGCGCCAGGCACTGTATCGATTCTTACAGACCAGCCAGATCCCCGAGGGGCTGGAGGACTAATCACGGCGAACCGACATCAACTCGCCTTGTCGCCGCGCTTGTCATCGTCATCGAAGCCGTAGTCGCGCTTCAACTCAATGTCGCCGTATCCCCGAAACCCGTCGTCATCGTCGAGCGACGCCTTTTCGTCGGACTCAAAGCCGTACCCGCCGTAATTCGACAATTTTCCGGCTCCGCCAAAATCGCCATCGTCAAAACCAAAATCTCGGTCCATCGTCAGAGACTGACCGTCGCTGCTGGTGACGTCGTCGAAACTCGGCACATCGCCAAATGGATCGCGCTCTCCAAATTTCATCGACGAGCCGGAGGTCCAGTCGGCATCTCCCACACTCTCCGCCGCCAGGCTGTCGGTATCGAGTTCATCGAAGTCGGGCACCGACGAGCCCTCGTCCGATTGCCGGGCCTCTGCATCTTCGGGCTGTGTGGACGCTCCATCGTCGGGTTTCGGCCCCGCCTTCGCCACCTGTTGCGGCACCTCCGGCGGCCCCGTTGAGTCGACGGTGTCGGACATCGCCGCCCTGTCTATGTCCTCTGAGGGTACCGGCGGAACCTCCGAATCGGCCGCATCGGAAGAATCAGCAGAATCGTTCGGCTCGCCGTCATCCGCCAATTCATCGGGACTCATCCCCATGTACTGCTCTCCCGAGCGCTCCGCTGTTTCATCGCCCTCGGAGCGCAATTGTTCGTCTCCGTACTCGTCGTCCGGGTCTTCGGCCAGAACGATCTCGACCGGCTTTCGCTCAAAGGGCTGGAAGCTCAGCTTTGCGCCCTTCGCCCCGTACTCCCCGATCCGCCCTTCGGGCTCACCGGCCAGCCGCCGACTGCCCTCGTTGTAGAAATTCCGACCCATCATCAGTTGCTTCTCACAGCGCGTCAATTCCTCCAGGAGCTCCCGAAACTCGGCGTCGTCGTCGAGCCCCTCGATTCCCTGGGCGACGGAAAACAGGACCTCCAACACATCGGATTGCCCGTCGACGGTGGCCGCAATTTGCGATGTGGTCATCCGCCGAGAAGGTGTGAATCGATGATCGAATGCATCTTCGATACGCCGCTGTCCGTAGCCATCGACAGCGCCACCGATCCGTTCCGCAACCTGCGTGAGCAGGCGCTCTCGGTGACGGGTCTCGCGCTGCAAAATCTTCTCGGCGCGGCTCATCCGCTCTTTGAGGTCCTGCAGGTGTGAGTGATGGCTCATTCGGTACAGCCCCCACACCAGCACTCCGGCGCCGACGGCGATCATAAAGGTCGGCAGCAGCGTCATCTCGAAGGCTTCGCCAAACCCGACGCCCATCAATGACATCGCCACCAACACCGGGATGGCCGTAAAACCGGCGGCACTGGTGATCAGTCGATTCCGAGCCTCCGATGCGTAACGGTCGACAAGTTCACTTTCGTCATACGCCGAAATGATAAACGGATCATCTGCAGATCCGGCGCTCATTTCGGGCACGCCGAGTCCCTGGCGATCGCGCACGGTGCCGATGATGTAGACATTCTCACCGGCTGTGAGGTTACGCTCTCGAAAGCGCCGCCGCTCTGTCGGTGCCGCCGACTCCGGCGAGGGCCCCCGTTGAAATAGCTCACTTCGGGAGCTGCAAATTCGGTTGAGCGCCTCGTTGGGATGAATCTCAGCGCCGCGCGGGTCGACGCGCACCCGGCCCGTGTCGTCGTGGACATAAAAGGCGGTTCGCTTGCTTCGCGACGCGATCTCCTGGTCGGTGTCATCGGCGCCCTGCGGTCCCACCTTCTCGACGCTGTAATCGTAGTAGACGACCGGCTCGTCGGTCAGCGGCGAGGCCATGGTCTCCTCGTCGGCGATCTCGGCATTGATCTCGCACCCACCGGGCATGACCCCGCCGCAGTCCGACGTCGGCGTATGCGCGATCTTCAGGTACTTCTGGACCAACTCGTAGCCCCGCACCAGGTAGTAGATCGACAGGGGCAACACCACCAACAACGCCAGTGTGGCCATCCCGGAGGCCATGGCCACGATGGGAGTGGAAAATAGAAACGGATCGGACGCGATTTGCATGGTAGTTCACCGAGCGTAAATAACCGCCAAAACGGAGACAACGAGATTGCCCGCACGGTAATTCATCGCCACTGACTACCACAAGGTCAGCCCTCGGGGTTGGTCGACGGCTGTCGCCGTTCTTGACGCACCCCAGCACCCTGTCTATGGTACCCACGCTTTTCGACCGTCCGACTCACCTCACGGTTCCCACGACCCAACGGAGAACGCACGATGGCCCGCGTCACCGTAGAAGACTGCCTGGAAAATATCGAAAACCGCTTTGCGCTGGTGATGCTGGCGACGGAGCGCGCCCGCGAGCTTCGACGCCGCAGCGAACGCATCTTCCCGTCGAGCAACAAAGAGCCGGTCCACGCTCTGCGAGAGATCGCCGCCGGATTCGTCCTCTTTGATGACCACAGCAAACAAAAACTCTCCGACGCGTTGGGGCTGACGAAGCTCGATGCCGAAGAGCGACTCGGCGGTTGATCGAGGCGTCGCCCCCCCGCTCAGCTCAGGCCTTGCCGCCGGAGCCGCCGGGCAACCCCTCGAGCTCATCCCAGGCCTCCAGATCGATATGGCCGTCGCGCTCCCACTGCTCGACGAGTCGGGAATACGACGGGCCACGGCTTTTGTTGGCCAGCATCTGGAAGGCCTCGACGACGGTATCGAATTTCGCCGTCAATTCATCGTAGATTCGATGAAAGGCCCCGCCGGGGGCCTTATATTCCATCAGGCTCTCCAGATTCGAGTAGGCGTTGCGGCCCATATCTCGATAGTACTTCAGCGACACCACCGAATTACTTCGGTTGAGGTGGCGCTCAAAAAAACCGCAGGAAAACAGGCTGGCATCACCGAGCCGTCGATAGGCCTCGATACGCCCTTCGCCGGCCGACTCCAGGGCATCGCCCAGGATAAAGGCCGCCGGCCTGTCAAAGCCGACGTCCCGGGCGCTCTGAGCATCGAGCCTGACAAAGCCCTCCAGAAGACAGACCAGATAATTTTCGGTCTCGTCGCTGGCCGTCAACCCGATGCTGTCGAAGGCCGACGACAGCTCGGAGTGAAAAAAGTCGAATAGGCTGGCCACCTCGTGGATCGAATGCTGCGAATCCGTCATGCATTACCTCCCGGACTCAAATGGGGACCCGACCGAGGCCCAATGGCCACCGGCGCCGTCGTTGACGACCGGCCGGCGCCCGGACTGCGTTGATCCTGGCTCGTCCGGCATTCCCCGACTAATAGCCCCATGGTACCGAATCTCGCTCCCCTCTGCATATGCACTGCTATTTGCGGCGGCTTTGGTATTGGTAAGCGCCGCCTTTTCGGTCCTCGTGCCCGGCGTCTCCGCCGCCGATGACAGCGCCTCCTCCGAGACCATTGTGTGGCTGGCCGCCGATGCCGACACCGACGGCATCGACGAGCTCTTCGGCGGCATCGACGAAGCCCTGCGCGAACAGCCCCAACATCACATCGTCGGCGGCCCCCAGCTTCGTCAGTACCTCGGCGAGACCACCGCCGGCCGGCCGGATTGCCTGCTGGGCATCGAGCCCTGCGACAGCCCGGAGTCGATGGCCTTTCGGGCCCTCGACATCGGGTTGCTCATCCGCCTGGACGTCGAATCTGTCAAACCCGACGATATCAAACTTAACTACGAGATGCTCGATCGACAGCGAGAGATCGTCGCCGACGGCCAACTCGACGCCACCGACCACCACCAGCTGGGCATCGACGTCGTCGCCTCCCTATTTGACGATGCCGTCGGCGTCATCTCCGTGGAGTCCGAGCCCGACGAGGCCACCGTCTACGTCGACGACCAACCCGTCGGCCAGACCCCACTGAGCCAGCAATTCGGCATCGGCGACTACGATATCCGCCTGGAAGCCGACGGCTTTCGACCATACCAAGACACCATCGATGTGAGGGCCGGCGAGCCGACGCGAGTCGCCGCCCAACTCCAGCGCCAGCCCGGCCGGCTGCGCATCGACGGCGCCCCCGACGGAGCCGATGTCATCATCGACGACGAGCAGCGCGGCGGCGCCGACGAGGTCATCGACCTTCAGCCCGGCCGCCGTATCGCCGAAGTACACGCCGACGACTACCAGGTCTATCGACAACCCGTCGATATCGAATCCGACGAGGTCACCGAACTGACCGTCGAGATGCGCCGGCGCACCGGATTGCTGCGCGACATCGAGGCCGCCGACATCGCCGCTTATCGCCTTCAACTCGACGTCGGCCTCGAGGTCGGCGGCCACACCACGGACTACCGCAACGCCCACACCGTCGACGAGTCCCAGCGCCGACTCTTCGGCTCCTGGACCGATGCCGACGGTGGCATCGATCCCGATGACCAGCGCCGCCTGGTCACTCCCGCCGGACTGCGCCTGGGCGTCAACTGGGAGGGCGACCACCTGGGACTGGGCATCTTGTCGGCCTCGCTGACCGGCCGCCGCACGGACCACCGATTCAGCCTTGTCAACCCCGTCGACGGCACCGCCGAACAGGCGACGATGACCGGCCTTCGCACCCTGGAGCTTCGCCCCATGCAACTGAGGGCCCGTTTCTTTTACGAAAACCTCGCCCCCTACGCACAGGCCGGGCTCGGCATCGCCGTGCACTGGCTGGCCGTCGACACCGAATCCGGCAGTGAGCTTCGAATGCGGCAGACCGATCCCTTTGGCGCCCTCGAGATCGGGACTCGCTATCACATCGATCCGCGGTGGTCCGTCGGCGCCAGCTATCGCCTGCAGGCCAACTTCGCCGCCGGCTCCGGCCTCGAGCACACCCTGGGGGTCGCCGTCGGATTTGGCATCGACTCCATTCCCTTTATCGATCCCCGACCGCCGGAGCAGCTATGAGACACGCCCCGCCTCACATCATGGCCGCTGTCGTCTGCTGTGTGGTGGTGGTCACCACCGGCGTTGTCGCCGCCGCCGACGAACCCGCCGACGACGCCCCGACCGACATGGATGGCCTCACCGAAGGCGACGCCCCCTGGCAACTCGACTTCGACGAGGCCATGCTCGACGGCCGACAGGCCTACAACGAAGAGCAGTGGACCGCGGCCATCGACCACTTTCGGCGCGCCGTCCAGATGCTACCGGAGCAGCCGGCGGCCTATCGCAATCTGGCCCGCGCCTACAACCTGGACGGCCAACTCCACCGGGCCACGGCCTACTACGACGCCTATCTGGAACTCGCCCCCGATGCCGACGACGCCGATGACATCCGCAACGAGCGCCGGGGCGCCGTCGCCCGCGGCGGTGACGAATCGTGGACGACCCCGGCCGACCAGCGCATGGCCCGCCGGGCACTGGAGCGCGAACTCGACGACGGAAGGGCGCTGACCGACGGCGGCGGGGGCGCCTGGGCGATGTATCAGACCCTGCTCGAACTCGGCTATGCCCGCCCCGACCTCCGAGAATTGCGACAGCAACTGGACGCCAAACTCGTCGACGAATTCGAAGACCTGCTCACCGCCGACGAGGGTCTGGTGCCCGTTGTCGACCGACGGGACTGGTCACTGCAAGACGAGCGCCTGATCGCCATTGGCACCACCACCCGAAGCGACGACCGCCTGGACTGGCTTGAGCGGCGACGGCTGCTCGTCGATGCCGCCACGGCCCTGCTCGACGGCGACTACAGCGACGCCGCCACCGCCGCCGGCGACGCCGCGGAAGCCAACGACGATCTGGCCTATATCGGCTGGTACCGCGTCGTGGCCCTGGACGCCGACGACCGCCCCGACGACGCACTCCAAGCGCTGGAGCCCCTGGTCGACGGGGCCGACTTCGACGACGACGCACGCCGCCAGATCGACGTCTTGTACGCCCGGCTCCTCCAGCGACTGGGCCGCAGCGACGACGCCGCCGAACTCTTCGAAGAGCTCCTACTTCGATAGCGCCGGCCTGCTTCGGCGCTGATGGTCATCACTGCGATGCGTCGACGCCGACATCGACGGCGCGCCTGGGCAGGCGCACCGTCAAGGTCGTCCCCTCGCGGACCTCGCTTTCGATGTCGATAGACCCGTCGAAGTCGTCGATAATCCAGTAGCACATCGACAGCCCGAGGCCCGTCGTCTGTTGGCCGTGTTTGGTGGAAAAAAACGGGTCGAAGACGCGCTCGATATGCGCATCATCGATGCCACAGCCGCTGTCTCGAATCGCCACAATCACCGATTGCTCATCCTGTGATATTACAATCGACAGCCGCTCTCCGTCGCAGTCGCCGTCGACGACGGCCTGTAATCCGTTGAGCAGTAGATTGACGAAGACCTCGATAAGCCGGCGCCGCTCCGCACGGACCTCATCGACATCGCCGAAGTCGCGAACGATCTCGACGTTCTCCGTCCACTCCGCATCGAGAATGTCGATCGCGGCGCTCATGGCGTCGACAACATCCACGGATTGGACGTCGTCCACACTCTGGCCCATCTCCGCCAGATCGCGCACAATATCGCGGATATGGCGCGCCCCCTCCATGGAGTCGTCGACCAGTGCCACCAACTCGTCGTGGTCGACCTCATCACCCATCTCTTCGAGCTGCGAACGCAGATGGCGAAGATTGGCCATCATATAGCCCAGCGGATTGTTGATCTCATGGCCCAGCCCGGTTGCCAACTCCGCAATCGACTCCAGGCGTTCGGCCTCCCGCTCCTGATTATTCAGCTCGACTTGTTCTGTAATATCGCGTTTGACGGCCACAAAGTGCGTAATCTCGTCGTCGTCGAAGACCGGTGAAATAAAGGCCTCCTGGACGAGATGACTGCCGTCGCGGATCCGGCTGGTCAGCCGCCCCGTCCACGTCTCGCCGGAGGCAATGGTCGACCAGATATTGTCAAAATACTCGCTGGTATGAACGTCGCTTCGAAGCAACTCGGCGGGCGTCTTTCCCAGAGCCTCGTCGAGCGACCAGCCGGTCTTTCGCTCAAAGGTCTCATTGACGTACAGGTAGCGTCCCTCGAGATCGGTGACCTCGACGATATCCGCGATCTCATCGAGGGCGTTCACGACCACATCCGACAAACTGGATTGAACCATCATCATCCCCACACACCAAAAGCTCCCCTATCTCAAATCGATGGTCTCCATTGGAGCGCAATTTCGGTGTCCGGTCAATACTCCATTTCATCGATCTCCGTCGATTGATCGTCGATCTGGTCTTTGGCCTGGCGGTAGACGTCTTCCAGCATATCGTCGGTGGCGAAGACGTCGACGATCTCCGGGCAGGTCATCAACTCGTCAAACCAGTAGCCCAGAAGCTGAGAGTCACCGGAGACGGGGTTGTCAATAAAGGTATTGGTCAGTCGCTCGATGAGGCGGTCGCGGGCCAGGCGATTGTCGACGGTCAATTCGATGAGTTCCTCTTCGTGCAGCCCCTTCAAAAAATGGCTGGCCAGTTCGTAGACCCTTTGCCAGGGAGCATCGGCTCCGTCGGGGACGGACTCCGGCGGCTCCGGGACATCGATTTCGTCGGGAATTTCGATACCACCGCCGCCATCGCCGCCGTCGGCATCGTTGTCTCCATCGCCGCCGTCGACCTCTTCGGCCGCCGCCCACCCGGTCTCCGGACCGGCATAGGACTCCTCGAGCCCCATCTCCCTGGCGTGCTGAAAGGAGGCAAAGGCGTAATTCGGCAATTTGACCAGATCTGCCAGCCGCGCCGCATCTTCGGCAAGCTCATCCCAGGAAGGACTCTGGGAGCTGTCGCGGATGACATCCCCCAAATCATCGGCCGGCACTTCCAGGAGCTCGGCGACTTCGTCGATATCCCGACCTTCGGCGACGTATTCGCCAACCAGCCAGATCGCTTCGTAGCGAAACTCCAGGTCGCCCTGCTGGTAGACACTAAATGCCCAGAATTGATCTTCGGCGTAGTAGTAATGGATCAGCAGCCCCGAGGAATTCGCCAGTAGCTCGCGGCTTTCGTCGTCGGATAGATGCTCCCAGTCCGGAAAGACCTGGATCCACTCTCCGCGCGGCTCCAGCGCATAGCCCGCCAGGTCATTGTCGCGCAGCCACTGGACGCCCCGGGCTCGTTCGGAGCCGCGAATGTAGATACTCTCGCTAAATTCAGTCATAGCTCTCTTTGTGATCACATCGTTCGGGGATCGGTGACTCGGCGCCTGCCTCCTCATCCCTTTGTTGCGCCCTGTCGGCACTTGTCAAGGGCGTTGCGAGACAACCGGTGGCTCGACAACAGATATAAGGCGGCGCGGACCATCAACATTCCGGGGCCCACAGCGCGTCGATCGGCGCGCTGTGTCGAGGACTGTCGGCTGCCGCGACAAGCGCTGAGAGTCATCGAATCGATTGACCGACGCCGGTGCGCGTCGATCTTTGCAGATGTCGACGACGAATCCCCAGCCCCCGCAATCCAGGGAGTCCGGCATGCAACGACGCGGCGAATCCAAGGATCTTCAACATCAAGAGCGCACGGTCCCACGCCGTGCCGAGATCCTCTCTTCAGAGGCCTACGACGCGGTGATCTTCGAGCTCGATGGCGTCATCACCAATACCGCCGAATTGCATTTCGAGGCCTGGCAAAAGACCTTCGACAACCTGCTTCGGGCCCGCGAGGGCCGGGGCTTTATCCCCTTTGATCGCCAGGAATTTCGAGAACACGTCGACGGCAAACCACGGCTGGAGGCCATCGAGGACTTTCTGGCCTCGCGCAACATCACACTTCCTCGCGGCGAGCCCCTGCCGGAGGCCGACCAGGCGCTGACCGACGCCACGGACTCCATCTTCGGTCTGGAGACGATGAAACAGGCCTACTTCGACCAGCTTCTGGAATCCGGTCGGCTCCAGATCGATGACGAGGCCATGGACTTGATCCACAAATTGATCCGCGCCGACATCGCCGTCGGCGTCGTTTCGCCCAGCGACCGAACGCGCCGCGTATTGTCGATTCTCGATATCACCGGCCACTTCGACACCATCGTCGATGCTCAGACCTACGGCGACGACGGCCTGGACGGCAAACCCTCCGACGACGGCTTCAGTCAGGCCGCCGCCCGCCTCGGAACCTCCCGGGACCGCACGGTGATCATCGAAAACGACCGCCCCGCCATCGAAGCCGGCCGCGGCGCCGGGTTCGGCCTTATCGTCGTCCTCTCCGAAGATCGGCAGGATCACAAAAAATTCCTGCGCCGGGGCGCCGACCTCACGATTCAGACCCTGGCGACCATGAAAGTGCGCCACAACGGCAGTGAAGTCCGCTCCTAGACCACCGACGGCGCAGGCAGCCCCCGTTTAAAACAGCTCCTCGAATTCCACGGTGCAGTAGCCGTCATCACCGCAGGGGCCGACATCGCAGGGGATATCATTGCCCGAACACGAGGGCTGGCAGGTCCCCTCGCGACAGGCCGTGCCCCCTGGGCAATCCTCGTCGTCCTGACATAGCTCGAAATCCAGATCCCAGAGCACCCCGCGGGTACACAGCCCCAGCGAATTGCCGTCTTGAAGCTCGAATACCGGCGCACAGGACGCTCCCTCCGGGCAATCATCGATCTCGGTGCAGTAGTGCTGACAGATACTCGAGGCGTCATCTCCAACGGTCTGTCCGGCATCCAGGCATATTCCCTGGCCGGCGCCGCAGCTCGGGTCCGGCAATATCGGGCCCGGCGGATCGCCGTCGAAGTCGTGACATGCCGCCGTACAGACCGACCGGTTGCCCTCCTCCAAACACAGGCCGTCTCCGTAGGCATCGCAGTCTTCGTCATCCGAACAGCTCTCGGCCGTCGATGCCGGCGTACAACCACAGGCGGAGTACACCGCCTCACCCTGACCGGTCAAAAATAGCCGCAGGTCATTGCACTGGCGCTGAATCTGCTCGTCGCTGTCGCAGGGCTGTTCGGCGTAGATTTCGGCCTGCTCTTCGGTCGCCTCGCAGGCCTCTTCGTCGTCGCCGACGCGCTCGAGACAACCCTCCAGAAAAGTCTCGCGCTGGCCCTCGTCGTTTTCGGTATCCAGTCCCGACATACAGAGTTGATACTCCGAGGTGCCAAATCCGCCGATACCGCCGCAATTCTCATCGAGGCAGTGGACGTGCTTGTGGTTGCAGTAATCGCGGCAGGCCACCTGCGGATCACACCGATCGGCATCGTTGGTCTGCTCATTTTGTGGAACATCATTGCTATTTTGTTCGTTATCGCCCTGGTTTGGACCTCCGAAAAAATTCGGCGGAGGTTCATCCTCGGGCGGATCGGCACAGCCCGTTAGCCCGACCGCCCCGGCGACCAGCACTGCGAACGCGCACAATAATCGTCTCATCGGCAGCTCTCTAATTCTATTAGTCACGGTCAAATCTGAGTCTCCGCAGGTGACGGCGGTCGTAGATGGACCGGGCACCACGCCTGCAGGTACCGAATCTAACAGTTCCCGGGTGGTACTTAAAAACCAGGCCCGGTACCGATACCGTCCACCACTGCGTCGGTCATCCATCGCAGCCCGTGACGCGACCGTCACCGCCGTGCTATGGACCCCGGCGGCCACAATTCATCATCGAGATCTTTCGGTACTGATATGTCGTACTCCGTCAAAGAAATTTATTACACCATCCAGGGCGAAGGCGCCAATTCGGGTCGGCCGGCCGTCTTTTGTCGGTTCTCGGGCTGCAATCTGTGGAGCGGTCGCGAGGCCGACCGCTCGGAGGCGATCTGTCAATTCTGTGACACCGATTTCGTCGGCATCGACGGACCCGGCGGCGGCCGCTTTGAGACCGGCGCCGCTCTGGCGCAGGCCGTCGCCGACCGATGGCCCACCGCCGACCCCGATCATCGACTCCTGGTATGCACCGGCGGTGAACCGCTGTTGCAGCTCGACGAATCGGCCATCTCCGCTCTCCACGACCGGGGCTTTGAAGTCGCCGTCGAGACCAACGGAACCCAGGCGCCTCCCGACGGCCTGGACTGGATCTGCGTCAGTCCCAAAGCCGGCGCCGATCTCGTCTGTCGGCGCGGAGACGAACTCAAGCTCGTCTATCCCCAGCCCGAGCTGCCCCCCGAAGACGTCGAGTCCCTCGATTTCGACCACTTTTTTTTGCAGCCCATGGACGGCCCCGACCGCGCCGCCAACACCCGACGCGCCGTGCAGTTTTGCCTCGACAATCCCCGCTGGAATTTGAGCCTTCAGACACACAAATTCATCGGTATCGACTGACGGCGCCGGCCCCCTGTCGTTGGCGCCGACGGCGATCGCCGAAGCCCCGGCCAGCACCGATGGCTCGACGACCTTGCAACGAGGCCTGCGCCCCGCCATCATCGTGGTCTCAACTGCTCATCGTTACGCCTTCTGTGCGAGTGTCGGCTCATGTCCAGAATGCCCTCTGTCGGCGACGTCGTCGACGACGTCTTCCGGATCGAAGAAGAACTCGATCACGGTAATTTCGGCGCCGTCTACCAGGTCGAAGACCTCCTCGAACAACGCATCCTGGCCCTCAAAGTACTCAAGCCCGGGCCCCACGACGAAGACGAACTTCGCCAGCGCTTCGAGCGCGAAGCACGGCTTATCTACAGCCTCGACCACCCCCACGTGGTCCGCGTCTTCTACTACGGCCAGACGGCCTCCGAGTTGCCCTACATGGCCATGGAGTGTCTCCAGGGCACCGATCTGAAGTCGCTGCTCCACCACCACGGGGGGCTTTCGGAGGCGTTGGCGCGGCGCATCGCCATCGAGTCGCTGTCGGCGCTGCACACTGCCCATCACACCGATATCGTCCACCGCGACCTCAAACCCGGCAATATCTATCTGGTCAACGACGGCGACCGAGGCCATGTCAAAGTCCTGGATTTCGGTTTTGCCAAGGCCCTTGAGAGCGACGACAGCAACGAGATCACCAACGCCGGCACCCTCGTCGGAACCCCGGCCTATATGTCGCCGGAATTGGTGCACAAACGAGACGTCGGTCCTCCGGCCGACATCTATGCCATGGGCCTGATTTTGGCGGAGATGCTGACCGGCGAAAAAGTCGTTCAGATCGAAAGCATCTACGATACAGTGCTATTTCAGGGCGCCGAAGACAAACCCATCGAGCTGCCGGCCGCCCTCCGGGATTCCCAATTTGCACCGATCATCAGGCGCTCGACGGCCAAGCCACTGTCGGAGCGCTACGGCACCGCCCTGGAGATGATCGACGATCTGCGCGGCCTCGACCTGGCCGGTGTCGGCACCTTCGACGACGACGTCCCCCTGGAGACATCGCCTCCCGAGATCGGCCATGCCGATCCGGGCGTCAAAACCACCCCGCAATCCGACGGCCGTCCCTCCATCGATGTCGTCGATGAGCGCCTGGCCGACGCGTCACGCTCCGAGCCTGAATACGCAACGGCCCAGCCGCCAATCTCGGAGTTTGACGACGATTCCACCATCCAGGAACGCTACTCCGTCGAAGTCGGCCCCGCCACCGGAGCCAGCCACACCGGCTCCGCCTCCAGCCCCGACCATCCATCGCCTGGGGCCGCTCAAGGCGATGACGGCGACTCCCCCCCCCGGAAGCGCGTCGACACCTCGCCGACGGCCACCGAAACCGCCCAACCACAGCCCCTGGAGCTTCAGCGCACGCCGACCTCAAGCGACCAATCCGACAGCTCGTCGCCGATCCGCGACATCGCCTTCGGTATCCTGGTAGGCGGCGCCATTTTGGCCGCCGTCATCGGCTGGCACCACTTCGCCTGATCCGCGCTGCAATGAACATCACCGGCAACTCCCCTCCCAACCCCACATCGCCGACGGGGTCCCAAGACTTTGGTTCGCTCCAAATGCGTTTAATCTTGACCCTCCACCGAACCAATCCGTGACGGTGATCCGTCCACCCCCGGAGGGTCCATGACGCGAACACCCTACACCGGCGGCCATGCCGTCCCCCACGATTTTCCGCGCGGCGGGGGCGAAACCGCCCGACTTATTCGCCAGCGCGACTGGTCGTCGACGCCTGTCGGACCCATCGACCGATGGCCCGAGACCCTGCGCATGTCGCTGCAAAACGCCCTTAGCACCACCTTCCCGATCTCCATCTTGTGGGGCGAAGACTTCCTGCAATTTTACAATGACGTCTACGCCACGATCATGATGGGCGACAAACACCCCACCGCCCTGGGGCGCCCGGTGCGCGAAAACTGGCCCGACTTCTGGCCCGATATCAAAGGACCGCTTGAGCGCGTCATACAACGAGGCGGGCCGATCCATCAGCAGGAGACGAGTCTCTTCGTCGACAAACAGCGGGTTCGAACTGAGGTCTACTTCTCATTTTCCTTCGCTCCTATCTACGAACCCGACGGCGACGTCGCCGGTGTGCTGGTCAGTGTCGTCGATACCACCGAGCGCGTCATCCACCGCCGGCGGCTTCACACCCTGGGCAAATTAGGGCTGGCGCTTTCGCGGGCCTGCACCCCGGATGACGTCTTGCAGTCGACCGTCGAGGCCCTCGAGTACAACGACCGCGACATCCCCTGCTCGCTTCTCTTCGCTCAGACCGATCCGGGCTCTATCCGCGCCGAGCTCGTCGCCTCCACCGGCATTACCCCCGATACCACCTGGAGTCCCTCCTGGATCGAGTTGCCCTCGGAATCGGGCTCCACCGACCCCATCGCCCAGGCCCTCGACAACAGAGAAAGTCGACTCATTGACCTCGACACCGAACTCGGCCCCCGGCCCGACCCAAGGCCCCATCAACATCTCGAACAGGGGCTGATTGTCCCCGTCGTTGTCGGCTCGTCGACCGACGGACATCCCGTCGGTGCCTTCTTATTTGGCATCAATCCCGACCTGAAATTCGATACCGACTACCGCCATTTTCTGGAGGAAATCGGTCGCGACGTCGCCATCTCCTACGACAACGCTCTGGCCAAAGAGCGCGAACTCGACGCCGTGCGCGCCCGCGCCGAACTGGCGCGACAGCGCATCGAAACTGGACAACTCAAGGATCGAGCCCGCTTAATCGACACCATCGAACAACCGCTGTACGCCGTCGACCGCGACTGGCGCGTCGTCTACGCCAACTCCACGGCCCGCAAAGATCCGCACTGGGTATCCCGAAAACTTGTCGGTCAGCGCCTCTTCGATGTCGTCCCGATCATCGACGACAGCCCATCGCTTCGAGATGCTTTCCATCACACGATGACCACCGGTGAATTATCGCAGATCGAATTCACTTCGCCGATCAACGAGCGCATCTACGACATTCGCGCCTTTCGATGGGCCGACGGAATTGCCGTGGCGTTTCGCGACATCAGTGAACGGCGGCGTGCCCAACAGGCGCTCAAACGCACACAGGCTCGATTTCAGGCCGTCGTCGAGGCCTCGACGGATGTCATCGCCATCACCGATGCCAGCGGCGATTTCACCTTCTGTTCGCCGGCCGCCGAACCGGTCCTCGGTATCGACAGTGATGCATTGGTCGGCACCTCACTCTTCGATCTACTGAGCGATGATGGTGCCTCGACAGCCCGCTCCCTCTACGATGAATTGACCCGAACTCCGGGAGATACCCGGAAATTTCAGGTCCCCTTTCGCCGCCGCTTCGGTGATGACGACCAGGACTGCTGGCTCTCTATTCAGGCCCGAAACCTCACCGAGCACAACGGTATCGAGGGCATGCTACTCAACATCCGCGATATTACAGACATCAAGAACTACGAGGCCAAGCTCGTCGCCGCCAAGGAGCGGGCCGAGGAGATCACGCGACTCAAGTCGAGTATTCTGACCAATATGAGCCACGAGATCCGAACCCCGCTGACCAGCATTATCGGCATGGCCAGTGTCCTTTCTCGACAAGTCTCCGACAGTGAAGCCGAGTTGGCCCGCAAGATCGAGCGCAGCGGCATGCGACTCGGCCAGACACTGGACTCCGTATTCACACTGGCCAAAATCGAGGGCGAAGCCTACGACCTCCAATCCCAGGACATCGATCTGGCCGACGAAATCGACGACGCGGTCCAGTCCCTCCAAAAGTTAGCCGACGACAAGGACCTGACCCTGCAATTCGAGGCCATCAGCACGCCGACCGTTCGCACCGATCCATCCTTTGTCACCAGCATCCTCAACAATCTTATCGGCAATGCCATCAAATTTACCGAAACCGGCACCGTCACCGTGCGCCTCCGCGAAGATCGCGCTCAAGGCATCATCGAAGTCGAGGATACGGGCATCGGTATCGACGAGAACTTTCTACCCCACATCTTCGAGGAATTCCGACAGGAGTCGACGGGGCTGGCCCGTTCACACGGAGGAGCCGGTCTCGGACTGACGATCGCCAAGCGCATGACGGAGTCCATGAATGGTCAATTGACCGTCCTGAGCACCCGCGATGTGGCGACCACGTTTACTCTCGCGCTGCCCAAGAAAACGCCGGATTCCAACACCGCTAGCGCGTCGTCGCAGTCCATGGCCAAGACGACGCCCGACAACATGCCGTCAACGAGTCGCCCCGCCGTCCTGATCGTCGAAGACGACGAGTCGATCCGTTTTATGCTCCAACAGCTTCTGGGCGACGACTTCCGACCGATCGCCGTCGGCGACGCCGAGTCGGCCATCGAGTCGGCGTCCGAGCAGGACTTCGAACTGATCCTCCTCGACATCGGCCTGCCCGAAATGGATGGCATCGAAGCCCTGCGTCATCTGCGCCAGATTCCCGGTTACCAAAACCGGCCCATCGTCGCCATCACCGGCTATGCGCTGCCCGACGACAAGCGCCGGGTCGCCGACCAGGAATTCAGCGCCTACATCGCCAAACCCTTCGACCCCGACGAATTGCTCGAACAATTACTCCAGCTCGTCGAAAATTGATTGACGTCCATCCCGTTGACTTCCACTCTCCTCTGGCGCGCGCCAATGATACCCGAGTGCGGAGAGCAGCATGGGCCTCGAGCTTACGACCGATGACGAGTGGAGAACCTGGGATTTCGACCGCCACGCGGCGATCTCGAACCGGCGTCCGATTCCGACCCCTGATTTCCGACCGGAACGCGACCAGATCACCCGTGAGGGGCTCCAGACACTCCTACTGCTCAATCTCAACACCGTATTTCCCGGCTGGACATTGCGTCCCGCCAAACTCCCCGGGCCACCGATGGACTCGGCGCCGATTGAAGCCGTCGATCCCGCCGGGACACTCCATCTCTTCGACCTCACCGACATGCGTCAGTCGGATACGGCGATCAGTCGCGGTATCTCTCAGACCCTGGCCCGCTTCGGTCGCCGCAATATCGACTGGCTCGACGCCGATACCGCCGAAGCACCGGCCTATCGTCTGGCCAGTCGCATCGCCGCTCTCTGGAGCGATATCGAGGCCGAATACGACGCCGACTCCACCTACGCCGGCGACGGCCACAAACAACTCCAGGACCTCGCCGATCGCCTCGATGGCGGACCGTCGGCCGACGAACTTCTCCAATCCTCGAAACGACTGATGCAGCGGCCCACCGGCGCCGACGATACCAGCTGGCCGACCCGTCCGACCGGCATCCACCTCCATCTCATTGTCGCCGACAGCCTGGAGCTCGACGAAGCCGAATTGCGCTTTTTAAAACGCCTTCGCGACGATGGCTTTCGCGTCGATGTCTGGGAGATCCGCCTCGACATCGACCGCCAATGGCATCGCGGAACACTGGGCATTCGCCCCGCTCAATTCCCGGATCGAAATCAGCGCCTCTTTCCGGCCCTCGGCGACCGGCGTCCCACCCAGCTACTGGCGGAGATGGGACTCCAGCGCCCGGACCTCCGCGATGCCCTCGGCGACTGGACGGTCATCCGCAATAAACGACGGACCGCGCTTCGAACCGAACTGCCCATCGCCGACGAACCCTGCAAAGGCCCCTTCTTCAGCTTCATGACCCGCGGCGACGAACTGGAATTCAAGGCATCGCTCAAAATCCCAGAACCCGTCGACGATACCTTTTCACTGACCGATCTCAAGACCCGTATCACCCCCGGTTCGATGGAGGCTGTGCGCCGCTGGATCGCCGAAATCATCCCTCCGGACCCGGCCGAATACCCGGAGGCTGCCCGGCGACTCGAGCACTCGCTTCACCAGGCCAAAAACTGGGGCGGCTACATCCAGATCGGCGACGCCGGCCCAGTGCTGATGGCCACCGGATGGCATTCCGGCGGCTTTCGAAGCGCCAAGATCAATGTCGACACCGCCGAGTTTTCGCCTTCCATCGAAGATCTGGCGACGCTGACCAACAACGTCCTCGAGTTGTTCGTCCGTCAACTCGCCGGCCAGCAACTGACGCCCGAGGGCTGGAGTTTTTCGATGGAACGTTAATCGCTATCGGTCCACTGGCTTCCGAGGGGGAGTGACGGAAGACTTTTCCGTCGGCTTTTGATACAATTGGCCGTCCACCTATGAGATATCGCGTCTCTGAGATATCGCGTCTCTCAGCCATGACGCCGCCATCAAGATCAGGGACCGGGCATTTATGGCGAACCTCACGAATTACTTCATCCCCGAAGACTTCGCCACCGATGATAGCATCGAGCGCAAACAGGCCGAAATTGCCCTGAAGACCGTCTATATCCTTGTTCCCTGGGGCCTGTTCTCGGCGCTTTTTGCGGCCTGGTTGCTCGATTCTGTGACGGCCGCCGTTCTGATCGCCATCAGTCCGCTGATGATGGCCGTCGCTCCGCTGGTACTGCGCTACACCGGAAGCATGAACGCGGCCCACCTATTTATCCTGGCGCCGATGTTCGTGGCGTTCACCGGCTGGTCCGTTGCCACCGGTGGGGTGATGGCCCCCGGGACCAGCTGGTTGCTCATGTTGCCACTGCTGGCCCTCCTTTTTCGCGGCCTCTGGACGGCTGCGATCTGGCTTGTGGCAGTGCTGTCGACCTGGATTGCCCTGTACGCCGGCGGCTATTTCGGAGTCATTCCCCCCGCCGACCTGACGGCCGATCGTTTCCAGTCCCGGCGGATGATCGAATTATTTTGCCTGGGCACCACCATCTTCGTCCTCTTCTACCTCAAGGACAATCTCCAGAACTGGCTTATAGCCATCGTCGAGGCCAAAGAAGCCAAGACCCGGGCCGTCTTCGAGACCGCTCCCGATGGGATCCTGACGTTGGACCTGGACGGCACGATCTGCAGTGCCAACCAGGCCGCCGCCCGTATTTTCGATACCGCCACATCGCAACTGATCGGCTCCAACATCGAATACCTCGTCGAATCGCTGACATCTCAACAACTCGGCACTGATTCCGAGCGCTTGCTTCAATTCGGCGCCAATGAAGAACACTGTGGACGGCGCGACGGCGATGAATTCCCCATCGAAATCGCCTTCGGCTTGCTGGACCATGGCGACGAACCTCGACAGATCATTCTCGTGCTTCGCGACATCACCGATCGCAAACAAGCCGAACGCCAATTGCGCCAGGCCCGCGACGACGCCCTGGAGGCCAGTCGCGCCAAAAGCACCTTTCTGGCCAAAATGAGCCACGAGCTTCGCACCCCGCTCAACGCCGTGATCGGCTACTCGGAGATGATGGCCGAAGAACTGGATGCGACGAACCGAGATAACCCCGCCGTCGCTGATTTAGCCGACCAATTTCTGCCCGACCTGACCCGAGTTCAATCCGCGGGACGCCATCTGCTGTCGATTGTCAATGACATCCTCGATCTCTCCAAAATCGAGGCCGGGCAAGTCGAACTCCACACCGAAGACGTTGACGTCCCCCGGTTGGTCGACGATGTCGCCACCACGATCCGCCCGCTGGCACGGGATAACGACAACACTCTCGAAATCGACATCGACGACGATATCGAGCCGATGCATTCCGATTCCACCAAGGTGCGCCAGATTTTATTCAACGTCCTGAGCAATGCCTGCAAATTCACCGAAGGCGGTCGGGTGCAGCTCGAAGTCCGGGCCGATGACGAGGCGGAGCACATCGTCTTCGTCGTCGCCGATACCGGTATCGGCATGACCGAAGAGCAACTCGAAGAGGTCTTCCAGGCCTTCCGCCAGGCCGATGATTCCACCACTCGCAAATTCGATGGCACCGGCCTCGGGTTAACCATCACCAGCCGTTTCACCGAGCTTCTCGACGGCCATATCGACGTCACCTCCACACCCGACGTTGGAACGACCTTCACCATCCGTCTCGCTCGCCGCCTCGACGTCGAACCACCTTCCCCGTCCCACCAACCCTCCTCAAGCCCGGCGCTCTCGGCCGAGCCTCACCGCTGAGTCCCTCCAATTCATCGTCGCGCTTGACCAGAATATACCTGCCATATACCGTTCAGGTTATCGGTACGAAAGATTTTCAAGGGAATTGCTTCCAACAAGACCGATCGCCGCGATTGTGCGAGTCGGTCCTGCTGTGTCGCCGATCTTCCGTTTTTTATTGTTCTGTGAACCCACTCGAGGTTTTCCATGAAAGAATTTCTGCTCTTTGAGTCATTCGTCGCCCACACCCTGGTCAAAATCTTCTTTTACCTCGGCGCCGCTCTGACGCTTCTGGCGTACGCCGGCGCTACTCTCGCCACCATGTTCACGGAGGGATTTGGTGCCGGGATTGGCGTCGGGTTTGTCGGTCTCTTCGGCGTCGTATTTTATCTGATCATGCTTCGGGTCAGCGCCGAGATCATGATCGTCATCTTCCAGATCCACGATGAACTCAAAGAATTGAACGGTAAGACGCCGGCTGGTCAGCCGGACGGCGGCATCTCCGCCGGCCGCAACGCCTCGAAACAGCGCAAGAGCTCCGGACAGCCGGCCGGTGTTCCCCAGGCCTGATCGTCTCTCCCAGTATATTGTTTCAACCGAGGCCTCCGGTGTTTGCCCCACCGGAGGCTTCGCCTCGTTTGGTGGCCCCTCGGAGTGTGTTGAGATTCGACCTGAGCATCGCTGTCGCCCCTCCTTCACACTCCCAGGAGTCATCCCATGGTCAACACGAAGAACACCCCGATCCGTTACGCCGTTGTCGGCCTCGGTCATATCGCCCAGGTCGCCGTCCTTCCGGCATTTGCCAACGCCGACAACGCTGAATTGACGGCCATCGTCTCCGGCGACGAGGTCAAACTCGCCAAGCTCGGCGCCCGCTACGACGTCGGCAGCAGACACCGCTACGCCTACGAAGACTACAACGAACTGCTCGGCGACGACCTCGTCGACGCCGTCTACATTGCCGTCCCCAATCACCTCCATCACGACTACGTGGTGCGAAGTGCCGAGGCCGGCCTCCACGTATTATGCGAAAAACCGCTGGCCGTCCGCTCCGAGCAGTGTCGAGAAATGGTCGAGGCCTGTGACGACCACGATGTGCTGTTGATGACCGCCTATCGCCTCCACTTCGAGACCGCCAATATGGAAGCCGTCAACACCGCTCGTCGCGGCGAACTCGGCAATTTGCGCTTTTTCCAGGCCTCATTTTCTCAGAATGTCGCCGGCGGCGACGTCCGCCTTATGCCCATCGATCAGGGCGGCGGCACCATCTACGATATGGGGGTTTACTGCATCAATGCCGCGCGCTATCTCTTTGGCTCCGACCCCACGGAAGTCGTGGCCATGTCGGAGAGCAAGCCCGGAGACCGGCGCTTCTCGGATTGCGACGAGATGACCGGCGCCATCTTGCGCTTTCCCGACGGCCGCCTGGCGAGCTTGACCACCAGCTTTGGCGCCCACCACACCTCGACGTACCGACTTGTCGGTGACCATGGCGAGATCATTCTCGACCCGGCCTTCGAGTACGCCTCCAACCTCTCTTACGAGGTCCACTCCGGCGATACCCGGCGCAGTCAGACCCTCGAAAAACGCGATCAATTCGGACCGGAACTGGTCTATTTTTCGACCTGCATCGAACAGGGAAGCCTGCCGGAACCGGACGGCTACGAGGGCTGGGGCGACGTCCAGATCATCGAGGCTATCTATCAATCGGCACAATCCGGCGAGCCGGTCTCTGTTGACGTCGTCGAACCGCCGAAACGGCCCGATGTCAATCAGATCATCACCCGCCCCGGATTCGACAAGCCCGGTGAAGTCTGCGCATCGGGACCCAAGGAATGAGCGGTGTCGGGTTTACTGATCGCCAAACGTCACATCCGTAACCTTCCAACTCAGCGGGGTTCGGGTCATGACGGCCCGCACCTCCCGCTGGGCCTCCTGTGAACTGAGGCGCACCGAAAACGTCACCGGCGACTCAAAGCGTGTGCTCTCCGAGTCCAGAACCTCGGCTGCCACATCTTTTCCCTTCACCGTCTCCGGACCGCCCCCAAAACGCTGCGTGACGGACAACGCGTTTTCCAATGCCTCGCAATTGAGCCCGGACTCCAGCATACTGCTCAGTATCGGCTGACCCACCGCCGCTGTTCGATCTTCGAGGTTCGCCTGTACCTGCTCGAAATCGATGCGATCGCACAGATACTCGCTATTGCCCTCGTCAATGGCGATACCCGCCCGGTGAATCGCGATATAGGGCGAGGCCAGATAGTACAGGCCAACCACTGCCCCCAGTGCCATCAACACCAGGACCCGACTGGTCGCTGCTCCCGAATTATATCGCCGTTCACGAACGTTCATATCTACCTCGTCGGTGGTGCTTATTCCTCAACGTCACTGTCGACAGTTGTGCTCAGGGCGTAGTAACGTATCGAGTCAGTCAAACACTCCCGAAGTCCACAAGACTTGACAGGAATATCCGAATTTGGTCAACCGTTAATCATGACGAATCGATCCCTGACCCGGATCTTGAATTTGATAATTTCGTCCCGGGGCCCATCACGCGTCGAGAATCCAACTCGGAGTGTCGTCGCAATATGGCGATATCACGGCGAAGTCTCGACACCGGTGAGCCACAGTTGCACACCTTGTCAAAATCCGGGCTAGTCTGTGTTTCCATTCCTTTTATCGGAGTTTTCCGACCATGAGCACATCCCCTGTCGAAGTTGCACCTCGCTTTATGTCCACTGGTGAGCCGCTCTTTAGTGATCTGCCCTTTAAGGTCGCCGATCTCTCGGAGGAGACCGTCGCCTTCGGTCGCAAAGAGATCAAATTGGCCCAGGAAGAGATGCCGGGACTGATGGCGCTGCGCGATCAATACGCCGACGACCAGCCCCTCGAAGGAGCGCGTATCTCCGGCTCGTTGCACATGACGGTACAGACCGCGGTGCTCATCGAAACCCTGACGGCACTGGGCGCTGATGTCCGCTGGGCATCCTGCAACATCTACTCCACCCAGGACCACGCCGCCGCTGCCGTCGCCGTCGGTCCCGACGGCACTGTCGACGACCCTCAGGGCATTCCCGTCTACGCCTGGAAAGGTGAGACCCTCGAGGAATACTGGTGGTGCATCTTTCAGGCCATGGACTGGCCCGGCGACCAGGGCCCGACATTGATCCTCGACGACGGCGGCGACGCCACGCTTCTGGCCCACGAAGGCTACAAATACAGCCAGCGTGACGAGCGCCCCGATCCGGAGACCACCGACAACCCGGAGATGTCCGTCGTCCTCCAGGTGCTGCGCGACCTGGAAGACATCGACCCCGACTACTGGGAGCGCGTCGCTCCTCAGATCGAAGGTGTCAGCGAGGAGACGACCACCGGCGTTCACCGCCTGTATGAAGCCCAGGAAGAGGGCACGCTCCTCTTTCCGGCCATCAACGTCAACGACTCAGTCACCAAGTCGAAATTCGACAATATCTACGGCTGTCGCCACTCCGCCGTCGACGCTATCATGCGCGCTACCGACGTCATGCTCGCCGGCAAGCGAGCCCTCGTCTGTGGCTATGGCGACGTCGGCAAGGGCTCTGTCGAATCACTCCAAGGTCAGAAGGCCAAAGTTTCGGTCTCCGAAATCGATCCCATCTGCGCCCTCCAGGCCTGTATGCACGGCATCGACGTGGTCACCGTCGAAGACGCCATCGAGCGCGGATTCGACCTCTTTATTACCGCCACCGGCAACTTCGATGTCATCACCGCCGAGCACATGAAGCAGATGAAGAATAACGCCATCGTCTGCAATATCGGCCACTTCGACAACGAAATCGACATGGCCGGACTCAATGAAATGCGCGAGCGAGGCGAAGTCACCAAAGACCAGATCAAGCCCCAGGTCCATCTGTGGACCTTCGAGGAGACCGGCAACAGCATCATCATCCTCGCCGAGGGCCGTCTGGTAAACTTGGGCTGTGCCACCGGCCATCCCAGCTTCGTGATGAGCGCCTCGTTTACCAACCAGGTCCTCGCTCAGATGGAGCTTCACAACAACGGCGATGAATACGACACCGAAGTCGTCACCTTGCCGAAGCATCTCGACGAACACGTCGCCCATCTGCACCTCGACCAACTCGGCGCCGAATTGACCGAGCTTTCCGACGAGCAAGCCGAGTATATCGGCGTCGACAAAGACGGTCCCTACAAGCCCGATTACTACCGTTACTGATAGCCGACGCTGGTTTCTGCAACGGGCACCGGGGTTTCCGGTGCCTTTTGCGTTTTTATACGGTTTAAGACACCGTAATGCGTCGCAGATCCTTTGGTGTTTCAATTGTTGTCTCTGTGTTTTTGAGGAGTATCGATGTTGCAACTCGCTGAAGCGACCACCGCTTTGATTTCGTGGACCGAACTCGCCCAGGAATACGCCGAAGCCTCCGTTCGCGTCTTACCGACGATTGCGGCGTCGATTGTCGTATTACTTCTCTTTTTCTTTCTCGCCAAAGTCGGTCGCAAAAGTGCCAGGGCCCTGGCTGAAAAATTCATCGACGATTCGAGCCTGCACAACTTGGCGGGCACCATCGCCGGGGTTGCCATCACAGCCATCGGAATATTCGCGGCGGCCACGATCCTCTTTCCCGGTCTTCGCGCCGGTGATCTCGTCGCCGTCCTCGGCCTCTCCAGTGTCGCCATCGGTTTCGCCTTCAAGGATATTTTCCAGAATTTTCTGGCCGGCATCCTGCTCCTGCTGCAACGCCCCTTCGTCGTCGGCGACCAGATCGAACTTCAGGGCTATTCCGGGACCATCGAACACATCGATATCCGTTCCACTTCGCTTCGCTCCTACGGAGGCGAATTGGTGGTGATCCCCAACGCCGATGTCTACTCCTGCGCGGTCACCGTTCACACCGACAACGATACCCGACGTACCACCTTCGAGACCGGCATCGGCTACGGTGAAGACATCAACGAGGGCCGCGAGGTCATCTTAGACGCCGTCAAACAATGCGATATGGTCCTCGACAACCCGGCCCCCCGCGTCATCGTCGCCGGTCACGGCGACAGCTCTGTGGACTTCAAAGTCCAGTACTGGACGAAATCCGACCGCCGAAGCGAGACCCTGGCCCGCGATCAGGTGGCCACCGACGTCAAATACGCCCTCGATGACGCCGACATCGAAATCCCCTACCCGTATCGCACCGTCGAATTCTTCGACAAAACCGATGGCGAAGGGTAACCCGGCGACCACGCTCCTCTCCGGAGCCGATTCGCCATCGGCGAGTGAGCGTCTTCAGCTACCTCATTACGACAACACCAAGCCCCTCCACCGCTCCGCGGCACTCATACGAGCATAAAGGAGCAACACTGTTCCGGAACATCACAACGCTCCTCCCCAAAGCCCACTCGCCATCGGCGAGTGGGCGTCTCGATTGGGGAGGTGGCTGAGGGAGCGGAGCGACCGAAGTCGGTGGGGCGTCTCCAGCAATCAGAGAATTCCGAAATTTCGATGTCTATTTCGAACGACACAACCAAGGGCGGGCACGCCCCCGTCACCATCGCGCTTAGCCCGACATCCCCGGGATGAGCGCAGCACGGCATCAGCCTCCGAGCATCATCGCGCTTAGCGCGACGGGGAAATCCACGGGTATAAACCCGTGGCAATCAACGGCGCAGAAGCGAATACCGACAGCCGCGTCCCCCGTCCCCCCAGGCGACCCAAGCGATAGCGCGGGAGCCCGGGGCAAGAAGGCCTCTTGCCCGGACCCGGGGAAGTGCTCCTAATCTCCGCCTATGGTCGCGCTTCTTACTCAATCATATCATCTTCTCGAAACATCAGACGAATCTCCAATTCGTCCCGCATTTCGATCTCCGTGATATCCGACATGTGCTCGTCACCGTGGTGGACCGTTACATCGTAGGTCCCGGCCTCTAACTCGATGGTCTCCGGAGTCTCATAGCCGGTCGGCTCACCATCGATAAATATCTCGCCCCCCGGACGCGCAAAGACCCTCACACTCCCCTGGGCGTCCTCGTCGTCAGCCCCTTGAGCTTCGACATCGTTTGACTCCCCTGAATTTTCGTCGACTTCCTCCTCCGAATCCGGCGATGGTGATCCGAAATCTCCGCCGGCCAAGCCTACTCCCACTCCTGCCAGCAGTGCGAGCACAGCAACGGATAACATTATCAATCGTTTATTCACGGAAAACATCCCTGTGTTGGAGTTGAGTTCGACTGCGACACCTCACCTGACTGTCAGCGCACCAATTCCGTCATCCTCCCATAAGACCACGTCAGTCGATATGTAACAACACCTGATGATGCGCCGACGTCCATTCCCTTGCCACAGTCACAGTCTTTGGTTAGTGTTTGCTAACTTAGTAATGGGTCATTGTCCCGAATTCAATATTCAACGCATCTTCCAACGCCTCAGGAGACATCGATGGCACACGACGACAAGGTTGTAATCACCTGCGCACTCAACGGCGTCCTCACCGATCCCAATCGCCACCCGGTCCCCTACACACCGGAGCAGATGGCGGAGTCGACGAAGGAAGCCTACGACGCCGGCGCATCCGTCGTCCACATGCACTTTCGCGACCAGCAGTCGGGCCGGATGCCCGTGTGGGACCCGGAGCTGGCGCAGGAAGCCGTGGACCGAATCAAAGACAAATGCCCGGATATCATCATCAACTTTACCACCGGCATCGTCGGTGACGACATCAGCGGTCCCACGGGCTTGCTCAAAGAAATCGAACCCGACATGGCGGCCATGAACTCCGGCTCGCTCAACTACCTGAAGGTCCGTTCCAACGGCGACTGGGCCTGGCCGCCGCTGATGTTCGACAATCCCGTCGACAAGATTAAGGGCTACCTGGAGGTCATGTACGACCACGGCATCATTCCCGAATGCGAGTGCTTCGACACCGGCATTGTCCGCTCGTTGTCGCTGTACGAGAAAAACGGCATGCTCCAGCGCCCCTATACCGTCTCGCTGGTTCAGGGCGTCGACAGCGGCATGCCCGCCCGCCCCGATCTGCTTCCGATACTGGTCGATGAACTCCCCGACGGTGCCCACTGGCAGTCGATTGTCGTCGGCCGCGAAGAAGTCTGGCCGGTCCTGGAAAAGACCATCGAACTCGGCGGCGATATCCGAACCGGGGTGGAGGATACCTTCTATCTTCCCGACGGCGAAAAAGTTGAGGGCAACGGCGAATTGATCGACGCCGCCGCCTCGCTGGTCCGCGAGATGGGTCGCGAAGTCGCCAGTCCTCAAGAGGCCCGTGAACAACTGCTCGAACAGGACGACTGAGCCGATCTCCTGCGCTGAGTAGACAAGAGGCCGCCAGCTCTCCGGAGCTGACGGCCTTTTTTGTGTCTCACTTGTTTAGCTCGACGACCGCCCCGGTCGGTCGCGCACGACGCCGACGGCGTGCACCACCAGCGCCACCACCACCAGCGCAAACCCGATGGTTCCCAGACTGGAGTCGACGGCCGCCGGCGCCTCCTCCAGGCCGTAGTAGCCGACCAGCGACAATTCGGTTGCCGCCTGCACCATACCGCTCAGTGGCGTCATCATCGCCAATCCCACGAAAAACACCGCCAACGTCGGTATTCTAAGCATCTTCAGAGAATTCGGTGCCCCCGGCACCAGCGCGCGACCGATCCGTCCTACCGATTCAAAGCGACGCGCCACGGCCTGCAACAGACCGCCGAAGATCAGCGCATTCATGCCGAGCACCAAAAATAACAGCAGCAATCCCCGGGTGTCGAATTCCAGGTCGATCAGCGGCTGAAGCCACTCAAATTCCTGCAGTGCCGCCTCCGAGGCGTCGACATCGCGCAGACGAATCACCTCGCGCTCCTCAGTGTCGGCGTGGACGGCGTCGATTAGCAAGCTATTGAGGTCGGCCTCGCCGGGCCCTCGCTCTCCCTGTTTGGTGGCCTCCAATTCGCGCTGCGTCTCTTCGACCAGCCGCCCGGTCTCCGACGTACTCCCCAGTCCATCGGCCCAGTCGCCAACCGACGGCGCCGCCATGGCATCACCGGAGGCCGCCGGCGGCGCCTCGGCAAATGTCGCCATCGACTGCACCTGAGGAGCCACCATCACCGGCAGCGCCAACAGCACCGCAAAGAGCACCACAAGACTGACCAAGTCGGCGCCGTAAAACCGGGGCACGTATTGTCTCCACTCCGCATCCGGGCCATCATCGTCGGTTTCATCGTCCCCCGATAGGTCGTCCTCCTCGTAGCGCCACAGCCCCAACACCGCCCCGGCGAGCAGCACGGTCAAAAACAGGCCAATCTGTAAGATAAGATAGAGATCGACGACCTCTGCGGTTTGCTCAAAGAGTTGATCGGGGCGCTCACTACCCCGGATGTCATCGGCTCTGTCGCGCCAATACTGAGCGCCTGCTTCGTCGCCTTCAGCCTCCAGAAACGCCGCCAGCCGTCCCCAGGCCGCCGGTGCCCCCTCCAGAAGTGGCACCGCAGCATCGACCTCGCGGGCCAATCCGTCAGCCGTCTCTGTATCACCGCCGGCGATGGCCTCGGCCATCGCCGGCTGCAGCCACACGAAGATAAATGTCGCATTGACCAGCGCCGTCACATACTCCCCGCGAACCCCCTGGGCATCCATTTGCTCCTGTGCCGAACTTCTGGCTCGCTCTGCCATCTCCGAGTAGCCTCGAAGCTCGAGTCGAAGTGCAATTCGAGTGTGGTCGAGCCAGTCGGCCTCCGGGTGTGTTGCCGCGTCTTCCATCGCCTGCCGGGCACCGTCCTCATCACCGGCTCCCTCCAACATTTCCCCGCGAAACAGGGGCACGTAGGCATTGGTCGGATCGACGCTCTCGAGCCATTGAAGCTGCATCAGCGCCGCCTGTCGGGACTCCTCGCTCTGTGCGGCTTCGCCGTCTTCCCCGCCGGGTTCGCGCTGCAAATCGATATCGTCGAGCCACATCGCGTCGTGCAGCGGCGCCATCGTCGCCGTCCAATCCCAGGCCCCGCGACCGGGGGCACCCTCCTGACCGGGACGGTACTCGATGGTCACCGTCCGCGTCTCGCCGTCGCCATCGAGCTCCATTGTCGTCTGGTGGCGCCGGGCCTCGATGTCGACCCGCAATTGTTCGCCGTCGGCGCGAATATCGTCGATGACCGCCGGAAACCGAGTGCGCTCCGTGATCTGACGGCGCTGCCCATCGAATTCCAGAAGATCACCGTTGACGCCGTAGTAGTATCGACCGTCGAGCTCGACGGGACCGGCCGGCTCCATCGCCTCGCCGCGCTCTCGGTATTGGCTGGGCTGGAGAAATAGCGACGGATGCAACAGCGTGAAGACCGACTGGTCGCCGGCGATACACTCAACGCCTCCCGCCACGGCCTCCGGACGACAGGGGATGTCGGCTGCCGGCCCCACCAGCGCTTCGTATGAATCGTCATTCCCACCGTCGTCTCCCGACGCCTCCGACCCGGCGTAGGCCGCCGATCCCGTGCTTACCCCGAGCGCCAGGACCGCAACGAATAGGGCCACCGACATCCTCCACAACCTGCGCACCATGATCTCTTCCTCGTATAACCTGCGCTCCACTGCCTACTTGCTGCCGCGCCAACTTCACTTCTCAAAACGCCACCACCTCGATGGTCGTCATCTCGACGCGCTGCTCACCGTCGTGAGCCTCGTCGGGTTCTACACCCATGCGCTCATCGTCGTAAAACCCCGTATAGATGGTGTATTCACCGGGCGTTGAAAAGCGCTCGATTTCGACTTCATGGACGTTCTTGATGATATCTCCGGCTCGCCACCGGCCCGTCGGATAAAGACCGTCGACCGGTTCGTGGTCGCCGTGGATACGCTGTCCGCCGAGGTCGATGTGCATAAAGATTTCGCGATCGCCGGGCACGCGCCGAAGCACTCGAAAATACTGGGTAATCTCCATCGTATCGCCCCAGGCGTAGACGGCGGATCGGCCGTCCTCCGTGCGGTCGAGTCGATAGCCCAATAATTCGATTCGACCTTCGAACTCCGGGTTTTGCTCCTCGCCATCGACCTCGATACCGAGCGATATAAAATCCTCGTCGGGCTCGTCGAGGACGTATTTGGAGATCGGATTGATATCGACTTCGCCCTCGGCCAGTTGATTGCTCACCAAAAATAACCCGCCGCCGGAATCGAGTACCACGGGGCTCTGATCGTGATCGCGCCGAATCCCGCTGTGAAACTCGGCAAAATCCTCGTCGTCGACCAATGCAAACCCCCTGTCTTCGCCGCCAAACTCGTCGTTAAACTGTCGCCGATCGGAGATCGGATCCAGCCCGCGCACATAAAAATCGTGGGACGATTCATCGACGCGATAGCGAATAAGGGGCTCTCCATCACTGACATCGCCGTAGGTCTCGACGACGGCCCGCCCCGACAGATCGTGCTCCACGTCGTTGACCACCGCCGTGCCGTAGACTGCCACCCACCCCAGTCCACCGATGGTCACCAGTCCCACCAGCCCTGGAAGTCGCTCCAGACGCCCTGCCCAGCGCGCCAGTACCCCGTCGGCGTCGCGCCAGTCCTCTCGCTCCGCCATTCGCCTCCGCCCCGGTCGCAAACCGTCATCGGTGGGATCTGACGCTACTCGGCCTTCATCGTCTTCGTCTGTGTTGACCGATCCATCTTCCGGCTGCTCTTCGTCGACATCGGCGTCGGCGCGAAACCGCTTCCAGCGCTCGACGGCCCAGCGCGTTAATCGTCCCATATCGCGCCAGGTAAAGACCGCCCAGCTTATCGCTCCCACAAAATAGGCGATGATCGCCATCAGCATCGGCGTCGCCCAGCGCTCCACGGCGTCGACGACACTAAAATCATCGGATAGTCCCGGCTCTTCGACCCCGCCAATTCCAAACTCAATCAGCCGTTGCGGATAATCCTGGGGGTCGTGGGTCATGATCACCGCCGTGCAAACGGCGACGGTGGCCACCGCGAAATACATCGCCGGCCTCCGCCGCATCGCCCGCCAGAAAGCGCTGTCGGAGACCATCCATCCAATGGCCACAGCCACCGGAACGTAGGCCGCAAATTGCGTGTGACCGAACTCCGAGGCAGCGGCGACGACGACGAAAAAGACCGCCGGCCACACCAGACACAACCGGGCGAGCGCTCGACGGGCCGGATCCGACGCCCCGGCGTCGCCGAGCTTCCAGACCAGAAATCCGACGGCCGGCACCAAAAAGATGACGTGAGGAAACATCCCGAAACCCAGTTGGCGCCACCACCAGGCAAAATTGCCCGACACTTCGACCGAACCGCCAAACTGGTAGTGCTCCAGCAGGTACCCCACCGCCAACTGGCCCCGTCCGGCACTGCTCAATTCGGCGGGCATTGCCGATGCATACAGGACTCCAATCGCGACAAGTGGCATCAGACCGCCGGCCAATAATATCAGTCCCCGCACTCCCATCAGTGCCCGGCCCATGGGTGTGCGAATGGCGGCGGCACTCAGGCCTACGAGGGCGATCGCCGACCCGGCGACCCACAGCCATTTCACCACCTGTGGCTCCACCAACCCGCCGTCGTATCCCCAGCTCGACGCAACAGCCCATACCGCCAGCGCCCCCAACCCCACGGCAGTGAGCCCGCCAAATGCCGGGTGGAATCGCCCGGAAGGCCTGCGTTGCGAACTCTCCTTTGCTCCTTCGCCAATCCCCTCCACCACCGCCAGAGCGACGACGACGGCCAGCGTGGCCACCACGCCGACGAGCTTCAGGTCCAGGGCCACCACACTCAGCGCCAGCGCCGCCGCCGATGCCCAACCTATCGACCACCGACTGCCGTACACCGACTGAAAAATCGCCATAATCGCCAATGCCGACGCCGCCATACCGATCAGGGGCCCGGACAATAGAATCGAGCCCAGTACCACCACCGGCGATGTTGCCAATACGATCGCCGACATCGCCGCCGCCCCGTCGTCAATATGGTCGCGCGCCCACAGCATCGTCGCCCCCAAAAGGACGATCAGCAATATCATCAGTGGAAGCCTGGCCCGTCGCTCTACATCACCGACCCCGCCGGCATCGAAAATCTCGGGATCGCCGACGACGCGAGATAGCCAAAAGGTTCGTATCAGCGAAAGTGGCTGGACTTCGCCATCGACGACCGGCGCCGAGTCGATGGTGACCGTTTCGCTCTGTCGCCCCTCATCGCCATCGGCGTCGAGCTCCACCTCCAATTCGGCCGCTTCGAACGAAGCGCCCACCAGCCCCGACTCGTAGGGCTCCCAAAACCCCAGTTGCCCGCCGAAATGCCAGGCCATCGCTCCCGCCGCGATCACGGTCAGCGCCGCCGCCAACCACCAGGTTGTTCGAGAAATTTCACTCATCGCTCCAACAACTCACCGGAGTGCATTCGTCGAATCAAAATCGGACTTCCACCGGCCGCCATAACAGGCCGGATCGCTTCCTGAGTATCACAGGGCTCGATGGCGCTACAATCCGCCGTGGACTCTCGTTGTCGCCTGCCAACGGTGCGCCGGCGAGCGCTGTTGAACGGGCCTCCAGCTCAGCCCCCACAACACTGGCCTCTTGACCATACCACCGTCGATATTAAACAGTATCCCCCAACCAGTCTGCATTTGCGGGCTACGATTCTTTGCGAAGCGCGGATTCCGCCCCCCGGAGGTTCCATGTTCAAACAACGGTTGACCAGCGTGGTCAACAACGTCGACGGCGCCATCGGTTGTCTGCTCATCGGTTTCGACGGAATCCCCATCGATACCGTCTACAGCGACGAAGAACTGCCCGAGATGAGTGCCATCGCCGTCGAGGTCAGTAACCTACTCGATAAATTTCGCCGCCTCCAGGTCTACGAGGGCGAAGAAGTCAACGAGCTGAGCATCACCGTCGGCCCCATCACGGCACTGACGAAAGTTGTGGCCGACGAGTATCTGCTTATCTTGGCGATGGACGCTGACGCCGATGTCAATCGCGGCCAGACCATGCTCCGGTTGATCTCTCCATTTGTGGAGCGCGAAATCCACTAATCCCCCGTCATTGCTAAGCCATCGCCCTCGACCGCAGACGATGGCTCGTCAATCACCGCCGCCCCAACTGGCATCAACACCGAACCAGCGACGCGGCCACCTCATCCCGGTTGGCCCGTCGCGCTTTCCCGAGCAACGACCATGATCTCCACGAAAGACTTCCGCAAAAAGCTCAAGATCGAAATCGACGGCGAACCCTTCGAAATCATCAAATGCGACCACGTCAAACCCGGCAAGGGCGTCGCCTTCGTTAAAACGACGATGAAGAGCCTCATCGACGGTCACGTCGAACACGAGAACTTCCGCTCCGGTGACAAAGTCGACCGGCCCCATCTCGAAACTCGGGAAATGGAGTATCTGTACGAGGAAGATCCTCATTTTATCTTCATGGACACCGACAACTACGAGCAGGTCCGACTCCACCAGGACGCCGTCGAAGAGGCGCTTCCGTTCCTCAAGGACAATATGGAGATCCGGATTCTCTTCTATGAGGGCACCCCGATTCAGGTCGACATGCCGACGTTCGTCAACCTGGAAGTGGAGTGGACCGAGCCCGGATTCGCCGGCGACACCGCTCAGGGAGCGACCAAACCGGCGACGTTGGAGACGGGACACGAAGTGGAGGTCCCGCTGTACATGGAAAAGGGTGAAATTGTTCGCGTCGACACCCGAAACGGTGAATACGTCGAGCGCGTCAACAACTGACGTCGCTCCCCCGGTCACCGGGCGCTACGGCTTAACCCCCCGAATAACTTGACGGTCCGCGACCTCCGGCATAAGATTATCGCCGCCGTCTAAAGCCCCGTGTTGTCGCGCTTCGGAACGTGTTGTCGCCCGGAGCCGACCGTGGTGTTGAGTCGCCGACCCTCCGTCAACGTCCCCGCGTCCAAGCAGGTTTGTTTCGTGGCCATCAATCGAGACAAGGTCTTAAAGAAGGCGCAAAAACAGGTCCGGAAGCGGAACTGGAAAAAAGCCCTTCGACAATATCGCAAACTCGTCGATGACGATCCCGACGATATGCGCAGCCGCCTCAAGTGCGGCGACCTGTATGCCCGTCTCGATCGCGAAGAGGAGGCCGTCGAGGCCTACAAGGCGGTCGGCGACAACTACGCGCAAGACGAGCGCTACCAGAAAGCGATTGCCGTCTACAAACAGGCCAAACGCCTCAACGCCGACGACGTCGCCCTCTACCACGCCATCGGTGAATGCCACTACCGGCTCGGCCGGCTCAAAGACGCCATTCGCACCTTCAATGACGTCCAGAACATGTACGAGGAGCGCGGTGCCTCCGAGCGCCAACGCAACGTCCTCGAACATATGGTGCGCATCGACCCCGACGATGTGGGCCTGCGCATCCAACTCGCCGAGCGCTATACTGATGACGGCTTCCACGACGAAGCGCTGGAGTCCTTTACCTACTGCGCCGACGTCCTTGAAGACGAGGGGCGGCTCGACGAATTAATTCAGGTTCTGGAACGCATTGTATTTCTGGCGTCCCATCGACACGATCTGCGCAAAAAACTGGTCCGCCTCTATCTGGATCGTCAGGACAACGAAGAGGCCCTAAAACACCTCCAGATCTGTTTTCGGGAACTTCCCGGCGATATCGAGACACTCGAGATGCTCGCCCAGACCTTCGAGCGACTCGGGCGAGACCAAAAAGCGGTGATGGTCCTCGAGGAGTTGGCCCCTCACTACGAGGAAGACGACCGTCAGGCCGACGCCGAAAACCTCTATCGCCGGCTGCTGCGCCTCGACCCGGACAACCAGACGGCCCTCGAGGCACTCGGCGAGCAGCGCCCATCGGGGCCCGATTCCGGAATTGTCGCCGGCCCCGACGATACGGACTCACTTCAGGGGCGCCAGCAAACTCCGGCGCCCGTCGATGATGGACTCGGCGACGTCGAATTCCTCGACGACGACGGATTCGATGACGACATCGAGTTTCTCGACGACGACCTGGTCGCTGAAGCCGCTCCCGATCACCAACCTCAGGCCTCGGCGCCTCCCCCCGAAACGCCATCTCCGCCACCATCAGACGCGCGCCCCTCGCCGCGCCCCTCAACACCAGCAACGACTCCCGACGAGCCACCGGCGGAACCGACGGACCTCACCGACGAAATCGAACTCATCGATGATGACGTCGAACCCATCGATGACGAGCTCGAAGCCATCGATGATATTGAGGCCATCGATGACATTGAGGCCATCGACGACATCGAGCCCATCGACGATGTCGAGCCCGTCGATCACGACTCTCAGGTCCAGGAGCTCCTCAGCGAGTGCGACGTATTCTTAAAGTACGGCCTCTATGACAAGGCCTTGAGCGCCATTAACGATGCCCTCGATGAATTTCCGAACAGCATCTACGCCCACCGCCAACTGCTGAAGCTACATGAGGCGACGGGCAATACCGAGCAGCGCTGTCAGACGCTCATCGCACTGGCCACACTGACCGCCGACGACACACCGGCCGTCGCCTACGATTATCTTCACGACGCCCTCGATATTGCCGATGACCCGCTGGCCGTCAAAGTCAAAGCCCGGGCCCTCGATATCGACATCGACGCCCCTCGCCCCGACGAAGACCTCGACTTTGTCGACGTCGATCCCGAAGAGGTCATCGACGACGAGCCGGAGACCATCCACGTCGAAATCGACAGTTCCGAAGTCACGGTCGACGATAGCAACCCCGACGGCAACGGCGTCGGAGATGAGATATCATTTCTCGACCCCGACGAATTTGAGGAAGAACCGGACGACGACGATCCCTTCGGCGCCGCACTCGACGGACTCGACGACGCCTTCGACAGTCTTGATCGCGACTCCAGCCAGTCGACGGACCTGTCGGAGTCCACCGATGTTGACCAGGTCCCGGACTCCACGATCCCCGACGAACCTGCTCCCATCAGCGCCCTGGATGAAACCTTCGGCGACGGCGATATCGATTCGCTGCAAGAACACTCCATTGAACTCGACGACGACGCCACTGTCCCCGACATCGAGACCCCTGATCTCGATGAGGCCGGCCTCGGCGCCGACACCGACTCGTCGGTGGTGGCCGATGACGACCTCCAATTCGACGATGCCGACGACTTCGTCGAAATGGACTTCGACGACGGCGCCGACTTCGACGACGCCGACCTTCAGGCCCTGGACGATGAATCGGAGCCCACGACCGCAGAGCGCTCCGACAGCGACGTCAACGCCTTGTTCTCCGACGTCGAAGCCGATGACCTCTTTGACGACCTCTTTGGCGAAGGCGACGCCCCCGACGATGGCGACATCAATATCGGCGGCGACGACCCCCAGGGAGAGATGGCCGAAATCGATTTCTTTATTCAACAGGGCCTGACCGAAGAGGCCTCCGAAGCGCTGGCACAATTTGAGCGCGACAACCCCAACCACCCCGGCATCCCCAAGCGGCGCAATCAACTCCAGCAGGTCCGCTCCGGCCTCAGTGCCGAAGAAAACCCCTTTGGCGCCGAGAGTCTCTCCCAGCAATTCGACGCCATTTCGCTCGACGATGAACCGTCGTCCCCGGAGTCCGACCAGGCCACCAATTTCGACGCCGTCGTCAACTCCAATCTCGAACTCGGTCAGTCCTATCGAGACATGGGACTTCTCGAAGAGGCGATCGATGAATTTCGCCAGGCCACCGACGATCCGGACGCCGCTCCCAGCGCTCATTACCATATCGGGCTGTGCGAACTCGATCTGGGACGCGAACAATCCGCTCAGAGCACTCTCCACCAGGTCCTCGAGATGGATGGTGCCAGCGATGATGTCCTCGACGCTGCCCGCGAGAAATTAGATGAACTCGAGGCTCAAGCGTCGTAATTGTCTGCTGGGCGCCAGGCCACCGACGGGTCCCGATGCGAATCCTTCACCGCGGCATGCTGCTTCCAATCGACATTGACCGCTTCTGAGACGAAGTTAACGGTAGCAAGCTGCAACGTCGAGGGCGTGCTGGGCAAGGCGCGGTGACGAAGCGATGCCTCAGGCTATGTTGAGCGAGCCGCAACGCAGATCCAGCGCGTTCTCGACGCGTCAGACGCACCGTCAACGAGTGCTCAAGGCGTAGTAATTCGTGGGTTATTCGACCTGTCGCTCTGCGGATCGGCGCTCTATGCTGATCGGCTGTACCGACTGGTCTTGTGACATGACGGAGGCATTTGTGAAGTTCCGTAGTTTCCGTCGCGATTCCCGCGGCAACAGTTATTCTCACGCCTCCATATTTTGTCTGACTGCACTCTTCGCCATCATTTTCGCCTCGATCACCGTCGCCGCAGAGTCCGGTGAACAACAAGCGTCCGCCGAAGACCCCGAAGCCACCGCCGAGCCCACCTCACTTAGCCTCGGCGCCGGCCAAGGCCTTCGCATCGAGAGCAACGACGGAGACTTCGCCCTCATTGGACGCGGTCTCTTTCAGGGGAGATACGAATTCGAGAGCGACGGCACAGAACCCGATCACAGTTCGTTGTACTTGCGCCGACTGCGAATCGACCTCCAGGGCCACGCCTTTTCCGAAGAGCTGACCTTCCGTCTCGTGCCCGATTTCGCCTCCGGCCAGACCCGACTGCTCGACGGATGGATTTCCTATCGCTTCCTCGAAGGACTCCAGCTTCGAGGCGGCCAGTTTACAGTCCCCTTCAACTGGGAACGCCACGCTCCACCGATTCGTCAACAATTCGGCGATCGCTCGACGGCCAACAATCAATTTCAGTGGCCCGGAGGCCGAGATATCGGGCTGATGGCCCACGGCGAACCGATCGACGAGATCCGCTACGGGGTCGGTATTTTCAGCGGTCAGGGAACCAACGTGCGCCGTTCGAATTCCGCCGGTCACCTGGTGAGTGGACGCGTCGTCTACACTCCTGTCGGTCAATATCAAACCTCGGAGGTTCTGGTTGAACCGCTCGACACATTCAACCTCTCGTTCGGTGCCGGTGCATTTTATACCAATGAAAATAGCGCTCGCGACTGGGCTCCCCAGTCAGCGGGCCAGCCCCTCAACGCCGATATTCTGAGCACCACTGCCGACGCCCATGTACGCTGGAACCGAATCTCAGCCCATATCTCCGGATTTTATCGAGACGTCGCCCCCGGTGCCGTCAACTTCGAGAACGCCGGACCCGACGATGAGCCCCAGGCACTCGACAATTTCGAAGGGCTGGGAGCCGCCGGCAATCTCGGGGTCTTGATCATCCCTCGTAGACTGACGGCCCATCTCCGGTACTCCGAGGCCCAACCCGACCTGGAGACCGATGTCGCCCGCCAGCGCGAAGCACTGGCCGGAGTTCACGTTTTTCATCGCGGCAATAACTCCCGATTTCTCCTGGAAGGCGGTGTGGAAGGAGAACACGACGGAGATGCCGACTGGGACTACGACGGACTCCTGCGGCTGGGTTATCAATTCCTCTTCTGACCGCCCTTCGGAGTGAAGCGACATCGCGGCATGAATTGTGCATAACCATTGGAATACCGCGAGATACCACCGGTGTTCACACCGATGCGTTGGGTATCTCGATGCAGGACGCGACGGCTGCGCCCGGTTCCAATGAGTTGTGCACAGTGGAGGTGCCGCGATGAAACAACCCGTCATCCAATCCAGCAACGAGATGTATATCGAAGCCGACAGCAAATTGTCGGCCATGGCGACTTTTCTCGACCAGTTGCGCGCCGATCCGGCAGCCCGATCGGTCTTGCATTCCATGCTCGATCAATTCGAGGCGATCATTACCGCCGGACTCCGCAACATCGATAGCACTCCAGGGGACACCACCGCGCTGTACGGCGCCGTCGACGGCCTTCGACGGGCCATCGATGCCCTTCCCGTCGACACCGTTGCCGACGATGACTGCTGGCAACATCTTCGCGACTGCCACCGGCGTTGCCGCCGGCACTTTTCATTGGCTATCGACGGGCTCCTTCGACAGCGCGGCCGGAGAAACCACATCAATGCCGACAATTCCCGGTCCCCACGACATACCGATGCATTGGCGTAAACCATCTATCAGCCATTGCACCAGGGCTGGAGTGTCGACTCCAGCCCTGGTGTAATCGTCGTCCGATGCTCCGTTACTCCGCCGCCTCAGCCCCCGTGCTATCCCCGGAGCACTTCTCTTGCTCTAATTCCTCGAGCAGACAACTCAATTGCTCAAATGACGACGAGCGCATGATCAACTGGACGTGACCGGCCACGCCGGTGACCTCATGACATCCCTCGACGCGACAGGACTCCATCGGCAGTGCAATTTCATCCCACTGGGCGACGACATTGGTCAGATTGTCATGTTGTCGCGCCCTTTCAACGACTCGCTCCAACACTGGAGACTCCGGGTTGAGTTGACGAGCCGCCGGAAATATTGGCACCAGATAACTCAATACCGCACCGTGAAATGCGGTCCCCAGCGTAACAAAATGGCGGACCTTTCGTCGGGACTTCTCCGACATGGCCATCGAAATAATCCCCCCCATCGAGTGGCCGACGACATAAAAATCGCTCAACTGATGGGATGCAATAAACTCCTCGAGCAACTCCGCTTTCTCCTCGATACAGCCCACGCCGTACCCCAGATCGGCGACATAGACCGGATACCCCCGCCTGGCCAGAGCCCGTTTCAGTCGGAAAAAGGCCAGTCCTCTGCCCATAAACCCCGGCACCAGAAGCACCGGACGGCCCTCGCCCTCTGGATGATGGTCGGGCTGAATCCACTTGCCGACGACGCTGCACAATGCGTAGGCGTACAGCGACCCCGCTTCGCCCAGAATATCTCGAATATGTCGTACAGCCATGGGATCATCAGTGCTTGAAGTAGCGATATTGACGTCGACCACAGTGTAACACAGCGCACCGTACCAGACTTCCCGACCCGGCGTCACAATCCCGGCAGGCCGACCTGGTTTTCTCTATGGTCCCGGCGCGCAGCGTTTACATTCGTTGTATCCGGACCCCCAGGGAGGCTCTATGACGTTGACCCACCGCCTCGTCGGCATGGCCGTACTCGTTGTCGCCATCACCAGTGTAGCGTGCCCCGAACCCGATGAAGCACCGCCACCACAACAATATCCTGTCGACAGTCAGACCTTTCCCAGACAACTGCAACAACACCTGGATGACCAACACCGATCGCACCTCGAATCGACTCGCTGGATCGAAGATACCCGCCTGTGGCAACAGCTTCGCCTTCCTCCCGTCGACCGCCCGGCTCCCAATGCTGATAGGCCCGATCGAATCGAGGCACTTTCGAAGTACCTTGCGGAATCGGTCTTCATCGACGACCAGATCACCGACGAAACGGAGACGAGCATCACCTATGAACTCGACGGCGCTCGCGTCTGTTCCGGTCTCGACGAGCTCCTGCCCACCTTCGAAGCGCCCTCTCCGGATCCTGGCCACTATATTGATGCCTTCTTTCTGGACCTCCAAAACCTGTACACCATCGGTGATTTCGACACCTCTCCCGAGACTCCCGATACCGAGGACCGCCGGGGTTTCGACGGCGACGAACGCCGGCGCTGCGTTGAAACCGTCAACGCCGCCCAGATTCGCCTGCACGTAACGTCACCGAGTCCCGACGAATTTCGCATCGCCCTCTCCTCGGGCGACGACCGCCATCAACCGCTGGAGTGGGTCGTCTCCACCACCCGTTCGCTCGTCGACATCGACATCGCCGATACCGCCGATGCCTTCAGAGATGCCCGCCATATTGCAGATATCGACACCTCTCATGACACACAGCCCGACGGTGCCCCACAACCTCCCAGCGATACGGCGACCTGGTCGGGACGACTCCAGTGGTCGTTTCAGGTCGATCGGCAGCACCGCACCACCACTCGACTGCACGCCGTCCGTCCGCTCCGCTTCCATACCGATGGCGCCCGACTCGCTGTCGCCGCCGGCGCTCCGCTCTTCGAACAGCGCATCGACGCCGCCAACCGGGAGGCCATGACGGCCTACCACATCGACTCCGCAAATTTCGAACTGGCTGTCGACGACGGGACCGATGCCCCTTCGAAGACCGCCATCACAGTCGAAGAGCTTCGTTTCGAAGCCCAATTGACAGGCGATGACGACGATCTGTGGAAGGCCCCTCAGATCGGACTTGGGCAGCCGCTGGTCATCAGCGTCGACGACAGCCCCGTCCTTTCGATTCACCGACAGACTCCCGGAACAGAGCGCGTTGACGCCGCTCTCCGTACCACTCCTGAGGGGCCGCAATTGCAACTCCAGCGCGGTACGGAGTGGACCGTCGACTTTCAATTCGGGGAATTCATCGACGACGACAGTCTCTTCAACTGGCTGGCCGACGACACCTGGAGCTTTGAATTATCGGACCAGATCGAGACCACTATCGCCATGCGCGATCTCTTTGTTCTGGAGGTTGTCGACGGATCGCTCACCTGGCACTCCACTGCCGCCGACACCTCACTGAACATTGCCTCCGGAGAATGCCTCATGACGCCCGGCGGTGAGGATGATGACCAGGAGCCGGGCGAACACACCGTAGTTGCGGAATCTCGGGATGCGAGCTCCACAACACTTCGGTCCCCGGAGCACGACTCCGAATCCGATAGGCTGCCGGGTCTCCATCCATTCTTCTTTTTCGAGGTCGGCCCCTGTCCCTGATCGTTGGAGTATGCACACCGCTGCATCGCCGACTCCCATACCGGCAAAAACGTCGGGTGATTCGACTCCATTCGGCCCCTCCGGCCTCCGCCCCGCCCTGTATCGGGGCGACTTGTTGAATTGTCGGGACAAAGCGCGCCCTGTGGCGGCGGTCCTCGGGATGTGGTCCGTCGAGTCGAGACTGCCCTTGTTCGACCCTGCGTTGCCGACCCGGTGTGGGTCGTCGTCTCATCTGGTTACCCCTGTGAAGGGGCGGGTTTTTTAGCGCCCTTGCGGGTGACTGAAGACGCCCGCTTGCACCTCCCAAAGGAGGTAGTTCGGAAGGTCAAAAGAAATCGCAAAATGCGATTTATGTCTTCGCGCGCTCCTCCGGGGCGGGCCCTTTGGTTCAAGAAAGTCACCCCGGAGTGTGAGCGAACTCACTGAGCAAACGCTCGACATCCCTTCCAATACTATTATCGACAATCTGGGTTCGGGTTTTGCGTATTTGTTGAATTTTTCTGCATGCCCTACGCTTCTCGCCCCTCGATCTACTCTACGACGAAATATCCCGCCACCACTTTTCGGTTGTAATTTTTGCCCCATATTTACGATGATGCGTCGCACCCGCACCGGGGCTATTTGGCGGCTCCGGCGTTTAGAATCCCGTGCCGATGGTTGTTATGAAACGTCTGACAGCAAAAACGACGATTCCAGTCCTACTGTGCGCGATTGCCACGATCAGCCTCGGCGCCGCAGGCATCCTGTTATTCGACTTTCGCGATGACCTCGACGCCCCGGCGGAGGCGGATACATCCGACGAAGACCGGTTTACCGCCTATACCGCTCCCTCCGAGGAGTCTCCGCCGTCGGACCCATCCAGTGAGTACGCGGAGATCCAGTGGGAAGACCTGGATATCACCGACGACTGGGAGATCCTGGAACCGACCGGGGAGCCGTCGGAGGACACCTTCGAAGAACCCCAGGACAACGCGGACGTCGATAGGCCGGACGATGCTATCGCCGAGCAACCCCAACAATACCGGGACTCCGCTGAAACCTCGCCCGGTGGCGCAGATGGCTACCAGCCGACGGGAACGGTGGTTGTCGTCACCGACTTTTCGCAAGCCGACGTCGACATCAATGGCGAGGACTACCCGGCGTACTCCGACGACCTTCAAAACCGCGGCATGGAGCTTCCGGCCCATGAACCCCACCTTATCACTGTCGAGATCGGCGATAATGAGCGCGTCTACGAAATCGAACTCCGCCCCGGTGAAGAACGGCTATTGATGGTGGAGCTATCGGGAATGAGCCGCGAGGAAGAACCGCAACGCCGCGCCCGGGCCGCACCGGCTGAGCGTCGCGAGCGCAGTCAAGATGACAGCGATGACGATGACGATGATGATGGCCGCATCACTGTCTATTCTCGCCCCCGGGGCGATATTTACGTCGGGAGTCGCGACATGGAAGAACGCACACCGGGAACAGTCAACGTCGATCCCGGCCGACATGAAGTGCAGGTCGAATACGAAGACGGAGAGATGTCGGAGACCAAAACCGTCCGCGTCCGCGGCGGTTCGCGAACCAAACTATTTTTCCGCGCCGATGAGGAGTAAGTGGTCAGCTCAGAACTCTCCGCGCGAGCGCTCCAAGGCGGGAAGAATCTCCAGACAAGTCGTCCACCAGCCGGTGGTAATCGTCTCCACAAATTCTTCGGGCAACTCTTCGGCGCGCATCTGCCTGGCGAGAGTCTGGTAGTCGTAATCGACCTCCACAAACGATACGTCGATGCCGCCGGGACCGACGTCGACCATCGCGTAATCGACGGATGTCCTTCCATTGTTGGCCGGTCGTCCAATCGCCCCCACATTGACCACCAATCCACCTCGCTCGAGCCGCCTCTGCCAGGGGATCCCGGTGTGGGTCACAAAGAGGACCTCGGCGTCGTGCTCCGCAAGCAGGTACCCCAGAAAGGCGTCCGAACAGGTCGATTCCCATAAAAATTCGTTAACTCGACGCGGCGACCCGTGGGCCATCAACACCGATTGTTCGGCCCACTGGCACCGAAACTCCGTCGGTAAATCGCGCATCCAGTCTTTGTGGACATCCGATGTGTTGCGCAGGGTGTAGTCGTAACTTATCTGGGCAAATTTATTGTCCCTGGGATCAGTGTAGCCACAGGCGCAATCATCGAGTCGATTCCCCACCGAATGATCGTAGTTGCCCTGCATAACGAAGATGTCGTCGCTGTCGCGAAGTGGCCCGAAGACCCGGTCGGGGTGCGGACCGAAGCCTCCCATATCACCCAAACAAAACAGCGCCTCAGCCCCCCGTCGACGGGCGTCGTCGAGGGTCGCTTGGAGGCTCAGGTGGTTGTTGTAGATACCACCGAAGACAGCGAAACGGCCGGTGTCGACAGGCGACGGAAGTTCTTCGTTGTCGTTCATGGCAATTCAATCGGTAAGTCGTGGGGAGAGGCGACGAAACCCATTCAGGTCCGACAGGTCACGCCCTCGACGTAACAGGTATAGCAGGCCGGGTGGTCGAGTTCGATATCTTCCAGTGCGTCATCGAGGGTATCGCCCATCCGGGCATCTTCCTCCTCGATCAAAATCGGGCAGGGATAGGCGCCTTCGGCGGTGACCATCCGGCAACTACTGCACTGAAGGCTCTCTTTGGCCTCGTCGTCCAGATCGCCTTTCTGGAGCCGCTCGTAGTCCTGATAGCCACCATCGCGACGCTCCTCGCGTCCGATCTTAAAGGGCGCCAGAAATTTGAGTCGTGGCTTGTCGACGCCGCGATCTCGAAGCAATTCAAAAAACCGCTGTCGGCCTTCGGCCCCGCCCAACTCGGCATGACAGGTAGTGACGGTGATCACGGGATTGACCCCCTCGTCGATCAGGCGATCGACGCCGGAGAGAATTTTCTCGAAGGTTCCCCGACCGCGGATAGCATCATTCTCCGATGGCGTCGTCCCATCGAGCGATACGCGAAGGTCGAAACTGTAACGGCTCTGGCGAAATTGCTCGCCGAGCCAGGCCGCCATCTCCTCATCGATGAGGATGCCGTTGGTCAGCACTGTCAGCGGCCCGTGCTGAAGCGCCATTTCGATCATCGTTCGGATTTCGGGGTGCATAAACGGCTCACCGCCGGTGAAGTAAAACTCCTTGACGCCCTCCTCGACGGCTCGGTCGATGGCATCATCGACCTGCTGGAGGGTCATCATGTCGTGACTGTCGTTCTTGGGTCCGCAGGAGATAAAGCAGTGCAGACAGGCGAGGTTGCACAGGGTGCCCGTAACCTGTAGCCACAGTGTGTCGAGATGATCCAACTCGAGTTCCGGGGCGTCTACGGCGCTTTCGTCGGGCTTGACCCGCTGCTTTGCATTATCGATGAGGTCTCGGGCACTCAGTAGGCTCAACGGTACTCCTGGATGGAATTGCGGTGTCCTTTTATACTCGTCGATCTCGAAGGGCCGCGTTCATCGACCACCACAGGACACCATATTGCAGTCGAGTCGGCCATCGTACTGTGATGATGATGGTAGCGCGGTGATGGGAGTTTCAAAAAAATATTTGAATTCTCTGAGTCCGGTCAAAGTTTCAACAACGCCGATACACGTGTTGGACCCGTTGCTGCAGCGAATAGTTGGTGCGCAGCCATCGATGATGTCGGCCAGTTTTCTTGGCCAGCAGTCCGGCAACCTCTATAGTGGGAGGTGGTATCGACTCTTGCGAGTCGCCCCCCCACCGCCAGGCGGTTGCCGAAAGCAGGTCGATTCAGGCCGCGAGTTCTCGACGTTGAGGCTCGTCGAAGGGCACGGATGCCCTCCGCCTTTAACCCCGGTGGATCTCCAATGATGGTGAACGACGATGAATCATTCCATCTCCAAGACGGCGCTTTGCGGAATCTGTATCGCTGTCGCTCTCGGAATCGGCGCTCAGACTGCGGTGGCCGAGCCGAATTCCGACGCCGGTGCCGATGACGACGAATCTGAGGCTCCACAGGTCATAGACGACACCGATGGCATGCAACCCGTCGATGATGCCGTCGATGATGCCGTCGAGAAGGCCATCGACGACAGCCTCCATGCCGACAGTCGACAGGATGCGGTCAATGCTATCGATCGGGCCCATGATGCGGCTGTCATCCGCACCGACCTGGAACTGGAAGCCCATCACGATGTCGATGCCAGTCTACTGGACGGCGACGCCATGCGTGGTCATCTCGATGCCGATCGCGTGGAGCGATTGCGCCGCTTACTCGACCGATTTAGCGATGCCGCCGATGCCGATGACGCGCCGATTGCACTGACTCGCCTCCGCGAAATCGGCCATCAGATCGCCGATTCCGGCACCTCCCATCTGGCCCTTCAGCCCTACGTCTCCGATCCGCAGTGGCAGGAGGCGATGCAGCGACTCCAGGACGACGACTGCAGCGAAGCCCTCGACATTGCCACCGACGTCCTGGGCCCGCCGGAAATCCACGTCGACGGCGAACCGGCCATTGCCTACGCCTTTGCGCGGATGAAAGAGTGCAATGAGGATGGTAGCCAACGAGACCGAGGCCGACAGATCATGAGTGAACTCAGTGACTTGAGTTCGCCGGTCGGACGTCTGGCCAGACAGCAACTGGGTCGCTCCACGGAATCTGTCGACGACGCCGTCGGCGTCGGCGGGCACATCCGTCAGGCCAAGCAACAGGCGCGACAGGGCGATGTCGACGATGCCATCGACGGGTTGACCGAGTTTCGAAGCGAACTCGACGGCGGCTGGGATCGCCACCGGGTCCGCCTTGCGGAGGCCGAAATTCTGGAAGATGCCGGGCGTATTGACGAAGCCGTCATGGCCTATCGCGCCGTCTACCGAAAGACTTCCGGATGGCGAAGCAGCGACAATATCGCCTCCCAGATCGAATCCGCCGAATCCCGACTCAACCGCTCCATTATCACCTTTGGGGACCGCGTCGACCGGATGCGATCGCTGATCAGCCGCGGTCGATACCGCCAGGCGCGAGCCGTGTCACGAGAAAACGCTCAACTGCGCGGCGTCGGCGGTACCGAGATCCGCGGCTGGACGCGCTATCGTCAGGCCCTCCAAAACGAGCGCCAGCGCAATCGCGAAACGGCGGTCGATGAATTCGAAGAGGCCAATAATCTGGTCGAGGATGAGACACTCCGCCCCCGCCTGTATTTCGGATGGGCCCGCGCTCTTCGCCGAACCGGCGGCAACGATGAAGCCATCGATCTCTACGACCGAATCTGCGAGGAATACCCGGATCACCGACTCTGTGAGCGCGGGCTGTACGAAGCCGGTCGTCTCTACCAGTACCAAAACGACCACGACCAGGCCCGCACCCGGTTTTCGGCACTGGTCAGCCATCACCCCTTTAGCGAACAGGTCCCCGATTCGCTGTGGCGCTACGCCCTTAGCGCGTACCTGCAGGACGACTTCGACGACGCCATCCCTCCGCTGGAGGCCATCGTCGACCACTACGGTGATATCCAGGACGCCTCGGAGCTGACGATTGGCCTCAAGGCCCACTACTGGCTCGGTGTCAATCATCTCGAACTCGGCGACGACGACCAGGCCCGGCGCTGGCTGCAGGCGACCATCGATGAGGGGCCCTTTACCTGGTATGGGCGACTGGCCGCCGCACGGCTTGCCGATGCCGGAATGCGGGCTCGCATCCCACAGCCGACGACGCGACTGACTCGCGACGAAATCGAACATCTGGCCACCCTGCGCGTCCCCGACAGTCCGCGGCTGGCGACGGCCGCTCAGCTGACGCGACTGGGGCTGTACGACGAGGCCCTCAGCGAAGTCCGTTCCCAGCTCGACGTCCATCCCGAGCCCGAGGGCGGAACTCGACTCCGCTCTGCGCTTCACCTGGCCGTCGATGAACCGAACTGGGCGCACTGGATTATGAAGTCCGAAATCGACGAAGGGGGACCGACTCACAGCACCCTCCGCGACTGGGGGCTTGCATTTCCACTGAGCTACTTTGAGTTATCCCACGAGTACGGCGAGGAATTCGACGTATCTCCCCATCTCGTCCAGGCCATCATGCGTCAGGAAAGTGGCTTTCGCCCCGAGGTCAGCAGTCACGCCGGGGCCATGGGCCTGATGCAATTGATGCCGGGCACCGCACGATATACGGAGCGCACGTTCTTCGACGAACAAAACTTAAGCCGCAGCCAGATCCTCGACGAATCCAACAATGTGCGCCTGGGCACCATGTATATCCGCATCCATGAAGCCCACGCCTCCGATCACACTCCGCTGGCCCTGGCCGGGTACAACGCCGGCCCATCGCCTCTCCAGTCGTGGTTCGAGCGCTTCGGCGATCGCGGCGTCGATGCCTTCGTGGAATCGATCACCTATCGCGAGACCCGCGGCTATGTCCGCAAGGTCATGACCAGCTACATCACCTACCAGGGGCTGTATGGCGACGGCCACTTGCCCCACATCGATCTGGAGTTGCCCGAAGCATTGCGCGACTGGGGCGAAGTTCCGGAGGTCGACGAGGACGAGCCGGTATCGATGCTGATGAATTGAACGACCTCTGCACTGTGAAATTGCTGTCTTTACACCGGGACTTGAGATGGAACGCCGTATTCGCCAGACGTTGAGCGAGGTATTCGACGCCGAAGTCGGTCGCCGGGCCACCGTTGATCATCTCGGCGGCCACGCGTCGCTTCGCATCTACTGGCGGGTCCATTTGCCCACCGAACTCGAGCCGCCGCGGCCCTATCCGCGCGGTGAGACCTCGATGATGGCCATGGTTCTTCCCGAAGGCGTCGATCCCTTCGAGAGCGCCGAAGGGGTCTCCGAGGAGGCACAACGGCCGCAGAAGATGCCCTTCGTCGACGTCCAGAACTACCTGGCGGACATCGGCATGCCGGTGCCCGCCATCGACACCGTCGATCTGGAGCGCGGTGTCCTATTGCTCGAAGATCTGGGCGACCGGCTCTTCGAAGACGCCGTCGTCGACGCCAGTACCGATGACGACGTCCAGCGTTTGTACCGCCAGGTCATCGATTTGCTCGTCGACCTCCAGTGTTCGGTGCTTCGCGACCAGAGAGAGCGCGTCGACGAGACATCGCCCTGCATCGGCTTTCAACGCAGCTTTGATCGCGATGTACTTCGCTGGGAACTCGACCACTACCTCCAGTGGGGACTTGTCGCCAGAGTTGGTGACGACGCCGTCGACGCCCACCGCCACCAACTCCAGAACTGTTTTGACCAACTGGTCGACGAATTACTGGCTCTGCCTCAAACCCTGGTCCTTCGCGACTACCAGTCGCGAAATATCATGTGGAAACAGACCGACTGGATCCTCATCGATTTCCAGGATGCACTGATCGGCCCCTTCGTCTACGACCTGGTGGCCCTGCTTCGTGACTCCTATATCGAACTTCCGGACCACCTGATCGCTCCCCTGATCGACCACTACGTCGAGGCCGGTGATGAAGCGGGGCTTCCCTGGTGTGATGACGCCGACAGTGTCCATCGCGCCTTCCATTTGCAGACCATCCAGCGCAAGCTCAAGGATGCCGGGCGCTTTATCAATATCGACCGCACCAACGACGACCCCTCCTTCCTTGACTATTACGAGCCGTCCATCCAATACGTGCGACACGCACTGGAGCAACTCGACGAACTCAACGACCTCGCACAGTTGCTCGACGAGATCGAACCGGCATTTACCAACTGAATTTGCACTGCGGATCACGACATGACCGAAGTATCGACCAAGCCCGCCAGCGGAATGCGCGATTTTTTGCCCGAAGAGGCGTCGCGCCGAAAACGCATCTTTTCGATCATCGAAGAGGTCTACGAAAGCTATGGCTTCGAACCGCTGGAGACCCCGTCGCTGGAGCGGCTCTCGACGCTGCTGGGCAAATACGGCGACGAGGGCGACAAATTGCTGTTCAAGGTGCTCAAGCGCGGCGAAAAGCTGACCCGGGCGCTCGACAGCGACGATCCCGGTGAATCCGATATTGCCGACCACGGCCTGCGCTACGACCTGACCGTCCCCCTGGCCCGTATCGTCGCCGAATACCAGAACGAATTGCCCCGCTTTTTTAAGCGCTATCAGATCGCGCCGGTCTGGCGCGCCGACCGACCTCAGCACGGGCGATTCCGCGAGTTCTATCAGTGCGACGTCGACATCGTCGGCTCCACATCAATGACCGTAGAAGCCGAAGTCACCGCTGCACTCGCCGAGGTCCTGCAGCGACTCGGCTTTGGCGAGTTTCGAATTCACGTCAACCACCGCCGCCTTCTGGCCGCCATCATGCAGACGGCGGGCATTCCCGACGAGAAGCAAGACGGCGTTTTGATTTCGATCGACAAACTCGACAAAGTCGGTCGCAACACCGTCATCGAAGAACTGGAAGAAGAGCGGGGACTCTCCCCGGAGGTCATTGACGACCTGCTGCCGCTTCTCGGCGACCTTCCAGGCGCCGACAGCGACAACGACAAGACGTTATCCCGACTTCGCGAACAGGTCGGAGCTGTGGACGACGGCGTCGCCGGACTCGACGATCTCGACAACCTGATCGATTTTGCCGCCGGCGGTCCGGCCGCCGACCATCTGGTCGTCGATCCCTATCTGGCCCGGGGACTCGCCTACTACACGGGACCGATCTTCGAGATTCGAAGCGACGAGGCCTCCGGCAGTATCGGCGGCGGTGGCCGTTACGACGAACTCATCGGAATGTTCACCAACAGCGAATTGCCGGCCTGTGGCTTCTCGCTGGGCATCGAGCGTATTTTGCTGGCCATGGAAGAGCGCGGAATGTTCGACGACGAACCGGCGCCGGCAGATATTCTGGTCACCGTCTGGAACGACGATTACGTCTCCCACAGTCTCGATCTGGCCCGCGATTTTCGAAGCGCCGGCCTCCGAGCCGATGTCTATCCAGACTCCGATCGCTACGGGAAGCAATTCAAGTACGCCGACCGCCGCTCTGTGCCCTACGTCGCCCTGCTGGCCCCCGACGAAGTCGAAAACGATGTGGTGGCCATCAAAGACATGAAAAGTGGCGACCAGGAGACCATCGATCGCGAAGATGTCGTATCCTGGCTGCAATCGCGGATCGATGGATAATCTTCTCTGGCCTCCGAAGACTTCATGACCGAGAATGACCCCGCGGATTCTCCCGAGCGCTCCCAATCAGGCCCCGGTGGAGGCGAACCGATCGACCTCGATCTATCGCCCCACTGGAGTCTGGAGTCGGGAGTGACCTATCTCAATCACGGGGCCTTCGGGGCCTGTCCGAAACGCATCCAGCACCGCCATCGAGAGTGGCTTGACCAACTGGAGTCCCAGCCGGTGCGCTTCTTTGGTCGCGAACTCCCGGGATTGATCGACCGGGCCCGCGCCGAGTTGGCGGAATTTGTCGGCTCCGACCACCGCAATCTGGCGTTCGTCACCAATACCACCGAGGGCATCAGCGCCGTACTTCGCTCCCTCGACCCCGGCCCCGGCGACGAGTTACTGATCACCGATCACACCTACGGGGCCTGCAAAAATGCCGTCGACTTCGTGGCACAACAGACGGGCGCGACGGTCACCGTTGCCACACTGCCCTTCCCCGTCGATGATCAACAGAACGTCGTCGCCGCCATTTTGGACTGCGTCACCGACGACACGCGGCTGGCCCTTGTGGACCACATCACCGCCTTTTCAGGGCTCGTTCTTCCCATCGCAGATATTGTCCGGGCCCTCGAGGAACGCGGTATCGACACACTGGTCGACGGCGCCCACGCCCCGGGGACCGTCGACCTCGAACTCGACGACCTGGATGCCACCTACTACGTGGGAAATTGCCACAAATGGCTGTGCGCCCCGCGAGGAGCGGCGTTTCTTCGCGTCGATGACGCCCATCTCAATTCCGTGCGCCCCCTGGCCATCAGTCACGGCGCCGGGCTCGAAGACCCCGAGCGCTCCCGATTTCACCTCGAATTCGACTGGACGGGCACCCGCGACCCGAGCCCCTGGCTATGCGTTCCGGAGGTCATCCAATTTCTGGCAAGTCTTGTGCCCGATGGCTGGGCGGGAATTCGCCGCCGAAACCGCACCATCGCCATCGATGCCCGAGAATTGCTCTGTGAGACCGTCGACGCCCGTCGCCTCTGTCCGGACTCCATGATCGGGTTTACGGCGGCCATTGAACTCCCCAAAGACGGCGTTGAACTCCCCTCGTCACCGATGGAGACCGACCCGCTACAGGACGTCCTCTACTCCAAATACGGCATCGAAGTGCCGATCTTTGCGATCCTCGAGCCACGCCGACGGCTGCTCCGCATCAGTGCGCATCTCTACAATCAGCCCGGTGATTACGAGCGACTGGCCGATGCGCTCGACGTCGAGCTCAACGGCTCATAACCACGCCGCCGTACAACTTGTTGGCATTGCCACCGAAGCCAGCACCGCCATCGACGATTCCAGCGGTCTTTTGTCGGCTCACGCTTGTTCTTCCTCGACGTCATCTTCGTCGGCTGGAGTTACCAGTACCGGACACTGACTGCGCCGAATCACTCGTTCCGCCGTATTGCCCAGCAAGAAGCGCTTTACTCCCTCACGACCGTGAGTCCCGACGACAATCAGCGCTGCCTGCAGATCGGATGCGGCCTCCACGATGGCCTGTTCTGCCGGGTTTTCAATCGTCTCAATGGCCGTCACCACATCTGCTGCATCGGCGTTGTCGATGATCTCGAGAATTTCTGCCCGTTTCTGCCCCACCAATTCTTCGACTTCCATTCCCTGAGCGGCCATCACTCTCGCCATGGCCATCGTATCGGGCATCTCATATCCGTAGACCGCCGTTACCTTGGAGCCGGCAGCCTGCGCAATCCGCGCCGCCCTTCGGATCGCTTCTCGACTCGGCGCCGACGCATCGGCGCCGACCACGATCTGATCGAGCGGCCCGAGCGTGGTCTCTGGCGGCACCAGAATGACCGGCCCTGGACTGCTGCGCACCAATCGCCGCGCCGTGTTGCCAAACGGAATGTCGTGGGTGTCGGTCTTTCCGCGACTGCCAATCACGAGAACCACGTCCTCTCGTTGATTGACGACGTCGCCGAGCACCTCCTGAGGTCTTCCGTGGGCCGTGAAATACTCGACATTTTCCGGGCCACCTTCGACGTGCTCGTCGTAAAACTGCTCGAGTTCTCGACGCGCATTGTCCTCTGAGGTCTCACGCAGCTCCTCGGGCCCCTTTAGAAGACTGCTCCACAGGTGATCATCACCGGCCAGGTCGACGACATGTCCCACCGTCAGCGAACATCCCAACTGCTCTGCCAGATGGGCGCCCCATTTCACTGCCGGTCGAGAATGTTCAGAAAAATCGGTCGCCACAAATAGTTCCATCGCCACTCTCCCTGTTGATTGGTATGCCGCACGCGTGACCATCTTCTACAGGATACGGCGCAATCCATAAATGCTGCCAGGCGATTGGAGTGATTGCCAGTCTGCGTATTACACGGGGGAGCAACACTGTTCCGGAACACCACCAAGCGCCTCCCCGAAGCCGACTCGCCAGCGGACCCAGCGGTTTTACGCCGCTGGGGAGCAAAGTTTGAGAACATACCGCTCCTCCCCAGAGCATGACTCGCTTCTGCGAGTCTGCGGCTCGACTGGCACTCATACGAGCATAAAGGAGGTGGGCGTCGGCGCTTTCCAGCCGACGCTCGGAGGGGCGTCTTCAGCAACCTCATAACGACAACACCGGGCTCCTCCACCGCTCCGCGGGGAGGTGACTGAGCGAGCGAAGTCGGAGGAGTCGGCGTGGAAGCGATTTGTTCCGGAATGATGAGTTACCACAACGACACTGCCGAAAGCGGGGACGCTTCCGTCTCCACCGCGATGACGATATTGCCACGCGACGACACTGCCGAAAGCGAGGACGCTTCCGTTTGGGTTCACAACGCGACCTGTATCCCCCTATGATGCGCGCCGACGCAGGTTTGTGTGAATTCGCGTTGACGCTCTTATCAACCGGGTTATCACGGACCTATTCTCCGACCGATAATGTGCGAAGATCCGGTTCAATAATGGCGTCCTCGAATAATTGATCCAACGCACCCGTTACGTTGTTGGAATGCGGCCTCATTTGGGTCATACCAACTTTGGAGATCACCATGAACGACAATATCAGTGGAAACAATGGAGGCGATGACGGCTCGCTGGCCTGGGACATCTTTAAGATCGTTGCCTTTGTTATCGGTGCTCTGGTCTTGCTGGGCTGGGCCCTCAATATTCTGGGAGCCCTGTTGTCCTGGGCATTCCCGCTGATCGTCATCGGCATCCTCGCTTTTGTGGGCTACAAGATGTTTCTGGAAGACGACGACAGCGGCCAGGTGACCCAACAAAGCGACCCGGCGCTGCTGGAACACGACGTCGAGGCATCCACCGACGACATTCTCGCCGAGGATGAACTGGAAAAGAAATTCGAAGATCTCGAGCAGCGCTAAGTAACGCTCGTATCGCCGACCTCGAAACCTCCTTTCTGGCGCTTCGTTTCACGACACTGTAGCGATGCAGTGGTATGTACGGACTACGACTGATTTCTGGGTAAGTGTCGATGAAAAATCTTCTCAACGTCCAACATTTATCGATGTCCTACGGCGTCGACGCCCTGTACGAAGACGTCGGCTTCGGGGTCAGTTCCGGCGAACGGATCGCCGTCGTCGGTCCCAATGGATGCGGCAAGTCGACGCTATTCAAGCTCCTCGCCGGGCAGTTGACGGCCGACGACGGAGAGATCACCTGGCGCGGCGACACCACACTGGGCTACCTGGCGCAGACCGAGGACTTCGACGCCGATGACACTCCCCACAGCATCGTCGCCCGGGCGATGCGTCCGGTGCGCGAGGCCATCGAGGAGCACTCCGAACTCAGCGACCTGCTGTCGGATCCGGACAGCGCAGAACGATCGCTCGACGAATTGCTGAAGCGCCAGGCCGAACTCCAGGAGCGCATCCAGAAAGTCGGCGGCTGGTCCTGGGAACACCGCGTCGAAGAGATGCTGGACCGGCTGGGTGTTACCGACTGGATCGATGTGCCGATGCGAAGGCTGTCGGGCGGGCAGCGCCGTCGCGTCGATCTGGCTCGAGTGTTGCTCGAAGCGCCGGACCTCCTGTTGCTCGACGAGCCGACCAACCACCTGGATACCACGGCCGTCGAGTGGCTCGAGGGCTGGCTTGTCGATCACACCGACACGGTGATGTTCGTCACCCACGACCGCTACTTTCTGGAGCGCATCGCCGATCGAATCCTCGAGATCGACGCCGACGGATTTTACGACTATCCGGGCAATTACCAGACCTTTATGGAGCGCAAACAACACCGCCAGAAGATCCGCAAGCGCACCGAAAAAAAGCGAAAAAAACAGCTCAAAAAAGAGCTGGAATGGCTCAGTGGAGGCGTCAAATCCCAGAATACGCGCTCCAAAAAACGCATCGAACAGATCGAAGAACTCAAAGCTCAGGACCCGGTCTACATCGAGCGCTCCATTGAAATGGAGCTCGCCGAAGCCAGTGATTTCGGCGACGTCATCGCCAATGCCCGGGGACTGTGGAAGAGCTTCGACGGCGACAACTTGCTGGAGCGAGCCCATTTCGAGGTCCGCCCCGGCGATAAAATCGGAATCATCGGTCCCAACGGATGTGGCAAATCGACATTTCTCAATATTATAGCCGGCAACGAGCGATACGACGCCGGCACCGTGGAACTCGGCAAAAAGACCGAGATCGCCCATCTCCACCAGGACGCGCCGTTCGCCGACCCCGACGACACCGTTTTCGAGGCCTTTAGCGAAAGCGACTACGTCTGGATCGGCGACCATCGCTACCACAAACAGAGCTATCTGAAGCGATTTCTATTCGATCGCCACCTGCAAAAGAGCAAGATGCAGTCTCTCTCCGGCGGTCAACAGCGGCGCTTTGCCATTGCCAAGATTTTCGCACAGGACCCCAACCTGCTTCTGCTCGACGAGCCGACCAACGACCTGGATATCATGTCGCTGGAGGCCCTCGAGAGCGCTCTCGAGGACTTCGATGGCTGCCTGGTGACCGTCAGCCACGACCGCTTTTTCCTAAACCGGGTCTGCGACGTCATCGTCGCCTTCGAAGACGGAAAATTGGTGCGATACGACGGCAACTACGACGACTACCGCCAGGAGCTGGAAGACGACGAGGAGTCGACATCGACGTCCAGCCACTCGGCATCGACCTCGGCACCGACGTCAGCCAACAATAGCTACTCCAGTTCATCGAGCAGCGAACAAAAGGGATTGAGTTACCGCCAACAGCAGCGACTCGAAGTACTCGAAGAGGATATCGAAGGCGTCGAGTCCAGACGCGACGAAATCCAGTCCACGCTGTCGGATCCGGAGTTCTACGAATCGAACGCCGATGAGCTCGGACCGCTCAATCGCGAGCTCCAGCAGCTCAATACGGAACTCGACGAATTGTGGCACAAGTGGTCGAAGCTCGAAGAGCAGCGCTCGTAGTTGTCCCCCAATGACGCCGCCGGCGTCAGGCCGGCGAAGCCGCCGGCGCTCCCTTAACCCCCATGACGCAAAAAGCCGGGCCGACATTTCGTCGACCCGGCTTTATTCGTCGTTCGCCGACGCCGTGTCAGCGATCCATATTGACCTGACAGTAACAGCCCTCGGGATAGTCATCCCAGGCGCTCATATAGGCATCGAATTCCTCGGCAACTGTCTGGCCCTGTCCGACGTGTTCGGCGTTGCCGAAGCTGTCGCACAGACATTCGTCGCGCTCCCAGCAGGCGGCGGCTTCTTCGGTGTCCCCAATCGGTTGTAGATCGGGATCGTCCTGTGCTCCGCCTCCCTCGAATTGCCCTTCGCCGGCGTACCAGTCACTCCAGCTCTGATTGATGTTGTTGATCGAACCATCACAGCTGTTGTCGAGGCCGTCGCACAACTCCGGCATCGGGCTGTAGACCTCTTCGCAGATCAGCTCCGTGCCATCTCCACTGCAGTGGACTTCTCCGACCTTGCAGCGGTTGGTTTCAGTCGTCCAGTCATTGGGAGACGTCGGCGGCCCGGATTCGGTGATATCGCCGTCGTTGTCGATATGGCACGGCTCACCGATCACACTGTCCATTCCCGGACAATCGACGGGGCACATATCGAGGCTCAGCGGCTCACAGACGTCGAATCCCCTGTCGCAGCTCGTTTCTCCAACCGGACACTCGCCGAATTCCGGATCACTGATGTCACAGGGTTCGCCCGCTGGAGTCTGGCAATCACAGGCGAGTCGAGTCGTTACTTCGTCGACGCCGTCTCCTCCGCGAATATCATCGCAGTATTCGGAGGTCATCGAAATTTGCTCGCGGTTGTCGCCACTGGGAAAATACCAGCCCTCGCCGCTTTCACTGCGATGGGGAATCGTTTCTACGGTGCCGTACTGTAGCCACTCCACTTTAAGAGCACTGGGATCATCGGGGACATTGCCCGAACCGTAATTCGAGATATCGACCTCAAACGTACACGAGATCTCATCGGCAATATTCAACAAAGCGTTTTCGAACCCCGCCTGATCATCAGCATGATAGGCCCCCTTACACTCCTGATTATCGACGGTCTGCTCACAGGGATCCTGACCGACGCCCTCATCGGGATCGCAGTCCTCTCCACAGCAGCCAGTTCCCATGGCAGCCGCCATTTTATTGTTGAAATCCTGATCGGTCGCTCCCCCGAGGCCAACGGCGTAATTGGTGTAACCATTGTCCCTGGCATCGCAAATGGCGTCGATGGTGTCCTCTCGTGCTGAATCATGGCAACAGGGTTGACCGTCGGTAACCACCACGCCTCCGGTCACCCGACCCGACTCATTCATACTCTGGCTGTCGGCAATCGTCTGCACGGCATCCCAGGTCGGCGTGCCTCCACTGGGATATGAGTCATCGAGTTCGTCACTGATAACCCCGTGCGCGTCATCTTGAGACACGACAATCTCGTCGGCACCATCTCGAAACTCACAAACCGGATCGGGGTCGATAAGTGAGCAGCCAAATTCGTCTCCCGAATCTGGACCACTGGTGATCCGACAGGTCGTGGTGTAGCCACTCTCGCAACCGGAAATCGGACAGGCGTAGTACTCGCAGGCCACATCTCCGCAATTGGCCGATAACCAGCTACACTCGGTAATTGGAGCCGGGAAAAAGCCCAGCCCAAAACGAAGTTCTTCCTGAAGTGATGCCACTGCATCGTCGATGGCCGACTCAGCCACCGACCACAATGTATTTCCGTATGGATCGGTAAGATTGCCCATCGAACCCGATTGATCGAGCATCAAAAATACATTTGGCTTCTCCGGTTCCTCAACTTCCGTCACCGTCTCTTCACTACACGAGGGATCAAAATTCCATCCTCCACCGGCGATAGCGGCCGCCGGTAGCATCAGAATCGCGATCATCAACAATATTGAAGTGACAATGGTCGTGCAGAGTGAACCGCGCTGTACCGACTTCGATTCTAAATTCGCAACCATCATTGTAATTCCTTCCCCGGGAGAACTCAGTATTTCTTAACAACTGTTTTTTTTATCTCGACCAGATGCCTCCTCGACGGCGCGGCCTTCCAATTTAGCGGATGCCGTCGAGAATGCTCACTGGGCCTCGATATCAATCGAGATGTCGTAAAACGCGTCCGATTCCAATTGGCTGTCGACGACCAGATAGAGAGTATCATCCGATGGCGCGTCGAATTCCATTTCTTGTTGACCAGCCCACACCTGATGACACGACAATGGATCGGTGCAGTCTTTTTTGACCGAGACGACGAGTTCATCTTGAAACTCGGTATCAATGTCGATCGTCACCTGATCTCCAGCACTTACATCCTGGAGTTCAAAAAAGAGGTCGTAACCCGGCGTCAGAAACGCGTTTCCATCTTCGGTCTTGCAGGTCGACTCCTCTCCCCCCACGCCAATTGTGGTGCCTCCATAATTGTCGAAAAATCCGACGGTCGACCCGGTCCATTCAAACGACGAAGAGACCGGAATGGGATGGTCACAATTATCGCCGGTGCAGCGGTCATCACTGCACTCTCCGGTGGGACAATCGATAGTAAACTCTCGGGACACATCGGGGGAGGCCCTCATAAACTGACAGCCCTCCAGGGTGGTATCATCAATACATTCTCGTTGTTCCGATACCTGATTGCCCTGCTCATCGGTGCATTCCAACAACTCCTCGTATTGCAGTTCGACCTCCGCTGTATCGGAATCGTCTGCTGTTAGCGGTTCGATGATCAAATTGTGAATGACATTGGTCTGAGGAACCATCACGAGCGATTCCTGACCACAGGCCACAACGGCATCGGCACTGTCACAAAACCCGGCTCTCAATTCCGCAACCGCCTCTCCCCCGGTATCGACGGTCAAGATTCCCGGCGTATTGGAAGCGGGAGTAAATTGATAAACCCCGGCGTTCATCGCCGCCCCACTGCCGCAGCTGGCGCTAAGATCGTTGTCGAAGTCATCGAAATCAACGGTCTGTGTATGAGTGCCAAACCCGAGTTCGCCGAGGTCAATAAGTGGCCCGCAATTGCTGTCGATTGGCTGGGAGTCATTGTCGCCGTTGCCGTCATTCGCATCGGGAGACTGTTGATTGGCATCCGGCTCCTCTGGGCCGACGTCGTCTTGATTGTCGTTTTCAGTGTCGCCCCCAGCATCCTCGGAATCATCGGTCTGTTGATCGTTTTGATTGTTGGCTGAAGGAGGGAAGTTTCGGTGCCCGTCGTCTTGCGAACACCCGCTCATGAGGCCCATGACGACGGCCGAGGCCACGACAATCACGATTCGCCACCGCTGATCTCGGTGGGATCCATCAAAATTCATATTCACTCCCAGTTCTCGAATGCTATGACGTACAATACAAGTCGATGATACGTACCGACCGCTCGAGCCGCGCCAGATCGCTGTTCCCCCCAATGTATCCACTCTATAATCCAGTGGGCACTGGGTTTGTTGATCTTTGAGACGCCAGAATAGCGTCTCCCCTGCTGCCCGTCAATTGATGTAAGCAGGGTTCAGTATCGAACCCTCGAAAGTTCGGGGAGTCCAAATAAAAAACCGGACCGACAGATGTCGGCCCGGCAATCCACTGACTATGATGTGGTACGTGCTATCAGCGACTCATATTAACTTCGCAGTAACAGCCCTCGGGATAATCATCCCAGGCGCTCATGTAGGCCTCGAATTCCTCGGCCTCTGTGGCACCACGACCGGCGTGCTCGGCATCACCGAAGTTGTCGCACAGACACTCGTCGCGCTCCCAACAGGCGGCGGCTTCTTCGTCTTCGCCGAGGGGCTGTAGGTCCGGGTCACCCTGGGCCCCGCCATCTTCGAATTGCCCTTCTCCGTCATACCAGTCGTTCCAGGTTTGATTGATGTTATTGATTGAACCGTCACAGCTGTTGTCGAGGCCATCGCACAGCTCTGGCATCGGGTTGTGGACCTCTGCACAGACCGGTTCGGTTCCATCGCCACTGCACTGAACTTCGCCGACCTTGCAGCGATTCGTTTCTGTGGACGGATCATTCGGGGACATCGGCGGTCCGGACTCAGTGATATCGCCCTCATTGTCGATGTGGCAAGGCTCGCCCATCACATCTTCCATGCCCGGACACTCGACAGGGCACTCGTAGAGCGGAAGCGGTTCGCAAACACCGTAACCGCTGTCACACGTGTACTGACCGTCGGGACACTCCCCGAAATCGGGCTGTTCGCCGTCCGGGACGGCCTGACAGCCATCCCCCTCTTCAACCTGACAGTCGCATGCGAGCTGGGTCGTCACCTCGTCGACTCCATTTCCGCCGCGAATATCATTGCAGTAACTCGTGGTCAGTGAAATCTGGTCGCGACTGTCGCCGCTGGGGAAATACCAGCCCTCACCGCTCTCACTGCGGTGGGGAATGTCGTCTGTGACGCCGTACTGGGTCCACTGGACCTGGAGGGCGTCGGGGTCGTCGGGTGCCTCGCCCTCGTCGTGCAGCGATGTATCGACCCCGAAGGTACAGGAGATCTCTTCGCCGATATTGAGGAGCACGTTTTCGAACTCCTGCGGATCGTAGGCCTGGTAGGCCCCCTTGCAATTCGAGTTATTGACATTTGTCGAGCAAGGGTCTTGGCCGACACCCTCGTCGGGATCGCAACCGGCTCCGCAACAACCGGTTCCCATCGCCGCCGCCAACTCATTATTGAAATCCTGGTCGGTGGCTCCGCCGAGTCCGACGGCGTACATCAACTGGTCGTCATCTCTCGCAGAACAGGCCTCGTTGATCGCCGAACTGGCATTATTGGGATACCCATCGGTAATAATGAGTCCTCCGCTGGCGCGATCGGGGTCATTCATGCTCGCACTTTCGGCGGTGACGCGAATGCCCTCATCCGTCGGTGTACCACCGGTGGGACTGTCGGAGTTGAGGTGGCTCATAATCGTGCTGTGATTGTTGGGAGCCGACGCCTCTACGATATTCGCCCCCGTCGACGAACATGTATACCAGCACCAAAACCACCAGCAGGTCCACGAACATTGCCGATCCGGGAAATATCCGAGACCCAGGCGAATCTCGTCTTGAAGTGAGGAGCCCGCATTGTCAATGGCCTCCACGGCGACATCCCAAAGATTGGTTCCCGACTCCTGCGGATAGAAATGACTCCATCCCATGGAACCCGATTTATCGAGCATCATCATCGCGTTAGGGTCGCTGGGTTCGCTGATATCCTCAGTATTCGTGGCACTGCAGGATGGATCGAAGTTGTAGCCAGCGGCGTGGACCGAATTCGCCATTATCGATAAGCCCATAAAGCAGGCCGCCATGGTTGCGAAAAACAGCCCCACAACCGCAATCTGACGGGGGAACAGTGATGGCTGCGAATTTATGGTTTCGGTGTTGTGTCGCATGTTGTGCTCCCTTTGGGGTGCCCTTAGTCGCATCATCTCCGCAGTATCAATTGGCCGAAATCACCCCCGGATCATAGAGCCATTTCACACATTTTCTTCATCAACTCGTGTTTCCGAACTCATTGCCCTGGCACCGCCTATTCGACCCATATCGAGATATCGAATAGACCGTCGTATTCGCTGTAAATGCTGTCGATGATGACGAAACGACTGATCGAGCCATCGTCTTCGTCATCGTCGGCTTCCACGTCGACGCTAAGATCATCGATCTCTCCTTCCCAGGCCGCTGTGCACTCACCGGTATCGGAACACTCTTTTTTGACCACCACTCCGACGGCGGCCGGGTCTTCGTGATCGACATCGATGTGAATTTCATCACCGTCGCTGAGTCCCTCGACCTCAAAGATCATGTCCCGCCCCGGCATATTGACGCCCACTAATTGATCATCGTCATCGGTAACCAGGCACGTCGCTGCTTCCTCATCATCGACCGCCTGCTGGACCTCTTCACTGCTGTTGTGGTGGTTCATAAATCCCCGTGTCGATCCGGACCACTCAAAGGTATCGGCGGCGTCAATGACAATCGGGTCGTCGCAGGCATCGCCCTGGCAGCGCTCGTTATTGCACTCCGTCGGGCAGGTGTAATCGTATTGTCGGGGGATATCGGGAGAGGCGACGATGTAGTCACAGACCTGGGCTGTGCTGTCGTCGAGACAGCTCGTATCCTCGGAAATTGGCTGATCGTCTTCGTCGTAGCAGGCCGGCATCTCTTCGAAGCCGATGGTCACTTCGATGTCATCGGGATCGTCGAGATCGGATTCAATCAGGATATGATGGGTCAGCCCGGGCAAGGTGGGCTCATGGAAGGTCTCCGGCTCGCAACCAAGCGTTAGAATATCGTCATCGGCCTGGCAGGACCCGGGACGGAGTTCTACAAAGGTATCGTCTCCAGCATCGATATCGATGTTCGCCGCATCAAAAAACGGGGTCTCGAACTCGTAGATCGCGACGGGCCCACCAGAGCCTGCAGCACAGCCCGTTTCGCGGTCATTGTCGAAATAGCTCCAGTCGACATCCAGCGTGTGCTCGTCTCCCAGACTCAATTCGCCGAGGTCGATAATCGGCCCACAGTCGCCGGTTACCTGTTGGGGCCCGTCGTCGTTGTCGCCGTTATCGCCGTTATCGCCGTTATCGCCGTTATCGTCGTTATCGCCGTTATCGTCGTTATCGCCGTTGTCGCCGTTATCGTCGTTGTCCCCGTTATCGTCGTTGTTCCCGTTATCGCCATTTGCATCCGGGTCGTCGTCATTGACATCGGCGTCGTGACCGGCGTCGGTATCACCATCGTTTTGCTGATTGCCGTTTAGCTGGTTGAACGAAGCGAAGTTATCTCGAGCATCTTCGTCTTCGCTACAGGCCCCGAGGGCTGCGGCGAATGCCATCAGCACGACACAGGCCACAACGACCCATTGAGGTTGGTTAAATCCGACGTTGCGTTGAGTGTTCTGCATTGGCTCTTCCAGGGTGGCAGTAATAAATTCTGTGCGATCCACCCCACGTCGCGTGACTCAAGCCCGTGACTCAAATAGGTATCACTCGATGATATCGATGCTGTACACGAAGCGCTGGTCCATATTCGGATTCACCAGATTGACGACCACCCAGTAGTCGCCGTCTTCGGGAACCGACCAGATCATGTCGTGGCCGCGGACACCGTCGACGCAATCGGCGTTGTCTTCGTCGCAATCGTTTAAGATGCCGATGACGGCATCGGCGCGCACGCTCGGGTCACTGTCACTGACGTCGACTTCGACGTCCTGACCCTCGACGAGGCCCGGCAGATAGAAGACGACGTCTTGGCCGCTTGTAACAGGTCCCACATTTTCGGAGCCGTCGGTGCATCCCGGATAGGGCTCAAAATCGAAGTGATTGAAGTAGGCCGGGTTTTCCATATCGCCCTCGACGGTAATCGAGCCCGTCACCTCGATGGCATTGCCGCAGTGGTCGCCCTGGCATTCTCCGTCTTCACAGTCGGCGCCGCATTCGTAGAATTCCTCCTCGGTCACCGCACAGGCGATCAATTCATCGGGGTCTTCACCGCAGTACGTGCCACCTTCTTCGTGGCCCGGAGGGGCGCACAACACGCCCTCGGTGCTGACATCGGCCGAAAACTCGCCGGTGGTACTGTCGTGGCGGGCCTGGACGACGATGAAATAATCGGTGTCTTCTTCGGCCAAAAATCGCACCGAACTTCCCTCGCTAAGCGTCTCGCACGTAGCGTCCGGATCGGCTTCTCCACAGCTACCCTGCCGGACTTCGGCGACCATCGGATTTTCCCCGGCGTCGGTGAATTCAAACTCCACAAACCCCGGCTCGTCAACGGTGACATGAAAGACGGCGTCGCCACTATCGCTACTCGATTCATCGGCGCAATCGGTCATCAACAGATTGGGCTGACCGGTGGTATCGGCGGTGACCGTCTCCTGATGGCCGTCGGACAGACCGGTCAAATCAAAGGGGTCGGCACAGGCGTATCCAGTGTCGGCCTCCAGCTGGCAGTCGCCTTCAAAGCAGACTTCGCCATCCGGGCACTCCACGCCGTCACAGGGCTCGGTGTCTTCTGCCAGACACTCCCCGTCCTCGCAGTACTCATCGTCGCCGCACTCCACGTCGTCGCAGGGATCGGCGTCGTTGTCGTCGTTGTCGCCATCATTGCCACTGGAGAAATTCTGGGGAGTGGCATCTCCACTGCCCTCGTCACATCCCGTCGTTGTCAACGCCAGCATAGCACAGAGCAATATGGCGATTCCGACAGTGACTTTACTGTAGTTATCTGATCTCATGACGGGCTCGCAGGTGGAATTCTGTGAAGTTTCAGGCCTATCCGCTGATCCTTCGGTCTGGCCAGCCTTCCGAATTTGGATATTCCATCGGGAACCCTCCAGCGCGAATTTAGGTGTATGGACGCCTCGATCGACGCCGCATCTTCGCTCTCCCGATGCATTTCGTTACATCTAATGATAGCGACTGGAGTGGCCCTCGTCAATAATTGTAAACGGAACCGCCTCGCCGATCGCGATCCCGCGAAAACGAAACATCAGCGACCGCTCACAAACCCATTGCCGTGTCGCCTTCAAGTGGGCCCGAGGGCAAATCCTCAGCCGTTGGTTCGCCCCCTCTACACACGGCAAAACGCCGGACCGAAGGACCTCGGTCCGGCGCTATCGTTACCGTGTCATTGTGACAATTGTGCAAAGCCGGCGATTCTGTCCGGTTCATTCGCCGACGCGAAGTGCTCCCCCGGAGACACACCGCTTGCTCAACGCGACATCTCGACTTCGCAGTAGCAACCCTGCGGATAATCCTCCCAGGCACTCATATAAGCCTCGAATTCTTCGGCCTCGCTGTCGCCCCGGCCGGCGTGGTCGCCGGCACCGATATTATCGCAAAGACAGTCGTCTCGTTCCCAACAGGCGGCGGCTTCTTCGTCGTCGCCGATGGGTTGTAGATCCGGATCGTCGCCGGCGCCGCCATCTTCGAATTGACCCTCGCCGTTGTACCAGTCATCCCAGGTCTCGTTGATGTTATTGACATTCCCGTCGCAGCTATTGTCGAGTCCGTCGCACAATTCGGGCATCGGGTTGTAGACGCCCTGGCAGACCGGCTCGGTTCCGTCGTCACTGCACTGGACTTCGCCGACTTTGCAGCGATTGGTCTCGTTCTCCCAGTGGTAGGGTTCGACCGGCGGGCCGTCTTCCCCGATGTCGCCCTCATTGTCGACGTGGCAGGCCATATCCATGACGCTGTCCATATTTGGACAGTCTTCGTCACATTCTTCGACGGGAACGGGTTCGCAAACCTCGTAGCCGCTGTCGCACGAAAAGGCGCCCTGTTCGCACTCACCCCAGCCCGGGTCATTGACGGTGCATGGATCGCCGTCGTCGACCTGACAGTCGCAGGCCAACTGGGTTCGCACCTCATCGACGCCATTGCCCCCGCGAATATCACTGCAGTAGTCGTCGGTCAGTGAGACCTGATCCCGACTCTCGCCGCTGGGAAAATACCACCCTTCGCCATCGACACTGCGATGGGGAATCTCGACGTCCACATTATTCTGAGTCCACTCCACTTTGACGGCATTCGGATCGTCGGGAGCTTCGTCGGCATCGTCATGCTTTGAAGTATCGATGTCGAAGGTACAGGAGATCTCTTCGCTGATTTCGAGGAGCACATTTTCCAGCGACTGAGGATCTTCGGCCTGCTCGGCGCCCTCGCAGCTATCGCTGCTGACGCTCTGGCTACTACAGGGATCATCGCCGACGCCGTCGACCTGATCACAATCGGGAGTTGCATCGTCGCCACAGCAGCCGGTGCCCATCGCCGCCGCCAGCATATTGTTGTAATCCTGATCAGTCTCCCCGCCGAGGCCGACGGAATACAGCAATTTTCCATCGTCTCGCGCATCGCAGGCGGCGTCGATGGCGGCTCCCGGATTGTTCGGATGACCATCGGTGATGATCAATCCACCGCTGGAGCGCTCGTCATCCTGGAGGCTATCGCTATTTGCGGTCACCTCGATGGCGTCATCGGTCGGCGTTCCGCCAAAGGGGGAGTCATTATTGAGATGACTCATAATCGGGCTGTGATTATACAGATCCGATTCCTCGACGATGTACGTGCTGCTGTGAAAATATCCAAGTCCGAGCCGCAACTCATGTTCCAGCGTGGCACCGGCGTTGTCGATGGCCTCCACGGCGACATCCCACAGATTAGTCCCGTCCTCCTGCGGATACCACGAATCCCATCCCATCGAGCCCGAGCGGTCGAGCATCAACATCGCGTTGGGTTCGTCCTGGTCGAGATCATCGGTGGCCGTCGCACTGCAGTCGGGATCAAAGTTGTAGCCTCCTGCGGTTGCTGTGGCAGGCGCCACAACCACAGCCGCCATCGCGACAACAAAACCGGTGGTCAACACCATCTGGCGATAGCCCATCATAGGCTGTGAACGCTCCATCATATCTTGCCTGCGCTGTGTACTCATATGTTTGCTCCCGACCACCAGTGACGAGCTCCAATATTGCTCGTTCCTCACTCGCTCAACTGGTCGCTCCATCCTGTGGGCAACATTGCCGCAACGAATCATCTCGAAATCACAATTATCATCATCGATGGGCGCTCACCTGTGGTGCGCTGATGCAACGCCGGCATGCGATTTATTGAACGTCGACGGAGATGTCGTACAGACCGTCATAGGTCTGGTCGTAGAGACCGTCGAAGACGACGTATCGCGTAATGTCCCCGTCGGTTTCCCCGTCTTCGATACTGACGTCGACCGTCGTTTCTCCGACGCCGTCCCAGACATCCATGCACTGTGCGGTATTCGCACAATCGGACTTGACGAATACAATCACCGCATCGGGATCGGCGTGGTCAATATCGACGACAATTTGATCGCCCACCGACAATTCCTGGACCTCGACGACGATATCGCGTCCCATCGTACCCAGTCCTCCCATCCCGTAGTCCTCGTCGCCTTCCGACAACACACAGGTCGGATCCTGTTCGTCGTCAATGGCGGCATCGACTTCTTCGATACTGTTGTGGTGATTCATAAATCCACGGCTAAAGCCAGACCAATCAAAGGAGTCGCCGGCGGAAACGACAATCGGGTCGTCACAGCTATCGCCCTGGCATCGATCGTCGCCACACTCGGTGGGACAGTCGAATTCGAATTCTCGCGGCACGTCGGCAGAGGCGATCATGTAGTCGCACACCAGCGCGGTGTCGTCGTCAATACAACTCGTCTGAGCATAAATCGGCTCCCCGTCCTCATCGTAGCAATCCGGCATCTCCTCCAGACCGATTTCGAGTTCCAACTCCTCGGTGGCATCGTCGTGGGGCTCCACAAACACGTGGTGTGTCTGTCCGGACAGGACGGCCTCCGTAAACCCTCCGGAACTACAGCCGAGGCTAAAGGGCCCCGGGTCTGCGCTGCAGGCGCCGGGTCGCACCTCGATATCGGCCGGCGCGTCGACCTCAATATCGACGGTGGCCGCCACAAAAAACGGTGTCTCGAATTCCAAAATCGCGATATCCCCGCCGGCGCCCTCGCCACAGGAGGCGCTCAATTCGTTGTCGAAGTCATTCAAATCGAGCTCGACGACCTGAGGTGTGTCATCGATTTCGAGTTCACCGACATCGATGATCGGTCCGCAGTCGGTGACGACTTCCTGGGGGTAGTCATCATCGTTGCCGCCGTTTTCGCCATTATCACCGTTGCCGTCGTTGGCATCGGGGTCATCGCCGTTGGCATCCGGATCATCACCGTTGGCATCGGGGTCGTCATTGGTATCGGCATCATCGCCGGCATCCGGCGCCCCGTCATTTTGCTGATTGGTATTCTCACCGTTGGAGGAAAATCCGTTATCTCTGGTTCCATCATCCGGTGAGCAGGCGCCGAAAATGGCGATAGCGCCGATCAAGCACAGCACAGCTGCCCAATGAGCCACTCGCTGCATTCGCTGTCTGGACGAGCAAATCATGTTCATCACAGTATTGGTCCCTACAAAAACTGAATTTGTCGTACTGAAATCAGCCGCCGTACTGTTTCTCACTCGATGATATCAATGCTGTACACAAAGCGCTGGTCCATATTCGGATTCACCAGATTGACGACCACCCAGTAGTCGCCGTCTTCGGGCACCGACCACACCATGTCGTGGCCGCGGACACCGTCGATGCAATCGGCATGTTCCTCGTCGCAATCGTTCAAGATTCCGATGACGGCGTCGGCGCGCACACTCGGATCACTGTCACTGACGTCAACTTCGACGTCCTGGCCCTCGACGAGTCCCGGCAGATAGAAGACGACATCCTGGCCGCTGGTCACAGGCCCCACACTTTCGGAGCCGTCGGTGCAGCCCGGGTAAGGCTCAAAATCGAAGTGATTGAAGTAGGCCGGGTTTTCCATATCGCCCTCGACGGTGATCGAGCCCGTCACCTCGATGGCATTGGCGCAGCGGTCGCCCTGGCATTCTCCGTCTTCACAGTCGGCGCCGCACTCGTAGAATTCCTCCTCAGTCACCGCACAGGCGATCAATTCATCGGGGTCTTCACCGCAGTACGTGCCGCCCTCTTCGTGGCCCGGAGGCGCACACAACACGCCCTCGGTGCTGACATCGGCCGAAAACTCGCCGGTGGTACTGTCGTGGCGGGCCTGGACGACGATGAAATAATCGGTGTCTTCTTCGGCCAAAAACCGCACCGAACTTCCCTCGCTAAGCGTCTCGCACGTAGCGTCCGGATCGGCTTCTCCACAGCTTCCCTGCCGGACTTCGGCGACCATCGGAAATTCGCCGGCGTCGGTGAATTCAAACTCCACAAACCCCGGCTCGTCGACAGTGACATGAAAGACGGCGTCTCCACTGTCGCTGTTGTCGCCGTCGGCACAGTCGGCCATCAATAAATTGGGCTGACCGGTGGTATCGGCGGTGACCGTCTCCTGATGGCCGTCGGACAGACCGGTCAAATCAAAGGGGTCGGCACAGGCGTATCCAGTGTCGGCCTCCAGCTGGCAGTCGCCCTCAAAGCAGATCTCGCCATCGGCGCACTCGACGCCGTCGCAGGGATCGCTTTCTTCGGCCACACACTCCCCGTCCTCGCAGTACTCGTCGTCGCCGCACTCCACGTCGTCGCAGGGATCGGCGTCGTTGTCGTCGTCTTCGCTGTCGTTACTGCTGAGAAAATTATCTTGCGGTGGATCACTGTCGTCACTGCAGGCTGCGACGAAACCGAATATCAGAAGGCCTGCAAGCAATACCAATCCGATACGCCTGCCATCTACTGTTGTCGATCCACTCATAGTTCCACTCTCACTCATTCAAGGCTCTGGCGTCTGGTTGCCGCCAATCGATTCCGACCATCTGAACTTGATCGTTCAAGCCACTGCCCCGCTTCGTTCCGGCGTCATAGCGCCGATGGTTTCCAACTCGGGGGGAACGCATTCCATCAATTGGTAGAACGTTGACTCGTTACACAAACCATAGCGAAAACCATCTCCTGTTCCGAAGCCGCCACCCCATATTTCCTGAAACGCCTTGTAAAGCCGTGCAACACACAACTCGAGCCATTCCTCGCCGAACGCTCGTCCCCGGGCTGCACAGCTACCACAACAATCGGGCCCACACCGTCTACAGCCCCAACGATTGCTGGCCTCCCGGACAAAATTTCTCGCGGTTGAGTTCGTCGTCGCGATCCAGATTCAGTCCCAGCCTGTTGCAGGTCTGCTTAAAGAGCTGGGCCATCGCCTTCCAGCGAGGCCCGGTGCCGACCATGCGATCGCCGAAATCGCTTTCGTTGCGGCGTCCGCCGCGAAGTTCCTCGATGGCCGAAAGCACCCGATCGGCGCGCTCGGGCCGAACCTCGCGAAGCCGCTTTTCAAAGACCTGGTCCACCGG
>LFFM01000020.1_pt1 | contig 83667 bp, 73 predicted proteins | sample 643131 | NCBI WGS metagenome assembly LFFM01 (sample SAMN03777445, study PRJNA286221) | soda lake metagenome | biome: soda lake; feature: Kulunda steppe; material: water; isolation source: sample Tc-Br brine of Tanatar trona crystallizer | place: Russia: Kulunda steppe | collected 2011-07 | reverse complement strand
CCGGCAGGGCGGGAGTCGAGGAAAAGGGTGCCGCCGCTGCCATTCCCCCAGAAGAGAGACGAGGGCCCACGGATGGCTTCGGCGCTGCGGAGGAAGAGCGGATCCACAATGTCGAGGAAAGCTTGCCCGTCAGGCATCGTCAGGGGAATGCCGTCAAGGAGCACCTGGACGCCCCGCACGCCAAATGGTGAACGCCAGCCCATCCCGCGGACGATCAGGCGCTCGCCCAGCGCAAAGTGGCCGCGATCGTTCATCCACACCCCGGGGACGTCCCGGACGATGTCTTTCACATACACCGGCGCCTCCACCTGCTGGGCGATGCGACTGCGTTGCACCACCGATACGGCGAACGGTGCGGTGGCGGACGTCTCCAGCCCGCGCGCTGCTTCCACGGACACTTCGGGAAGCTCGGCCGCGACGGTGTCGGCGGGCGTTTGGGCGTTGGCCGGTGAGGCAATAAGGAGCAGTAAAACAGCGCTGATGAGCAGGGTCCGAACAGGCATACGGGAAACGAAAGGCAGGAGAGGTGAAATCGTATGCCTCTTACATCCGTAGCCGCGGGTGCGGTTCGGCCGTAACCCATGCGTCACGGGTGAGGCCTACCAGCCAATACGTCGGCTTCGCTGCTGCCGGGGCTGATCATCTACCGGCTCCTCATCGGCTCTCTCGGCTTGCACAGGGGCTTCCGCCAGGGTAGGCGGCTGCCATGGCACAGCGGGCAGCGAAAGCTCATCGATGGAGGTTAGCTGGACGTCGGTGAAGTAGTACTCGAGAATGTCTCCGTACGCGTAGCCCTGCGCCGATAACCCGCGGGCGCCATACTGGCTCAGCCCTACCCCGTGCCCAAAGCCGCGACCGGTGAAGACGTAGCGGTTGCCATCGCGCCGGGCGTCAAACCAGGTGCTTTTGATGCCGTGCCCGGAGGCGTGCCGGTTTGCGAGCAGGCGAAAGGCATTGGCCTGCATCGGGCGGCGGTTTGCACCGGTAAGCAAGTCGATCGTGCGCACCCGGCCCTCGCTGGACCGCTCACCGATCACAAATCCGCGCACGTTCGTCCCGGTGTGGCGGCTGAGCGCCTGGAGGAGGGCATCCCGATTGAGGGTAGCCTCCCACGCCTGATGGGGTGACGACGTGCCCGTGGGGTCGGGGCGTCCCCGCAGGTAGGGCAGCGGCCGTGCATCCCACACGTCTTCGTTGTTGGCGGTATGCCCTCCACTGGCTGAAAAGTAGACCGCCTCGATAAGGCTATCAGCATGCACAAGCACTTGCCCCTGGGTGCTCCGGGTGGCTTCCAGCGAGGTCGGCGTGATGGCGTTTGCTCCGTCGTAGTGCTGGGACATCACATGGTCGACGTGGTCGTAGGCCTCCCCGAACTTGTTGCGCAGGGCGTAGGTGCGCACCAGCACCGCCATGGCCTTCGATCCCTCCAGGTCCTCGAAGCCATACTCGCTGGCCACCACGCTGGCGACGTAATCCTCCAGCGGCACGTGATTGACCAGTTGCAGCGACGATAACGACTCGCGCTCAGGCTGAATCTTGAGACGCCCCGTGTAGGCTCGTTCGCCGTCCAGCCGGCTGGTGTTGACGATGAGCGGCGCTTGCTCGTCGGCCACGATGCCGAGCTCCAGGGCAAAAATAGAAGCGCCGTCCGCCTCGGCTTGTAGTTCATCGCCGCGCCGATTGATGTGCAGGGGCGTGTCAGGCGAGACGGTCAGCAACACGTTGTCCACAGCGCCCGCGTACACGCTCACGGGAGCCTCCGCCGTGATGCGGACGTCGTCCACCAGTTGTTGATCAAGGATGCGCACGCGAATATCGGACGACTGGGCCGCAGCGTCCAGCAGAAACGCCACGCTCAGCAGGAGTAACAGGGTAGCGCTCGCTGTATAACGAAAACCCATAAGTCGTGGGGGGGCTGGAGAGAGGAGGACACCTGTCGTACCTAAAGTATCACATGAGGACGACAACTTCACGCGCCTGAACGTTTCAGGTTGGAAGGATGTTGCGCCGGTGGTCCGGGCACGCATCATGGGCTGCTTCGTTGTGACACGCGCGCTCTTTTCTTACCTCACTCCCCGAACGACGCTTTCGCCTGTATGCTCATTGATACCCACGCGCACCTCTACCTCGACGCCTTCGATGACGACCGTGAAGCGGTGCTGAACCGCGCCCGCGAGGCTGGGGTGGAGGCCATCGTCCTGCCCGCCATCGATGTGCCCTCGATTCATGCGGCCCTGGCGCTCTGTGCAAAGCACGACGGGCTGTACGCGATGGCGGCACTGCATCCGTCGGAGACCAAAGAGGCGACGGAGCGCGAGTTGCAGGAGGTGGCCGATTTGTGTGATGAGGATGCAGTGGTGGCTGTGGGCGAGAGTGGTCTCGATTACTACTGGGACCGGTCATTTGACGATCGTCAGCAGCAGTTTCTGCGCGCGCACATCCAACTGGCCGTAGAAAAAGACCTGCCCCTCATTCTTCACAACCGGGAAGCTACTGCCGATCTCGTGCAGATTGTGGGCGAGGAACGGGACGCGCTGGACGCCCGAGATCGCCTGCGGGGCATCTTCCACTGCTTCGTCGGCTCACAGGCCGAGGGGGAAGCTATTCTTGACCTGGGCTTTCACCTGGGGCTGGGCGGGATCCTGACGTTTAAGAACAGCGCCGTGGACGAAGCAGTGGTTGATTTACCGCTGGATCGCCTGGTGGTAGAGACGGACGCGCCGTATCTGGCGCCAGAGCCTCACCGCGGCTCTCGCAATGAGCCCGCTTTTGTGCGGCACGTGGCAACGTATCTGGCAGAGGTCAAAGGGGTGCCGCTTAGCGACTTGGCGGGTACGACCACCGCCACGGCGCATGCCCTCTTTGGCATCGATCCCGCCGCTCCCACACTGCTTGGTTGACCCGTGTCAAGCGCACGCGTGTCGCCGCGAGTGGCGTGCAAGCAGCGAGCAGGATCGCAATAAAAAGACCCCGGCAGCCAACCAGCCACCGGGGTCTTTCGAAAATGCTACGGGTCAGGACGCGCGAATTACTTCGGTTCGCCTTCCTCGTCCACGACTTCGTAGTCCGCGTCGGTCACATCGCCGTCGGCAGCTTCGCCATTACCGCCGCCTTCCGCTTGTGCTTCTTGCGCGGCTTCGGCGGCTTCTTGTTGCGCCTGGTACAGCTCTTGGCTGGCATTATTCCAGACCTCGTTGAGCTCGTCCATGGCCGACTGAATGGCCGCGGTTTCGGCATCTTCTTGGTCCTTCACCTCATTTAGGCGCTCCAATGCGCTCTCGATGGTGGAGCGGCTCTCGTCGGAGATCTTCTCGCCGTACTCGTCCAGGTTCTTCTGTGTGGAGTAGGCCAGCGAGTCTGCCTGGTTTTTCACCTCAATGCGCTCGCGCTGCTTCTTGTCTTCTTCCGCGTGCGCTTCGGCTTCCTCCTGCATCTTGTTGATCTCCTCCTCGGTAAGTCCGCTGGAGGCCTCAATGCGGATGGACTGCTCCTTGCCGGTGGCCTTATCCTTGGCCGACACGTTCAGGATGCCGTCCGCGTCGATGTCGAAGGTGACCTCGATCTGCGGCACGCCACGGGGGGCGGGGGGCAGGCCGTCGAGGTGGAAACGGCCGATGGTGCGGTTGTCGCGGGCCATCTCCCGTTCGCCCTGCAGGACGTGAATCTCAACGGATGTCTGATTATCAGCCGCCGTGGAGAACGTCTCCTGAGCACGTGTCGGAATGGTGGTGTTGGCTTCGATCAGCTTGGTGGTCACGCCGCCCAGCGTCTCGATCCCGAGGCTCAGCGGAGTCACATCCAGCAGCAGTACGTCGTCTACATCGCCGGCCAGCACACCACCCTGAATGGCGGCGCCGATCGCGACGACCTCGTCCGGGTTCACCGACTTGTTTGGCTTCCGACCGAAGAACTCTTCCACGGTGGACTGCACCTTGGGAATGCGCGTGGAGCCACCCACGAGGATGACCTCGTCGATGCCGCTCTTGTCGATGCCGGCATCCTTCAGCGCCTTCTCCATCGGGGGAATGGTGCGCTCGATGAGGTCGTCCACCAGCTGCTCAAACTTCGAGCGCGTGATGTCCATGTTGAGGTGCTTCGGACCTTCCTGCGTGGCCGTCACGAACGGCAGGTTGATCGTCGTCTTAGACGCACTTGACAGCTCAATCTTGGCCTTCTCCGCGGCTTCCTTGAGGCGCTGGAGGGCCATCGCGTCATCGCGCAGGTCGATGCCCTGCTCCTTCTTGAACTCGTCGGCGATGTAGTTGATGAGGCGCTGATCGAAGTCGTCACCGCCCAGTTCGGTATCTCCATAGGTCGCTTTCACCTCGAAGACACCATCGCCGAGGTCCAGGATGGACACATCGTACGTACCGCCACCGAGGTCATACACGGCTACGGTCACGTCATCGTCCTGCTTATCCAGTCCGTACGCCAGGGACGCGGCCGTGGGCTCGTTAATGATGCGGCGCACGTTTAGCCCGGCGATCTGGCCGGCTTCCTTCGTGGCCTTACGCTGCGCATCGTTGAAGTAGGCCGGCACGGTAATCACCGCTTCGCTGACCTTCTCACCCAGGTACTCTTCCGCTTCCTGCTTCAGCTTCTGCAGGATCATCGCCGAAAGCTCCTGGGGCGTGTACTGGCGATCCTCAATCTCGACACGGGCTGTGCCGCCTTCGCCAGAGGAGATCGTGTAGGCGACCGAGTCTTCGACCCCTTTCACTTCGTCGTACTTCCGCCCCATGAACCGCTTGATAGAGGCGATCGTGTTCTCCGGGTTCGTGATTGCCTGGCGCTTGGCTGGTGCGCCCACGAGGCGCTCGCCGTCGGATTTGAAGGCCACCACAGATGGCGTGGTGCGGGCGCCTTCTGAATTTTCAATTACTTTGGCCTCGCCGCCCTCCATCACCGAGACGACGGAGTTGGTGGTCCCGAGGTCAATACCTATTATCTTTCCCATGATGTAATCGTAGCTATGGTCAATAGTCGAGTGTAAGCTATGCTGGCAAGTCATTCTACCTTCGGACCAAGAACAATGCCGTGTGCAATGCTGCGTCACATTGGCAGAGCCATGGTAGGGAACGGCGATACGGGTTGAGGTGTGCTCGGCTGTAGCCACGCGCATCTGTCACCTCTGCAGAACGGCACCGGCGATGCGCCGTTGTATGCCTATTCCTACGCAACCTGTTATCCTGATTCCCTTCGGATGCCTCGCACGCAGTTCTCCGGTTCCTCATCCCGCAGCGGTATGGTGTACGCACGCCACGTTCCCAATTCGATTACAATCATCCGCATCATCCTCACGCCGGTCGTGTTGGTACTGCTGTTTAGCGGCACCTTCTGGGGCATTACAAGTGCACTTCTGCTGTTTGTGCTGGCTGCGGTATCGGACTGGGTGGACGGAAAGCTGGCGCGGCAACTGGAGGTAAGCTCGCGGTTTGGCCAGTTTCTCGACCCGCTGGCGGATAAGGTCTTGGTGCTTGGCACGTTCATCGCCCTCGCCTGGCTGGAGCCGGCCATCGTGCCCTGGTGGGCGGTGGCCCTCATCGCACTGCGGGATGTGGGGGTAACGGCGCTGCGCTCCTGGGCCGAGGCCCGCGGATGGACGCTTCAGACGCTGTACATCGCCAAGGCCAAGACAGCGGGCCAGCTGGCCTTTCTAATTGTAATGTTGGCGACGCTGGCCCTTGCAGAGCGACCGGGCAGCGCGGGTGCCTTGGCCACATGGCTGCTCTACGACACCACCATTTTGTTCTGGCTGCTGATGGTTGTGGTCGCCATTACCGTGTATACGGGCGTGCTATACGCCTTCAATCAAGAACCTGCTGCTTCTGCCAACCCTCATGGATGATACCGCCGTTTTGACGGACCGTGACCTTGCCCGAGCGCTGTTGGAGATTGAGGCCGTGACGCTCTCGCCCGATGCGCCCTTCACCTGGGCTTCGGGGCTGCAGTCGCCCATTTATTGTGATAACCGCCAGACGCTCGGTTATCCGGCGCTGCGTCGGCGGATTGCTGCCGCGTTTGCCGCGCGCATCGCGGACCACAACTGGCCGGTAGATGTGATCGCCGGGACGGCAACCGCGGGGATTCCACACGCGGCATGGCTGGCCGATATGGTACGCAAACCGATGGCCTATGTGCGCTCAGCCCCCAAAGGCCACGGGAAGGAAAACCAGATTGAAGGCGTAGTGCATCCGGGCGATATGGTCGTAGTAGTCGAAGACCTAATCTCTACGGGTGGGTCGGCCCTGCAGGCGGTCGATGCGCTACAGGCAGCAGGCGCGGAGGTCGTCGCTGTTGTTGCTATCTTTACGTACAGCTTTCAAGAAACCGCGCAACGTTTTGCAGATGCACAGGTTGACCTGAGCGTTCTGACAGACGTTGAGGCGCTGCAAGCCGTAGCCCTTCAAGAAGGATTGCTCTCACCCGCTGCCGCGTCCGTCTTGGCTGACTGGCAGCAGGATCCGAAGGCCTGGTCTGCCGCTCGCTCGTAAGCTTTCCACCCACCCCGTGTGCTTCATGCGCGTTGATATTCTTACCGTAGGAGATGAACTGCTGATTGGCCAGGTGGTCAACACAAATGCGACGTGGTTGGGGGAGCAGCTCACGACGGCGGGCGCGCGGATTGGGCGCGTCGTGACCATGGCAGATGACGCGGATGCGATTCAGGCGGAGCTCAGCCGCAGCCTGAGCGTCGCTGACGCCGTGATCGTAAGCGGCGGCATTGGGCCTACCCACGACGACGTAACACGGCAGGCGCTGGCCGATTACTTTACTTCCGAGCTTTGCTTTGACGCGTCCGTCTTTCAGCGCATCGAGGAGCGCTACGCAGCCCGCGGCCAGACCCCGCCGGAAAGCAACCGGCGCTTGGCACAGGTTCCAGAGGGCTTCGAGGTGCTGCCCAACCCCATCGGAACGGCGCCCGGCCTCTTGCACATGGCCCCGGTAGCGGACCGCAGTGTCCTCGTTGTGGCTCTGCCCGGCGTCCCGAACGAGCTGAAGGCTATCGTGCAGGACCACGTCATCCCGCGGCTCAAGGACGAGGTCACTGTGGCCCCCAGCGCGCAGCGCACCTTGCTTACCGCTGGCATTCGCGAATCAGCCCTGCAGGACGCCATTGAAGCGTCGTCCTTCCTCGCACAGGATCACTTCTCGCTGGCCTATCTGCCCAGCAGCAAAGGCGTGCGCCTGCGCATCACCGCGCAGGGCGCTACACGGCAGGAAGCCCGAACGCGCCTGGCACAGTTTGAGGACCACATCCGGGCCCGGGCCGGGGTGCACATATACGGAACGGGCGCGGAGTCGCTGGAGGCTATTGTGGGCGACTTGCTGCGAGCAAATAGCCTCACCTTGGGGGTAGCGGAGAGCTGTACGGGGGGGCTCTTGGCCGATCGGCTGACCAATGTTGTGGGCGCCTCCGACTACCTGCGTGGGGGCATCGTAGCATACAGTAATGCCGTGAAGCAGGCGCTACTTGACGTACCGGCGACGATGCTGGAAGAATACGGCGCGGTGAGCGGTCCTGTAGCTCGGCAGATGGCCGTGGGGGTGCGGGAGCAATTGGATACGGACATCGGGATATCGACAACAGGCATTGCTGGGCCCAAGGGAGGCACGCCGGAAAAACCGGTCGGTACGGTGTGGATTGGTGTGGCCACGCCGGAGGCCACCGCAGCACATCACTTCGTTTTTACGTCCGATCGCCTCTTCAACAAGGACCGCACGTGCACCGAAGCGCTTAACATACTACGGTTGGCCCACACGTCAGCCGTTGACGCCATCGAAGGTCCACCGTTGGCGGTGCAGACAGACGCCCCCGAATGATCGCGTGCGCGACAGCGGGCTGGATGCTGTGGGGGTGACAGGCTGTTGTCACTCGCGCGCCGTACATTGTTATCGTGCGCCATGCAGACATCCCGAAGGCGTCGGAGGTGTCTACGCCACGAGCCGCGATCGCTCGTGTACGGCGCAGCAACGCGCCTCCGCTCTTTTTACCTGACAGATTTCAAGGCCCTATGGCTTCCAAGAACAACGAACCGAAAAAGAAGGCGCTTGATCTCGCCCTAAAACAAATCGACAAGCAGTTCGGCAAGGGGTCCATCATGCGGATGGGCGACACCCCGCCGCTAAATATCGACTCTATCTCCACCGGATCGCTGACGCTGGACCATGCGCTGGGGATCGGGGGCGTGCCCCGCGGGCGGATCGTGGAGATCTACGGTCCGGAGTCTTCGGGGAAGACGACCCTGGCCACCCACATCATCGCCGAAGCACAGAAGGAGGGCGGGACGTGCGCGTTCATCGACGCGGAGCACGCGCTGGATCCTAACTACGCCCGCAAGCTGGGGGTCGACGTGGACGACCTGCTCGTGTCTCAGCCCGATACGGGCGAGCAGGCCCTGAACATCACCGAGACGCTCGTACGCAGTGGGGCGCTGGACGTCATCGTTATTGACTCCGTAGCCGCGCTTGTGCCACAGGCTGAAATCGAGGGTGAAATGGGCGATAGCCACGTGGGCTTGCAGGCGCGCCTTATGAGCCAGGCCCTGCGCAAGCTCGCGGGTATCATCAGCCGGACGAAGACGGTGCTCATTTTCATCAATCAGATTCGGATGAAGATTGGCGTGATGTTCGGTAGCCCGGAGACGACCTCCGGAGGACGAGCGCTGAAGTTTTACGCGTCCATCCGGATGGACATTCGCCGCATTGGCGCCATCAAGGACGGGACGGACGTCATCGGGAATCGCACCCGTGTGCGTGTCAAGAAAAACAAGGTGGCTCCGCCGTTTCGGGAGGCCGAGTTCGATATCATTTACGGGGAGGGCATCTCATCCCTGGGCGAACTGATCGACCTTGGGGTCGATGCCGACGTGATTACCAAAAGCGGCTCGTGGTACTCCTACAACGACGACACGCTGGCGCAGGGACGGGAAGCTACAAAGGAATGGCTCAAAGAGCACGAGGAGGAACGGGAGACCATCAAGCATCAGATCAAGGTGGATATGGGCTTGGTGCCTAAGGAAGAGGACGAAGAGGCAGAAGAGGAGGCGGCCGAGGAGACTGCGTGACATGGCTCTGAGGTTTGCCTGGCCGGTCATTACGCTGCTGCTGGTGCTCTGGGGCCTGGCGCCGGTGCCCACCACCGGACAAGTGACAGACACGGCACCGCCGGACGTGCGGGTGCTCCACACGGTGTACGCATGGGACAGCCCGCTTGGCACGGGCGCGCTGCGCGTGGCGGATCGCACAGCGTACCCTGTGTTTTACGGTGGTCCTGTTGCTGCGGCAACGGGGGCACTGCTTACTGGCACGCCGCCCGCGCCGGCCTACCGCCTTACGCTGGCTTCAGCCGGTGCCGTGGGCGCGACGATCGCCATCAAGCGGCTGACACGCCGGCCGCGTCCATTTTATATGTATGGGGCTATCACCTCGCGCTCGCCCGAGTTTCATGAAGGGCGGCCAGTCTCAGACTCGTACGCTATGCCCTCTGGCCATGCGGCGCTATCCGCTGCCCAGGTGACGTCGTGGAGTCTGTCGCACCCGCGGTGGTACGTCATTGGACCCGGGGTAGTATGGGCCACAGGGGTAAGCGTTAGCCGGATATGGCAGGGCGTGCACTACCCCTCGGATGTGTTGCTGGGCGCAGCACTGGGCGTGGGCATTGGGCTCACGGTGCACTGGATGCGTGCCGCACTCACCCCATCCGTATGGCACGAAGCACCGGCAGCGCCACGCACTCTGGCGCTCCCACCCGTCCACGTTCGCATCGGCTTGTAGCGCATCGGTCTGTAGCCCTCAGCATGCCCCGGCTGGCGCGACGGTCTACATCACGGAAAGGGCGTACAATAAAAAACGCTCCCTGAGCCAAGACTCAGGGAGCGTGATAGTAGCGGGGGCAGGATTCGAACCTGCGACCTTCGGGTTATGAGCCCGATGAGCTACCAGCTGCTCCACCCCGCAATAGAATTCAAAATGTACTGCGTTCCGCTACCGAAGTCAAGTGAAGAAACCGTGCGATACTACCTGCGCGTGAAGCCTGCGCGAATCGCGGTCGGTGGTAGATATTGACCTGTCGCGGTTGTTATTTCGAGTCGTTCCGACGTGTGGACCGGCCGATGGGTTTCCGATCTGACGGCTTCACCTGTTCATGTTTGGCAGATGTTCACACGCAGGGCACCCCCGTCTTTCTTTGCTGCCTATACGCTGTGCTTCATGGCCATCTTGCGTCCGTTTCGTGCCCTCCGCCCCCTGCCTTCCCATGCAGCGGCCGTTGCCTCTGTGCCGTATGACGTCATTGACGTCGCCGAAGCGCGGGTGCTGGCGCAGGGCAAACCGCATAGCTTCTTGCGCGTCATCCGCCCGGAGCTGGATCTGCCACCCCATGTCGATGAGTACGACGAGGCGGTCTACCTCCACGGCGCAAAGAATTTGCAGCAGTACAGTGAGAGTGCGGTTAGTGTGCGCGATGAGGCTCCACAACTGTACCTCTATCAACTCAAGCTGGACGACCACACACAGACCGGGGTGTTTGGGTGCGTATCGGTGGAGGAGTATAAAACAGGCGGGATCCTGCGGCACGAGAAGACGCGCCCGGCAAAAGAGGCTGACCGCACGCGGCACATGCTGGCGCAGCGCGCGCATGCCGAGCCGGTAATGCTATGCTTCCGTGACGATGCGCAGGTGGCCGCTTTGATCGAAAAAGAGACACAGGCCGATCCGCTATACGACCTGACGACTGCAAACGGCGTGCAGCATCGGATCTGGCGGGTGGCGGCCCCGCACCCGTTGATGGCGGCTTTTGGACCGATTGCGCCCCTCTACATCGCAGATGGACACCATCGCTGCAAAGCCGCCAGCCGCGTCGCAGATGCGCTGGATGAGCCCAATGCGGAAGTGGCTGCCAATGTGCAGCATTTCCCAGCCGCCATCTTTCCGATCGGGGATCTGCAGATCTTGCCCTACCACCGCCTTGTCACCACGCTGCCAGGCACACCGGCTGAATTCCTTGCAGCCTGCGACGAGGTGCTGACCGTTGAGGTGCTGGGGGAAGAGGCTACGCCGACGGGCCCCAGTGCCCCCGGCGAGGTGCACCTCTACCTGGACGGCCAGTGGCATGCGCTCACGCTTCCCGCCACCCAGCGCGACACCGTAGCCGACACCCTTGATGTGGCACGCCTGAGCGAGCATGTATTGGAGCCCCTGCTCGGCATCGAAGACCTGCGGCGCGACGACCGCATTACCTTTGTGGGCGGGAGCCATGCGCCCACGGAGCTGGCCCACCGGGTGGACCGCGGGGCCGCACGGGCTGCCTTTGCTATGTATCCCACGTCGGTTGATGAACTGCTGGCCGTGTCAGACGCCGGCCTGCTCATGCCGCCTAAATCCACCTGGTTTGAGCCCAAGCTCAGCAGCGGGTTGCTCGTTCATCTGTTCGATGAAGCATAGCCCCGCGCCGGAAGCAGCAGGCGATAGGTGAAAATCGTAACACGATAGCACCTCGCGTCCGCAGCACGGCATAGATCGGGAGCATGGCTGGGGTCGTGTCGTTTGGGCGTGCTGTATCTTACCGCCTCGCGCCTCGTTGACCAGCCACATGCCCCCCATGGATGTTGCCGATCCGCTGACTGCCCTTCGCGCCCGCTCGGCCGATCAGCGCCTGTACAACTTCTGCGCCGGCCCCGCCGCGCTACCCTTGCCCGTGCTCGAGGAGCTGCAGGAAGAGCTCCCGGTCTACCACCGCGAAGGCGCGTCGATGCTCGAGATTAGCCATCGCTCGGATGCCTACGATGCCGTAGAGGAATCGGCCCGGCACCGCATCAAGCGCCTGTTGGGGTTGGACGACACCTGGCATGTGCTTTTCCTTCAAGGTGGGGCCTCGATGCAGTTTCATCAGGTGCCGCTGAACATGTTGCCCCCCGACGGCTCTGCGGACTACCTGCTCACCGGGCGCTGGTCCGAGAACGCGCTGGAGGAAGCGCAACTCCTGGGTACGGCCCGGGCAGCAACCAGCAGTGCGGATAAAAAGCACACCTACATCCCAGACGTGACGGCCGATGTCCTCGATCCAGACGCCGCGTACGTTCACTTTACCTCCAACAACACCATCTACGGCACCCAGTACCGAACTGAGCCCCCGACCGACGCCCCGCTCGTAGCCGACGCCTCCAGCGACTTCCTCAGCCGTCCCATCGACGTTGATCGCTACGGCTTGATCTACGCTGGCGCACAGAAAAACGTGGGCCCGGCCGGGGTTGTTATTGTGCTGGTAAACGACCGTTTTCTGGCCCAGCGGAATCAGCCGCTTCCCACCATGCTGGATTACGGGACCCACGCCCGCAAGCGCTTCAACACCCCGCCGGTGTTTGCTATTTATCTGGTTGAAAAGGTGATGCGCTGGCTGGAGGCACAGGGTGGGGTAGAGGCCGTGGCGCGGCGCAACGAACAGAAAGCGGCGCGCCTGTACAACCGCATCGACCGCACGGACTTCTACACCGGCACCACCCGCATCGCCGATCGCTCCCTGATGAACGCTACCTTCAGCACGCCATCAGAGACGCTGGATGCGCAGTTCTGTCGTGAGGCCGAAGACGCCGGCCTGCTTGCGCTCAAGGGCCATCGGTCCGTTGGCGGTATCCGGGCGTCCATCTACAACGCCTGTCCGCCAGAAGCTGTAGAGGCCCTGGTACAGTTCATGGATCACTTCGAGGCGGTGAAGGGCTGACTTGCCCACGCCTGCCGCCGTCCCCCATCTACCCCGCCACGCTATATGCCTGCTACCCTTGGAATCTTACGTGCCACCACCGCCGACGAAACACGCGTGCCTTGCACGCCGAAGATTGCGGGTGAGTGGGTAGAAAAGGGGTGGACGGTGCGCGTGGAGACAGGAGCTGGGGCGGAAGCGCTCGCGCCGGATGCTGCCTTTGAGGAGGCTGGCGCCACCATCACGGACCGTGAAGGCGCAGCGCAAGCGGACGTCGTGTGGGGCGTGGAGCCGCCTGACGAGGAGACGATCGGGGAGATGGCCCCGGGCGCCACCCTTGTGGGGATGCTGCACCCGCTTGACGCGCCAGGAATTGCCTCCGCACTGGCCGATGCTAAGGTGACGGCCTTTGCCATGGAGCTGGTGCCACGCATCTCACGTGCGCAGCGGCTGGATGCGCTTTCTGCTATGGGCGCGGTAAGCGGCTACAAGGCGGCCCTCCTGGGAGCTAACGCGCTGCCCCGCTTTTTCCCCCTTTTATCCACCGCGGCGGGTAGCATTCGGCCAGCGCAGGTGGTGGTCATTGGGGCCGGAGTCGCCGGGTTGCAGGCCATTGCCACCGCGCGACGGCTGGGAGCCAAGGTGAAAGGGTATGACATTCGCGAGGCTGCCCGGGAGGAGGTAGAAAGCCTCGGCGCATCGTTTATTGAGCTGGACGTCGAGATTGAGGAGAGCCAAGACGCAGCGGGCTATGGGCGCGCCTTGGCACAGGAGAAGGCGCGGCAGCAGACCGAACTGCTGGTGCCGCATCTGGCCAAGGCCGATGTCGTCATCAGCACAGCCCTGATCCCGGGGCGCCCCGCCCCGCTCGTGATCACCGAAGCGGCTGTTGAAGCGATGCCCGACGGCAGCGTCATCGTAGACGCCGCCGCCTCCCACGGTGGCAACTGTGCCCTTACCAGCCCCGGTGAAACCATCACCGCACACACCACCACCATCCTCGGCCCCCGCAACCTCCCGGCGCTCGTGCCCGGCCATGCCAGCCAGCTCTACGCCCGCACGCTTGCCGCTTTCCTTTCGCTATCGATCACGGACGATGCGGCCTTTGCGCCCGACTGGGAAGACGAGATCATCCAGCAGATGGCCCTGACGCGTGAGGGCGCCGTCGTCAACGACCGCGTACAGTCCCTTCTTTCTTCTGACGCTCACCGAGCCTCCACCGACTGATGGAAAACTTAATTATTTTCGTGCTGGCGGCCTTCATCGGCGTCGAGATCCTCACCAAGGTCCCGCAGACGCTGCACACGCCGCTGATGTCTGGGGCCAACGCCATTAGTGGCATCACTATGGTGGGGGCGCTCGTGACTGCCGGGATGGTAGGGACGCCTGTAGCCAAGTGGTTGGGCGCATTGGCGCTCATGGTGGCTACCATCAACGTGGTGGGTGGTTTTCTGGTGACGGATCGCATGTTGAAGATGTTTACCCGCAAGCCGAGGCCGCCTCGGGACGACTGATCCCGCGCCTTCGCATGCTCGATGCTCCTGCTTCTCCAAAGCCCCCACCCTGTGTACACCGTTATTGCTTTAGCCTACCTCGTTTCCGCCTGCCTCTTTATTTTGGGGCTAAAGCGGTTGCAATCCCCCGTCACTGCACGACGGGGCAATCAGATGGCCGCCCTCGGGATGCTGGTGGCGGTTATCGCTACGCTCTTCCTCTACGAAATCCTGACGCCTGTGGAGATGATCGCTGCGACGGTCGTTGGCGGGGGGATTGGGGCCGTGCTGGCGCGGCGGGTGGAAATGACCAGCATGCCGGAGTTGGTGGCCGTGTTTAACGGCTTCGGGGGCCTGGCCTCCGCGCTGGTAGCCTCGGCGGAAGTTGCCCGCTATTTCTCCGAGACGCCGGCTGCTGCTGAGGCCGTAACAGGGGGCGCTCCCCCGCTTGCTCCGCTTACCCTTACCCTCGCCGTGACGGTAGCAGCCAGTGTGCTGATCGGGACGGTCACCTTCTCAGGTAGCTTTGTGGCTTTTGCCAAGCTGAAAGGACTGGTTTCCGGACAGCCGGCGCAGTTTCTGGGGATGCGCGCGCTCACGGTGCTGCTGCTGTTGGGGGTGGCGGCCGCGATCGGCCTCATTCTGTACGGCGCCTACGTGTTTGCTGAAGATTCGGCCTTCCTGATGGGCGGGCTGCTGGGGCTGGGCGGGCTGGCACTGATCCTCGGTATTTTCCTGGTGATTCCAATCGGCGGGGCCGATATGCCGGTGGTGGTGGCCTTGCTCAATTCGTATTCCGGCCTTGCCGCCGCGGCTACCGGGTTCGTGCTCGACAATATCGTGCTCATTATCAGCGGCACCCTCGTCGGCGTTTCCGGGCTGATGCTCACCCGCATCATGTGTGACGCCATGAACCGCTCGCTCTGGAATGTGCTGTTGGGCGGATTTGGGGGCGCGGACGACGACGACGGGCCTGATGTCGAAGGGACGACCGGAGGCACGGTCCGGGAAACGTCGCCAGCCGATACGGCCATCTTGCTTACCTACGCCGAGCAGGTCGTTATCATCCCGGGCTATGGGATGGCTGTGGCGCAAGCGCAGCATCAGGTGCACGAGCTGGCGGAGGTGCTGGAAGCGCGCGGCGTGACGGTCAAGTACGGTATCCATCCCGTGGCGGGGCGCATGCCAGGGCACATGAACGTGCTTTTGGCTGAGGCCAACGTGTCCTACGACCAGCTCTACGAGATGGACGAGATCAACCCTGAATTCCCCAACACCGACGTCTCGCTCGTCATTGGCGCCAACGACGTCGTCAACCCCGCCGCACGCACGAAGAAAGGAAGCCCGATCTACGGCATGCCCATCCTTGATGCCGATGCCTCAGACACCGTCGTGGTGCTCAAGCGCAGCCTCCGCCCGGGGTACTCCGGCGTAGAGAATGACCTGTTCTATAACGACAACACGCGCATGCTCTTCGGCGATGCGAAGGAATCGGTAGGCGAACTCACGACCGAGGTGAAGGCGCTCGGGTAGCGCCAATTCACTCGGCCACAGCAGCGGTGTGCTCCTCCACAGCCGCTTCCAGCATCGGACCAAGTGTCTCCCACACATTTTCCGCGATGATTTCTTGCCCCTCGGCCGTGGGATGGATGCCATCATCCTGTATGTAGTCCGACACGCTGGCCAGGTCGTCCGGTACGATGGGTACCAGCGGTACATCGTACGCATCGGCCACCTCCCGATAGATCCCGCGAAATTGCTCCGTGTAGTCCTGCCCCATGTTCGGGGGGACTTGCATGCTGCCCAGGATGATTTCGATGCCAGGCTGTTTGTCGCGCGCCGTTTCGATGATTTGCCCGAGGTTTTCCTGCGTCACGTTGGGGTCGAGCCCGCGCAGGCCGTCGTTGCCGCCAAGCTCAATGATGAGGATATCGACGCGGTTGTCAAGCAGCCAATCGATGCGATTGAGCCCGCCGGCTGAGGTGTCGCCGCTGACGCCGGCGTTCGTAACTTGCACCGGCCAGCCCCGAGCCTCAGCGCGGGCCTGCAAGAGCGCAGGGAAGGCCGCGTCGGCCTCCAGCCCCAGCCCGGCCGCAATGCTGTTGCCCAACACCAGCACATGCACCGCATCGTCAGCCACGTCAGCGTCCGGATCAAGGACCTCAGTAGCAGGCGCTTCAGCAGGTCCCTCGGTTGGAGATACCGCGGTATCCGGGTCGGCCTCGTCTGCAGATCCGCAGCCGGCAATTGTAAACATGCTGACGAGGAGCAGAACACGCAGGAAGCGCGGCAGGTATAGCGGTTTCATACACGTTGAGAGCTTAATGACAGCAGCACAGTGGCCCGGCGTGGCGACCACCACTCGGTTGCGATTCGATGTACGACACCACGGGTATTATGATGCGCGACCCCATGTTGCAGACCACCCACCTCACCAAGTCGTTTCAGAGCGGCGAGCGGCAGTTAACCGTCCTGGAGGATGTTTCCTTCCAGGTGGCTGCTGGAAGCACCATGGCAATCGTGGGGCCATCAGGCAGTGGGAAGACGACGCTGCTGGGCCTCTGTGCCGGGCTTGACGTGCCGACCGAAGGCACCGTGGAGCTCTGCGGTCAGTCACTGGGGACCCTCACGGAAGACGAGCGGGCGGCGCTGCGCAATCAGCATGTCGGGTTTGTTTTTCAGACGTTTCAGCTGATCCCCACGCTTACCGCGCTTGAAAACGTGATGGTGCCGGCCGAACTGCGAGGGCAGAAAGGCGTCCGCCCCCGAGCCAAGGACCTGTTGGAAAGTGTGGGCTTGGGCGACCGCCTGACGCACTACCCGGTTCAGCTCTCGGGTGGTGAGCAGCAGCGGGTGGCCCTGGCCCGCGCGTTCATCAACCAGCCCGAAATCCTTTTTGCGGACGAGCCTACGGGTAACCTGGATGCGGAGACCGGCGCGGTGATCGAGGACCTGCTCTTCGATCTCAATGAGCAGGCGGGCACCACGCTCGTCTTGGTTACCCACGACCTCGACCTCGCGCGACAGACCGACCGCGTGGTGCAACTGAAGGCCGGGCGTATCGCGAGCGATGAGGCGGCAGCGGTGCCGCAGCTCCGCGCGACGGGCTGAGGGCACCGGTCAGTACAAAAGCATCGACACGAGATTAGACGTAAGGGGAGAGGACATGGGCTGGATCTTGACGATGGCGTGGCGTGACAGCCGCGGGAGCCGGAAGCGGCTCCTCCTCTTTCTATTCTCCATGGTGCTGGGCATTGCCGCGCTGGTAGCCATCAACTCGTTTGGCCAGAACTTAGAGCAGTCCGTCAGCGGGGAGGCGCGGACGCTACTGGGGGCCGACCTTGAACTCCGCTACGAGCGCGGCGACGAGGCCCGCGTGGATGCGGTGCTGCAGGAGGTGGAGGCCGACCAATCCCGTCGCATCACGTTTACCTCCATGGCGCGCGTCCCGGCGACGGGCGATACGCGCCTGGCCACCATCCGGGCCATTGAAGGAGGCTATCCGTTTTACGGCACCGTTGAAACCGAGCCGGCCGATGCCGCTGAGACTTACCAGGCTGACGGGGCGGCACTGGTTGACAGCGGCCTCATGCGCCAGCTCGATCTAACGCCGGGCGATTCCATCCAAATAGGGCGCACGCGGTATGCCATTGCCGGGCGCTTGGTGCGGACGTCCAGCGAATCCGCCGCCCAACGGGCCTTCAGCCCGCGCATCTATGTGCCGCTCGCTAAGGTGGACTCCACGCTGCTGGGCGCTGGCAGCCGCGTAGATTACGAGCGTTACCTGCGGCTTCCCGACACGGCCAGCGCTGACGCCGTGAAGTCGGAGTTGCAAGAGGCCTTCGGGGAGGCACCGGTACGCATTCGAACGGCGGAGCAGGAGATGAGCACCTGGGGCGCCGGCTTCGAAAACCTGTACCGCTTCCTGAGCCTGGTCGGCTTCATTGCGCTGCTGCTGGGCGGGCTGGGCGTAGCCAGCGCGGTGCACGTGTTCGTGAAGCAGCGCCTCGACACGGTGGCCGTGCTACGCTGCGTAGGCGCCTCGTCGGGCCGTACGTTCGGCATCTACCTGGCGCAGGCCGTCGCGATGGGCGTGACGGCAGGCGTGCTGGGCGGGGCCCTGGGCGTAGGCATTCAGCAACTGCTCCCGCTGGTGTTGGCTGATTTTCTCCCTGTGGAGGTAGAGGTGTCGCTGGCGTGGTCTGCCCTTGGCATAGGGATGCTGATTGGGGTGGGCGTGACGGTGCTGTTTGCGCTGCTGCCCTTGCTGCGCGTGCGGAATGTGTCGCCGCTCCGAGCGCTGCGCGCCGCCTACGACGGCGATGGCGACCGCGACCCGCTGCGTATCGCCGTGTGGGGCCTCATTGGCGTGGCCGTACTCGGCTTCGCGGTGCTGCAGGCCCCCACGTGGTGGCTCGGCGCGGGCTACGCCGCGGGGGTGGCAGTGGTGTTTGGCCTGCTGGCCCTTGTAGCTAAGGGGCTGATGTGGGCGGCGCAGCGGTTTGCCCCGACCTCGTGGTCGTATCCGTGGCGACAGGGGCTGGCCAACCTGCATCGCCCCAACAACCAGACCTCCATCCTGATGCTGGCTCTGGGCCTGGGCACGTTCCTGATCCTGACGCTTGTGCTGGTCCAGCGCATGCTGCTTACGCAAATCGAAGTCAGCAGTGGGGAGGGGCAGCCCAACCTCGTGCTCTTCGATATTCAGCCGCAGCAGGTGGAGGAGGTCAGCACGCTCGTCCGCGAGCAAGGGCTACCGGTGCTGGATGAGGTGCCCGTGGTGTCGATGCGTCTGCAGGCGGTGGGGGGGCGCACGGTAGAGGAGCTGCGCGAGGACCCGGACGCGCGGACCACCTGGGCCCACCGCCGCGAATACCGCTCCACCTACCGCGACCACCTGATTGATTCAGAAGAGATCACCGCTGGCTCGTTTACCGCGCGCCATACCGATGGCTCGGAGCCCATTCCTATTTCACTGGAAGAAGGGATTGCGGAAGAGCTACGCGTGGGGCTGGGCGATCAGCTTACGTTCGACGTGCAGGGGCGCTCCATGACCACCGCAATCACCAGCCTCCGTGCCGTCGACTGGCAGCGGGTGCAGACCAACTTTTTTGTCGTCTTTCCCGAAGGCGTCTTGGAGGCGGCCCCACAGTTTAGTGTGCTGCTGACGCGCACCGATACGGAGGAAGCCTCCGCAGCGATACAAAGTGCGGTGGTGGAGCAATTTCCGAACGTCTCCGCCATCGACCTATCGCTGATTCTTGCCGTGGCGGAGGACCTGTTCGAGCGCGTAGCCCTCGTCATCCGCTTTATGGCGCTGTTTAGCATTTTGACGGGGCTCATCGTGCTCATCGGCGCGGTAGCCGTGAGCCGCTATCAGCGCGTGGCAGAGAGCGTCCTGCTCAAAACGCTTGGGGCTTCTCGCGCGCAGGTCTTCAAGATCTTGCTGATTGAGTACCTCTTCCTTGGCGTATTGGCCAGCCTGACCGGCATCGTGTTATCGCTGGCCGGGGCCGGCATCCTTGCCTTCTTCGTGTTTGACGCGCCCTTCGTTTGGGCCCCGGATGCACTTGCACTGACGCTGGTCGTCGTGACGGGGCTTACCGTGGGCGTGGGGCTCCTCAACAGCCGTGGTTTGTACAATCGCCCGCCGCTGGAGGTACTCCGCGCCGCCACCACCTGAGCGAAACTCCCACTCCGCCTGCTCGTGGGCATCAACGGAGAGGGGAACTCCTCGCCAACTCTTTCATCGAGAGCGGTCGGCCTGTACCGCTACGTCATGCTCGAACACGCATTTCAATGTCCGTATTGCTGGGAGCAGATCACCATGCTGCTCGACACCTCCGTGCAGGGGCAAACCTACGTGGAAGACTGCGAGGTTTGCTGCCGGCCCATCACGGTGCAGTATGAAGTAGCCGGCGACGCGCTGCAATCGTTCAGTGCCCGGCCAACCTACCGGTAGGTCACCCGGCCCGGCATCATCCATTGTTGCATCATCCATTGCCATTTGCTTACGCTCATGTCCCAACCCAAGACCTCACCTTCCATCGACGCCGCCGCCCTCGCCGATCGGCTGCGCACGGTGCGTGAACGCATCGAAGCGGCCTGTGCGCGGGCTAACCGCTCGCCGGAGGACATCACCCTCGTCGGCGTCTCCAAAACCTTTCCACTGGAAGCCTCGCGCGTGGCCTTCGAACATGGGATCTCCGACTTTGGCGAAAACCGCGCGGGGCCACTCTCAGAAAAAGCAACGGCATGGCCCGGCGAATACCTCGGCGGGGAGATCCGCTGGCATATGGTAGGGCACCTGCAGCGCAACAAGGCTAAAGACATCGTGGAGCACGCTGACGTGTTTCACGCCTTGGACAGCCCGCGCCTGGCTAAAGAGCTAAACAAGCGCGCCGGCCGCGAGGAGCGGGTGCTGCCCTGCTTTGTGCAAGTTCACATCTCGGGCGAAGAGAGCAAGTATGGCCTTGACCCAGAGGAGACCCACGAATATCTCGATACCCTGAAGGACTTCCCGCATCTCCACGTCATCGGGCTGATGGGGCTGGCTTCGTTCGTGGATGACCCGGAGGACGTCCGCCCGCAGTTTCAGCTGCTGCGCGAGCTGCGCGACACATATGATGACAGCGACAACCCGGTGGTGAAGATGAACGCCCTGTCGATGGGGATGTCGAACGATTTTGAGGTAGCCATCGAAGAGGGGGCTACCCATCTGCGCCTGGGGACCGCCATCTTTGGGCCGCGCGATTACTAAGGCGCCCAGACGCGACGTTCTATGAAGCAAGTACGGAATTCGGACATATAACGCATGTTGTGGGCGCAGACCCACCGGTAGCTGTTGGATTCCAGCCCGACACTTGCTATGTTGCGGCTCTGTCGCCACACCAGTTGTATCCGCTTACCTGACGCCACCGCTCATGCAGTTGACGCCGCTCGACATCAAAAAGCAAGACTTCACGGGCCGCTCCTTCGGAGGCTACGACAAGGACGAGGTAAAGGCCTTTCTGGATACCATGGCCAACCAGTGGGAGCAGGTGCAGGCCGATCAGCGCCGCCTGCAGGACAAGGTGAAGGAGCTCGAGAACAAGCTGGACCACTACGAGAAGGTGGAGGAGGCGCTGCAAGAGGCCTTACAAACGGCCCGCGAGACCACCCGCAAGGCCGAGCAGCAGGCGGAGAAGCAGGCGGAGCTGATTATCCGCGAGGCCAATGCCGAAGCGCAGAGCATCGTGTATCAGGCAGAGCAGGACCGCGACCGGTTGGAGCTTCAGGTGGATCGCCTGCAGGACCGGCGCGATGAGGTGGTGGCGCGGCTGCGGGCCTTTCTGACCTCCGAACTCGAGCTGCTCTCGCATTTCGACCAGGGTGTGTCCATCGGGGCCTTCGAACCGGCCAAACTGCTGGCTCATCCAGAAGAGGCGACGTGGACGCCGGACGAGGACGCGCCACCCGCTGGGGCCGCATCTGATGTTGCTGAGCCCGATGTTGCTGAGCCCGATGTTGCTGAGCCCGATGTTGCTGAGCCCGATGTTGCTGAGCCTGATGTTGCTGAGCCTGATGTTGCTGAGCCCGATGTTGCTGAGCAAGACACACCCAAGACCGACGACTGGACGCCCGACGAGGATGCGTGGATGCCCGACGAGGAGCTGGTGGCCCCGGTAGCCTCAGCCGATGAGGAGCAGGAGGGCATGACGGAAGACGTCCTGCCTCCACCTCCACCGCCGCCACCGCCCGTATCAGAGGCCGCTGAGGAACCAGCTCCGCCACCCTCCGCCGAGCCCTCGGCCGTGCCAGACGACATGCCGCCGCCCCCGTCACCGAAGCCAAGGAGCACCGACGCGCCAGCCGAGCCGGCAGACGCGTTCCGGGAGCGCCACACGGAGCCAGAGGCACCGGCCGATGAGTCCCGACCGGCAGGCACACTGTCCACCGAAGACGAAGAAGCCCTGGAAGACGCTTTTGCCTTCTTCTCGCTGGATGAAGAGTCGCCGGACGATGCCCCAGAGACGCCTGTGGCACCGGCAGACTCGGCTTCGGCAGCAGAGGAACGCCCGCCCGCACCTACTCCGCCCCCGCCGGCACCCCCTGCGTCCGATGCGCCGGAGGCACCGCCGGCCGAGCCGGGTGCTCCGAAGCAAGCGAAGCGCGGCGGCGAACGCTCAGGGCCGGGCTGGATTGTTCGGCCGGTTTATGGCGACAAAGAAGCGGCTGGTGAAACCCGCGATGAGGCCACTGGCGATAGGGCCGAGAGCGAAGGAGAGCAAGCCCGCTACACCAGCAGTCCGCCGCCCACAGCCCCCACGCCTGAGGCACCAGAATCCGATCCACCTGCGCCGGAAACGCCCCCGGGGGCTGCGGCTCCCTCGGCTGAGGAGCCTGCGTCCCGGCAGGAGAAGTCCAAAGCGGCCAGCGACGAGGAGATCGAGCGCATCCGCCGCATTCTGGATGATCTTGGGTAACGCCTGCGAACCGCTCTACCGCCCGTCCACTATACCATCCCTGTCTTCTCCTCCTGTGCTCGATATTCAGCAGTACCAGCACCACGTGAGCGAGGCCGCGGCACACATCCGCGAAGCCTTGCCTTCTGGCATGACGCATCCCTCCATTGGCATCATCCTGGGCACTGGCCTGGGCAAGCTGGCCGACGTCATTGAGGCGGAGGAGACGCTCCCTTACGGTGACATCCCGCATTTCCCTACGTCTACCGTCGAGTCGCACGATGGGCGCCTGCTTCTCGGCCACCTCGACGGTGTACCGGTACTGGCCATGCAGGGGCGGTTTCATCTCTATGAAGGTTACACGGCCCACGAAATCACGTTTCCCGTGCGGGTGATGGCCGTGCTGGGCATCGACACGCTACTCATCTCCAACGCCGCCGGCGGGATGAATCCGCACTTCCGCCGGGGCGACCTCATGCTCATCACGGATCACATGAACTTCCAGGGTGCCAACCCCCTGGAAGGACCCAATGTGGAGGCCTGGGGGCCGCGCTTCCCAGATATGAGCGAGCCGTATGACGTAGCCCTTCGGGCGCTGGCCAAGCAGCATGCCCTCGACCAGGGCATTAAGCTGCAGGAGGGGATCTACCTTGCCGTTCTTGGCCCTAACCTGGAGACCAAGGCTGAATACCGGTTTCTTCGCCGGATCGGTGCAGATGTGGTCGGGATGAGCACCATCCCCGAGGTCCTCGTGGCGCGGCACATGGGCCTGCGCGTGATGGCGATGTCGGTCATCACCGACGAATGCTTTCCTGATGCCCTGAAGCCCGTATCGCTGGATGACGTACTGGCGGCTGCTGGCGAAGCCGAGCCCAAACTGACTGCGCTCACCCGCGCTGTGGTTGCTGACATCGGCGCCAGCGTCGTCGCATAGTTCCTCTCGACTGCCCTGCTCTGTCATGCCTCATGTCCCACCAAATGGCCCCGGGTCCGACGCCTTCTGGAGCGAGGAGGAGTGGGAGGCATACCTGGCAGCCCACGACCGGGAAGCCAGCCGGTACGTCGACCTTGTGTTCTTTTTCATTACCAAATACCCACGGCCGCTGGGGGGCTCTCCAGAGGACTTGGCCGCCTGGCGCGAAAGCCTCCGGTGCTTTCTGGAGCGCCACGGCTGGGATGCCGGGCTCAGTCCGCTCCCGCTGCTCTGGACCAAAGGCGAGGGCCGGGCGCCGGAAGCCGCAGCGTTCCCGTTTGACACTCCGGACGCTGACGCCCACCTGCTGCCCGCTATTCCGGCCTATACAGAAGCCGCGGGGCTGGCCAGCGACGCGCTCGGCTGGGCGCAGCAACTGGATGTCCGCGAGAAAGACCTGGACCTGGTCACGTGGTGCAGCCGCGTCAGTCAGGTCCCCGCGTACATCGCGCAGGGCCACCAGATTGGCTACGCCAGCGACAGCATGCCGGGCAACATCGCCTGTGTGCGCCGGGCCCTCCGCGCAGCCAACGAGAGCCTGGACCAGCTGCGCCGCCGCAAGCGTAAAGGCGATGCGTGGCGCGTGGCGTACACCCGGTTCTACGAGCCGCTGTACGAACTTCGCAACACCCTCGGCGCTTACGTGCAAGACCTCCGGGCCCGTGCCGATCTGGGCATCGACTGAGGGGGCGCCCCATGGGAATCCGCCTGCTAAAAAAGAAGCCTGGCGCTGCCGGATCATGTCCATCACCCTGTTTTACCGTTTCCGTTTTCACCCGTTCTCATGACCGCTTTTAAAGAAATAAAACGCCTGGACCATCCCACCATGGAAGAGGAGGTGCTCGACTGGTGGAAGGAGCACCGCATCTTCGAGCGCAGTGTGGAGGAGCGCGCCGATGGGCCACCGTTTAGCTTCTTTGAAGGGCCGCCCACGGCCAACGGCCGACCAGGCATTCACCACGTGATGGCGCGGACCATCAAGGATACGTTCTGCCGCTACCGCACCATGAAGGGCTATCAGGTGGCCCGCAAGGCCGGCTGGGACACCCACGGGCTGCCGGTCGAAATCGAGATTGAGAAGGAGCTGGGACTGGAGACGCGGGAGGACATCCTGGACTATGGGATTGAGAAGTACAACGCCGCCTGCCGCGAGAGCGTCCTGCGCTATAAGGAGCAGTGGGACGAAATTACCGAGCGGATGGGCTACTGGGTCGATCTCGACGATCCGTACGTCACCTTCGAAACGGACTATATTGAAACCGTCTGGTGGCTCCTGAAGCAGATTTACGACAAGGGGCTGCTGTACAAAGGGTACAAGATCCAATGGTACAGCCCGGGCTCGGGCACCGTGCTCTCCTCCCACGAGGTAAGCCTCGGCTATGAAGAAGTGCAGGACCCGAGCGTGTACGTGCGCTTCCCCGTCGATGGGCAGGAAGACACCTTCTTCCTGGCCTGGACCACCACGCCCTGGACGCTCATCTCGAACACCGCCCTCGCGGTGGGCACGGACCTATCGTACGTGAAGATCCGTCACGACGACCCGCACCACGGCACCGAGCATCTGATCCTGGCGGAAGAGCTGCTGGCTGATGTCATTGACGAAGCCTACGAGATCGTGGAGCGCTACACCGGCGCGGAACTGCTGGGCATGACGTACCAGCCCGTGTTCTCATACTTCACCGACGAAGTGCAAAAGGAAGAGGCCTGGCGCGTGCTGTCGGCCGACTTCGTGTCCACCGAAGACGGCACGGGTATCGTGCACATGGCGCCGGCCTTTGGCGCAGACGACTATGCGGTGGGGCAGGAGGCCGGCCTACCGCTCTTCAACCCCATCGATGAGGAGGGACAGTTTACCGAAGCGGCCCCGCTGGTGGAGGGGGCGTGGTTTAAAGACGCCGACCGCACCATCATCCAGGATCTGAAGCAGCGCGGGCTGCTCTACCGGCAGGAGACGTACCTGCACAACTACCCGCACGACTGGCGAAAGGGCACCCCGCTGATGAGCTACCCGGTAGAGAGCTGGTTCATCCGCACCACGGCGGTGAAGGAGCGCCTGTTGGAGCTCAACCGCACCATCAACTGGCAGCCGGAAACCATCGGCACCGGACGCTTTGGCGAGTGGCTCGAAAACAACGTCGACTGGGCTCTGAGCCGTCGGCGCTACTGGGGCACCCCACTGCCCATCTGGCAGTCCGACGCCGACCCCTCTTACGTCGAGGTCATTGGCTCCATCGCCGAACTGCGCGCCAAGTGCGGCGATCAGCTGCCGGACGACGATGACGCCATCGACCTGCACCGGCCTTTCGTGGACGAGTTGACGTGGCCCGCCCCAGACGACGTCGGCGGCACCATGCACCGCGTGCCCGACCTCATCGACGTCTGGTTCGATTCCGGCTCCATGCCGTTCGCACAGTGGCACTACCCCTTCGAGAACAAGGACGCCTTTGAGGCCACGTTCCCCGGCGATTTTATTGCCGAGGGCGTCGATCAGACGCGCGGCTGGTTTTACACGCTCCACGCCATCGCCACCCTGGTACGCGACGAGGTGGCCTACAAAAATGTGGTCGTCAACGGCCTCGTGCTGGATGAGGACGGCCTCAAGATGTCGAAATCAAAAGGCAACGCGCTCGATCCCTTCGAGACGATCACCGCCTACGGAGCCGACCCCGTCCGCTGGTACATGATGAGCAACACCCCGCCGTGGGAGAACATCAAGTTCTCCGAACGGGGGCTGATGGACACGAAGCGCAAGTTCTTTGGCACGCTGGAGAACGTCTACAGCTTTTTCGCCACCTACGCCAACATCGACGATTTTCGCTACAGCGACGACCGTATTCCGGTGGCCGAGCGGGAAGAGCTTGACCGCTGGATCCTGAGCCGTCTCAACAGCACGGTACGGGCCGTGGATGAGGCGTTGGACGGGTACGACCCGACGGCAGCGGCCCGCGCCACGGAAGCCTTCGTCGACGCCTTCTCCAACTGGTACCTCCGCCGCTCCCGCCGCCGCTTCTGGAGCGCCAAAAGCAACGGTGCCGCGGATCGCGATGGGGACCATAGTAAGGAAGCGGCCTATCAGACGGTGGCCGAGTGCCTCCTGACGGTAAGCAAGCTGATGGCGCCCAATGCACCGTTCTTCGGCGAGTGGCTCTATAACCGCGTTAACGGTGTGACGGCCCAAGACGCAGCTGACTCGGTGCACCTCACACGTTTTCCCGCGGTGGATGAGGCGGCTATTGACGTGGATCTGGAGCGCCGCATGGGGCTGGCCCGCACCATTGCGTCCATCACGCTGTCGCTGCGCAACGAAGCCCACATCAACACCCGGCAGCCGCTGCCCCGCATCCTGGTAGTCACCAGCGATCGCGTGCGGCAGGCGGACGTGGAGCATGTGCGTGACATTATCATGGACGAGGTCAACGTCAAGGCGATCGAGTATATATCAGGCTCCAGCACCGTGGTGGAGCGCTCGGCTAAGCCCAACTTTGCCCGGCTCGGCCGCCGGCTCGGGCCCCTCATGAAACCCGTCAACCAGCAGGTCCGCGCTCTCACCGACGAGCAGATTGGCCAGTACCTGGAAGACGACGAACTCGTACTGGAGGTTGACGGGGAAGAGGTGGTGCTCGGCCCGGACGACCTGGAGATCACCAGCGAAGGGGTGGAGGGGTGGCTCGTAGGGCAGGAGAAGGGTGTCACCGTAGCCCTCGACACCGAACTGACTGACGCGCTGATTGCTGAAGGCCTCGCTCGGGAGTCGGTAAACCGCGTCCAGGCCCTTCGGAAGAAAGCCGACTTTGACGTGGCCGACCGTATCGAAATTCAGTACCAGGCCAGCGGTAGAATCGCCGATGCGATCACCACCCACAGCGACTGGATACGGAACGAGACCTTAGCCTTGAGGTTGTACGAAGCTATCCCGCCGGAAGGGGAGGTTGTAGACTCTTTCGAAATCGGAGAGCACGACCTGACGCTCGGGGTTCGTCGCCTCGCGCCGTGAGCGCATCCGCGTCTTAAGTCCGGAAGTTAAGGGTGACCCCGCACGGGGTCGTCTCTTGGCGCTTCTGTGTGCAGGCGCCCCACACCCATTACTTTTTCATTACGCGCAGTGCTGATATGGCAAAAGACCAGTCGAATGATATCGATACGCAACAGGCCTCAAAGCAGCGGGGCGGCGATAAGCGCGTCTCGCCGTTCTCTGAAGAGGAACTGCAGTACTTCAAAGACCTGCTGATTTCTCGACGGAAAGACGCGGTGGAAGACATCGAAAGTCTTCGCGCGCAGTTGAGAGACTCCCGCGACCAGGCGGAAGACAACACGGCCTACAGCTTTCACATGGCCGACGCGGGCACGGACGCGATGGAGCGCGAAAAAGTGTACCTGATGATCGCGCGTCAGCAAAAGTACATCGGATATCTGGACCGCGCACTGGAGCGTATCGAGAACAAGACGTACGGCGTGTGTCGCGTGACTGGGGAGCCGATAGCGAAGGAACGCCTTGAAGCGGTACCTCATACCGAGATCTCAATCGCGGCGAAAAAGAAACAGAAACAGGCTAACTCCTAATGGTTGGGTGATGCCCCGCCCGTGCAAACGGTACGGGGCACCCCCCTTTGTTGTATCTCCTACGTCGTGCCAATGCGTGTTCTCTGGGTCGCAGCGCTCATCATTCTGGTCGATCAGGCCACGAAGCTGACGGTGCTGCAGACGATGTATCGCGGCCAGTCCATTCCCTTGGTAGGCGACTGGCTGCGCTTTACCTTCACGGAAAACCCTGGGATGGCGTTTGGAATTGAGGTGGGCCCACCGGGCATGATCACCGTGTTCGCAATGATCGTTACGGGGCTCATCGTCTACTATGTCTACCAGATTCGTGCGTCTTACTTTCCGTACCGGCTGAGCCTCGCCTTCATTCTGGGTGGGGCACTGGGCAACATCATCGACCGGGTCTTCTATGGGGTGATGCTGGACTACAGCGGCTACTTTCGGGGCCACGTGGTGGATTTCATCCACGTAGACATCTGGCGCGGTCACCTGCCGGAGGTGCTGCCCCTGATTGGCGGTTCGTACACGGCTCTTTTTCCCATCTGGAATGTGGCGGATATGGCCATCGTGGCCGGGGTGGTAGGCATCTTGTTGTTTCAGAATCGCTTTCATGAGGAACTCACCGAGGCCGCCGCGGAAGCGGAGCCGCCAGAGCAGGCAGATCCACGCGGAGCGCGCTTCGCCACAAACGAGACGGCCCCTGATGACGCTGTGATCAACCCCGCTGATGCCGATGATGTGGCCTTACAGGGTAACGGCAAGCAAAACACCACGTCGGGCAAAGGCGAACCGAAGGGCGATGATGCTTCGGATACAGAGGCGTCCGCGCCCATGGGGCCTACTCCACCCATCACTGCTGATGCCGATGCAGAAGACGCCTCCCGCCCATCCGCGAAGGAGTAGCCCTACCCGGCATCAACCCACACCTACGGCCGGGCTTACGGGGCTCCGCACCGGCCACGCAGAGGAACCCTCCGGATGAGCGCGTATAAATAAGCGCGCACTTCCCGCGCTTCACGCGCTGCCTCCTGCCACCCGCTTTCTACGCATATTTCCGCCTTGCATGTCGTACCGGGATTACATTCGTAACTTCAGCATCATTGCCCACATTGACCACGGCAAGAGCACGCTGGCGGACCGCATGCTGGAGTACACCGGGACGCTGGAGGGGCGTGATATGAAAGAGCAGGTGCTGGACAACATGGACCTGGAGCGGGAACGTGGCATCACGATCAAGAGCCACGCCATCCGCATGCAGCACACGGCGGACGACGGGGAAGAGTACACGCTCAACCTTATCGATACCCCCGGCCACGTGGACTTCACCTACGAGGTCTCGCGCGCGCTCAAGGCCTGTGAAGGCGCCTTGCTCGTGGTAGACGCAGCGCAAGGCATTGAAGCACAGACGGTCTCGAACGTGTACCTTGCGCTGGAGCAGGATCTGGAGATCATCCCCGTGATCAACAAAGCCGATCTCCCAAGCGCCCGTCCGGATATGGTGGCTATGTCGCTCGAGAACCTGATTGGCGAGCCAGCCGAAGACATCCTCACGATCAGCGCTAAGACGGGCCAGGGGGTCCCCGAGCTATTGCAGATGCTGGTGGACCGCGTACCGCCGCCTGGAGGCGATGACGAGGAGCCGCTGCAGGCCCTTATCTTCGACTCTGTCTTTAACCAGTACCGTGGCTCCATCGTCTATACCCGCGTATTCTCCGGCACCCTGGAGAAGGGCGATCGGATCCAGTTTATGGCCAACAAAAAGCAGTACGACGCGGAGGAGATCGGCTACCTGCAGATCGACATGAAGCCGGTTGACCGCCTCCGAGCCGGGGAGGTGGGTTACGTCATCGGATCGGTGAAGGACGTGCGGGACACAAAGGTGGGCGACACCGTCACCAGCGCGCACAACCCCGCTGAGAAGCCGATCGCAGGGTTTCGCGAAGTCAAGCCCATGGTATTTAGTGGCGTCTATCCCACCGACAGCGACGACTTTGAAGACCTGCGGGCCTCCCTTGATCGCCTGCAGCTGAACGACGCCTCGCTGACGTACGAGCCGGAGACCTCAGCCGCGCTTGGCTTTGGGTTCCGCGTGGGCTTCCTCGGCCTGCTCCACATGGAGATCATCCAGGAGCGGCTGGACCGCGAGTTCGGGCTGGACATCATCACCACCGTGCCGAACGTGACGTACCGGGTGCGTACCCAAAAGAACCCGGACACGTGGCAGCTCATCCAAAACCCCGACGAAATGCCCGACACAGGGCAGATTGAGGAGATCCGGGAGCCCTTCGTTACGGCTGAGATTATCACGCCCAGCGACTATATCGGCAATCTGATGCAGCTCTGTGAAGAGCGCCGGGGGGTGTATGTAAATCAGACCTACCTGGATGCGGAGCGCGTCAACCTGCAGTACGAGCTGCCGCTGGCTGACATCGTGTTCGACTTCTACGACAAGCTTAAGAGCGTCAGCCGCGGCTTTGCCTCGCTGGATTACGAATTCATCGAGTACCGCTCGACGAATCTGGTAAAGCTGGAGGTGCTCATCAATGGCGACCCGGTCGATGCGCTTTCCACGATCGTGCACCGCGACAAAGCGTATCATGTGGGGCGCAAGCTCATTCAGCGACTGAAAGAGCTTATTCCGCAGCAGCTTTTCGAGGTGGCGCTACAGGCGTCCATCGGCACCCGCATTATCGCCCGGGAAACCGTCCGCGCGATGCGGAAAGACGTGACCGCCAAGTGTTATGGCGGTGACATCTCCCGAAAGCGGAAGCTGCGCGAGAAGCAGAAGGAGGGGAAGAAGCGCATGAAGCAAGTGGGCAGCGTGGATCTGCCGCAGGAGGCTTTTCTGGCGGTGCTTTCAATGGACGAGTAATCATACCACCCCATCATGCGCGGGAGCATCAAACGTACGAAGGGTGGACCTGATAGGAATAGCTGCTTGTGGCTGGTGCTGGCAGGCCTGGTGCTGTGGATGATACCCACCTCGGCTACAGCGCAGACCGAGGGCGACCGTGGTGCGCATGCCCTCATTGAGCAGTATCAGCAAGCGATTGCGCAAGAGCGCGTGCGGCGGTTTCTGAGGGAGACGAAGGACGGATTTCCCGGACGCCCTGCGCGCTTGCTGCCCACCGCAGCCGATACCCTGGGCCCGTGGCTGGCGGCTCGCACGCCGGGGGTTACGTACGAAGAGGAGGCGGAGGGCCCGGCGCCGCTGGTCGTGGAGGCGGTGCGCCACGTACGCCACTTCGAATTCGGCTGGTTCGAACAGGCCTACGGCAATAGCTCCTGGTCGTACCTTGGGTATATGGGCAGCCAAGGCCTGGCCCAGTTGGACACCACCCAGACCCCTCACCTGCGGGCGCGGCTGCAGGCACACTTCGGCGACCCCACGGTCACCATGGCCGAACTGGGGCGCCAGCGGGCGTCCGGAGAGCCATCGCCTCAATTTGTCTACGCCCTCGTGGTGAACGACAGCATGGCTGTGCAAATCAGGGACGTGAACGGTCCGGAAGACCGGGGGCTCATTCTGATGGCGGAAAGCCGCTGGCGCGATCGCTTACCCGAACTGCGGGAGGCGCTGCTGGAGCCTCTGCTGGAGGTTGAACCCGCCCCATATGTGGATTACTACTTTGACCGCGAGTTTAACCACTGGCAGCATACCGGATACGACGGATCGGCGTACTTCATTGAGCGTATCCGTCCGCCTAACTTACGCCGCGGCCGCCCCCAGCTATAAACTACGGATTGCCGCACGGGACGACGGCCCCGCCGCCCTGATGTCGCTGGCGTGCCCTGCCAGGCACCGCCTGCCCCGGCCTGACTGCACGCACTCCTTCCTGTTCCACTTTATCCTGAAAGCCTGTGGCCAACGCGCCCGATCGTCCATCGTCCCGCCGCTCAGGCGCTGCCCGTTCACGCCGCCGGGGGGAGGACGCCCCCACAAAAAGCGCCACCCGGGAATGGCTGGAAGCCATTATCTTTGCGGTGGTGATCGTGCTCATTATCCGGTCGCTCTTCTTCGATCTCTTCCGGATCCCGACGCCGTCCATGGAGAAGAGCCTGCTCGTGGGCGACTACCTCTTCGTCTCGAAGGTGCACTACGGCCCCCGGTTGCCTATGACGCTGGGGGTGCCCTTTACCGACCTCTACTTGCCAAGTCCCAGGCTACCTTACACCCGGATCCCGGGCTTCTCGTCGGTGCAGCGCAACGATAACATCGTCTTCAACTGGCCTGAGCCGGAGGCCCCCACGGATCGTAAAATGCACTACATCAAACGGGTCATAGGGCTACCTGGCGAGGAAATCGCTATTCAGGACAAGGTGCCCTTCATTGATGGGGCGCCGCTGGAGTTTAAGGACACGATGCAGCACCTCTGGCGTGTGACGCTGGACAGCGAGCGCACGCGCCTGCCTGGGTCCCGCCTGCGCGAGATCGGGGTAACGACCACCCATGCCCTCCCCAGTGAAAACGAGGTCGCTGTTACCGCCACGCGCCGGGCCAGTGACGAGATTGCGAGTTGGTCGTACGTCAACGACGTCCAGCCATATATCAGTGGCCCGCACCCGCAGTATCGGCAGCGCCTCTTTCCGGAAGGCTCTGACTTCACCCCGGACAACTACGGTCCGTTGGTACTCCCGGCTGCGGGGATGACCGTTGACCTGACGGAGGAGAACTGGCGAGCCTATGAACCGGTGATTCGTCGCTTTGAAGGCCGGGCCACCGGGCGTAATGGGGCGGCCTTCCAGATCGACGGAGAGGACGTGTCTTCATACACCTTTACCCAGGACTATTTCTTTGTTCTGGGCGACAACCGCGACAACTCGGAGGACAGCCGCTTCTGGGGCTTCGTGCCCATGGACCACGTCGTTGGCAAGGCCCTCGTGGTGTATTTCTCCTGGGACGGCGAGGCCACCATGCCGCGGTTTAGCCGCCTCTTTCACCGCATCCGATAGCTGCGCTTGTCCGCCCAATCCTTTAAAACAGGCGGAGCAAGCGCAGCTGTAGTGGCGAGGGTGCTGAGATGCAGCGGCCGCTTAACGTGACGCTCGAAGCCGGTCGAAGTGCTCCTGCTGCGGCGTGCCGGGCTCCACATCGAAAGGATGCGCTGGGAGTTGCACCCGCTCCAGCACGGGGTAGCGGTTGCGGAACGAGAACGGCTGCGGGTCGCCCTCCGGGTCATCCCCAATGACCAGCACCGTCGTACCTTGCTCCAGGATGCGGCCCTGGCGACTGCCCACGCCCGTGGTGCCAGTAGTGGTGCGCCACGGATCAGCCCAGTTGTAGATCCACTCGGCATCGGTATCAACCAACCGCACACAGCCGCGGCTGGTGGGGCCGCCGGTAGGCATGGGGTACTGGTGAATATGGATGCCCCGCGCATCGTGAAAGTTGAACACCCAGTACATCTCCCATGGCTCGTTGGGCGGGCTTAGCGAGGAGACGCGGTACTCGGTCTTCCAGTTGAAATTGAAGCGCCCATTGGGCGTCGGATATTGGGTAGGATCGCCCGTGTTGACAATGCCCCAGCGTTCCAGTTCGCCGTACTCGTACGCCGCCCAGGCCTGCGATGTCTTATCGAGCACAAAGAGCTTATCGAACGAGCGGCCGCCCGGGTAATAGCGGGGGAAGGGTGCGTACGCACGGAAGTCGACATCGAATTCCGTGGGCACGACCAGCGTATCCCCAATCGAAAGCTGAGTCACCAGGCGCCGGTTGATGAGTTCGACCACCCGCGCGCGCCTCCGTCCTTTCTCAACGTCCCCGTCGCCGAGCCGGTGATAGAGATTGGCTCGGGCCAAGACGTTATTGCCGCGTGTGCTGGCCAGCACGTGATACTCGTAGTACACTTCGGGAATGAGATCGAGGTCGGTCTTCTCAAAGTTGACCACCTCCTCAATCTCCGTCTGGTTGATGTACCCCTGGGCCAGGAGCGCATGGGGCCCCAGGAGCACCACGGCGAGCGCCACCAAGAGGGACAGGAAACGAGGCTTCATCGGGTAGATCTGGCAGATGGACGGGGATGTTTAGTGCAAGGTGCCAAGCAGGCAAGGAGCGTGCCTACGCCGGCTGTCGGTTCGCAAGCCCGAAGGCGGTGGCATGCCAGGAGGCATGGGCGGGCTGCTCAAAGGCACCGGCGCGTAGCTGGCCCACGGTATTCACGGTGGGGTCGAACACCGGCGTCTTCGAGGTGACTTCGCCGGCTTTGGCCAGCGCGCGAAACTCCGAGCGGGTGGCGTGCTGCACCGTGCCGTCGGCGTCGCGGTACAGGACCATCAGCGCGGGGAGCCACGATACATTCAGCGCCTCGCCGGTCTGCTCCACCATCTCGACGGAAGCGTCGATCCCACAGCCGGAAATATAACCGCCCTTCAGTTCGGCCGCTACAATCAGGAACCGATCGCCCCGAATGACGGCATCGCCGTGTACCGGTCGTCCGTGGGACCTCCAGTCCTCGAAGAAGGTAGCTGCTCGCTTCAAAAAAGATTTTTGCGTCGCAGCGCTCATCGGCTCGGTGGCTGTATATATCCAGCATCGGGCCTGAGGCGGCATGTCCGGAAACAGTGGGGCGTCTTTAGTGGCCATGGTATGGGTGTGGGGATCAGGTGAAGGGATAGGCGAGGTAAAGCAAGGGAGGCGTCCAGCTATCTCACGACGAGGCCGAGGCGTCAAGGTCTATAGCGTCGATGCGGAGTTCGGCGGACCGCAACCGGGCAAGGCACGCGTTGGCGGCGTCCATACCCTCCTCATACGCCGTTAGGGCTTCTTCCAACGTCACATTGCCCTCTTCAAGCATGGCTACGCGGGCCTCCAGGCGCTGGAGGGCGGCATCAAACGAGGGAGTAGATTCAGCCATAACGATTGAACAAACATCAGGTTACGCTCCAAGCCAGGGGGCGACGGTGGAGCAGAAGTGTATGTGCTACATGCTTTACTGACGGACCTTCATTAGGTTTTCGGTTTGCCTGCTACACGTTGTTGAGTTGTGGGCCTCGGTGCCCCTCACGCGCGAAATAAGCGTGCGTTCGCGGTAGGCAATCCAGGGGAGCATGCGTGCTACCGGTGTTTAGGGGATGAACGTGCGCTTGTGAACGGCTGCCTCAACCAGTACCTTGCACAGCATCACACACGGCATCACACACGGCATCACAAAGCGCACCGCTGCGCGATTATCCTTAATCAACCCGCTACACCTATGGATCTTGGACTCTCAGGAAACGTGGCCCTCGTAACAGGCGCCAGCCGCGGCATTGGAAAGGCGATTGCGGCAGGCCTTGCGGCCGAGGGCTGCCACGTGGCCATCTGTGCCCGCACCGAGGAGACGCTGACGGCAACGGCGGAAGAGCTGCGGGCGCACGGCACAGACGTCCTCGCCGTCCCGCTGGACCTCACGGAGCAGGAGGCGCCGGCCCGCCTGGTCGATACGGTCGTTTCGCGCTTCGGCCAGCTGGATGTGGTGGTGAACAACGTGGGCGGCAACCGCCGGAAGCCGTTTGAGGAAACCACGGATACGGACTGGGACGCTATTCTCGATCTCAACTTCAAGTCGCACGTGCGCTGCACCCGGGCAGCCATTCCGCATCTGCGAGCAGCAGGGCAGGGGAGCGTGATCTTTATCTCGTCCATCTTTGGCCGGGAGGCCGGCGGCGCAGGCCTCTCCATCTACAACACGACCAAGGCGGCCCTCAACAGCCTCAGCAAAATCATTGCGCTGGAGCTGGCAGAAGAAGGAATCCGGGCGAACGCGGTGGCGCCAGGGTCCATTCGGTTTCCCGGTGGAAGCTGGGATCGCCGGGTCAAGGAAGCGCCGGAGGAGATGGCGCAGTTCATCGCCGACAACCTGCCCATCGGCCGTTTCGGGCGCGCAGAAGAGGTGGCTGACGTGGTGACCTTCCTGGCCTCCAGCCGGGCCAGCCTGGTGACGGGCACTTGCCTGAACGTGGACGGGGGGCAGTCGCACACGCTGATCTGACGACGGGGCGCACCAGCCTCACGCGTTTTTGGTGCCGGGTGCGTCCGGATCCATTGCCTCAAGAGCGGTCACATCTGCCGGCACCGCGCCATCGGCAAACCGGAGCGTGACGCGGTCGCCGGGCTGAAGCGCATCTGCCCGCATGATGGCCGCTTCGCCTTTCTCGACGCGGGCAAACCCTCGGCGCAGGGGCCGCTCAGGGTCCAGCAGTTCGAGTTGCCGCTGAAGAGAAGTCACCGCGGCAGCGTTTTGGGCGTGTACGTGGCGGGTGGCACGGCTGAGGCGGCCATGCAGGGTCTTTACCTGCGTCCGGTGCGCGTCGATGAGTTGCTGCGGACGGGCAAACGCTCGGGATTGTGTGAGGGCCACCACGTGGTCGCGTGCCTGCTGCAGCCGCTGTTGTACTGCTGTGCGAAGCGCGCGCGCCTGCGCCACCACGCGCTGCTCCACCGCCACGCGGTCCGGCACGGCGATCTCTGCTGCCATGGTAGGCGTCGCCGCGCGGCGGTCCGCGACGAGGTCCGCAATGGACACATCCGTCTCATGGCCTACCGCACTGATGGTGGGAATCGGACACGCAAAGAGCGCCCGGGCGACGGCTTCTTCGTTGAAGGCCCAGAGGTCCTCCTGCGCGCCCCCACCGCGCCCCACGATCAACACGTCGGGGCGGTCTTCCGGGTCTCGTGCGCCAAACATCCGAAGGGCCCCTGCGATCTCCCGTGCGGCATCCATGCCCTGCACGGTAACGGATGCCAGCTGCACGTGGACCAGCGGAAAGCGGCGCTCCAGCGTGGAGACGATATCCTGAAACGCCGCGCTATCGCCCGCGGTGATTACGCCCACAACCCGCGGCATCGCGGGCAGCGGTTGCTTGTGCTCGTCCGCAAACAATCCCTCTGCGGTGAGCTTTTGTTTGAGTTTATCGAACGCCTGCTGCAGCGCCCCTTCACCAGCCATCTTCATCGACCGCGTCACCAGTTGCAGCTTCCCCAGCCGCTCGTAGATCGACGCGTCGCCCTTGACCTCCACCTCCATTCCTTCCTTTGGGGTAAAGAAGACGTAGCGGACCTGATGGCGCCACATCACGCAGTCGATCTGGGCATCTCCGTCGCCGAGCGTGTAGTAGCAATGACCGGAGCGGTGACGCGTCCAGCTGGTGATTTCCCCCTGCACACGAACGTTGCTGTGGTGGGCGTCGAGGGTGGCCTGTAGCCCACGGAGCAGCTCACCCACGGTGTAACATGGCGTGGCCGCGTTTGAGGCAGCGGTTGAACTTTGCGGCATCTGTTCGCGTCTCGTTAACTACATTATTATTTGTCGGGTAATCTCCCAAACCTATCATGGCAACGCAACGGGCAACCGACCAAGACTTTCCTATCCGTGTAAACTTCGTATGCCTCGGCAACATCTGCCGGAGTCCGCTGGCGGAAGGCGTCTTCCGTTCGCTTGTGGAACAGGCAGGCCTGGAGGCATACTTCGAGGTCGCCTCTTCTGGGACGGGCCAGTGGCATGTCGGGGAGCAGGCTGATGCCCGGATGCGGCAGACGGCACAGGAGCACGGCCTTTCGCTTGAAGAGCACCGGGCGCAGCAGTTTCAGGCGGAGGACCTCGCCATGTACGATCACATCTTCACCATGGACAAGTCTAACCTGAAAGACGTACTCGCGCTGGACGACGAAGACGCTTACGCCCACAAGGTTCGCCTTTTTCGTGAGTTTGACCCCGAGCCGGAGAATTACCAGGTGCCGGACCCGTACTACGGCGGGACGGATGGCTTCGAGAACGTATACGCGATTGTGGAACGGACCGCCCGGCTGCTGCTCCACCGGCTGGTTGAAGAGTACGACCTCGAAGACGAGATGACCACCGCGCCCGCGGCTGATGCGTAAGCATTGACCGTACCTTTATAGCGCTCATACGTCGGAATCGATCGCAGCCCTATGGAGATCCCCCCCGTCCTCGCTTCAACCTTGGAAAAGGCCGTTGGTGCTGTTGTGACCAACGCAGCGTCCGTTGGTGGGGGGCGTAGCGCTACAGCACGGCTGGATACAGACGCGGGCTCCTTTTTTGCCAAGTGGGCAACGGGACCCAACGCGCAAACATTTATGCCGGAGGCTGAGGGGCTGCGCGCGCTGGCCGCCCGGGCCGACGAGCTCCGTATTCCTGCGCCTGTGGCGGCGGCTCCCGCGGATGGTGATGACCCCGGCTTTCTCATTACCCCGTGGATCGACAGTACAGCTCCCACGGAAGCGCATGCGCGCACGCTGGGTCAGGGCCTGGCCATGCTGCACCGCGTACCGGATGAAGAGGTTCAGGGTGAAATTCGGAATGGAGATCCGCGATACGGTTTCCCAGACGACAATTTTATCGGCGAAATGCCGCAGCAGAACACCTGGCATGACACCTGGCCGGCGTTCTTCCGGGCCTGCCGCCTGGAGCCGCAGGCGGCGTGGGCGCGCGAGCGTGGTCTGTGGCGTGCGGCCTGGGATGCGCCGTTCACGCAACTACTGGAGGGGCTGCCTACATTGCTCCCGGCCACGCCACCGCCGTCGCTCGTACACGGCGACCTCTGGGGCGGGAACGTGCTGATGACCGGCGCTCGCGGCGCTGCGCTCATCGACCCGGCCGTCTATCACGGCCACCGCGAGGTAGACCTGGCCATGACGGAGCTGTTTGGTCGGTTCAGCCCGCAGTTCTACGCGGCCTACGACGACGCTTGGCCGTTGGAGCAGGGGTATGCTACCCGACGCCCGGTGTACAACCTGTACCACCTGCTAAACCATTTGAACATCTTTGGATCCGGCTACGCGCAGTCGGTGGACGAGGCGATCCGCGCCGCCGCGAAGCCCCTGGCATAGCAGCCAGGCCACCTCACGCCTGCGGACCGAGCTTAGCTTGCGGCCTCCTCGTCTTCTTTGAGCGTAAGAGATAGCCAAGCACGCGCCTTTCGCCAGTCGCGGCGTACGGTGCGGGCCGAGATGCCCAGCACGTCGCCGATCTCCTGCTCCTTCAGCCCGCCAAAGAAGCGCAGCTCCACCACGCGGGCCAGTCGCTCGTCCTGCTCGGACAACCGCTCCAGCGCATTGTCCAGCGCGATGAGTTGCGACATGCGGGCTTCGCCGCCATGAAATTCGTCGTTGAAGGTGACCCGTACCTGGTCGCCGCCGCGCTTGAGGGCGTTGCGTTTGCGGGCGTAGTCGATCAGGATGTGGCGCATGATACGCGCCGAGAGGGCCATGAAGTGCGTGCGGTTTTCCCAGCTGACATCCGACTGGTCAGCCAGGCGAAGGTACGCCTCGTGCACGAGAGCGGTGGTGTTAAGCGTGTGTCCACTGCGCTCGCGGCGCAGCTGAAAATGGGCAATCCGCCGGAGTTCTTCATAAATCTCCGGTGCCAATTCCTGGGCACTATCTGTAGATTCCGGCGACGGCTCGTCGCCCGGAGTGGGAGGGGAAGAAGTCATAGCGATCTGAACGATGGGAATGAATGCTGCGCGTCGGTGGGGGGAGCACAGGATTCGGTGTGGGAGTCCCGCAATATAGTGATACAGGGCCACAGAAGCGAGCTTTTCGGTTTGTCCGCATGGACCGCGTAAAAAGAGCAGGCGGCCCGTGGCTACCGTGCTGCAGATCAGTCCAAGAGCGCAGCAAGGGCTACATCCATGTCCTCAAGGTCAGGCAGTACGATATCTGGCGTGTGGGCAGCCAGCGCGTCTACGTCGAACGAGCCGGTAGCCACCGCTACGGTACGGCAGCCGTGTGCCCGGCCGCACGAAATGTCGCGCGGCGTATCGCCGATGATGACGGTATCCTGAAACGCTACGGGCTCGTTGAGGACGGTTTCGGCACGGCGACGGGCGACAGGAGGAAGCGCATTCCGGTCGCCATCGTCGCTGCCAAACGCGCCGAAGGCAAAATAGCCGCCCAGCCCCACGGCGTCCAGTTTCAAGTAGGCCGTGCGCTTGATGTTGCCGGTCAGCAGAGCGAGTTGCGTGTTATGCTGGGGAGCAAGGGCCTCCAAGAGGGCCTGAGCACCAGGTAGGGCACGCACGGTATCGGCCGTGATGGCGGAGGAAGCCAGCGTAGCGTAGGCCTGCAGCGCGTGTGGCAAAAGGGCCTCTATTTGCTCCTCAGGCACCTCGTTGGCTTGGAGGATTTCCCGAAGGATGAGGGGGTCCGTCTTGCCAGAAAAGCTGATGCCGTTGAGGCCAACCGGCCGCCCGACCAGGTCACTGAGGGCCCGCAGAATGGCAGGTCCGGCCGCTCCGCTGGACGTAAGGAGGGTGCCGTCAATATCAAACAGGAGGAGTCGCATACGTACACGTGATGGCACAAACAAATCGAATAGGCCCGGACGATGGGCACGTACTGCAGAGCAATGCATCATGCGGGGGCACGGAAGATGCCGGCGCGCTATGCCATCAGCAGACCGAGGAGCCGCCCCACTTCCTCTTGCAGGTTGCGGCGGTCTACAATCAGGTCCAGAAAGCCGTGCTCCAGCAAAAACTCCGACTTTTGGAACCCCTCGGGGAGGTCCTGCCCGATCGTTTCGCGGATCACCCGCGGCCCGGCAAACCCGATCAGCGCATCGGGCTCTGCCATGTTGATGTCGCCCAGCATAGCAAAGGAAGCCGTCACGCCCCCGGTGGTGGGGTTGCACATGTACGACAGGTACGGCAGGCCCTTATCGGCCAGGCGCGTCAGGTGCGCGCTTGTTTTGGCCATCTGCATGAGGCTCAGGGCCCCCTCCATCATGCGTGCCCCGCCACTCTGCGAGATGATCATCAGGGCCCGGTCTTCGGTGTACGCACGCTTCACAGACCGCGCCAGAATCTCGCCCACCACCGACCCCATCGAGCCGCCGATGAAGGAGAAGTCCATCACCGCCACGGAAAGCGGTAGGCCGTTGATCGTACCGGTGGCTGATTGGACCGCCTCATTGCGACTGGTCTTTTTGCGCGCAGCCTCCAACCGCTGCGTGTAAGGCTTGCGGTCTTCAAAGTGGAGCGGGTCGCGGGAGGTGAGGTGCTCGTCGTGCCGCTCGTACGCCTCCTCATCAAAGAGGAGGTTGAAGTAGCGCTGACTGGACAGGTTGAAATGGTGGCCACACTTAGGGCACACCAGGAAGTTCTCTTCCAGCTCGCGCCGGTTCAGGATGGCGCTACAGCCGGGGCACTTGACCCATTGCCCCTCAGGCATATCATTTTGCTCACTGAGCTCCGTGAGAATGCCTTTCTTTTTTCGTTTGAACCAGCTCATAGGGTTGGGAAACTGTCAGGTCGTTAAAGCAAGCGCGCCGTGTACGGTCCTTCAACATCTAAAAAAATCAGCTGAAGCGCCATGCCCGTCGGTACATTCGCACCGCGCAGGCCCCTCACCCCTCGTGCTTTTTGGCATGATAGGCCTTCAGGTAGTAGGGCTCAAACATCGCCATATCGTCCGTTTCGCCGCGCGCGAGGCGGTGGAGCGCTCGCCGCCCGACGGTCCGTGCGTCCGGACCGATGTGGGGGAACGGCAGGACGTGAAACGGGACGTCCGGCAAGGCATCTTGCATTGAGGCGGCGGCATCGCCTACCGCCCAGCATGTGTCGTCAAGCCCCGTGGCTTCCCACCACGCGGCAAGTCCATCCGTCGTGAGCGCTGCAGGTGGCGCCACCGTTTCGAGCGCACGATTCGGGGAGACACGGTATGCCGCAGCATAAAGCTCCGACCGCCGAGCCTTGCGGGCAGCCACAACCGCCGTACCCGCGGGTGCCGTGAGCGTTGCATGTTCAGCCAGTGCGGCCAGCGAGGAGACCCCGATCAGGGCCGCATCCGTGGCCAGCGCCAGCCCCTTGGCCGTGCTTACGCCAATGCGGAGGCCCGTGTACGAGCCAGGTCCGGCCGATACCGCCACAGCCTCCATGGCTTCTACCGAAAGGCCGGCGTAGGCCAGCGCCTGTTCCACCATTGGCACCAGGCGCTCGGCATGCTGCCGCGGCCGGTCGAGCGTCAGCAGCGCGCGGCAGTGCTGTTCGCTGAAGACGGCCACACTGCACACGGCGGTTGCTGTCTCAAGTGCCAGAAGATGATGCGCCATGGAGGAAGTCGAAGCAAGCGAAAAAGCAAGGCTCACCTACGAGCCGGCGGTCGATGGGTTCGGTAAAGCAAGGGGCCGCCCAAGACGGGGAAATTGACCGGGTGGCTTGATTCTGAGCCCTCAATCCGTATCTTGGTGGTGTGTGAAGAAATAGCAAATGCCGCTCAAGGCAGGGCTCGGCGACGCGTGGGCGGTTTCCGGTGAGCTATGGACCCAATAGCGAGGAGGCACGAATGAATACCTACGATGCAGCACATCTACGCAACGTGGTACTGGTGGGCCATCAGGGCACCGGTAAGACGGTACTGGCTGAGGCCATGCTATACGAAAGCGGCGCGATTGAGCGGATGGGCACCATCAGCGATGGCTCCACGGTGAGCGACTACCATACCGACGAGCAAGCCCGTGAGATGACGATCTTCAGCGCGCTCATTAACGTGGAGTGGAAAGGCCACAAGCTGAACGTGATCGACACCCCCGGCTACCCTGACTTTGTGGGTGAGGTGGTCGCGGCTATGAAGGTATGTGACACCGCTGCGTTTATGATGAACGCGGCCGACGGCGTGCAGGTGGGGACGGAGCTGGCGTGGTCGTACGGCGAGATGACGCAGAAGCCGTCGCTTTTCATCATCAACCATTTGGACCGTGAGGAGGCCAACTTTCGGGGCCTTGTGGAGGAGGTGAAAGAGCGCTTCGGTCGGGGCGCCACGGTGGTGCAGCTACCGGGCGGCACCGGTAGCCGCTCCATCATCGATGTGCTGCGGATGGAACAGGTGTACTACCCGAAAGACGGCACGCCGGAGGTGCAGCCCATTGCTGCGCCGTTTCAGGAGGAAGCGCAGGCGCTGCATCAGGCGCTGGTGGAAGACATTGCCGAAAACGACGAGGCGCTCATGGAGCAGTTCTTCGACCAGGGGACCCTCACCGAAGAGCAGATGCGACAGGGCCTCCACGACGCGATGATCCGGCGTGAGCTGTTTCCCATCTTTGTGGCCAGTACGGCCGAAAACATCGGGGTCGCGCGCCTCATGAGCTTCCTCACGAAGATCTGCCCCTCGCCTGTATCCATGCCTCCGGCGGCCACCGTCTCGGGCCCTCCTGTCGCTTGCGATCCCTCAGCCGACCCGGTGGCCTTTGTGTACCGCACGATGGCAGAAGAGCACGTGGGCAACCTGTCGTTTTTACGGGTCTACGCAGGCACGCTGGAAACCGGACAGGATCTCGAAAACGCGCAGACGGGAGCCACGGAGCGCCTCGGTCCGCTCCACGTCGCACGTGGGCAGGATCGGCGAAAGGTGGCGCGGCTGACGGCTGGTGATCTTGGCGCGGTAGTGAAACTGCGGTCAACGGGCACCAACCACACGCTCCGCGCCAGGGGTCACGACGCCATCATTGAGCCCATCGAATTTCCTGAAACGCGGTACCGGCAAGCCGTCCGGGTGGCCACCAACGGGGACGAAGACAAGCTCGCCCGCGGGCTCAATCAGGTGCAGGCGGAAGACCCCTCGCTCACCGTGCAGCACGACCCCCACCTGAACCAGATCGTGCTGGGCGGGCAGGGCAAGATGCACCTGGCCGTGGTACAGGACCGCCTGCGCCGCCGCGCTGGGGTGGAGGTCGTCTTCGACGAGCCCCGCGTTGCCTACCGCGAAACGGTGCAAGGCCGCGCCCGCGCCTCGTATCGCCACAAAAAGCAAACGGGCGGTGCCGGGCAGTTCGCGGACATCTCGCTGCTGGTTGAGCCGCTGACGCCAACCTTCACTCCGCCCGCCGACATCCGCGTGCGCAACGAGGAGACCGTGACCACCGACTGGGGTGCGACGATGCACTTCGTCGATGCCATCGTGGGGGGCGTGATCGATATGCGGCGCTTTTTCGGGGCTATTCAGAAGGGCATCCTGGAGAACGCCACCGAAGGCCCCCTGCTGGGTTACCCCCTTGGCGATGTGCGGGTGGTGATTTACGACGGGGGGATGCACGACGTCGACTCCAACGAGAACGCCTTCAAAACCGCTGCCCGCCACTGCTTCCGGGAGGCTTTCATGCATGCCCGCCCGGCCATCCTGGAGCCGATCATGGACCTGGAGGTGACCGTCCGTCCGGATGATGTGGGCGAGGTGCTGAGTGACCTTTCCACGCGCCGGGCCCGCGTTCAAGGCATTGAGGCGGAGGGGCTCTTCCAAACGGTGAGGGCGCAGGTGCCGGAAGCCGAACTGCACGAGTATGCAACCACGCTGCGCTCTAAGACGCAGGGCCGCGGGCTACATGTGGCGCGCTTCAGCGCATACGAAGCCATGCCGCCGCACGTGCAAGAAGCGCTCATCGCGGAGGCTGGCGCAACGCTGCAAGAGGCCTGACGGCACAAGGCCACGCCTTACAACGGTAAAAGCCCGCGGGCGTCTGCTCAGCGCGTGCGGGCTACGCTTCAACGCCTCGTCCGTGAATGGGCGAGGCGTTGATGCGTGATCCACCCGGGCAGCCCACAAAAAATCCCGCGCTGGCACCGGAGCCAGGCGGGAGGGTACCCGTGATGCTGTGGGGAGTGGCGCGGGAGGGACTTGAACCCTCGGCCTCCGGGTTATGAATCCGACGCTCTTACCAGCTGAGCTACCGCGCCATTGATGTTTAATAAAAACGGAGACAGAGCGGTAAAGGTTGCCGCCGTTACATGTAGTCGGCGTAAATCGCTCAAGTCCGGTCTTTTGTTTCCGCAGCGGTTTGAAGAACAAGTGCAGCCCCCGTGTTTGAGCGTGCTGCCTTGCGTCCGCCACCCGTGCGCCCTACTTTGCGTGCTCACTATATGCACGTGCACCCGAAAAGCGCATGGCTTGGGCCTCGGTTATTGATCAACCCCGCGTACTTGAGACGCTGCAGCGGGCCATCGGCAGCCAGCGCGTGGCCCATGCGTACCTGTTTCATGGGCCAGACGGATCCGGCAAGCGCGCCGCGGCGCTCGCCTTCGCCCAGGCGCTCCAGTGTGCGGAGGGCGGTCCGGAGCCGTGTGGCGCCTGCAGCGGCTGCCGCAAGGTTGAGCGGCTCATCCATCCCGACGTCCACGTGATGATGCCCTACCCGCGAGGCACCGACACGGAGGACGTGGCCCAGCGTATTCAACGCCTGGCCAAGCATCCCTACGCCGCAGTGGACTTTGTGCGGCGCCCCTCGCTGGACGACCCCACCAAGTCGTCCAACAAGCAGGTCATGTACCACGTCGATCGCGTCAACGACGACCTTCGGCGGTCTATGAGCTACAAGCCGCTGGAGGGCCGCTACAAATTCGTCCTGCTGCTGGATGCCGACCTGATGCGCCCGGAGGCCGCCAATGCCTTCCTGAAGCTGCTCGAAGAACCCGGCGACCGTACCGTATTTGTCCTCACCACCAAGCGCCCCGACCGGCTCCTGCCCACCATCCTCTCGCGCTGCCAGCGGCTCCGGTTCGATCCGCTCTCAGCCGACGGGCTGGCCGCTGCCCTTCGCGATCGCGACGATGTGCCCGCTGACAAAGCCGCCACGTACGCTCGCATGGCCGATGGCTCGTACACCCGTGCCCTCGACCTGCTCGAAAACGAAGACCTCATGGCCCATCGGGCGATGGTCATCGACTACATGCGCTACGCTTACGTGCGCGACCTCGACAAGCTGGCCGATCTGGCGGAAGAAATCCAGCGCTTGGGGCGCGAGCGCGTAAAGGGGTTGCTCCGGCTGCTCCTGAGCTGGATCCGCGACCTCGTGCTGTATCACACCATGGGCGCCGATGCGCCGCTCGTGAATGTGGACCAGGCCAAAGCCATTGCGCGCTTCTGCTCAAACCTGCCCAACGCTGACCTCGAAGCCATGGTAGATTTGGTGGAAGATGCGCTCGACCTCGTGCAGCGCAACGTGCAGATTGGCCTCACGATGATGACGCTGGCCGCTGCCCTCGGCCGGGCCATGCGCGGGAGCCACAGCGGGCGTCTCTACGTGCCCCTGGCTGATCCCGTCGCACCGTTCGCGGCGTGAGCGTTCGCACGCCCACGGTGGACCTTTCCAGCGAAGCGATCGTGTGAAGACGGCATCAACACCGGTGTGCAAACGCATGCGGTGCTTTCATATAGATTCGGGCATACGAACAAGCTATGGGTTGTGGATCAGGCGGGAGTTGTGGCACCGGCGGATGTGGCAGCGGGCAATGCGGAACGGGGGGCGGATGTCCCATTCCACGTACGCTGGACTGGCTTAACACCATCGGGCAGGACCACCCGCAGGTGGCCTATGAATCGGTGGAGGTGACCTTTAAAGGCGGCCGCAAGGGATTCTTCCGTAACACGCTGGAGCTCGACCTGCAGACGGGCGATTACGTCATCGTGGAAGCCGACCGGGGCCACGACTTTGGCACCATCCACATGCGCGGGGAGATGGTGCGGCTCCGCATGAAAGCTGACGGCGTCGATAATGACGCGCTCCTCCCGAATGTTATCCGCCGCGCCACGCTGGCTGACATTGAACAGTGGGAGGAGCTGAAGGAAGAAGAGGCCGAGAGCTTTCACATCTGTCGCGAGGCGATCGATGCGCTGGAGCTCCCTATGAAGCTGGTTGACTCCGAGTGGCAGTTCGACCGAAAGAAGGTGACCTTTTTCTTCACCGCGGACCATCGGGTAGACTTCCGCGCGCTGGTGCGGAAGCTGGCCCGTACGTTCAAAACACGGGTGGAGCTGCGGCAGATTGGGGCCCGGGATGAAGCCGCACGGATTGGCGGCATTGGCTCGTGCGGGCGCGAGCTGTGTTGCTCCACCTGGCTGCAGGAGTTTCAGCCGGTCTCCACCCAGGCTGCCAAATTGCAAAACCTACCGCTGAACCCGACCCGCCTGAGTGGTCAATGCGGCCGCCTCAAGTGTTGCCTCAACTACGAGCTGGAGCAGTACATGCAGGAGTTGCAGGACTTCCCACAGGTGGACACCCCAATCGAAACAGATACCGGGCGCGGGACCGTCCAGAAGCTCGACATTTTCAAGGAGCGTGTTTGGATCCAGTACCAGGACGGTACCTGGGAAGACCGGGCACTGGCGGAGGTTCAGCAGATCCTCAATCAGCAACGGCCCTGACGGCCACCCACAGGATGCCGAAACCACGCGGCGGCTCAGCGCACCTGCCGCTCATGGAACCGGCCTAACAACGCAAGGTGCAAGTCTACCACCCACGCTAACCACTCTACGTCTATCTGCTTATGCGCGCCATCGGTGTATCGCTACTTACAGCCCTGGTTGTCGCCCTTTTTGCGGCGCCCCCAGCTTTCGCCCAAGACCTCGATGAACAACTGGACCGTGCCGATGAGTTGCGGCAGGAGGGGGCGTTTGAGGAAGGCCGGGCCTTTTTAGAGGACCTGCGGGAGCAGCACCCCGAAAATGCAGAGGTGCTCTGGCGCCTGGCACGAATCATGACGGATGCGGGCGGAGAGCTTGAGGAGGGCTCCGATGCGCAGCGTGAACTGTACCTCGAAGCAGTACCTGTAGCCGAAGCCGCGATCGAGGCTGATCCCGAGAATTCCTGGGCGCACCTGAGCCTCGCCATTGCGGCCGGGCAGGCCGGGCTGGTGTCGGGTACGCGCCAGCAGATCGAGCTCTCCCGCCGCGTCAAGGAGCACGCCGATAAGGCCATTGAACTGGACGATCAGAACGACCTCGCGTATCACGTCCGCGGGCGCTGGAACCACGAAGTCGCCAGCCTCGGCTGGGTGTCTCGCGCCGTGGTGCGCACGGTGTATGGCGGACTGCCCGATGCCTCCTTCGAGGCGGCAGAGGCTGACCTGCGAAAAGCACTGGAGACGCGCGAGCGCATCATCCACCGGCTTGAACTCGGCCGTACGCTGACGGAGCTTGGCCGGGAGGATGAAGCCCGCGAGCAGTTCCGGGCCGCCATTCAGATGCCGGAGGAGGATCCGAACGACTTTAATTACAAGCAGGAAGCACATCAGCTACTGACGCGCCTGTAGCGCCAACGGTCACTGGTTCGTGTTCATCGCCCTACACGGCTTTTCATGCGACAGCGGCTTACAAACCTCCTCATCGTGGCAGTGATTACCCTGCTTGGTGCAGGCTCCAGCCTGGGCGCGACTGATCTCGAGGAAGACCTCAAGCGCCTCGAAGCCCTGCGCGACACGGGCGACTTTGAGCTGATTCTCACGGAGCTGGAGGCGCTGCATGCCGAGTACCCAGCGCATGCTGGCATCCTCTGGCGCATGGCCCGCACACGCACCGATGTGGCCGAACGGGTAGAGGACAGCGACCGGCAGCAGACGCTCTTGCTGCAAGCGTTTGACGAGGCGGCTACAGCGATCACGTTGGCTCCGGAAAGCAGCCATGCACATCTCACAAAGTCCGTTTGCGCGGGGCGGTTGGCGCTGGTCGAAGGCACCCGCCGCCAAGTGGAGCTGTCCCGCGACATGCGCACCCATGCGGACCGGGCCATCGCATTGGATGAGACGAACGATCTGGCGTATCACGTTCGTGGGCGCTGGCATTACGAGATCGCTAGCCTGGGCTGGGCGGCCCGCACCATCGTGCGCCTCGTGTATGGGGGCCTACCAGACGCATCCTTCGCACAGGCCGAGGCCGATTACCGACAGGCGATCGCCCTGGAAGACCGCGTGGTGCATCGGTACGAGCTGGGCCGCGTGCTGCAAGAGAAAGGCCGCACGGAAGAAGCAAAAGAGCAGTACCGCAAGGCCATCGCCATGCCGTTCGGGGATGTTACCGATGTGATCTACAAGGAGCGGGCGCACCGGCTGTTGATTCGGATGTAAAATCCCAAACCGCCCCTGCGGATGGCTGTGGTCACGTAATGGTCGGGTGCAGCAGACCGTAAACATCCTGTGGAGCCGTCCGCCTGCGCGCCGGTCGGGGAATCTCACGGGCAGGGGCATCGGTATAGCCGCCCGAAATAGTCCGTCGTCCTCTCAGCAATCCCACGTCCGTGCCGCATGGCTTACAGCGCTGAAATCAGCCGCACCGCCCCCACCGCGTTTCTTTTTCTGCTGGACCAATCAGCTTCCATGCAGGATGCCTTCGGAGGCGCCAAAGAGAAGGGAGACGCTGCCCCGAGCAAGGCGCGGGTGCTGGCCGATACGGTCAACAAGCTGCTGCAGAACCTTATCCTGCGCTGCGCAAAGGAGGACGGCGTACGCGACTACTTTCACGTTGGCGTGATCGGGTACGGACAGCGCGTGCAACCCGTCGTACGGCCAGCGCCGGACCAGGGGGCCACAGACGTGCTGATTCCCATCAGCCATCTGGCCGAGCAGCCGCTGCGCATGGAGCAGCGCACCAAAGAAGTGCCGGATGGGTCCGGCGGCGTGACGAAGCGCCGCGTCCAAACCCCGATCTGGTTCGATCCGCAGGCCAAAAACGGCACGCCAATGTGCCAGGCGCTGGATCTGGCCGCGCAGACCGTGCGGGACTGGATCGACCTCCATCCACACAATTACCCGCCTATTGTGCTAAACGTGACGGATGGGGAAGCCACCGACGGCGATCCGCTGCAGTACGCACAGCAGGTCCGCTCCTTTGCCACCGACGACGGCGATGTGCTCCTCTTCAACATTCACCTCTCGGAGTCGGAAGAGCCTGCGGTTGAACTGCCGGACGCGATGGGCGAGTTGCCCGATGACGAGTACGCACGGCAGCTCTATCAGATGTCGAGCACGCTCCCGTTCTCCATGCGCGCCGCCGCCGAGCAGGAAGGCTACCGCGTAACGCTCGATACGCGCGGGTTTGTGTTCAATGCTGACCCGGTGGCGCTCGTGCGCTTCCTGGAGATCGGCACCCGCCCGAGCACGCTGCGATAGCTTCTTACAAGGTCCGGATGGCCGTGACGGTCGCTACACACATCATTGCCTTCCCCAAGGCCGGCCACGCCGAGGCCGAGTACGAGGACGCCTACGCCCTCGCTACAGACGCCTGGCCCGTACGGGCGGCGGTCACCGATGGCGCCACCGAGTCGGCGTTCTCCGGGCCATGGGCCCGCACGCTTGCCGAGGCGTACGTCAACGATGCAGACGTGATGGCGGATCAGGAGGCATGGCTGAGCGCGTGTCGGGTAACATGGGCCGAGGACACGGTGTCGGCTGATGCCCCTCTGCCATGGTATGCCGCAGCCAAAGCCGAAGAGGGTGCCCATGCGGCGTTTCTTGGGGTTAGCCTCCAGGCCGATGGCGCGTACACGGCGCATGCGGTGGGCGACTGCTGCTTGCTTCATCTGCGAGAGGGTGTGCTGCATCGCGCATGGCCGATGGACGATCCGGACGCGTTCACCCACCACCCAGCCTTGCTTTCCAGCCGGCCCGATGCCGCCGTGCCTGACGTCCAGGTCGTGACCGGAGAGGTGGGGGCGGGGGACCAGCTCTGGCTGGCCACAGATGCGGTGGCAGCCTACCTGCTCCACCCGCATCGGGCGGTCGACCTTGCGCGTATGTCGCCCCCGAAACGCAAAGCTACCCTTCGCGCCGCACAAGCGAACGGGAAACTGCGCAACGATGACAGCACCCTCCTCACCCTCTCTTTTTCAGCCGACGCGTAACCTATGGATCGCTACCCCACGCCCGGCGACTATCAGGAAGCCCTGCAGGTGCCTGAGGTGGCCTTTACGGATGCGGATCTGCAGCAGGCCACGCCCGAGGTAAATACGCTTGGCCTGCCGCGCGCCATTACCGGGGCATTTGCTGCGGTCTTCCCGATGCACCGAGACGGCCAACGGTGGGCGGTGAAGTGCTTCCTCACGGATGTGGAAGACCAGCGGACGCGCTACCAGGCCATTGCCACGCACCTGCATCAGGCCGACCTTCCGTACACGGTCCCTTTTGACTACCAGCCCCAGGGCATCCGGGTTGAGGGGCGGGCCCTTCCGCTGGTAAAGATGGCCTGGGCCCCGGGCGCCTCGCTCTATGCGTTTGTGGACAATCACCGCGACGACCCCGACGTCCTGCGGAGGCTCGCCGGTCGTTGGGCCGCGATGCTTCAGGCGCTACGTGCCGCCGACATCGCGCATGGAGACCTCCAACACGGCAACGTGCTGGTGTCGCACCAGGACGACGCGCCGCAACTGCATCTTGTTGATTACGACACGATGTGGGTACCCGCGCTTCGGGGGCGAACCAGCCCGGAGGTGGGCCACCGCAACTACCAGCACCCCGACCGCAGCGAGCAGGATTTCGGGCCGTACCTCGACCACTTCGCAGGCCTGGCCGTCTACACCGCACTGCTGGCGTGCGCCGAGCGGCCGTCGCTATGGCCACGCTTCACCACCGGTGAGAACGTGTTGTTTCGGGCCAGCGATTTCTACGATCCGTCGCGATCCGCCCTGCTTGATGAGCTGGAGGACCTCCAGACGCTGGGCGCATTGCCCGACGTGCTGCGCACCGCCTGTTACCTGGAGCCCGAGGCCGTGCCCCCGCTGGAGCAGGTGCTGGCCGGGGAGACGGGGTCGGCCCTGCAGGCTGGGGTCGGTCGTGCGCGGCGTACCCTTTCCGACACGCTGGAGCGTGAGGCACGGACCCGCACCGCGCGGAACGTCACGGCGCCGTGGTTTCTGCCGGTCGTGCTTGTGGTAATGGCCGGGGCCGTCGGGCTGGCGTGGGGCGCAGCCCCGCTGGCGGGCGCAGCGCTGGCGGCCGTGGGACTGGCGGGGCTGGGCGGCTGGGTAGCTTACGCGTTTCGGCGGCTGCCGTCCGAAAAGCGCCGCCGGCGCCTCCATCAGGAGCTGGCCTACTTCGACCGGCTGCTCGCCACCTACCGCGATGAGATTGCCCAGCTCCGGCAGCAACGCCAAGACGTCCTCGCCAGCGTGGAGGAGCGCCGGGCAAACGAACTGGCGAAGCGGCAGCACGAGGCGCTCTATGACAAGCTCAAATACCATTTTATCGATGAGGCACGGCAGATCGACGGCCTGAGCCATAAGGTGATCGTGCGCCTCAAAGCCGACGGCATCCGCACGGCCTACGATCTATCGCAGGACCGGCTGCGCGGCCTGCACCAGGTAGGGGACGAGAGTACGGCGCGGCTGATGCTCTGGCGCCGCAGCCTCGAAGCGCAGTATGCCGAGGTCATCCCTGATGCGCTTTCCCCGGCTGAGCGACGACGGTTTGATCGGATGATCCAAAAACGGGTCACGCACCTGGAGGAGGAGGTGCAGCGGCTGCAGAATAAGCGCGCGGTGCAGCAGGAGGCCCGGGCAGAGGTCGCCGATCGCCTGCGCTCACATGGCGCGTATCCCTGGTATGCCTTCGTGAAGCACCTGCTGCGCCTCGGGCCGCCCCCGCCGTCCGTGCGTGGGCACCCGTCCCGGCCGACGGCGCCTACTACCGATAACGCGCAAACGGAAGCGGAAGCCAAGAAAGAAGGGACCGCCCCTGCTTCCGATTCAGCTGCCAACGATCCGGATGCCCCGTGGTGGGAGCAATATGGTGCGTCCTGAACTCCTGTGTACGTCCGGCTCAGTTTCCGAATAGGTCGTCCAGGTCGTCCAGTCCTTCCACCATGTCCTCTGGATGCTGACGGACCAGCGACAAGATGGCCCCGTGCGGCACAATCAGATACACGCCGCCCTCAAAGGTGAGTTCGATGGCCTCCTTCCGTAGGAAGAACGCAAAGTCGCCCGGCTTGGCCTGAAGCGGGAGATAGCGCACGGCCTCTCCTGATGATTGCGACCACGGCTCACCCTCCGAATATTCAGGGTTTGGCATGATGTAGCCCGGGCCCACCCGCATCACCCGCCCGCTGCGCACTTTCTCTTTCTCGGTTACCGAGGCGGGGAGTACCAGGCCGGACTCCGTTTCCTGGTCGCCCGTTTCTGGACGAATCAGGACGCGGTCGCCTACCATGATGAGGTCGCTCATACCAAAGCGTAGCTTGTGTCAGGAAATCAACGGCGGGTTGTGGAACGCAGGGAGGCTGGTGGGTTCCAGGCCTCACGAAGACGTTTCGGATGGGGCTTTTGACGGCCGACGAAAGCCCCGCGCCGGATCGCGCAGGTCCCAGACCAGAAAGATCGTGCCCACAACTGCGATCGTGAGGCAGAGCAGCAGGCGCGGAGCGTCGCCAAAAAGGCCGTAGCCGATACCGAAGAGCACGCTGTAGACCACCGCCACCCCAGCCAGCCAGTCGAGGGCCAGGCGGCCCAGTCCGGTATCCGCCGCCACGTCCGGGTGCCGTTGCGCCACCGCCCGCCATCCTCTGCCCCCCGGGCGGGCCCGTCGGTAGAAGGCCTCCAGTGTGGGGCGCGGCGTGGGCCGCGTCAGGTACGTGGCCGCCAGCCAGAGCACCGTGGTGAAGCCTGTCACGGCAAACAGGTTGGTAGGGAAAGGGCTCTGCAGGCCCGGCACGGCGACATCAAACCGCCCCAGCACCAGCGCTACAGCCACCAGCACGATCGGTGCAACGGTGGCGACGAGCTCGCTCCATGCGTTGATGCGCCACCAATACCATCGCAGGATCAATACCAGCCCCAGCCCGGCGGAGGCCGTCAGGATTAGCCCCCATGCGCCGCTGATGGTATCGAGATGGGCCGTTACGCCCAGACTTATGACGGCCACCACAAACGTGAGGATACGGGAGACGCGGACGTAGTAGCGCTCCGAGCCCTCCGGCTGCACAAACCGCCGCCAGAAGTCGTTCATCAGGTACGAGACGCCCCAGTTGAGCTGCGTCGATACGGTACTCATGAAGGCGGCCAGAAACGCTGTGAAGAGCAGGCCCAGCATACCCGCCGGCAGCACGTCGCGCATGGCCAGCACAAAGCCCTCGCGCGTGTCGGTGAGGTCAGGGTAGAGGATAAGGGCGGCCAGCGCCACCAGAATCCACGGCCAGGGGCGCACGCAGTAATGGGCAATGGTAAACCACAGCGTAGAGAACACCGCCTGCTGCTCATCCCGCGCGCTCATCATGCGCTGTGCGATATAGCCCCCGCCGCCTGGCTCGCTGCCCGGGTACCAGCTGGCCCACCACTGCACGCCCAGGTACGCCACAAAGGAGGCTGTAGACAAGGCGAGCATGGCCACCCCCTCGGCCGCGGCCCCCACGGTGGGTAGCATGTTGAACGTCTCGTCCGGCAACTGCGCGCGCAGGCCGGCGAGCCCCCCCACCGCCGGCTCGCGGAGCACGAAGTAGGCCAGCAGCACCGACCCCACCATGGCAATCACGAACTGCAGCACATCGGTTACCGCCACGCCCCAGAGACCGGAGAGGAGGGAGTAGGCCGCCACCAGCAGCACCAGTCCGCCCACCACAACCAGCGCGGCGCTCACCGTGGTGCCGAGTACCGTAAACTCCGACTGTCCCCACACCGTCAGGTCCGGAAACAGCACGCGCAAGACCGTCTCCATGGCCAGCGACACCCAGCCGATAATGACCACGTTTAGCAGCAGGCCAAAGTACAGGGCCTTGATGCCACGCAGCCAGGCCGCAGCCGGACCGGCGTAGCGCACCTCCACAAACTCCACGTCGGTCAGAATACCAGTGCGGCGCCAAAGGCGAGCAAAGAAAAAGACCGTCAGCATGGCGCCCAGCGCCATATTCCACCAGAGCCAATTCCCGGCGATGCCACTCTCGGCCACCAACTCCGTGACCGCAAGCGGCGTATCAGCGGCAAACGTGGTGGCCACCATGCTCGTCCCCGCGATCCACCAGGGCAGTTGCCGTCCGGCCAAAAAGAACTCCGTGGTGTCTTGCCCGGCGCGCCGCGTAAAGTACAGCGCCAGCCCGGCCGCCACAGCCAGGTACGCGCCCACCAGCAACCAGTCGAGGAGCGTGAAGGTCATGAGAGGCGTAGCAGCAGGCGAGGAGCGTAGCGAGGCGATAGCCGCCGAACAGCATACGAAAATCTGAGCCGTACAAAAAACAGCCGGCCTCTCAAAAGAGGCCGGCTGCGTAACCCATCAGATATGCGGAGCGGAGTGGCACCCGAAAGTGCCTACATGAACTGGAAAAGTGCGAGGACGACCAAAGAGACGACGCCCGCTCCAACCGTCATCGCCTTGATCATTTGATCAACTCGATAGCGCATAGAAGCGTGAGGGCTTACGGATGGTAGGGATTACGGCAGCGGCAGTCCGTGAAAGGACTCCGCGATCTACAGGGTGCTACAAACGGTATCGGTACAATCGCGCAGAAATTAAACGTTGGAGGTACCAAATACCACGCATGTGCTGCGCTAAATGTAACTATTTGCTTTATAGGTAAAGATGCCCCTAATTGATCCGTGTCAGGTGTAGAAACTACCCATCATGCTGAGCTCCCCATGACATCATCACGGCAGCACCCTGCGCTTCAGGTATTCGGTCTCCTTTTTCTGCTCATTTTTCCGTTCAGCAATGCGCAGGCGCAGGTTGGCGCCGTGGCCGAGCCCGTGCGGGCCGGGGAAGGCATGGTCGTTTCGGCTGAGCGGCATGCGACGGCCGCCGGGCAGCAGATGCTCGCGGCTGGAGGCAACGCGGTGGATGCGGCCGTCGCTACAGGGTTTACCTTGGCCGTAACCCACCCGATGGCTGGTAACCTGGGGGGAGGTGGATTTATGGTGCTTCGCCTGCCCGACGGCGAGACGCTCACGATCGACCACCGGGAGGAGGCGCCGTCGGGAGCGACGGAGGATCTGTATCTGGACGATGATGGTGAGATCGACACGGAGCGGCGCCAACGGGGTCATCTGGCTGCCGGTGTACCGGGCACCGTCGCGGGGCTGCTCCACGCGCACGAGCGCTTCGGTGCGTTGTCCAGGGCTGAGGTGCTGCAACCGGCGATCCGGCTGGCAGGGGAAGGCTTTCCCATCTCGGCGCGGGAGGCCGACCGGCTCAACCGGTACCGGTCAGACTTTCTCGCTTTTCCTGGAAGCGCGCGCTATTTTACAAAGGATGACGCTTGGGTCGCTGGGGATACGCTGGTGCAAGCGGATCTGGCGCAGGTCCTTGGCCGCATTGAGGCCGAAGGGGCCGACGGGTTTTACCGGGGCGAAACCGCCGATCTGATAGTGGAAGAGATGACCCGGGGTGAAGGGCTGATCTCGCATGACGACCTGCAGGCGTACGCCCCCGTCGAGCGGGAGGCCGTCACGATGAGCTACCGCGACCATCGCATCATCAGTATGGGGCCGCCCTCCTCTGGGGGGATCGCGCTGGGGCAACTTCTTTCAGCGGTGGAGGCCTTCGACCTGGCGGCCCTCGGGTTTGGAGGCAGCGCCACCATCCACCTGATGGCCGAAGCCATGCGCCGCGCCTACGCCGACCGGGCCACGTACCCCGGTGATCCTGATTTTGTGGAGATGCCGGTAGATGGTCTCATGGATCCAGCGTACGTCCGCGACCGCATGCGGACATTCGATCCGGACCGCATCACACCCAGCGATTCGGTGAAGGCCGGCGTGCCGCCCGGCTGGGAGTCGACTGAGACGACCCACTATGGCGCCGTCGACCGCGACGGGATGGCCGTGAGTCTCACCACCACGATTAACGCGCTTTACGGCTCCAAGGTGGCCGTTGACGGCGCGGGATTCTTCCTGAACAACGAAATGGCGGACTTCACGGCCAAGCCCGGTGAACCCGATATGTTTGGACTGATTGGCTCGGAGGCGAACGCGATTGCGCCGGGCAAGCGCCCGCTCTCATCCATGACGCCCACCATCGTGGAGGACCCGGAGGGCGAGCTCCTCTTGCTGATTGGCTCGCCGGGAGGGTCCACGATCATCACGACGGTATTTCAGGTCATCCTGAATCTGGTCGACCACGGCATGGAGCTGTCGGAGGCCATCGCGGCGCCGCGGGTACATCATCAGTGGCAGCCAGAGGCGCTACGGCATGAGCGGTTGGGTCTGGCGCCCGATGTGCGGGCGGCGCTGCGGGCCAAGGGCTGGGCGCTGTCGGGTGGCACCACGCGCTGGGGACGGGCGCAGGGCATCATGGTGGTGTGCGACGCCACGGATGTACTGGCAGATGATGCCGGTATGCGCGCTGCCGAACTGGCTCGGGAGGGCTGCATCTACGAGGGGGTACCCGACCCTCGGTCCGAAGGCACGGCGGAAGGGTTGTAGTCACGAAGCCGCCAGCCGGGAGCGTCGCCGCAAGAAGTGCAGTGCGGATCCAGTAAAACCGGCCCAGACGGCTACCAGGCTCAGCACAACGGAGAGGCCCACGTAGGCCAGTGCCGCCAGGTAGGCGCCGCTGGCCAGCATAGCCCAGGTATCCCAGCTGAAGAACGCGAACGTGGTAAATCCGCCACACAGCCCCGTCATGCCCAGCAAATGAACGGACGTCCAGCGCAGTCGCCGGGTGCTGCTGCGGAGCCATCCCGCTATGCACCCGATGACAAGTGAGCCCACCACATTCACGAAGAGCGTGGCGACGGGATAGGCTGAGCCCCAGGTTGTGACGGTGGAGAGGGCTACGGCATAGCGCAACCCACCACCGGCGGCGCTTCCGAGCGCGACGTAGAGCAGGGCTTTTCCCTCAAGCATAATCTGTTATTGCAAAAAATCGTAGATAACCACGCGGTAAAAAGCATCAGGTGGTAAAAAGCATCAGATGGTAGCATACCACCCAAGTCCCGCTGCACCCACGCACAGGGGTATCGACAACCCGACATACACCGCCGCCGCGCGATACCGCTCATCCCGTATCAGGTAGAGCGTTTCGAGGCTGAACGAGGAGAAGGTTGTGTAGCCTCCCAGTACGCCGAACGTCAGGCCAACCAGTGGGGCCGGATGCAAGACGGCGACGGCATTTGGCGCCAGCGTCCCCATATACACGCCAATAGCCAGAGCGCCCGATAGGTTAACGAGGAGGGTGCCAAGCGGGAATTGGGGCCCGAACAGCCGGACCATTACTGCAGAAACCACATAGCGCCCAACGCCACCAAGGGCGCTTCCCAGCATGACCAACAACCAATCCATGCGTACGTACGTCTCCTGTTCATTGAGGTCTGTGAACAGGAGTCATCAGCCATGGTGGCGGTTTATCCCCGGTGGGGAAGGCGAACTCCATCGCCCGGTCTACTGACCCGCGTTGGCGGACTGCGTCCATTCGTTCTCTTCCTTCTTCACGCCCATCTCCACCGGAACGGGATAGTTGGCCGTAAAGCACGCATTGCAGTATCCGCGCTCGCTCTCATTGGCGGCGTGCACCGCCTTCATTAGGCCGTCAGTGGAGAGATACGCCAGCGATGCCACGCCCAGCCAGTTGGTCATTTCCTCTACGTCGTCAAACTGATTGGCCAGTAACTCATCGGTGCTGGGGAAGTCCATCCCATAGAAGCAGGGAGAAATAACCGCAGGCGATGCGATGCGCAGGTGCACTTCCTTCGCGCCGGCGTCGTGCAGCATCTGGACAAGCTGCCGTGCTGTGGTGCCCCGCACGATGGAATCGTCCACGACGACGACGGTCCGGTCGCGCAGCACGCCTTCGACGGTGTTATACTTGCTGCGCACCTTCATTTCGCGACGGTCTTGCCCGGGGGCGATGAACGTGCGACCGACATAGTGATTACGGATGAGGCCAATCTCGTAGCGGCATTCGTGGCCCAACTTCTGGCACTCCGTGGTGAAGCCGAGCGCTGCAGTATTGGACGAGTCCGGCACGGAGATTACAATGGGCTTCTTCTCGCCTTCGGGGACGGAAGGCACAGGCGACTCGTGCGCCATCTGCTTGCCGATCTTCCGTCGCACCTTGTCGACCATCTCCCCGAAGATCTTGGAGTCGGGGCGGGAAAAGTAAACGTACTCAAAGATGCACTGGCTAACCCCATGGCGCTGAGCGAGCTGTACGCTGGTGAAGTCACCCGTCTTGGCGCTTTCCCGGTCGATGATAAGCACTTCGCCAGGCGCTACATCGCGTACGTACTCCGCGTTCAGTATGTCAAAGGCACAGGTCTCGCTGGCGACGCAATAGGTGGTGCCTTCGCGGTGCGGATCATCGATGCGGCCAAGCGCGAGGGGACGAAAGCCGTTGGGGTCGCGCACCGCGATGAGCCGGTCGTCGGTCAGGAGGACAAGCGAGAATGCGCCTTCGATCTGCGTGAGGGCGTCGATGATCTGGTCCAGCTGCTGCTCACGCCGCGACTGCGCGATGAGATGGAGGATCAGCTCGCTATCGCTGGTGGTCTGAAAGAGCGTGCCTCGGTCGCTAAAGGCCTTCCGGATTTCCCGGGCGTTGGACAGGTTGCCGTTATGTGCCAGGGCGATGTTGCCATCGTGGTAGTGTACCACGAACGGCTGGATGTTCATGCGGTTATCGGCCGAGCCGCTGGTGGAGTAGCGGGTGTGGCCAATCGCCGAGTCGCCCATGAGGCGCTCCTCGAACAGCGAATTGTCGTCGAAGACATCCAGCACAAGCCCGAAGTCCTTGTATACGGGCATAACGGGTTGCCCACGCTGCTCGTCGAAGGTGGACGTGACGATGCCGGCCGACTCCTGCCCGCGGTGCTGCAGCGCGTGCAAGCCGTAGTAGGCCCGACGCGCGGCATCGGAGGCATTAAAGATTCCGAAGATACCGCAATGATCTTTGACAGAGCTCATGCGCGATGGGGTGCCAGCTGTGGGCTAAGCATGATGAGAAGGACAGAGTAGGCGTACGTGTGGGGGGTGGGTTCGTTCGCTGGCTTGTGGCCGCCTGTTCAGAGCAGAATAAAGCCGGTAGCCAATAAGATCCCAACCCCGTTGGCTATCATATCCCGGTAGCTAAAAAAGCGTCGCGGTCCCAGCTGCCAGTCGTACAGCTCTTTGCTAAGGCCAATGGCGGCCGTCGCCCCAATAGAGAGGGGGAGGGCGTCATTGCGTGTCCAGTCGAGCTTGTTCTCGAGCGCATACTGCCAGCCCACCGTAAAAAGAGCGCTGAAGGTGAGGTGCTGTACTTTGTCGAAGGAGAACCAGGGGTCCACCCGTTCCTGAACTCGGGAGCGGCCTTCAGAGACTGTGCGTTCGGGCGCTCCATAGAGCAGCGCTGCCCGCAAGGTTTGCGCGCTGGTGAAGGCTTCCTGATCCGCAGACGCGTTAGACGTGTGCACCTCCGCGCGAAGCAGCAGACGCCGGTCATCTTCGCTGGCCGCCTCAGCTAACGGAATACCCGTCATGAACAGAAAAAGCACGATGCACACCACGCCGCATGACGGTAGCGCACCGGCTGATGGCGTAGAGCGCATGGGATGGTGCGTGCACTGCAGTAACGGGCTATACATCAATCCCGACGAGATTTCCGATGATGATAACGGCAATGATTAGCGGCAAGACGTACTTCATCATAAACACCCATACCTTGATTAGGCCCGGCGTCAACAGGCTGCCGCCTTGCTCGAGTTCTTTCGCCGCTTCAGAGGCACCCCAGACCCACGCGATAAAGATACTCAGGAAAAAGGCTCCGATGGCCAGGCCAACGCTCCCCACGAGCACATCCAGCAAGCTGAGAAAGTCGTTGGCGCCAAAGAGCCCGTCATCGCCCAGGAGATAGCTCAGATCACTGAGGCTGGCGACAGCGCCCTGCGAAAGGGCGGAGGGGATGGCCATGAGGAAGGTGAAGCCGCCGATAATGAGGACAGACTTCTTGCGGCTCCATGCGGTCTCATCGACAAAGTAGGAGACCACAACCTCGAGCAGGGAGATGCTGGAGGTGAGGGCTGCAATGGATAGGAGCACGAAGAACGTGACACTCACCAGCCCGCCGAGGGGCATCTGGGCAAAGACCTCAGGCAGTGCCAGGAAGACGAGGGCTGGACCGGAGGCGGCATCCACGCCCGTAGCGGCCAGGGCCGGGAAAATCATGAAGCCGGCCATGAGGGCCACTACGGTGTTGAAGATCACCACGTAGCCCCCTGAGATGGCAATATCCTCGGTTTTGGCGAGGTACGACCCGTAAGTAATCATAGCGCCCATGCCCAGGCTCAGGGTAAAGAACGCCTGGCCCAGGGCTACGATCACAAGGTCCAGGCTAACCTGTGAGAAATCGGGTATGAGGAAAAAAGCAATGCCTTCACCGGCGCCGGGCAGGGTAACAGAGCGTATGATCACGAGGATCATCAGCACCAGCAGGATCGGTAGCAGGATTTTCGCCCAGCGCTCAATGCCCTGCTCAATGCCGCCGACGACCACGAGAAGGGTGAGGGCCAAGAAGACGGCCAGTAGCCCGATCACCATGGTGGGGGAGGCCACAAACTCCCCAAAGGGCATGCCGGGAGCGATGACCTCCTTCACCGCGTAGCCCACCGCCCAGCCTGCGATCACGCTGTAGTAGCTAAGAATCACGAAGCCTGCAAGCACGCAAAAGGCCCCAACGATGACCCAGAGCGAGCGGGGCCCCACCAGCGACATGATGGCGCCTACCGGATTGCGCTGGCTTTTGCGGCCCAGGGCCAGCTCTGCAAACAAGTACGGCATCCCGATGCCCACCACGCACACCAGATAGATGAGCACAAAGGCGCCGCCGCCACCTTCTCCCGCCAGGTAGGGGAATCGCCAGATGTTGCCCAGCCCGATGGCCGAGCCAGCAGCCGCGAGAATGAATCCAATGCGAGAGCCCCACTGACCGCGTTGCAGGGTTTCTGTTGCCATAGTTGAGAGAGGTGAGGTAGAGCGAGGGAAAGAGGGGCCGCGTATCCGCATGATCGGTACGCAGACGCTGCAATAACCTTCAGAATCTGACGAAAGTCAAGGCCCAGTGAAGCGTCCCAAGCGCTCATGGGCGTCCGGCCTTTACCGACCCTGTGGTTCGTCCGCTGATGCCGCCGCCACTTCTTCCTCCGGGAGCACATCAATGCGCACTTCACCAATGCGCCGGTTATTTACCGACTCTACCCGAAGCCGCAGTTGCCGATGTTGGTACTCGTCGTCTACTTGTGGGATATCCCCGGCCAGATGATACACCAGGCCGCCCAGCGTCTCAAAGTCAAAATCCTTTTCATCCAGGTCCATGCCCAGGTGCTCCCCGAGCGTGTCGAGGTTGATGCGGGGGTCGACCTGGTAGGTGGTCTGGTCTACCCGGGTAAGGAGGGTTTCGTCCTCCTCATCGTCGTGCTCGTCCCGGATGTCGCCGACGATTTCCTCCAGCACATTCTCAAGGGTCACCAGGCCGGCTGTGCCGCCATACTCATCGACCACCACGGCCATATGGGTCTTCTTGGTCTGGAAATCGGTAAGGACGTCGTCAAGCGTCCGGCCGAGCGGCACGAACATGGGCTCACGGGCAATGGACGTCCAATCGATTGCAGTAGCCGGTGCTGTCTCCTCCGAAACCGCCCCTGCTGATGCGGTGGCAGGGCCTTTTTCGGTGGCGTCGAGGTGGGGCAGTAGGTCTTTCGCGTAAACGATGCCCAGAATATTGTCGAGGTGATCCACGTAGAGCGGGAGCCGGGAGTGCCCGCTGGACCGAATGGTGGCGAGCGCTTCCTCCAGCGTCGACGTCACGGGCAGGGCGACCACGTCCAGCCGGCTTACCATGACCTCGCGGACGGTCGTTTCGCCAAACTCAACGATGGAGTCGATCAGGTTGCGCTCGTCTTCCTCAATAGAGCCCTGGGCCTCGCCAATCTCCGCGATCGTCCGGAGGTCTTCGGGGGAAAGCCGCTCGCCGTTGGCCCGTGCAAATCGCTGTTGCAGGCGCTGCGTAAAACCTGCAATGAGTCGAGTAAGGGGAGAGAAGAGGGCAACAAGCAGGGTCATCACGCCAGAGATACGGCGGCTGTAGGTCACCGCATGTTTGGTGGCGATGAGTTTGGGCGTGATCTCGCTAATCACCAGCAGCACAAAGGCCAGCACGATAACCTCAATAATGATGATCACCGTGTAGTTGAGGCCATAAGCCAGGGCGACTTGCGCCGTCATTACGGCTGCCAGGATAGCGGCTGAGACGTTCACCACCGTATTTAGCAGCAAAATGGTGATGAGCAGCTGGCGAGGAGTCTCCAGCAACGACAAGATGCGCGCTGACGCCGCATCGTCAGCCTCAGACAGGTGCTCACGAAGGCTCCCTTTGATGGAGAACAGCGCCACTTCGGATCCGGAGCATATGGCCGAGAGCAGCAACAGCACCACGAGCAGAAGGCCTTGCGCGGCAAAGGTGAGCCCCAGCGCCTCCGGCATCGCCCCCAGGGGCGATTGCAGAAGAAATGAAACGAGCGCGTGGGCAGGGTCCAATCTAAAAACGGCGAGTCGCCGTCACCTATTCAAAGGATGCATCCCGCATGCGGATAGATACGCGGCGGCAGGCAGCTCAACCTGTTGCTGCGAAAATCTTGCCAGGCTGTGCTCTGCCGGTGGGTTATGGCTTTTAACGACTGCCTGAAAGGGGCGTTTCCATCGTACTGTGGCGAGTGAAAAGCAAAAAAAGCGGCACCCGGTGGAGGGTGCCGCTTGGTCGTTGGCAAAAGCGCTGCTGCAAAGCGCTGGGGCTGCTAAAACGGCAGGTCGTCATCCGGGGAAAACTCACCGCCATTCTGTTGCGGGCGTCCGCCAGATTGCTGTGGCTGTGGTTTGGGCTGCCGCTGATCCATATTGTCACTCCCGCGGCCTTGGCTAAAGCCGCCTCCATCGCCACCATTTGGGCCACCGCGCCCGCTGAGCATCATCATATCACGCGCCTTGATCTCGGTTGTGTACTTTGTATTACCGTCACGGTCCTCCCAGGAGCGGGTTTGGAGCGAGCCTTCGAAGTACACCTGTGAGCCTTTCTGCAGGTATTCCCCACAGATCTCGGCAAGGCGGGCCCAGGCGACCACCCGGTGCCATTCCGTCTTTTCGACGAGTTGGCCGTCGGAGTCTTTGTACGACTCGTTCGTAGCCACGCTCATGTTGCACACGGCTGTTCCACTCCCCGTGTAGCGGAGTTCGGGGTCTTGCCCCAGATTGCCGATAATGATTGCTTTGTTTACACCTCGTGCCATCGTAACACCTCCTGTAGTTTGTTTAAAATGAGCCCCTGGCGATTCGACATGAGTCCGTGGCACCCCGGAGGATGCCACCCGGTCCGTACGTGCAGTACATGAATCCACCAGGAGGCGTACATGGACGACTTCCGCGATGGAAGGTCTTGCGGTTTACCACCCATGATACGAGCCACGGGTGACAACCCTGTGGCACCCCTCAACTGACCGACAATGGCTTTTGTTTGAACGCACCAAAGATGGGTGGAAGGAGTCGGCAAAGGCGAGGCATCTTGTACGCCAGATGGCGAATATGCCAGGCCATGGCATGTATTCAAGCATCGGCGTGCGTTTTACGAGTGGTGGGGCGAGTGATGCTCGCGGGTCCGGTCCAGGCGATGTTGATGCGCTTCCTCGTCCGTTCGTGGGTCGCTTTCGGCATCGGCACGGTAGAGGTGATGCGCGATGCGCCAGGCGTGGTAGGCGATGCGGTCGAGCCAGCGAGCGGCCTCAAGCACCTGCAGGCCGCGGTCAGGCGGGAAGCGACCGGCAGCGAGAGCGTCAAGAATGTCCGGCCGGAGGGCGCGCCGTTCCTCTGCTACATCGTTGGCCTTCTCTGCAATGCGGGAAAGTAACGCTTCCCGGGCTGCCGGGTCTTCGTCGTCCGTTTGTGCAAGCTCGTCGTGGAGTTCGCGCAAGATGACAGCAGCCAGGCTGCGCAAGCGCTCGAGTTTTTCTTCCGAACCCACCGATCGAAATGGCTGTGCTTGCTCCAGGGCAGCCACCAGCCGCTCTAAATGCTCCAGGGCATGCAGCGTCGATACGTGTTGTACGTACGCTTCTTCGGAAGAGGAGAGGCCGGGGGTCTGGGAGAGAAACCGGCGCGTGTCGCGCAAGGCCTGCTTGGCCGCAAAGAGCCGCTGCTCTAATTTTGCGTTTTGTGCCCCGTTCTCAAGGACGGCCCCCGTATCCTCAAACATAACGGTAGCAATGGTCTTGACGGTGCGGCGTGCCGCCTCTGCGGCAACCGACGGGGTTTCTGTCACGCTGTCGTCCAGGTAGCGGGTTAGCTGTGGCCCCCGTTCTGGAATTAGTCGTTCGATCGCGTGAGCAAACGGATGCAGAAAGGGCAGGAAAAGCAGAATACCAAGTAGATTAAACACCGTATGGAAGAGCGCGATCACCAGTGCGGCATCTCCCGGGGTAAGACCAGGAGCCGCATCTACGAGGTACACAAATAGCGGCAACAGCGCAAATGCGATCAGGGCGGTAATCGTGTTGAAGAGAATGTGAGCCAGTGCCGTACGCTTAGCTGGAATCGAGGCGCCGATACTCACAATGGCGGCTTTGACGGTGGTCCCAAGGTTTTGCCCGATGACAAGCGCCGCAGCCTGTTCCAGTCCGATGGCCCCACTGTAGAGTGCGGTTAGCGTAGTGGCTACGGCAGCGCTGGAAGACTGCATGAGCACGGTCATGAGGGTGCCGATGCCCACGAGCACCAGGCGCCCTATCCAGGTGTCGTCGGGGAAGTCCTCTGGCGTGATGCGCGTGGCGAGTTCGCCGGTGCCGGCTTGCAGCACGTCGATCCCTACGAAGATGAGGCCAAACCCGGCCAGCGCCAGGCCCGCGTCCGCTATGCGTCCCCGGCCCAGCAAGCGCATCAACGCGCCAACGGCCACCATGGGCTGCGCGACCACGCCGATGGAAAGCTGCAGGCCCAGCAGACCCACGATCCAGCCCGTGCTGGTAGAGCCCAGGTTAGCGCCGAAAATGACGCCGAGCGCCTGGGGAAAGGTCATCAATCCTGCGCTCACAAAGCCGATCGTCGTAACCGTAGTGGCACTGGACGATTGCACCAGCGCCGTTATGCCGGCGCCCGAGGCAATGGCTGCGCTGGGCGTGTGCGTGAAGCGCCGGAGGGCGCGTTCAAAGGTCTGGCCCGCCGCGCTTTTCAGCCCCTCGGTCATGAGGATCATCCCCAGCAAAAAGAGCCCTATCCCACCAGCGATTGCAGAAGCGGTAAACAGCATGCAGGTTGAATGTTACCGGTAGAAGATGAAGGGGGGACGTTCGTGATAAACAATGCTATAGGGAAAGGGTAGGCTTGCCACCTATTTTTGCCCTCCACCTGCACCCTGCTTCATGTCCGAAAAAGTCTACGAGGCATCGTTTGCCGAATCTGAAGACCGACTTGAAAGCTACGCTGACTTCGTTGCCATTGTCAAACAGCTGCGCCGGGACTGCCCGTGGGACCGCGAACAGACCCACGAATCCGTCAAACATTTGCTCATCGAAGAAGCGTACGAGGTGGTGGAGGCCATCGAAGAGCGCGACTGGGATGAGTTAAAAAAGGAGCTCGGTGATATTTTACTGCACGTAGTATTCCACAGCACCATCGCGGAGCAGGCGGGGCGCTTTACGCTCCAAGATGTCATCGAAGCGGAAACGGATAAGCTGGTGCGGCGTCATCCGCACGTCTTCGGTGACGCGGTGGCAGACGACGCCGCGACCGTGCTGCAGACGTGGGAGCAGACCAAGCAACAGGAAGATACGCAGCGGTCGGCACTGGCGGGCGTCCCGCAGCATCTTCCGGCCCTGCTCCGGGCGCAGCGTGTACAGGAGAAGGCGACCGGGGTTGGGTTTGACTTCTTAGAGGCCGCTGACGCCTGGGCAAAGGTAGAGGAGGAGATTTCTGAGTTTCGCGCGGAAGCTACCGCCTCGGAGGCCGCGGCCGAGCGCGTAGAGGACGAACTGGGCGACGTGCTCTTTGCGCTGGTGAATTACGCCCGTTTTGTAAAGGCGACTCCGGAAGATGCCCTGCAGCGCACCACCGACAAGTTCATGCGTCGGTTTGCGTATGTAGAAGCGCAGGTAAAAGCCGAGGGGCGCACGCTGGCTGATGTCTCCCTCGACGAGATGAATACCCACTGGACGGCCGCGAAGGCGCAAGAAGCGCCGATCGAAGACGCCGCGTAAATCACACGCTCTCCCCGCTGGCCCCCTTGCCACATGCAGTCGTTTTTGGAATCGCTCGGTCTCAACCTTCCTATTACGGACCCAGTTCTGACCTTTGCTACGGTAATGGTCATTGTGCTGGTCGCGCCTCTGTTGTTCAAACGGGTGGGTATCCCCGGCATCGTTGGGCTTATCGTGTTCGGGGCGATTGCTGGCGAGAGCGTGTTGGGGCTACTGCAGGTAGATGACACCTTCGAGCTGTTGGGCCGCGTGGGGCTGCTCTACCTCATGTTTACAGCGGGGCTGTCGCTCGACCTCAATCAGTTCGTCAAGTACAAATCGCGCAGCCTCGTCTTTGGGCTGCTCTCGTTTCTCTTCCCGATGGCTTTGGCCCTGGGCATCGGGACGCAGGTGTTGGGATACGAAACGGCCACGGCCATCTTGATTGGCGCCGTTGTGGGGTCGCATACGCTGCTGGCCTACCCGATTGCTGAAAAGCTGGGCATTACAAAGAATCTGGCGGTGACGATGACGATGGGTGGTACGATGGTCACCGACCTGGTATCGCTGCTGGTGTTGGCCATCGTGGCGGCTACCGTAGAAGGGGCCACGGGGCTGGGCTTCTGGGCGACCTTTGGTGGGGTCGTGCTGGCCTACGGGATCATCGTAGCGCTGGTGTTGCCGCGCCTGGGCCGGTGGTTCTTCCAAAACGTGCGAAATCAGCCCGACATGGAGTTTGTGTTTCTGCTGGCCGTCGTGTTTGTGACCGCCTACATGGCGCAGGTTGCGTACCTGGCCCCCATCATCGGGGCCTTCTTCGCCGGCATCATCCTGAACCGGCTCGTGCCGGAGCGCAGTCCGCTTATGCTCCGCATCAAGTTCGTGGGCGATGCCCTGTTCATCCCGTTTTTCCTCGTGTACGTCGGCCTGCTGGTCGATGTCGCCGTGCTGGTTGAAGGGGTGGAGGTAGTACTGCTGGCCCTGATTCTGGCCGCGATTGTGTGGGCCGGTAAGCTGATCGCGGCTAAAGGCGTGCAGTGGATCTACGGCTACACCTCGGATGAAGGGTGGACCATCTTCGGGTTATCCACGCCGCAGTCGGCCGCCACGCTGGCCGTTACGTTGGTAGGCTTCGAACTGGGGTTGTTCGATGAAGCCTTGCTCAACGCGGTGATCGTGCTCATTTTGCTGACGTGCCTCGTGGGGCCGTGGGTGGTGGAGCGATTTGGCCGACGGGTGGCCATACAGGAGGAGCAGAAGCCGTACGAAGCCTCGGAGGCGCCGCAGCGCATCTTGGTGCCGCTGGCCAACCCGGAGACGTCGGAAGATCTGGTGGATATGGCTGTGTACATCCGCAATCCGAACTCGGAAGAGCCGGTGTACCCGCTCTCAATTGCGCGGGAAGGCGCCAATCAAGAGGCCGAGGTGGCCGCAGCTGAGAAGCTGCTGAGCCGCGCGGTGGTGCATGCGGCCACGGCTGACGTGCCCGTACGGTCGGGTACGCGCATCGACATGAACGTGGCCAACGGTATCCGCCGGGCGATCGACGAGTACCGCATCTCGACGGTGGTAATTGGATGGAGCGGTAACAACACGGCCCGCCGGTATATCTTTGGGAGCGTGCTGGATCAGTTGCTCGAAGAGACGGAAGAGATGGTGCTGGTGTGTCGCATCATGAAGCCCCTTAATACCACGCGCCGCATCCTCCTTGCCATTCCGCCCTACGCCGATCGGGAGCCGGGCTTTGCGGACGCGGTCCGTGCGATGAAGATCATGGCCAACCAGATTGGCGCCGAGCTCCTCGTCTTCACAACCGAGACCTCAGCCCGCGTCCAGCTTCCCCTCATTGAGGACCTGCGTCCCGAGGCGCCGGTGGAGCCCATTGCGCTGCAGCAGTGGGGCGACCTGATCCCTATGCTGGATGAGACGGTACAGGAAAACGACCTGTTTACTCTCCTGAGCGTGCGCAGTGGCTCGGTGGCGTGGCGCGCCTCGTTGGATCGGCTCCCGCGGGTCATTGCACAGCGCTTTGCACAAAACAGCGATGTAACCCTCTACGCGCCAGAGCGCCCGGTGTCGATACTGACGCAGAAAGGAAAGAAACGCCAGCAAACCATCACGGAAGACATGCTTCAGGTATCGCGCCTGCGGTCGGGAGCCAACGCTCAACCTGCCGAGCAACTGCTGGAGCAGGTGATTGCGGAGGATTTGGGGATGCGCTCAGAGACGGCGAAGCTCTTGGCCGCATCGTTCACCGAGGAGGGAGACAATTACGCCCCCGAGCTCATGGCTGGCGCGGCGCTTTATCATCTGCACATTCCCTTAGTAGTCGACGAGCCTCTGCTGTTCGCCGGTCTCAGCACGGATGGCCTCAGCCTGCCCCGCACCTCGCAGCCCGTGCACGTCCTGCTCATCCTGCTGGTGCCCAAGACTGCTTCCACCGATCGCTACTTGGATCTTGTGACGGGCGTAGCCAAGCTCCTCACGCGTGAAAAGGTGGACAAGCTCCGGGGGATAGATGATATGGCGGAGGCCCGGCAGCTTCTGTTAGAACCTGCGCAGACGCCGGCGGTAGCCTCTTCCTAAGTCGCGGCCGCCATGCTTTTGCATTGTGCAACCGTGACGGCACGCGGTGCCAGCCCCTCCTGCCTTTCTGGTCCTTGTTTTCTTTATGTTTACCGTAGTCGAGTCTATTGCGACGGGAAACCCAGGCTATGCCCGATCGCAGACGGAGGCCGCAGCCTTCATGAAGCGCATCGAAAGCCTGCCTGCACCCATCCGAAGCCGCATCGATCGGATCTATGAGCAGACCGCGATCGACCGGCGGTTTTCGTGCGTTACCGACTATGGCAAGCAGGAGGCCGACGCCTTCACCTTCTTTCCGCCCAACTGGGACCTGAAACCTGCGCCTTCCACCAGGGAACGCAACACGCGCTACCGGGAGGCCGTGGTGCCGCTGGCTGAGGAGGTGGGGCGCGATGCACTGGCGGCGGCGGGTGCAGCTCCGGAGAGCATCACGCACCTCATTACGGTGTCGTGCACGGGCTTTTTCGCGCCCGGTATTGACATAGAACTCGTGAAGCGCTTGCACCTGCGCCCGTCGACGCAGCGCACCATGATTGGCTTTATGGGCTGTTACGCCGCCTTCAACGCACTGCGTGTGGCACACAGCTTCTGCCAGGCTGACCCCGAGGCTCGCGTGCTGATCGTCTGTGCTGAGCTGTGCACGCTGCACTTCCAGGTCGACGATACCCTCGAATCTGCTGTTGTGAACGCTCTCTTCTCGGATGGTGCCGGCGCGGCGGTTCTCAGCGCCCAGTCGGCAGCCAATGCCGCGGGTCAATTGGCGTACACGGGCAATCACGTTGCGCTGGACGACGACTCGATGGGCCACATGACATGGGATGTGGGCAATACAGGCTTCTTGATGGGGCTGTCCTCGCGGGTGCCGCGCGTGATTGCAGAGAACGTATCGGCCCACGTGGAGGCGCTGCTCGATACACAGGACCTCTCCCGTGACGACGTCGATTTCTGGGCCATCCATCCGGGGGGGCGCGCAATCGTGGAGAAGGCGCGCGATGTGTTGGGCCTTTCCAACGATGCCGTGAATGACAGCCTGGAGGTGCTGCGTCAGTATGGCAACATGAGCTCGCCCACCATCCTCTTTGTGCTCAAACGCTTCATGGAGCGGCATCAGGCCCGCCGCGCGAACGGCGAGGCCGGCGTGGGGAATGGGGTGGCGCTGGCGTTTGGGCCGGGGCTGACGCTGGAAGGGGCGCTGTTTCAAGAAGTCCCGGCCAACGCGTAGCGGTCAGGCCGCTGGGAAACTCCCTCGGCGCATCGGGTATAGGCGCACCACGCATTTCGCCCCGCATGCCACACTGCACTCGCTATCTATCATGCTTGTCGCTTTTCAGGGAGAGACGGGCGCGTTTAGCGAAGAAGCTGTTGAAGGCCTCTTCCCTGACGCCACACCTGTGCCGCAGCCCTCATTTGATGACGTCTTTGAAGCATTGCGGGATGATCGCGTCGCGCGAGCCGTCATCCCGATCGAAAACTCCCTCTTTGGCAGCGTACATATCAACTATGACTTGCTGCAGGCCCACGCCGTCCATATTGTAGGCGAGGGGATGCTGCGCATCCGGCACCACCTGATGGCTCCGGAAGGGGCAACGCTGGAGGGGCTGGAGCGCGTGTACTCACACCCGCAGGCGCTGGGGCAGTGCCGTACGTTCCTACGCGCGGATGTGCCCCAGGCTGACGCCATCCCTACCTACGACACGGCTGGAGCGGCCAAGATGGTAGCTGCTGAGGGCAATCCCCGCATGGCCGCCATCGCCTCGGCACGGGCGGCGGACACGTACGGGCTGACAGTGCTGGCGGCCTCCATCGAGAGCAACCCGCGCAACGAGACGCGCTTTTTGGTCCTTGCGCCGGGGCACTATGCATCCGTCGCCCCCACGCCCGGGGCTGAGGTCTCGTGTAAGACGTCGCTGGTGTATGCGCTCAAGGCCAACGTGCCAGGCGCGCTTTTCAAAACGCTGGCGGTATTTGCGCTGCGCGAGATCGACTTACTTAAGGTGGAGAGTCGTCCGCTTGTCGGGCACCCTGGACGGTACCTGTTCTATCTGGATGTAGCCGGCAGGGCCACCGAGGAGCCCGTAGCCCGGGCACTCGGCCACCTGCACGAGTTAACCTCCAGCCTGCGCGTGTTGGGATCGTATCCGGCGGGCACGCGGTTAGAAGCTGCTGCGACGGGTGCGTAACGGAGGTGCAGCAAGGGCCTCCCGCACATGCCCGACATTTCCCCCCTTTAACGATCTGCCGAGGTTCTACACGTGGCCTGGTCCTACAGTGTAAAAGAAGGTATAGCGAACCTGAACCGTTCCAAGTTTGCCGCACTGGCCTCCACCAGTGCCGCCACCGTGGCGCTCATTCTGGTGGGCTTGCTTGGGCTTGTTGGGTACGAGGCACAGCAGGTATCAAGCTGGCTGCTTCAGCGGGTGGGCGAGGTGGAAATCTTTTTGGAAGAGGGCATCGATGGGGACAACGCGGAGGCGCTGTATCGCCGTGCGGGATTGACCCCGGGGGTAGCAGACGCGGACTACGTTTCCCAAGAAGAAGCCCAGGCAATCTTTCTCGAAGAGTTTGGTGAGGGCGGGGAGGCCTTCCTGGACGACCCGTTTCTGCCGGCGTCGATCCGCGTGCGCGTCGACTCAGACTACGCCAATGCCGACAGCCTGAATGCGCTCGTCCAGACCTTTAGCGGGTGGAATCGCGTGGACGATGTAGTCTTCAACCAACCCTTGTTGGTGCAGGTGCAGCAGAACGTGCAGACCTTCACCATCGTCGGGGCCATGCTCGGCGGACTGGTGCTGCTGGCCGCGATCTTTCTTGTCGCCAACACCATCCGGCTCACCATCTACTCGCGACGGCTCCTGATTCGCACGATGAAGCTCGTTGGGGCTACCGACGGCTTCATTCGAAGACCCTTCTTGATCGAAGGCATGCTGCAGGGCGCCACGGCTGGGGCGGTAGCCGGTGTGGTTCTCCTTCTCCTGCATGGCGTCTTAAGCCGATACCTACCCCAGCTTGGCACGCTCACCGTTGAGGTCTCCGCCCTCATGGTTGGAGGGCTCGTCGTATTTGGTGTGGTCCTTGGTTGGATCGGCTCGTACGTAGCCGTCCGACGCTTCATTCGCAAGGTAGCGCTGCATTAGTCGTAGAGGCGCGCACGTGCCCGTATGTACTGGATCACCGGGGTACGCCCGTCGTTTCAGAACTCCCTCTCATCAACCGGTATGCCCATGCGCCTTGTGCTCTTTGCCTCCTTGCTGTTTTGCAGTGTTTTCCTCCTTGCCTGCGACGACTCTTCGGATGAGCACGGCCTGGAGGAGACGGCCTCTGGGCGCCTCCTCTTGGGCAGCGCGGAAGATCGGGCCACCGTAGAGCGGGGCGTCACGCTGCGCGAGCGCACGCTGGTGCTGGATGGGCAGCAGGGCAGCGTCCAGTTGCGCGGTACAGCGGCTGAGGCGGCCGATCTGACATTTACCAAAATTGGGCGCGGACGTAACCCCGCGGACGCCGAACAAGTCTTGAGCCGCATTGCCGTAGAAGAAGCGGGCGACGACAACGTGTATCAATTTATGATGCGCGCCGAGGAGCCGGAGTTGAGCCGGGTGGAAGTAGACGGCACGGTGCCCCGTGTCAGCACGCTGAACATTACGCTGGAAGCGGGACCGGTGGTCGTCGATAGCGTGCGTGGACCGGTGACCGTGCGCTCGACGAACGGATCTGTGACGGTGACACAGGCGGGGGCTGGAATGGATGTGTCTACCCGCAACGGCTCCATCACGGTAAGCGTACGGTCGATCGGACCGGATGAAGAAGTGCGACTCGAAACGCAAAATGGGGACATCACGCTACATGTTGAGCCAGACCTTGCGGCCGACATCGACGCCACGACGGAGTCGGGCGAAATCATAACGCGTGGGCTGCCGTTTGCGGAGCGTGCGCTGGCCCGGGATGGCGCTGGGTACCGGTTCGAAGGGCGCCTGGGTACTGGTGGTGCTGCGATCCATCTGCGCACCGAGAATGGCACCATTACCGTAGCCGCCATGGAGGAATCCCCAAGAGAGGAGGGCCCGACCCCAGTGGAACAGCAGCCGTTCCCGGAAGAGCTGTATCCCACGGATCCCGCCCCGCCACCAGCGGATGACACGGTGCGTACCGTCCCGCCGGACACGGTAGACACGACCCGCACCGACCCCGATACGACGGGCACGGACAGCCAATAGCGATAATCGTGGCGCCCCGGTAACAAACCTCTACGGATGGCCTCTCGTAGGGAAGAGCCTGTACACACGGTATGTATCCGGCGTAGGCGATGACGTATAGGGGGCAAAATAGATGTAGGCTGTGCTGCTGGACGGCACGGGGAATCGTAGCCGGGTTGCTATTGCTGATGGGTGCGCTGCAGCCAACGGTTGCGCAGGAGCGGGCCGAACTGCGGGGCACCATCACGGATGCAGAGAGCGGCGAGACGATCCCCGGAGCCAATGTAGTGCTGCCGGCCACGGGCGACGGGGTGGCAGCCGATGCCGACGGACGCTACACCTTACGCGCAGAACCGGGCGCAACGGTCGTCCAGTTTAGCGCGGTGGGATACGAATCTGCCGTACGCGAGGTGACCTTGACGGCAGCGCAGCCGAAGACGCTTGACATCGCCCTCACGCCGGATGTGGTCGCCCTGGAACAGGTAGAGGTCGCTGCCAGCCGTCGTCAGCCGCTGCGCGATACGCGCCCCTCCATCACGGCAGTATCTCCCGAGCAAGTGCAGGCGCTGCCAGGAGCCGCCGAGGACGTCCTGCGCTCGCTCCAGACGACGCCCGGTGTGCTGGCTGCCAACGACTTCTCGTCGCAACTTATTGTGCGCGGGGGCGGTCCGGACCAAAACCTGATCATCCTGGACGATGTCGAGGTCTTCAACCCGTACCGCCTGTATGGCGTCGTGTCCATGTTTAACCCGGCGACCGTCTCCAACTTGACGCTTTACACGGGAGGTTTTCCCGCCCGCTACGGTGACCGGCTCTCGGCCGCATTGGACGTGCAAAGCCGCGACGGGGACCGCGACACAACGCTGGGCGGGTCCTTCAACGCTTCGCTGGCAAATGCCAACCTGGTGATGGAAGGGAAAACCGGCGTATGGGATGGCTCGTGGCTGGTGACGGGGCGGCGCACCTACTACGATCTGGTGATTGGTCTGCTGGCCCGCGAGCTCGATGCGGTGGGGGAAAACACGCGCTTTCCCAACTTTGCCGACCTGCAGGGGCGCCTCACCCTGCGCCCAGCCGACGGGCATCGGATCCGGATCGGGGGCATCACCAGTCGTGATGCGCTGGACGTCGCTGTGGAAGGGGCCCTGGATGACCGCGGCTCCGAGGCTGACCGGGTGGCAGCCGAGGACCTCACCCGAAATGATATGGCGTACGCCACCTACGACTGGACGCCGAATCCCGCGCTCAACGTACAACTCACGGCCAGCACCTATCGCAATGCAGGGGACCTGGCCAGTGCCGGTAATATCGTCCCCCGCGATGGCTTCGATGGCAGCGAGATCGTAGCAGCCAACGACACGATCAACGCAGCCTCGTTTGCTTACGATCAGAGCTTCCTCTTCCGGAAGCACAGCCTCTATCAGCGTGCCACGCTCGAGGCGCCTCGCCAGCTCATCGAAGTAGGGGGCGGGGTGGACTGGCTCGAAACCACGCTGCAGTTCGACCTTGACCTCAACGAGGTCGGCCGCGCGCTCTTCGAGTCGTTTCAGCAGGATAGCTCGTTTGGCGTGGGCGCCTTCCCCGAGCAGTTCGACCAGGGCGAGCGCTACTACCGCTATCACGCCTACGCCCAAACCCGTGTCGAACTACTGTCAGATCGCCTCTTCGTCCAGCCCGGGCTGCGGTACGATTACTACCGCCTCATCGACCGGTCTTACCTCTCACCGCGGCTGAGCGCTTCCCTGCGCCTTACGGACGAGACGACGCTGCGGGCCGCCTGGGGGCGCTATGTGCAGTCGCCCGGGTTTGAAAAACTGCTCGATGATCCCCAGGCGTTCGATCTCTCCGAGGATGTCGGGCTGCAAAGTCTGGCAGCAGAGGCCTCATACCACTATGTGCTCGGTCTTACCCGCTGGTTGAATAATCGCTACCAGCTACGGCTGGAAGGGTACGTCAAAACGTTCGATGACCTCATCGTGCAGGACCGAGGCGTTGTGACGCGGGCCGTGGCCCGATTCGATGATACGCAGGGGCTGCCTCGTACCGATCCCGACGCCTACGACGTGCGCGTAGAAGACGCGGTGGGGCTTACCACACGCCCGGTAAACGATGCTGACGGCCGGGCTTACGGTCTGGAAGTGTCGCTGGAGAAGCAGCGCGCCGCCGCCGGCGACCGGTTCACAGGCTGGGTCTCGTACGCTTATGCCCACGCCACCCGATCCCGGACGCGGCAGGAAGCCCCCGGAAGCCGAATCACGTTTCCCTTTGACTATGACCGGCGGCATACCCTGAACGTAGTCGTCAATACGCGGCTGGGCTCGGGATGGACGCTTGGGACGACGTTTCGGCTGGGCACAGGCTTCCCCTACACGCCGGCTGTCGGCGCTGCGCCCGTCGTTGTGCGCCCCTTGGATGTCGACGATCCGGAGGCAGAGGCGGCGCCCACCGTGCTCACCAACAGCGAGACTGGGCTGGTGCGCTTCGAGCCACGATATGGCGATGCCGACAACCTCAATAGCGCGCGCCTGCCGCTGTACCACCGCCTCGATGTGCGCCTGAGCCGAGCGGTGAATGTCTTCGGCCTGCCGGGCGAGGCCTATCTGGACGTGATCAACGTGTACAACCGGGCCAACGTGCTGGCATATCAGTACGCCGCCATCACGGATCCCGATGCCCCCGAGGCTGACCCCCGGCTGGAGCGTCAGCCCGTGACCATGTTGCCTATTCTGCCTACGCTCGGGTTTAACCTCCGTTTTTGACTGCTCTGCTATCCGAGCGAATCGTTCACGCGGCTTCTACTGACGCTTTATTGGCCTCCCAGGGCCGTGGTAGCGTCTCGGCATGAGCCTCGTAGTATGGTTTAAGCATGGCATACGTGTGCAGCCCGTGCCGCTCGCCATCGCGCAGCAGGAAGTCGGCCTGTACGCTCTCATGCGTAAACCCCATGCCCTCCAGTAGCCTTCGCCAGGCTACGTTGAAGCAAAAAGATTGTGCGGCTACCCGGTGCAGCTGCATATCGTTGAAAAGATAATCCAGTAAAACGTGCAGGGTGCCCGCTCCGTACCCCTTGCCCCAGCACGAGCGGTCGCAAATCGTGACCCCGATGCGGCACCGCTGCGAGGCGGTACTCAGATGGTCGGCAAAAGCCAACCCGATGAGATCGCCCTCAGCCGTGTGAATTTCCCAGTCCAGTACACCGGGCGGCGGCGCCACAATCATCTGCTCCAGCCGCCGTTTAAAGGATGAGAGCGACTCCTTCTCCGTCACCGGCTCCATGCTGTCATAGCGATTCAGTTCGGGATCGTTGTTCCACCGGTGATGGGTGTATAGATTGCTCATTTGCAACGGACCCAACGAAACGTTGGCTCCGGTGAGTCGAGGGGGAGCGTGCAGTTCCATAACGTCAGCGGTTCTGATCAAAAAGAAAGACGAAGCCTGTGCATCCTGGCATGGAGGTATAACAGTGAAGAGGCATACTACCGAGAACGCGCCATAACATAGCCCGGTGCAGCATTACTGCACTGCGCATGAAGCAAAGGATCTATGCGCTTTAGGTGCGTTCGGTAGCGCTTCCGAGCGACCGACACTTGCTCTGGTAGCGCTTCCAGTATGCCCTCCCCCTGTACTGCGTAGTGCAGGGAGGAGTTCGGACATCGCCTGTTCACGCTACGCAGCCTTGGCCGTCATACGAGACGGCAGCGGGTGACGCGCGTGGGTCTCGCGCGAGAGAAGGAAGGAGGTGGGAGAGGCTTCAGGTGTTGATGCCTTGAAGCCGGTTTGCCGCAACAGCCGTAGCCAGGCCCGCTGGAAGGGGTGAGCGACGGCGCTAACGTGGTCGAATGAATGATGCGAAAAGCAAACCTTCAGCAAAAGCTGCAGGCTGGCCCGCCCGAGGCCTTGCCCTCGGCACGTGGTATCACAGAGGGTAAGGCCGATGCAGGGCCTTGCTGGATCCGCCTGCCAATCGATATAGGCTACGCCAATGAGCGCGCCTGCGACGGTGTGGATCTCAAAGTCACGCGCGTCGCGATCAGGCTGCATCATGGCTTCGAAGCGCTGCTTGAATGCATACACCGGCTCACGCGGGAATGTCGTGGCCATTTCCTCTTGTTGTAAGACAGGGCTGTTGGACCATTGATAATGCTGATAGAAGTTGTCCCAGTTCAGTGTGGTGAGGAGAACCCTGGAATCGCGGGCGACAACATTCATGATGCGGCGGTCAGTAGTTGGCAGAAGACACTACATGCTATCGGCTCCTACGGTACAAACTTAATGTGGCAATGTCAATCCTGAACCTATTATTATACTCTCATGCATCTAACTAACCTTATAAAATTAGGTTATTGTGGATAATAGCGTAGATCTCATGCGCGAAAAGAGCCTTTGGCTTATACCGTGACTGCGTGTTGGTACGATCCAATTACCAGCGTTGAGGTGTGATGGACCGGCTATTGCGACGTGGCCGCGAGGTCGACGTTGCTGGTACGCCGGCTACTCAGGGGACGTGCACGAGCAACACCGGCCCTTCATGGACATGTTGGTTTAGCGGTGGGTGTGTGGCCTCAAATGTTGACAGGCCCACCTGACCGAACGGTTTGAGGACGCCGTGGGCTGCATCAGGAATGGACGTGCGCTACACATCTGATCATAGGGGTGCGATGTAGCGCACCACGGCGATGTAGTGACAGATGCTTCCGGCCAGCACAAACAGATGCCAGATGGCGTGATTGTACGGCAGGCGCTTCCAGGCAAAAAATACGACGCCGCCCGTGTAGAGAAGGCCACCTGCGGTGAGCCAGGCCAGACAGCCTGGTGGTACAGCCTCCAGCAACCGATCGGCGCTCAGTACAATCAACCAGCCCATCCCGATGTACAGCGCTACGGACAGCCGCGCAAACCGTCCTGTAAAGAATAGCTTAAAGACAGCCCCTACTAAGGCGATACTCCAAATCACCACCAGTAGCGCCCATCCAAAGCTATCGCCAAAATGAATGAGCAGAAACGGCGTGTAGGAGCCCGCAATAAACAGGTAGATGGCCACATGGTCGAGCACCCGAAAGATTCGCTTTAGATGCGGCGCGGTAATGCCGTGGTAGAGGGTCGAGACCGCGTACATCAACACCAGGGTCGTCCCAAACACTCCACAGCCAATCAGGTGCAGGAGTGTGCCATTGAGCGCCGTAGTGGCCAGCAACAGAGAGGTCCCCAGGATGCTCAGCACAAGGCCAGCCCCGTGGGTCACGCTGTTCGCCGCCTCCTCCCAAGGCGACGCTTTAGGAAGGGCGATCGATGCAGAAGAGCGCATACGCATCCGTCAGTAACTGAATGAAGGGTCAGCGAAATATACGTCGCACCGGCACCCTGCGAAAGCGTCATTGGTAATGACGTGTGTGCTAATGTTGTCCGTATTTGTCTCACAACATGGAGTAGCAACGTGGCCGAACGCACGATTGGACTGGGCGCAGCGCTCATCATACTCGGCATCGGCACCTTTGGACTGCTGGGGTTCGATTTCTCGAACTGGACCCCGCTAATCCCTGCGTTCTTTGGCCTACCTATTTTAATTCTTGGGATGGTGGCCCAGCAGGGTAGCGGACCTTTTCTACTAATGATTGGGGGGGCCGTCCTTCTTTCCGTGCTTGCGTTCGCGGGTACGGTATCATCACTTACGGAGGTTCCGGCGTTGCTGAGTGGGGCGCCCGTGGGCCGGCCCATGGCGGTGTTGGAGCAGGCCATCACAGCGTTGCTGACGGGGACGTATATCCTGGTTGTGCTGCAGGCCGCGATCACGCAACGCACCCAGCGCCGGTCGGTGCGGTCCTGAGCACCAAGGTCTCGGGAGCAAGGCAAAGGCCTTGGTGATCTCCTGCCATTGGCGTATGTGGGACGCGGAGTGAACCGCATCTGGGAGCAGCTCTTCTGCGTCGCTTCCGGGACAACGGCGTTACGGGTGTAACCAGGTCTGTACATTCGCGGGGGCGGGCGTCGCACGTTGCGACCACGTCAAAGTGTGGGGAAACCAGGCTGCCAATCCAGAGATTTGGCAGGTATCTTTTTTCCCACAAGCTATTACCCACGCGATGAAAATGTTCAAACAATCTGTTGCACTGCTCTCGGGTCTGCTGCTTCTCCTGCTCCTGCCCCTCTCGGCTGATGCGCAAGACGGCGAAGCCACAATCGCAGAAATCGCCGCCGACAACGAAAACTTCTCTACGCTCGTCGCAGCGCTTGATGCGGCTGGACTTGTTGGTGTGCTGGATGGCGAAGGCCCCTTCACCGTATTTGCGCCCACCAATGAGGCATTTGAAGCCATTCCTGAGGAGGAGCTCGAAGCCCTTCTGCAGCCCGAAAACCGGGAGCTGCTCACCCAGATTCTGACATACCACGTCGTTGAAGGCAAGGCCATGGCGGCTGACGTTGTAGGGATGGACGAAGCCAACACGCTGCAGGGCTCTTCCGTAGCCATCGACGTAGAAGGCGAAACCGTACGGCTTGCCGGTACCGCTCAGGTGGTCCAGGCTGATATCGAGGCGTCAAATGGTGTGATTCACGTCATCGATAGCGTGCTCTTCCCCCCGGCTGACACCGAGGAAGGCAGCTACTAAGCGTAACGCTGTGCATCATCCGTGCTGTGCACGTTTGTATACGCACATTTCGAGGTCAGCCTGTCGTCGACAGGCTGACCTTTTTATCTTGGTAGAACCGTTCCACAATAACCATGTGGGGAAGCGTGAGCACGGCGATTAGGATAAAGAGAAGTGAGATCATGTGCTCTTCCAGGCCGAAGGCGCTATTGATGCCATAGAGCATCAGCAGCCCAACCACTGACATCAACGTGAAGGCCGCGGCTTTCCGGTAAAAGCTCCAGACGGACATGGCCTCGCCTTGCCGGTTGAAGTACCGAATTAGCTCCAAGATATGCCCCAGGGAGTGCCAGAAGCCGAAATATATAGCAAACGCAACCAGGGGGTTGGCTACGAGAAAGAGGACAGTCAATAGCGCAATGTTCAGGGACTCACGACCAACAGCTGAGCGCGCTACCTGATGCCGTACGGCCAGCACGCCGGTGAGCAGCGCGTGCTGTAGTACAACGCCAACTGTCCACGTGGTGGCGTAGTCAGCCAGCCACGGATACGCCAGTAAATCAAGTCCGGCAATCTGTACGAAAATGGGCGAGACGACTTCCAGGTGCGCGACGATGGGCAGCCCGATCAGTAGCACCCCGCGCGATACGTAGAGAGCGTACCGGTGGGGTGCCGGAAGGCCGAGGTACTCGAGGTCTGACTGCCCGAAATGATATACCGCAAAGGCCAGAAACAAGAGCAAGCACGTTACGGGAAAAATCACCCACAGGGCGCCGTAGATGAGCATCAGGAGTAAATAGAACACGTAGAACTTGGCCTGGTCTTTCACGGTGGCATCAAGCCCATACACCTCCGAGGCAACGAGGTGATCGATGGCGCCGTGGGGAATGCCCAGCAGCAGCACCGCACCGAACAGCACAGCCAGTTCCACAAAGCCCATCTGGGCCGGGTCTGTAAAGAGGGAAAGGCCAGCCGCAAGCGCGGTAACGCCTACAACGAAACGGTAGACCTGCGGTGAGCGAAGCGAAGGGGTGGCGTGGTCGTGCATCAAGAGGGGATAGCCGGGTGAGACAGGGTTACGAAGTGACGGCAGCGGTTGGGCTGGAGGAGGTCGTCGTAGGTTTGGGCACCTGCGCATCGGGCTCCTCAGGAAACAGCACGCGGGGCATCAGCGGCAGGTTTGGGGCAATGGCCTTCAGGAACGGGCCGTACGGAAGCCGTGAGAAGATGCGCATGTCCTGCCCCAGATGCGTGTCCTCGCCAATAAAGCTGAGCACCCGATCGATGCTATTGTAGGCAAACAGCCGGTGGAAAATAGGACGCCCCCACTGGGGATGCTCGTGCAGGATGCGAAGCAAAAGTAAGTCGTAGAAGCGGTAACGCGGGGAGGTAACTGCCACCGGATCGGGGCGCCCATCGGCCAGCATGGTACGCACGAGTTGGTGCGTGTGCTCATGCACGCGCTGAAAGGTATAGCCGGTGGTTGGCTTCGTGATACCCCCTACGGTGCCGATGCTTGTGATGTGTTGCCCATAGCGCTGGTGGCGGGGCCGCTCTTCCATGGGGATTACCCCGTATTCGCGCCGGATGACCTCGTACGGTGCATCTGTAAGCTGCCGAATGTAGCGGTGAATAGCCGCATCGTACCGGGCACGGTCCCACGGGTCGGGCGAAAAGACGGTATACTCCACCAGCGCGCGTGTCGGGCTGAAGGGCAGGATGTAGTAGAACACCGTAGCCCCATGTTGTGCGGTGTCAAAATCCATGAGCGTCACCACGTCCGGATTGAAGGCAGCCGTCGCCGTTTCAATCTCCCATCCACCGAAGTGCTGCCGCAGGGGATAGTGAACAGGCTGAGCCCTGTCATATGGAGACACAAAACAGCTTTGAAAGACGTGACGAGCCGCATAGGAATGCCCCCCCGCTTCCACCACGGCTCCGCCAGCCGTATCGTAGAGCCCATCAATGTCGGCCTCCAGAAGGGTCACATTCGAGTGCGCACGAACCCGCTCCATCACGTGTTCATGGTACGCTTCGCTGCGTACGCAGTGGTAGACGTTATGGCCGAGGTCTTCTTCCACCCATCGATCCGGAAACCCTACAGCCATGCGGTCCCAGGAGCGATCCGCGATGTGCTGGAAGGGAAGGCTATCGTTGCCCCAGAAGCACCACGTTTTTTTCGGCTGGGGAGACAGGTCGTGGTCTACCAGCAGGATACGGGTCTCCTGCAGCGGGCTATCCAGCACGTACCAGAGAAGGCTTAGCCCGGCACAACCGGCTCCGGCCACAATGTAGTCGTATGAATGCCTCAAGGGGGGGATGACGGGGCAGTGGGAGTAATAGGGAGTATACAATACGAAATTCCCAGCCGAGGGACGACTGTGTGGTAAAGTGTTAGGAATACGTCACAACCATGCCATGCAGTGCATTGAAGACCAGGTGTGGAAGCAGAGGCACCGAACAACGATTGTCTACGGTTCGTATACTCCGTGTTCTATTATTGCTTAAATAACGCCAATACTAACGTGGCTACTGCACAGCAAGGAGACGCCGTAAAAGTTCATTACACCGGAAAACTCAAAGATGGCACGGTGTTCGATTCGTCCCGTGAGCGGGAAGAAGCCCTCGGGTTTACCGTAGGCGAGGGGCAAGTGATCGAAGGCTTCGAGGAGGCTGTCGTCGGCATGGAGCCGGGCGATGAGAAGACTGCCGAAATTCCACCGGCCAAGGGCTATGGTCCGCGCCGCGAAGATCTCGTGGTGGAGGTAGAGCAGGGCCAGATCTCAGAAGATGTGGAACCGCAGGTAGGTCAGCAGCTCCAGTTGCGCCTGGAAGACGGGCGGCAAGTCCCGGTCGTAGTCACGAACGTAGAGAACGGCCAAGTCACGATCGATGCCAACCATCCGCTCGCGGGCAAGAATCTCGTATTTGAGATCGAGCTCGTAGAGGTAGATGGTGAGGAGGGCGGCAGCAAGATCATCACGCCGTAGCACGCCCTGCTGCACATAGGTTGCACCAAGCCCCAGGCGTCTCGTTGACGTCTGGGGCTTTTTATGTCGGATCCTCTGTCTGGCACGTACACGAGCCCGTCACGAGCGCGTACCACGCCGGCGGCTACCGAATCCGCTGCGCAAGACGTTCCGCGCGCTCGGCATCGCTCACGATGTCGGTGGCATCCAGCCGTGGGGCCTCTGGATACACCGGAACGGCCGATCCTTCCGGCAATGCGTCATCGTGTAGCGCATCCCAGGTCTGGCTGGTCACGATCGCCTCCAGATGCTCAACGCGACGGGTGAGGCGG
>LFFM01000019.1_pt1 | contig 85132 bp, 86 predicted proteins | sample 643131 | NCBI WGS metagenome assembly LFFM01 (sample SAMN03777445, study PRJNA286221) | soda lake metagenome | biome: soda lake; feature: Kulunda steppe; material: water; isolation source: sample Tc-Br brine of Tanatar trona crystallizer | place: Russia: Kulunda steppe | collected 2011-07 | reverse complement strand
TATTCCTCGAAAAACGCGGAATAAAACGGAAACCCGTGCTCCAGCCGGTCCAATGAATCTAATACGCTATTTTACTTCCACCGAGCCTACTAGTAGTTTGTCGCTCGGTAGTGTTCCGGGCGTACATTTTGGATGTAATATAAAGGCTATCTGTAAATGGTTGAAATGACTTCGGGCACGGTCTACTGTTGGATTTAATTCTCCCGAAGTACGTCCGTATGCCGTCGTGTTTCCGGAAACTAGCAGTAATGGCCAGCGTAAACTACCCCTCCCTACTCCCTCGGCGCATACGCGCCTCGGTCCTTGAGGGAGGGGCTTTGATGTGGACTCCCGGCGATCAACTCTCGGCGGTTGGCCGATAGCCGTCGCCGTTCAACGCCCCACCATTTATACGCATGTCTACTGGTGCGTCTGCGCTCCCCGACGTGGGCGAGGAACGCAGTCTGTGCTGTCGCTTCCGCATATACCGCAGGCCGACGTTTTTCGCGCCGTTGTAGTCCGCGTTGATTTCGTACCCACACTTCAGACACCGGAACTGCTCGCCGTCGCGGTTATTTTCGTGAGTGAACCCACAGTCAGTGTGTGAACACCGCTGACTCGTGTGGTTGGGTTCGACCTGTTCAACCGCGACACCGCGTTCTGGCGCTTTGTATTCGACGTACTCGACAAGACGACGGAATGCCCACACATGATGCCAGTCAGCGTGGGGCAGTCGCTCTCGAATATCAGTCAAGTCCTCAAATACAATCACATCACAGTCGTTGTCAACCGCTTCGGCAACGATTTCGTTGGCGACCGTATGGATGTACTGTTTCCGCCATGCTCGTTCTCGCTTTCCAAGTCGAAGCACGGCGTTGTGAGCCGCTTGTGTGCCGCGTTGTTGCATCTCGCCTCGACGCTTCTCAAACTCTCGAATCCAGTGGTCGTACTCGTCGCCGCTCCAGAACGTGCCCGTGCTGGCGACAGCGAGGCTGTTCACACCGAGGTCGACCCCGAGGACAGTCTGGTGCCCGGTATCGTCCGAATCCTCAACTTCGACAGCCTCGCCTTCGTCGTCTATCTTCCGTGTTTTGACGTGGAAGTAGAACTCGTCGGTGGCTTGGTCATACTGGAGTGTACTCGTGCGAAACTCGTAGTCTTCTGAGAGAACGCACTCCTCGTATGGCGTTGGGCTGTCTGCTGGGAGTTCAAAATCACACTCGACTCGTCCGCTCACCGTCGAAAGTGAGATTTTATTCCGATAAAATGTGGCACTGCGCTTGTCGTAGACCATACTCCAAGAGCTAAACTCTGGCTTGTTCGTCCGTTTGCCTTTCTTCCAGCGGTCAACGCCACTATCGACGGCGTGGACGGCACGCCGGATGGCTTCTTGGACGAGATTCGCTGTCAGGTCGGTTTCAGCTCGGAAACGGTCGTACAGCGCGTCTCTGGCTTTCACGTTCGAGGTAACGCAGTCTTCGTAGTCGGTGTTGTCCCAGCAGTAGTCACTGGCCTCGTTCGCACAGTACAGGAATTGCTCGGCGGTTTCGTGGAGGTCGTCGTGGTATTCGTCGGGAACAACGAGTTTGACCGGCGCGGTACGCCTGACCTCCATGCTTCAGACGTGGTTTCGACGGTACTTGACGATTGGGGAGTCGGTCGGCTACTGTCTCGTGGGTTATATCGTAGAGTGTCGGCTTCTCCGCGCGGGCTTTGCCCGCTCGCACGGCCCGAGGCGCTCGCGCCTCGCTGTCCTCCCCGGCCTACTCGCTTCGTGCTTCCGATCAATCGGAAGCCCTCGCTCCTTGAGGCCGGGGGCTCCGCCTCGAAACTGCTGAAAGAATGACTGTCGGGTGTGGTGTACTTTTGTCGTGTTTGGAGTTTCAAGGGGATGTACACGTTCTCACAGCGGGATTGACGCTGAGGTATGATCAACTCAACAGGAGTTCGTGATGGTTCGTATCGAGGGTACGTGTCTGCTTGGGAGTCGTGGATTCAACACGGAGACACCGAGGAGATCAATCGGCCGTTGAGAGCTGCCAGCGAGGCCTTTTTGAGCACGTTCTTGTTTCGGTTGAAAACAACACACCGTGAACAGTTGTAGGGCCTCTCAATCGGTAACAGAGAAGCAGACGACCGGACCCAACATTATCGACGACCGAATAGCCGCTCCCGTAGTGACCGAGACGATGGCCGTTCGGACAGTATCACGGGCGTCTCAAGCGTCTCAATTGTATCAAACACAAGCGATCCACGTACGATCCGTGAAAGCAAGCCTCGCTCGGTCGCTCCAATAATCACGAGACTATACTCGGACCCGATCTGTCCGATCAGCGTCTCTACGTCGCCCGTTTCGATGCGTAGCTCTGCATCTTCTAACTGATGGCCCGCTGCCCAATCGGACAGAAATTCGCGACCAGTTGCCTCTTCACCCGGCTCGACAATGTGCAAGAGTGACACATCCACACCGATCGTATCTCGGAGCGCACGGGCGACCTCTGCGGACAGATCGGACGACGGCCCCCCTGCAGTCGGAACAAGTACATCAGAGAGATCAAGCTCCTGTCCGTCCAACACGAGGAAATCACAGGGAAGATCCTGTGTGAGCTCATCCAATGTGGTTTCAGCACGGCCACCCGCAAACTGTGCACCACCGTATCCCATCACGACCGTGTCGGCGTCGTTCGTCCGTGCAGCATCGAACACTTCCGCGATCCCTCGGTGGGAGAGAATCGTTTTCGTTTCGATCGGAACATCGAATTTCTCTGCGTCTTCTTTTGCTGCAGTAAGAAGCTTGTCCGATGAGGTTTCGAGTCGGGCCCTGTTCTTGGACGCTGTCTCAAGTGATGTTTGATCCGGGACGGTCACGATATGCGCAGCAAGTACCCGCCCGTTTTTGTGTTGAGCCACCGCGCCCGCCAGCGTTATGAGCGCGCTTTCCGTTCGTGGATTCGCTACCGCCACCATGATCGTTGGGCCTTCGTTTCCGGTTGGTTCAACTGCATCAGCAGCGTCAACGACTCGATCGGGGAGTTCTTCCTCGTGGCTTCGGATATAGTTCGAGAGCACTCCCTGTTGAGACGTTTTATTCCGGGCGTACACGAAATACCACAGCACGGATGCAAGAACAAACACCCCAGAGAGAGCGATCTCTAACCCATCCATGAACGCAACGAGCCCAAGCGACAGGACTATGCCGAGTATCGGGGTGATGGGATACAACGGGACTGTGAAATCCGGGTCGTACTCAGGAACATCTGCCTCTCGAAAGACGATGAGGGCTGCATTCATGAGCGCGTACACGATGAGGTGAAGAACGCTGGCTGCTTTCGCGAGGACCGCAATATCCCGCCCCAAGAACGCGATGAACACGATGATAAGGCCACCAGTCACGAGAATCGATCGATACGGTGTTGCAAAGTTGGGATGAATCTCGTTGAGCCAGTTAGTGACGATCTTGTCTCGACCCATAGCGAAATTAATCCGCGCTGACGCGAGAATCGACGCGTTCGCTGAGGAAGCTGTCGCCAAGAGCGCACCGACAGTCATCACACCGGCAGCAGCGGCGGCGACACCACCGATTGGCCCGATCGACGACGGAAATGCGGCCCCCGCAGCCTGTGCAACTGGCGCATCCTGGCTGAGCTCTGTCCACGGAATAACCCCGAGCATAGTCGTTACGAGAATCGCGTAAATGACCGTGACGATCCCGACGCTTCCGATAATAGCGATCGGAAGATTCCGACCGGGATTTTTCAGCTCTTCGGCGACGGTGGCGATCTTTGCGTACCCAAGAAAGGAGACGAACACGAGTGCGGTCGCTGGCAAGACCGCACTGGTACCGAACGGTGCAAGTCCGTCCTCACCGGCGAGTGTGGCATAATCGAACGAGAGAAACCCTGCAATAGCGAACGCTGTGAGGATCGAAAGCAAAAGAAAGACGATAATGTTCTGTATGCCACCGGTCTCTTTGGCACCGATGTAGTTGATGGCGACGAAGATAATTCCCGCAAGAAGTGCACCCAACTGAATCGGGTTGAGAAATGCAATCGCGGGGAGTCCGACGAAGACGGCAAGATATTGGCCGAACCCGATGCAGTAGAACGCGGATGCGAAGGCCAGTCCCATCCAATCACCCATCCCGGCGATGGATCCGAACATCGGCCCGAGCGACTTGTTGATGTAGTAGTATCCGCCGCCAGCTTTCGGCATCGCGGTTCCGAGCTCGGACACCGATAACGCGTTCACCATAGCAATCATCCCACCGATCATGAACGAGACGACGACGACGGGCCCTGCGGCGTTCGCGGCGACGCCGGGAAGGACGAAGATACCGGCACCGATCATCGTCCCGATCCCGATCGTCATAGCCGACACTAAGCCAAGGTCTTTGGCGAGTTCCTCGTCACTCATCCGTGTTACTCCTCACGTGGGAGCGCGATCACAGGACGATCGGACTTCGTCACCAGTTTCAACGAGAGATCGCCGGAGAGAAAGTGTAAAATTCTGCTGCCATCGCGGGAACGATAGGCGACAGCGCTTGCATCAACTTCGTCAGCGGCCTCGGAGATTTTTGCCACGATATCTCGACCATAGGCCGTGTGTTCGTCAGCGTCAGGAAACACAGTCCGAACCGCAGCAAACGACTCCGCCGCCAATTCTTCGGATTGTTCGACGGGTGTCTTATCCGGAACGCCTTCACCCTTCTCGACCACGTGAAGTGCGGTCACCCGTTCTGGTCGGTACGGCTCAAGCTGAGTTGCTGTAGCGAGGGCGTCTTTCTCATTAGCGACAGGAAGCAAAACGTGAGACAGTAACGCTCGGTCGTTGGGGGTCATACGAATTCCTATTCCCCGATAATAAAAAAGACCCCTCATTCTACCGACTACAAAAAAATACCCACACATATTTTGTATTCGTTTAATACCTGTTACACGTGGAAGGAGCGGAGTTTTCCGGAGGAGAATTGGTAATACGATGGTCACACATCCGATGGCACACACGTTCTCGAACGCGTACAAAAATACACAACATATTATTACTGAATCCGAAATTAGATACTAGTATGAGTGTTCAAATCGATGAGATTGACAAACGAATCATTTACCGACTCACGGAGGGCGCTCGGCATGTATCTGCGCCCGACATCGCTAAAGAGGTTGATGTCTCGGCACCAACGATTCGGAATCGAATTCGTCGGCTCGAGGACGAGGGAGTCATTGAGGGTTACCACGCTCAGATCAATTACGAGAAGCTCGACAGGCGACTGACCAACCTCTTTTTGTGTACCGCTGCGGCGACTGATCGCAACCGATACGCCCAGCGGATACTTGACATCCCCGGAGTCATCGATGTTCGGGAGGTAATGACCGGCGAAAAGAATCTGCACGTGACAGTCGTGGGCTCTGATACCGGTGACATTCGGCGGATCGCCCAGGAGATCACGGCGCTCGGAATCGACATTGAGGACGAGGGTCTGTTCCATCGGGAGCATATCCAACCGTATGTTCAGTTTGGCCCCCACCAGGTGAATACCCAACTGCCCGTAACGGGGATCGCTGATTTGAGTGACGATGCCGATTTGATCGAACTCCCCGTTGATGACGACGCACCGATCGCGGAAAAAACGGTACAGGAAGCGACCGAGCACGGATACATCACGGAAGATCTGTTGATCATCTCGATTGATCGAGAAGATGGAAAGGAGGGAATCACCCCTGATGGAAACACGGAGATTCTACCAGGTGATGCGGTGACGCTCTTTTCGCGGACGGGAATCGCGGACAAGACATTACGTGCGTTTAGCCATTAATGTTCTTTTTTCATCTTGATTGGGCCGATACGTGGCTGCCCGAACTGTCCGGAGAAAAATCGGACTCAAAATAAATCCGACCTTTCGTTTGCGGTCCATCGATGGGACGAATTCGTCCGTAGTATCCCCCCTCTTGACGCCAGATTTCTCACAACAATCGATGAGGATGGGTCGGGTCGGGAACGATGTCTGCCGGAAATAGTGTCTCTGTCGAGTTCAGCTACTCGTGTGGATACGACGCGCGTCCGTCCCAAGACGGTTCGCCGTCGTCGGATGATACGCGTATCACATCGTCAGTGAACTCCCCAGACGATAGCGATACTAACACTCGTCACAAGCGCGAGCACGAGCTGTAAGGGACCGCCGAGTTTCAGGAAGTCGGTAAACTCGTAGCCGCCGGGGCCATACACCATCAAATTCGTCTGGTACCCGACGGGCGTCATAAACGACGTCGCCGAGGCGAACATCACGGCCAACAGGAAGGCAAAGCCGTTCGCCCCGAGTTGTGCCGCCGCGTCCACTGCGACGGGAATCATCAATACCACGGCGGCCACGGGCGTGATGACGTTCGATAACAGCCCGGTTACGATGTAGAACAACAGTAACACGGCAACCAGCGGGAGGAACTCGTCCGTGGCGACCAGTCCCTCCGCGATGAGTGCAGCCCCGCCGGTCGCCTCCATTGCCAGCCCCAGTGGTATGACTCCCGCCAGCAGAAAGACGACGTTCCAGGAGACAGCGTCGTAGGCATCGGGCGGCGAAAGGCAACCGGTGACGACCATCAGGAAGACTCCCCCGAGAGCGGCGATGACGATCGGCAAGAGATTTACTGCTGCCGCACCGATAACCGCTGCCACGATGAGAACCGCAACCGGCGCCTTCGGTGACAGCGGCGCGATCTCCTCGATGTCCCCCTCGATCAGTCGGTCGAAGGCATCTTCTTCGATCACGACGAGGTCGATGGTTTCCGCGAAGTAGTGGATTGCATCACGTGTTGTCTGCACCAGCAGCATATCGCCTGCTTCGAGCGTAAGCTCCTCGAGGCCGGTCCGTATCAACTCCCCATCGCGGCGGATTGCCAGGACGGTTGTGCGGTGAAACTCTTGGAGGTGAGCCTCAGCAGGCGTTTGGCCGACGAAGGGTGAGCTCTCAGGCACGACCGCCTTGGCGAGGGTGTCTGATGCGGGTGAGTCCTCGAACGTCTCTTCTGTCACCTCCGCCCTGATAAGTTGGCTGAGCCGCTGGTTTTCCCGAAACCGATTGACTGCCTGCGGTGATCCGTGTACGATCAGGGTGTCACCAGTCTGCAACCGCTGGTCGGTGTCAGTGGCGACGAACGTTTCACCGTCACGCCGTATCTGCAGGACCCTCACGGCGGTTTCGGCTCGCTCGTCGAGCTCCTCGAGAGTGAGGTCTACCACCGCAGAATCGGCTTTGATCCGAAGCTGCGCGAGATGTTTTTCCAGATCGAACTCCTCGACGAGATCCGAATCGACCGGGACTCGGGCCGGCGTGAGCCACCGACCGACTGTCATGAGGTAGGCGATTCCGACGATGAGGATGAGCACACCGAGGGCGGTGAACTCGAACATGCCGATGGGGCCGCGGGGGAGGAGGGTGGCCGCGAACTCGCTTGCCAACAGGTTGGTCGACGTCCCGACGAGTGTTAGCGTCCCACCCAGAATCGCCGCATAGGACAGTGGCAACAGTAGTTTCGAGGGGGAGATGCCGCTTCTTTTCGCCAGATCCGAGATCATCGGGATGAACACGGCGACGACGGGCGTGTTGTTGATGAAGCCGGCGATGGGGCCGGTGGTCCCGACCGTCGCCATCAGCGCCCGGCTCTCGCTGCCCTTCGTAAAATCCGCGAGGTGGATACCGAGTCGCTGGACCAGGCCAGTGTTATGGATGCCGGCGCTCAGCATGTACATGGCGACGATGGTGATAGTCGCCGTGTTGGCGAAGCCGGAAATGGCACCTCGCGGTCCCACTTGTGTCCACGGTTCGAGTGCTGCTAGCGCGAAGATGATCCCGATCGCAGTAATATCGTTTGGGATGAGTTCGGAGACGAACAGGACTAAGGCGACGCCAATCAACACGAAGACGACCAGCGCTCCGGTCGGTACCCCTGTCACTGCCATGACGTTTCGTACTCCTCGGTTTCGTTTAATTGTTGTTTGATCAGTTGTTGATTTGCGTTGAGTTCACCCTCTGTATTCAGCACTCGAAACGTCCGATACTGCGCTTATGAGTGATGATTTGACTCGGTTGCCGTATCCGTACCGTCTCTCACGGAAATCGAACGGAGTTATCCGTCAAAACATCCGGTCGGGCCTCGGAGTCAGGATAGTGCTTGCTCTCGGAGCGCCGTTCGGTATTGTGACGGTGATTCACGCTGTCGTGATTGGCGACACGGGGATGAGCTTGGTGTAACTGGGAACGCTATGCGTCTCTCGAACGTTGAGCCAGAGGAGCCGGGGGAGAAAGTATGAAACGGTCGGATTTGAGTACGTTCTACGAATCAAATCGGCAGACAGCGCAGCGATTGAACCGATTCTTTCGGGCGGCGTGACGAACCCTCTGCGAGTCGTCCTGTACAATTAAACCGCTAGACAGCGGCTGGACATTTATACTCTAACTGCCGGAGAGTTCGTTATGATTCCCGTTGGGGGTGTTTGTCCGCTCGCGGGTCGTCGGTTGTCGTCGGTTCAACTCGGAGAGATACCGGAGTGGTCGATCGGCCGTTGAGGCCCCAGGAATGTTCTGAACGCTACCTACCGTCCAAGGGTCGATACAGGACTCATACTGATGGAATTCGCGGAGATGGATTCAACTCTTTCGAGCCGTGTTACTGACCGGTCTCATCCGTGTCAGCCGTCGTTGCGCTCTTGTCGACGGTCTCCTCGACTTTCTTTTGAACGGTCTCCTCGACTTTGTCACCGACCGTCTCTTCGACAGTCTCCTCAACGGTCTTCTCGACGGTCTCCTCGACTTTGTCACCGACCGTCTCTTCGACAGTCTCCTCAACGGTCTTCTCGACGGTCTCCTCGACTTTGTCACCGACCGTCTCCTCAACCGTCTCTCCGACGGTCTCCTCGACGGTCTTTTCGACCTCTTTGCCGACCGTATCACCCATTGTCTTTTCGACCTCCTTGCTCACCGTATCACCCACTGTCTTTTCGACCTCCTTGCTCACCGTATCACCCACTGTCTTTTCGACCTCCTTGCTCACCGTGTCCCCGACAGTTCTCTCGACCTCCTTCCCAACCGTATCGCCAACCGTCTTTTCGACCTCCTTGCTCACCGTGTCACCGACGGTTTCCTCGACCTTGTCCGCGACTTCCCTCGTCATCCAGTCGGGATCGAAGCGTGCCATCTTCCAGGCGATGTGGATAACGTATGAGGCGAGTACGCCGAGTCCGAACGCGACGCCGATTCCGGTTCCGGCGACGACGATGAGAGTGATCGCGATGAGGATCGCGACGCCGTAGGCAAAATCGACATAAAAATCCACCCGGCTCGCGTTCATCGATAACGACCCCCCATGTGTTTCGTCAACTGATACATACTCGAACGGTCGTCCCCACGACGGGAAAACCCATCTGTTCGTCTCCGGATCCGGACGGCACCGTACGCGACCTAGAGGAGACAGGGTTCGGTGAGTGGATGTCAAGCCGTTTAATACGACTCGCTCCGTTCGACCGGTGTGTTCGAACTCCTCTTGTTGTCCATCGGTATCCTCGTCGCGCTCTTTGTCGGGTTCAATATCGGCGGCGCGACGACGGGGCCCGCGTTCGGCCCCGCGGTCGGGGCAAACGCGATCTCGAAGACGGGCGCGGCCGCGCTGATGGCGGTCTTTTTCCTGATCGGCGGGTGGACGATCGGTCGGCAGGTCGTCGACACCCTCGGCAACGAACTCGTCACCGAACCCGGGGTGTTCACGATCGAATCCAGCATCGTGGTGCTGTTTTTTATCGGTGGGGCGTTGTTCGTCGGAAACTACTACGGGGTGCCCGCCTCGACGTCGATGACTGCGGTCGGTGCGATCGCTGGGCTCGGCATCGCCACGGACGCGCTGAACTGGGTCGTGATGGGTGAGATCGCCGTCTGGTGGATCGTCGCCCCGATCGTCGGTTTCTGGGTTTCGGGAATGGTTGGCCGATACTTTTATACACGAATCAACCGCTGGGTGGCGATCACCTCGACGCCCGGCCCCCTGGTTGAGATCGATCGCAGCGGCGCTGTTCCGCGGCCCGTCATGGGGCCGAACACCACCCCTCGGGAACTTTCAGGGGCCGTCATCGTCGTCAGTATTGGCTGTCTGATGGCCTTCTCGTCGGGAACGTCGAACATCGCGAACGCGATCGCCCCGCTCGTCGGGGCCGGTGTCGACGTCGACCTGATGATCCTTCTCGGGTGTGCGGCCGTCGCCGTCGGCGCGTTCACGATCGCCCGCCGGACGCTCGATACGCTTGGCAACGACATCACGGAGTTGCCGCTGACCGCGGCGATCGTCGTCGCGGTCATCTCCTCGACGATCGTGATCGGCCTCTCGGCGATCGGTATCCCCGCGTCGTTCGTGATAATCGCGACGACCTCTATCGTGGGGTTAGGATGGGGGCGGGCGACACGGACGGCGACCCTTCCCGACGTCGTCAGGGGCGACGAGGAGACGAACGTCTCGGTCGGCGCGTTGACCGCGGAAAATCCCGGCGAGGAAGCGCCGGAGATCGGCGAGGAGGAACCCGAGGACATCCCGAGCGCGGGTGACCTCTTCGACCCGGCGACAACCGGCCGGGTGATCGTCATGCAGAACGTCGTGCCGATCCTCTCGACGGTCGGGGCGTACGTGACGTTTGTTGTGCTGTTTCGGTTCGTGTGGTGACGGCCGCGACCCGACCCCGACCGACCACGCTGGGCTTGACAGCAGACTCAAGTATCCTGGCTTATATATGACGCCTACGAGGACATCACATGGAAATTTCAGACCGCCTCAAATGTTTGTTTACTGCGGAGATCGAGGAAACGGACGGTTCATACGTCATCGAGGTCCCCGATCAGGAACTCCGACTCGGTGACATAGAACCCGGTGGGACGTACCGCGTGGCGATCCTTCCCTCGGACGCGCCGAACGGGACGCAGTCCGACCGGGAGTCCGAGACGACCTCGGATCGATCCTCGAGGGACCGGTCGGAACCGGAAAAGTACAAGACGCCGGCACCGCCGGTCGAGGAAGGGGACCAACGCCGCGTCGAGATACAGGATATCGGCGAACAGGGCGACGGGATCACGCGCGTCGAACGTGGGTTCGTCGTCATCGTTCCCGACACCGAGCAGGGCGAACGAGTTGTCGTCGAGATCACCGACGTCGCCGAGACCGTCGCGTTCGCCGAGGTGGTCGAACGCGTGAGCTACTACGAGTGACGTTCTCTTCGGCCTTACTGCGGAGAAGTCCCGAGCCGAGAAGTTTCCGGTTTGCAGTCCGATCGCCGGATTACCGTTCCGTTCGGGCACAGCTAGCCCCACCGCATCGATGTGGTGGACTGCTGGCGTCGACGAGAACGCAGTTCTCGTCTACACGTCGGAAATCCCCCGGGGTTCCGCGGACGGCGCCGAGCCGCTGTTGCTCCCGTCATCGGGGTTGCGGTGTTGTTTTGCCACGGCGGCGCCACCAAGTGGCGACGGACTCCGAGGCATCGTTCACTTCGAGTAGTCGGCACACCCTTCGGGGACGTGGCGCTCACCGCCTGCTCCGCGTGCGAAACACGCTTTCACCCGGGCGAAAACCGCGTTCAGCCGCGCGAGACCCTTCCCTGCAGTAGTATAGGGAGTCCGAATCCACCCGGGGACCGTCGGGAAGGTCGGCCCGAGCGGGTCGATCACGTGCTCCGGATGTGGCGTCCGCGCCGACGGTTAATATCGGGACGGCCGCGTCCGGTATCGGCGGGGACAGGACACGGTTCGGTGCTTCCCCGACGACAACGACCCGTCTCAGGGTTGGTTTTCATCGCGGAAGGCTCCGGGGGCGTGGGCGTACACCGCATAGAGGACAGTCGCTGCGATCAGAAAATCGAGGCTGTGTTCCACGAAGTGGTGGATCCACATCGGAACGACGCCGAACACCGTCCCGATGCCGACGAGCGAGCGCACGAACAGCGCACCGACCGCGACAGTTATGAGTCTGAACTGGGTTCCACCCCGGCGGACGGACGCGATGACGCTGATGACGAAGAGCACGCCGGTACCGAGTCCGGCGCCGAGGATCACGACGAGAAGCGTGATCGAGCCCTCGATGGCCCACGCGTCGACCTGGATCGGGGTTTCGGGGATCACGGCTCACTCACAGTTCGGGGAGGGGTATCAAGAAGGTACGGCAGGGGGTCACGGGGAGTACGGCCGAAAGCGGGCGGTGGACGTGTTCGGATTAATTCGGCCTGCCGTTGGATTCGACCCGCGCACCAGACGCAATATACCCGTCGATCGATTCGATTCGGGTATGTCGATCCGGGTCGCGGTCGCGTTCGTCTGTTCCCTGTTTATCCTCGTGAGTGTCGGATCGTTCGTCGCCTCACCGGCGGTCTTCGCCGACGAGCCAGCGGATTTCGACCGGACGGTCGCGATGGGGATGACGCTCGAAGAGCAACGCGCCCTGGGCGAGGATCGGTTCGTTCCGCGTGCGCAAGTCTCGTACTCTCAGTTCCCGTACGTCGTCGGCTACAGGGGGGTCGGCCTGGCCGCGTCCGAAGTTGGGGACCCGCTCGTCGTCCGGCAGTTCGGCTACCCACGGCAGGTGTACGTCGAGCGCGCGCCGGCCGACCCTGCGTTGGACGGGTCGGGATATCCGATCGGGGAGCACACCGACGAGTGGCTTCCGGCTGCTGACGCCTTCTTTGTCGTCGACAGTGCCGCTCGAACGCCGTCAGGGGCGACACCGATGGTGTTCGAGAAGCGCGAACAGGCCGTCTCTTTCGCCGCGACACACGGCGGCGATGTCGTCGAGTGGACAGAGCGGGAGCGCTTCGACGCTCCGCGATCGAACGGGACGGCCGCGCGCGATCGGATCGATATTCAGGAGACCGACGCCGACGAAACGGTCGAGGAGGTTACGACGTTGCTCGATCGGCCGGTCGGAACCGTCGTCGGCGAGGACGAACCGACGCTCGGTGCCGCCGTCGCCGGGGCGGAACCGAACACGACGATCGAGTTACCTCCGGGGTCCTACGAAGGACCGGTCGACGTGGACGAGTCGATAACGATCCGTGGGGAGGGCGCGACCGTCGTCGGCGACGGAAACGGCACTGTCGTCACGGTCACGGCGGACGACGTCGCGATTTCGGGCCTCTCGGTCGAGGGCGTCGGCGACTCGTTGCGCACGGACGAGCCGCCGAACAGCGACGCCGAGGAGTGGGATCGTCACACGGAGGAGGCCTACGGCTATGCCGATGCCGGAATCACCGCCGACAGCGTCGATCAGTTGCTCGTCACCGGTGTCGATATCGAGACGCCGGCTTCGGGGATCGTTCTCAGGGACACGGAGCGGACGGTCGTCGACGGCGTTCGGGTCGACGGAACGGACCAATGGGAGGACGGGTTCATGGGAGTCACCGCGATTCGCTCGCCCGCAATCGTACAACGCTCGACGTTCGAAGGCGGCCGTGACGGCGTTTACACCCACCGGGCGAGTGGGATCACGGTTCGGGACAACCGCTTCATCGACGGACGGTTCGGGACTCACTTCATGTACACCTCCGACGCGCTGTTCGTGGACAACTGTGCGGCCGGGCAGGCGCTCTCGGGGGTCGTGATCATGACAAGTCCGTCCGGGATCGCCATCGCGGACAACGTCATCGTCGACACCGAACAGGGGATCTCGACGAGCGGGTCGGACGCCTACATCGGCGAGAACGTCGTCGCCGGGACGAGTCAGGCGATCCGGACGAGCGCCCAAAACTCGTTGTACGCCGATAACACCGTCGTGAACAACGAGGTCGGGTTCCGAGCATCGTCGATCTTCCCGACGAGCGTGGTCGTCCGTAACGACGTCGTCGACAACGAACACCACGTTCGGGCGACGAGCGGGCCGCTTCGAGTTTGGAGCCACGGCGGCGAGGGCAACTACTGGGACGGGGCACAGGGCCTCGGCCGACACTACAGCCCGACCGACCCGGTCGACGGTCGACTCCACCGGACCGGTGCGGCGCGGACGCTTGCGGACGCGCCGGCCGTCCGCGGTCTCCGGACGCTTCGAGGCTCGGTCCCCGGGATGCGGGGTGAAAGCGTTATCGACGCCCATCCGCGCGACACGCCGGCGAACGCGACACGGCTCGGGGCGGCCAGGGAGATCGCAAACAGCGACGCGGCGTCGAAGGCGGTGTGTACGCCGTGAACGACGGGCCGGAACGCGGAGCGTCCGAGACGGTGCTCCGAACTGAGAACGTCTCGAAATCGTTCGGCGGCGTCCAGGCGCTTTCCGACGTGTCGGTTTCGATCCCCGCCGGGGCCGTCGTGGCCGTGGTCGGCCCGAACGGCTCCGGAAAGACGACGTTTATCCGGACGGTCGTCGGCGACCTCCGGCCGACGGCCGGGTCCATCACGTACACCGGCCCCGACACCGAGCGCCCGGTCGGGTATCTCCCGCAGGAACCACCGTTTCGCCCCGGGTTCAGCGCCGCCGAAACGCTCGCGTTCTACTCGTCGCTCGTCGAGGGGCGCGAGCCGGACCGGTTGCTCGAACGGGTCGGACTGGCGGCGGCGGCCGACCGGAACGTCGAGGACCTCTCCGGGGGGATGCGACAGTTGCTGGGTATCGCGCAAGCGACGATCGGCGAGCCGCCGCTGGTCGTCCTCGACGAACCCGCGAGCGGCCTCGACCCCATGATGAGCGAACGCGTCTTCGAGACGGCTGCGGAGATCGCCGACTCCTCCCGGACCGTTGTTCTGAGTTCTCACGACCTCTCGCTCGTGGAAACGACTGCCGACGCAGTCGTGATTCTCCACCGTGGGACCGTTGCCGCCATGGGTTCACAATCGGCGCTCCGTGAGCAGTACGGGGCCGACTCCCTCCGTGGCGTGTTGACCGAGATCACCGGCGACAGCCGAGTCGTTACGGTCATGGGTGATAGCCGGTGAGCCGCCTCGGCCCAACCGGTCCGATCGCCTGGCGTGAGCTCTCGACTGTCGTCCGGACGCGGAGTTACCTCTTTTTATCGGGTGGGCTCGCCGTCGTGTTCGGCGGTGTGATCCACGCCGGCGGCACCGACGGTGGGTACGTTCCGGTCGCCGTCGACCTCCTGTTGCCGCTGGAGTTGCTCGTCCCCCTAGTCGCCGTGGCGCTCGGGTACCGAGCCTTCGGCGGCGACAACGACGACCGACCGGTGCTGTTGAGCTATCCGGTCTCGAAACGCTCGCTCGCCCTCGGCGTCTTCGCCGGCCGGTTGGTCGGTCTCACCGCGATCGTCGGGATTCCGCTCGGCCTCGTCGGCGTCGTCGTCCCCCGTGGCGGTGGCACCGCATCACGCGTGTTCGCGACCCACGGCGGCAGCGACTCACCCGTGCTCTTTGTTCGGTTTCTCGCCTTGACGATCTGTTTTGGAGCCGTCGTGCTGGCGATGGCGATGGCCGCCTCCGTCCTCGTCCGAACGAGCCGGGCAGCGCTCGCGGCGGCGCTGGGCGTTCTCGTCGCCGTCGTCGCCGGGGGGGATCTGGCTGCGCTCGCGGGGTTGACGACCGGTCGAATCAGCGGCGATGCCCTCGGAACGGTGCTCGCGGCGAGTCCGAACGCCGCTTATCGCGGCCTGGTGCTCGAAACCGTCGTCGGCGCCGTGGCCGATCAGGGTGACCCGGTCGACGGACCCGCGGCCGTCGCCGGGTTGACGGGATGGCTCCTCGGAAGCCTCGCAGTCGTCGTCGCTGGCCTCGAGCGCCAACCGCTCTCGGGGATCAGGGATCGACTTCGTCGGGCGTTCCGGCGGGTGATCGATGCGTTCGATGGATGACCTGGTATCGCGGTTGTGAGCCCTCGGCCGTGCGTGCGCCTCTCACGAAGGCCCCGCGACGGCGGCTGCCCTTTCGAAGCACACACCAGATTACCCAATAACATCCACCCACAACCGTCGGGCGTGTACGATTGATGGCTGAGAAACACGTTTCGGTGACCGAAGCGATTCCAGTGATTTCGTTTATCCTCCTCCTCGCCGCCATTAGCGGCAGCCTGTTTATCGTTGATTTCGCTGAATCAGCGCCTGAGCCGGTCGATTTCGAGGAGACTGTCGCCGTCGGGTTGACCCTCGAGGATGAGCTGCGCTTGGAGGACGAGGACCGGGCCGACGAGCGGATCGAGCTCCCGCGGACCCAGGTGTTTTACTCGCAGTACCCGTACGTCGTCGGGTACTACGGCGTCGACTCGTTCATCGCAAATCAACGCGAGTCGACGCACGAGCGGCGGTTCGGGTTCCCGAACGCGGTGTACGTCGCCGAGTACACCGGTACGGAGGTTGAATTGAACGACGAAGGGATCCCCGTGACGTCGTTCGCCCCCGGCTGGATTGCCGCCGAAGACGCCGTCTACGTCGTCGACAGCGATGCCAGAACGCCGTCAGGCGACGCCGTGATGCCGTTCGAAACTCGGGAGTCTGCGGCGGCGTTCACGGAGGACTACGGCGGCGATGTCGTCGACTGGGCGGCGGTGCTCAGGCGGCCAGTCGAAATCGACGATGCGACGGCCGTCCGGGACCGCGTCGAAGAACATCACGCCGACGCCGACGACGCGGTCGACGAGCGCCTCGAAACGGCCGACCGACCGGTGAGCGTCGTTGTCGGCGAGGACGAACCGACGATCGAGGCCGCCGTCGATGCGGCCGCCCCGAACACGACGGTCCGCGTTCCGGCGGGAACCTACGAGGAGACGGTCGAAATCGACCGGCCGGTGACCATCCGAGGCGACGGGACAGGTAGCGACGGCGCGACGAACATCGTCGGGGATTCGAACGGGACGGTCGTGACGGTCGAGGCCGATGGGGCAGCGATCGTCGGCGTGAACGTCTCCGGTGTCGGCGACACCACGCCCGGCCCGACAGTGACGGACGACCACGCCCACGGCGGGTTCAGCTCCGGCGGGAGCCACGACCACGGCGACAGCGACGGCGACGACTCGTGGGATGCCGACATCGACGATGACTACGCCGGTGGCGACGCGGCGATCGTCGTGAACGCCGCAAGCGAGGTGTTGATCGCGGAGACGACGATGGAGACCGACGCGGCGGGCGTTATCCTCCGGGACTCTCCGGCGTTCGTCGTCCGGGAGACGACCGTTCATGGGAGTGACAACTACCGCGAGGGACACATGGGCGTCGCCGCGATGCGATCCAGCGGCGTCGTCGAGAACTCGACGTTCGTCGGCGGTCTCGACGGCGTCTACACCCACCGCGCGGACGGGACCGTGGTCCGCGACAACGAGATGCGGGACAACCGGATGGGCATCCATTTGATGTTCACCTCCGGGACGTTGCTCGCCGATAACACGATCTCCGGGCAGGAAACGACGGGCATCTACGTGATGACCGGACCGGAGCGAAACGCCCTCGTCGGCAACGAGGTGACCGACGCCCGAACCGGGATCAGTTTCGGCGGTACCGACACGTATCTCGCCGACAACGAACTGACGGACAATCACCTCGGACTCCGGATCGATGGTGTCGCATCCATCATCGAGCGAAACGTCATCGCCGACAACTACGGCGGGATCGAGACCTGGGCGTTGCTGCCAACGAACAGAGTGACACACAACGATTTCGTCGATAACCACGATCACGTCCTCGTCAGCAGCGGGCGGCTCCGCGTCTGGAGCCACGACGGCGAGGGTAACTACTGGCAAGGGGCGGTCGGAACCACGGACGGGACCGTCGTTCAGCGCCCCTACACGCCAACGGCCCCTGTCGACGAGCGACTCCACCGGATCGACGGGGCACCGACCCTGGCGCAGGCGCCGGCTCTCGACGCCCTCGCCGGGTTTCAGGGGGCCGTTCCCGGGATGCGCGCGGACGAAGTGATCGATACCGCGCCGCTGTGTTCGCCGGTCAACGACGAGTGGTTCGAGGCGAACGGCCACACCGACTTGGAGCCGGTCTGTCACGGCGTCGAACCGCGAGCGGGAGGGGCGACGTGACGGTGGCGGCGGGGCCGAAACGACGACGAAGGTGCCGATATGAGTGACACGACACCAACACCGATAGTGACTGTCGACCGGATCGAACACGCGTACGGCCGCACCACCGTGCTTGACGGCGTCTCCTTCGACGTTCGTCCGGGCGACGTGACGGCGATTATCGGCCCGAACGGCGCCGGTAAGACGACGCTTATCAGATCGATCGTGGGCCTTCAGGAACCGAGCAGCGGAGAGATTCGATACCGTGGTCCGGATGCGACGCGTCCGATCGGGTATCTCCAGCAACGACCCGCGTTCAGGCCGGGGCAAAGCGTTCGGGAGGCGCTTGGGTTCTACGCGTCCCTCGTCGGCGAGACCGAGACTGACGCGCTCGAACGGCTCGAACGAGTCGGGCTCTCGGCGGCGGCGGACCGGAACGTCGAAGCCCTTTCCGGCGGGATGACGCGACTCGTCGGTATCGCGCAGGCGACGATCGGCGATCCGCCGCTGGTCGTCCTCGACGAACCCGCGAGCGGCCTCGATCCGGGCATGAGCGTCCGCATCTTCGAGGTCGCGGAGGAACTCACCGAAGCGGGCACGGCTGTCCTTTTGAGTTCGCACGACCTCACGCTCGTGGAGCGATCCGCCGACAGGCTCGCGCTGCTCGACGACGGGTCGATCGTTCGGCAGGGGTCGCCGGCCGAGATCTGTCGTGAGTCCGGAACCGAGTCGCTGTTGTCGGCGTTCGAATCGTCAGTCGTCGGGGACGCGGGAACCGTTCGTGTCAGGGGTGAGACGGCGTGAGCACGCCGACCGAATCCTCGGAGCAGCCGACCGAGACGGCCGAACCGACGGGAACGGAACTGGAAACAGCGCCCACGGCGGTGGGAACGCTTTCGGCCATAATCCGACGGGAGCTTTCGACCGCGGTTGCGACAAAAACGAACGTCGGGCTGTGGCTCGGATTCGTTTCCGTGCTTTTCGCCATCGCGTGGTTCGGCGGCGGGATGCAGGTCGGCTACGTCTCGACGATCATCGATCTGCTGACGCCGATACAGTTGCTCGTCCCCGTCGTCGCGTTCGTGTTCGGCTACCGGGCAATCCTCGCTGACGACCGACGGGGTGTCCTCGACGTGTTGCGGACGTATCCGGTCCGCCCCTGGCAGATGGTGCTCGGCATCTACGCCGGCCGGGCGATCGGCCTCGTCGCGATCGTTGCGACCGCGCTCTCGATGCTCGTTTACCCGGTTTTTCTCACGGAAGCCCACCGTCCCGTGTTCTATGCGACCCACACTGGGTCGGACTCGATCGGCCTGTTTCTCCGGTTCATCGTCCTGACAGCCTGGTTCGCACTCGTCGCGCTCGCCGTCGCGGTCGCGATTTCGGCGCTCGCCGGGACGACCCGAACCGCGATCGCCATCGTCGGGGTTGCGACGTTCGGATTGCTGTTCGTCGCGGATATCGCGCTCGTGTTCGCGCTCTCGCGGGGACTCATCGCCGAGAGTTCGCTGGCGTCATCGATCGCGGTCAGCCCTCTCAGCGCCTACCGGGGGCTCGTCCTCGAGACGACGGTCACAGTCACTGCGGGCACCGGCCCCCGGGCAGCGTCGCCGCTGGCCAGCGCGATCGGACTCGTCGTCTGGTGGCTCGGGTCGCTCGCCGTCGCGGCGGTCGCCGTAGGGCGCTGATCGGCGCTTGTGCAGCGGCCACCGAAACGAACGAGCAGTGCTGGGATCGGATCGAGACAGTTCAAAAGCAGGCTTCGGAGCACGACTCGCCACACGTACTGCATTACTCCGCCGGGCTGTATGGCGGTGCGGCGACCGCCGGGTCCGCTACCTCCATCCACGAGCTCATCACGACCGCCGGCGGAACCAACGTCGCCGTGGAGAACGGCTTAGAGGGCGGCGGCGAACTGAACGAGGAGGCGATCGTCGAGTGGAACCCGGACGTCATCGTGGCCCCGGACGAGCAGGCGGCCCTGCCGGAAATCGCCGCGCTCGAATCGACTGCGGCCGTCCAAAACGATCAGGTCATCAGGGCTTACGGGAACTATCCCAGCCAGCCGGCATCTCGCATCGTCATCGCACTCGAAACCCTCGCGGACGCGTTTGCTGGCGAGTTGGCGGATCGAGAACAGACGGCCGTCTCCGACGATACCGACGAGTCGGCGACCAGCAACGAGGGGGAGCGAACCGCTCGAGGACCAACCCGGCTTCGGCGGTGTGGTCGCGATCGTCTCGCTCATCTCCGCGCTGTTGATTCTGCAGCGTCGACGGCGGAAATAAAGACGTCGCGCGGGACTGGAGTGTGCGGGTGAGGCCAGCGCTGGGTTAGGATCGGCCATCGTTATCGCCGGGAGGCGGAACAGGGCCCTCGGATCGACTCGGTTCGTTCGAAGCCCCTCTCGCCCGGGGGCGACTAACCCCGGAGGCTCACAACGGATACAGCGCGGAAACCCGCGGCTTTAACTGTGGGTTAGCTTACGAGACCCCCCACGTATCGTGTGTCTCCGATCACATTTCGAGCCCCGAGAGGACCTCACGCGTCACGTCGCCATGTGTCAACAGTTCGCCGCCGTGGTCGTTACCGAACGCCGAGGCATCGTCGGCATCCGAGAAGCCGATCAGCGACCCGCCCATCGCGCCCTCGACCTCGCTTTTGGCCACGAAGGTGAGAGCGTGGAGATCGGCAAAACTGTCCGCGTCGAGGTGCGCGGTGATGACCATCGTCCCGTCCTCCTCGGTGAGTTCGTAGTCGACCGTGGAGTAGTCCGTTCCGTAGGAGACGATCGGTTCGTGGCCCCGTTGTTCGTTTTCAAGCAGATAGCTGTACGCACAGGTCGAACTGCAGAACCACACGGCGCCGTTCTCGCGGTCGTCAGGCAGCGTCGCGGGGGCCTCGTCGCCGTAGAACGCCTGTCCGACCGGCCCCGGGTGCATCTCGATCCGCATGTTGCAGCTGTCACACTCGTGGCCATCATCCAGCGCGATGGGGTCCGGCCCCTCCTGGCTCCCGCCGAGACAGCCGGCCACAGCCCCGATGCCGCTGACCGCAAGCGCCGTCAGCATTCTCCGTCGCGTTCGCTCCTCTAAGCCGCGTGATCCATCCATGTGCGTACCTAATCGAGCCCAAAACATAGCCGGTCTGGTATGGCTCTGAAAACCCGCTGTTGAGACAACCCCGTTACTCGAGCAGCGAGTCGACGAGGCGGGTAAACCGGTCCACGAGTCGATCCGGAACGCTCGGATCGATCGCAACGAGGAGTTCGTGGAGCAGTTCGGGCTCTGTGAGCCGGACGGAGACGGTTCGACCCTCCCGCGTTTTCTCCGCGAGGCCGTGATCGATGAGCGTTCCCAGATGCCACTCGATCGTACTTCGAGCGACGCCGACAGAGTCGGCCAACTTCGCTGGCCGATCGGTCTCCCCATCGAGCAACAACAGGACGATCTCACGGGCCGTTTCGCGGCGCAACAGCGCGATCGCCGCCTGTTCGGTCTCGGAGTAACCGGCCGGGAAGTAGTGCGTTCGACCACTAACCTCGAGTCTGTGGAGCGACCCTGTTTTCAGCAGTCGGCGGAGGTGATACTGCGTCTGTCCGGTCGCGATATCGAGGTCGCGTCCGATCGCGCTGAAATGGATGCCCGGATTCGCTTCGACGTGGGATCTGACTCGCGTTCTTGTTTCTGTCATGACACCGGGAGCTACGTCGGATTATCGCCTCCCGGCTATGAACCGCCGGGCGTTTCCCAACATTCGGGATTCCGGCCCGATAGGGGATCAGTTGTTGCAGCGTATCTCTTCATTATTCACGGATGGAGTAAAACGGAAGTGGCTGAGATGCTTGGCCTGTCCCCTGCGACAGTTCAGCAGTATTTAACTAACGTTAGAACAGGTAATCGGTGACTGAACTACAAGCCATATATAACAAAATTTGACTGTGATGCAGTCAGTAATAAAAAATTGAAATTAGGTTCTCTACCTGGAAGTGACGCCGCAAGTTCTCACGGTGAGTTAGAACTGATACCGTCGATCATCGTTCTGATCCGGCTGCGGGAATCCTTGTTGATCCATGTAAGTATCCATCGTTACGCCCGACAAATATTCGTCGTATGTGACGTCGTAGCCGCTCCGGAGGTGGAAATCGAGATTGCCGGTCTCGACGGCTGTCTGAAACAGCATGTGGATCGCCCGCCGGAGGAGTTCGTCGGGGTCGTCGGGGTCGTAGGCGCTTTCGAGCATCGCGAGTTCGTTTCGCGTCTCGGTGTCGAGTTCGACCGAGAGCTCCTCGCCCAACTCGGCGTAGGCGGTCTCGATATCGCCGGAAAGATCGTCGAGTCCCATACCCGCGGTGGGGTCGGCGTCGGCAAGTGGGTTTCGTTCGGCTCAGACATCCCACGTCTCGTCGCGCCAGGCGGCGTCCCAAAAGCGGTACTCGTAGCGCATCGACGTTTCGAACAGGCGGCGATACCGCTCGCACGTCCCCGGATCGGCGTCGACCGCCACGTCGTCCATCAGTTCCCGACACCACGCGGTCAGTTCGGCGAACTCCTCACCTGCGTAGGTATCGATCCACTCGGCGTAACGGTCGTCGGCGGGGCGTCCCCTCGCATCGAGACGGCGTCCGGTTTCGTGGAACCCCCACATACACGGCAACAGCGCGGCGACGAGATCCCCGAAGGTGCCGTGCGATGCGGTCCGAACGAGGAAGTCGGTGTACCCGCGGGTCGTCGGCGAGGGGTCGGTCGCCTCGAGTTCGGCCTCGGTGATCCCGAACTCGGCCGCGTAGGCGCGGTGGAGGTCCATCTCCGTGTGCAGCGTCTCCGACAGCAGCGTCGAGAACCGCCCCATCCGATCCAGATCGGGAGCCTTCGCCGCCCCGAGCGCGAAAACGCGGTTGTACTCTTTCAGGTAGTAGTAATCCTGTCGAACCCACCGTTCGAACGGCTCCGTGTCGAGCGTCCCGTCGCCGAGCCCCTCGACCATCGGGTGGGCCATCGTCTCCGTGACGATCGAATCGAGGATCGGTTCCAACTCGTCGGTGAACGGCATGTCGGCGGATACACGCCGCCGCGTATATTAGTTTGTTGTATGATTAAGTGTTAGAACGGTGACCCTCGGATTGGCCGCCCGCGGCAAAGCGACCACTGTATCGGAGAGTCGACGATCGGATGCCACATCGACCGTCACACCCAAGCGCGGGCCGCCGATAGAACGGATCGATGACCGACGACGAGTCCGACCGGGACGATCCCGGGGAGGACAGCCCGGACGCTCCCGCCGAGTCTCTGCCTGAAGATCCCGACGCGATCCGGCGGGCCCTCATAAACTGGTACGAGGCCGACCACCGCGAGTACCCCTGGCGCGAGACGACGGATCCGTATCCGATCCTCGTCTCGGAGGTGATGAGCCAACAGACCCAACTCGACCGGGTGGTCGACGCCTGGGCGGCGTTCCTCGATCGGTGGCCGACCGTCGAGGCGCTGGCCGCGGCCGACAGATCCGACGTCGTCGGCTTCTGGACGGCCCACTCCCTCGGCTACAACAACCGCGCGAAATACCTCCGAGAGGCCGCCGGACAGGTAATGTCCGAGCACGGCGGCTCCTTCCCGGAAACGCCCGAGGAGCTTCAGGAGCTGATGGGCGTCGGTCCCTACACCGCCAACGCCGTCGCCTCCTTCGCGTTCAACGACGGCGACGCGGTCGTCGATACGAACGTCAAACGGGTACTCTATCGCGCCTTCGACGTTCCGGACGACGATGCGGCCTTCGAGGCGGTCGCTTCGGCGCTTATGCCCGAAGGCGGCTCACGGGTCTGGAACAACGCGATCATGGAGCTGGGCGGCGTCGCCTGCGGGAAGGTGCCGGAGTGCGACGCCGCGGGCTGTCCGTGGCGTGAGTGGTGTCACGCCTACGAGACGGGGGATTTCACCGCCCCCGACGTACCCACACAGCCCGAGTTCGAGGGGAGCCGCCGGCAGATGCGCGGGCGTGTGATCTCGACGTTGAAGGAGTACGACGAACTGCCGCTCGACGACCTCGGCCCGCGGGTCCGGGTCGACTATTCCCCCGACGGCGAGTACGGGCGCGAGTGGCTCCGTGGGTTGCTCTCGGATCTCGAGGACGACGGGTTAGTCTCGGTCAACGACTCCGGCGACGGCCACGCCGAACCGGTCGCTCGGCTCCGACGCTGACCCGACCCTCCCGTCTCACACGGTCGGCGTCGACACGTCCTCGTCGGCCGCCCCGTGCCACGAGTGCGACGGCGTCCACCCGAGCAGGCGCTCGGCCTTTTCCACGCTGTAGGCGGACGCATCACCCTCGACGCGGCACTCCTCGGGCACCGCGCCGTAGTGCGATTCGATGAGTTCGGCGAGGGGTTCGCCGAGGGCGTTGTCCGCGGCGGCGCAGTTGAACGCCTCGTGGCCGTCGAGATCGGCTTCGAGTGCGCGTTCGACCATCGATGCGACGTCGCGGACGTCGACGTACGACCAGAAGTTGCCGGCCCCGGCGGCTCGATCCGAGACGTATTCGGGCTCCCGACAGCGGTACCTGCCGGGCTCTTGAATCCACGTCGGTCGCAACGAGGCGACGCCCACGCCCTCGCGTCGGGCGACCGCCGCGGCGATCTCCTCGGCGACGACCTTCGAGAGCCCGTAGGGATCCTCCGGGCGGCGCGCGTACGCTTCGGTGATCGGGAGCGCGTCGGGAAGCGGCGTCTCCGCGGCGAAAAAGAAGCCGTACGCGCCGTCCGAGGAGGCCTGGACGACCCGTGCGCCGACCCGCCCCGCGGCGCGGAGGGTGGCGTGCGTCGAGAGCGTGTTGTTCCGGTACACCTCGACGCCGGGGTGGGTTCCGGCAACGGGGATGGCGGCCCAGTGGACGACCGCGTCGGGGTCGAGTTCGGTAACGACGTCGAAGACGCTCCCGGCGTCGGTGAGATCGAGCGCGCGATACTTGACGGCCGGGTGGCCGTCTGCGTCGGGGAGCGCCCGGTCGAGACACGTGACGCTGTGGGTCTCCGCGAGCCGGTCGACGACCCAGCGCCCGGTCGTCCCGCGGCCGCCGGTGACGATGAGTTCCATACGCCCACTCGGGAGCCCTCGTATATCGTTCTTCGTCGTCGCACCGACCGGCCGACCACGAACGTCTTTGGTTCGGGCGACGAACGGTGGCGTATGACGGAGATACGAGTCGCGGCGATCGTCGGGAGCCTCCGGGAAGACAGCTACACGCGGCCGGCGTGTCGTCGCACGCTGGCGACGGCGGCCGGGTTCGACGGGGTCGAGACGGATCTCGTCGATCTCCGGGCGCTCTCCGTGCCGGTGTACGACGCCGACCGCGACGACGCGGGCGACGCCCCGGCGCTCAGGCGGCGGATCGGGTCGGCCGATTCGGTGGTTCTGGGGAGTCCCGTCTACCACGGGTCGTACTCCTCGGCGCTGAAGAACGCCCTCGATTACTGCGGGTTCGACGAGTTCGAGGACACGACGGTCGGACTGCTCTGTGTCGCCGGCGGATCGTTCCCGACGACGACCCTCGAACACCTCCGGTCGGTGTGTCGAGCGCTCAACGCGTGGGTCGTTCCACACCAGGTGGCGATTCCGACGGCGAGACACAGCTTCGAGGACGGCGAAATTACGGACGAGGGGGTCCGGGATCGGGTCGACGTGCTCGGCCGGCGAATGGTCGAGTACGCGACGATCGAACCCGACCCGAGGACGATCGAGTCGACACAGAACGTCGGTGCTGGAGAGTAGCCCGCTCCGAAAACAGCGCTCGCGCGGATTCCGACAACCGTTTTAAGCCCCGACTGTTGTGTTCCGCTAATGGGTAGCTGTATCATTTGCGGCACGTCGACCGACGGACCGATCTGTGAGGTCCACCAGGAAGACGTCGTCTTCGAGTTCGAGGGGAATCAACCGTCGCAGCTGACGCCGGGCCGTTTCTACGTCGGCAGCGTCGACGGCTACGCCGATTTCGGCGTGTTCATCAACATCGGCAGCGTCACCGGCCTCCTCCACCGGAGCAAGCTCGATCGACGGCTCGAGAGCCTCGATTGGGAGGTCGGCGAGGACGTCTGCGTGCAGGTCAACAACGTTCGGGACAACGGCGACATCGATCTCAACTGGTCGATCCGGGAGTCGCCCGAGGACTTCCGCGGGCACCTTCTACAGACCTCCGAGGGCGATCAGCTCCTCGAGGACGATGACGACGATGATGGCGAGCCCGACGATTCGGCAGCAGCCGACGACTCCGAGCCGGAACCGGAGTCGAAATCGGAACCGGAACCCGAACCCGAACCGGAGATGAATGTATCGGAGTCGGGATCGGAATCGGAGGCGGAGCCGGACGCTGAGCCCGAACCAACAACCCCGGACGCGACCGAGGAATCGGCGGACGGCCCCACCGACGCCGACGAACACGGACGGGATCCCGAGCGCGCCACGGTCGAGTCCCTCGAGGATCGCGTCGGCGAGACGGTCCGGCTCGAGGGCGTCGTCGCGTCGGCCCGACAGACCTCCGGCCCGACCGTGTTCGAACTCCGCGATGAAACCGGAACCGTCGACTGTGCGGCGTTCGTCGAGGCCGGCGTCCGTGCATACCCGGAAGTCGAACCCGACGACATCGTCCGGTTGGACGGCGAGGTCCGGGTCCGTCGCGAGGAGATCCAACTCGAGACCGACTCGATCGAAGTGCTCGAGGGCGAACCCAGAGTCGCCGTCGAAACCCGAATGGACGAGGCCCTCGACGACCGCGCGAGTCCGGCCCCGTTCGACCCCCTCGCCGCGGATCCCGAGATCGAGGCGATCCGGAGCGATATCGAAGCCGTCGCGACCGAGATCCGTCGCGCCGTCATCGACTCCCGGCCGATCGTCGTCAGACACGACGCGACGACGGACGGCTACGTCGCCGGCGCGGCCATCGAACGCGCCGTGTTGCCACTCGTCGAGTCCGAGCACGGGACGGCCGACGCCGTCTATCACTACTTCGATCGACGGCCGCTCGAGGACGGCGTCTACGACATGAACGACGCGACGAAGGACGTCACCCGGATGCTCGATGACCGCAGCCGCCACGGCGAGAAGATCCCGCTTTTCGTCTTCGCCGCGGCTGGGTCGACGGACGCCTCGGTGGACGGACTCGACCTGCTTGATCTGTACGACGCCCCGCGGGTCGTCATCGACGGTCGCGCCGCGGACGACGCCGTCATCGATCGGATCGATTCGCTCGTTACCGCCGAAACGCGGACGGCGTCCACCGTCGCGGCAACGCTCGCCGCGGCGACCAACGACGGTGTGCGCGACGATCTCCGGCACCTGCCGGCGGTCAGCTACTGGGCGGACGCCCCCGAACGCTACGTCGCGCTCGCGACGGAGGCCGGCGTCGACGCCGCGGACACCAAACAGCTCCGCGAAGCGATCGCGCTGGAGGCGTACTACCAGTCCTACGAGGACAAACGCGAACTCATTATCGACCTGTTGTTCGAAAAGCGGACGGGGCTGGCGGCACAGGTCTCCGAGCAGTTCGTGACGAAACTCGACGCCGAGCTCGACACCGCCGTCCCGAACCTCGACGAACGAAGCGTCGACGGCGTCTCGGTGACCGTCCTCGACACCGACGCCTACACACACCGATACGACTTCCCGCCGACGCGATTGCTCCTCGACGAACTCGACCGACGCCTCGAGGCCGAGGCCGTCATCGGCGTCGGCACCGACGAACTCCACGTTCGCACGGACGCCGACCTCGATCTCGACGCGATCGTCTCCGACCTCGCGGCGGCGGTCCCCGGAGCCGGCGTCTCGAACCCCGGGTCGCGCCGCCCGAAAGTCGAGTTCCTCGCCGGCGAGCGCGAGGCCGTCATCGATGCGGTCGTCGACGCCGTCGCGGCCGCGATCGCCGCGCCCTCGGCCTGACGCTTCCAGTCGATCTTTGAGGTTCGAACCCCTACCGTGGGTATGGACCGCCGTTCGTTTCTCGCCGCACTCGCGACCGTGACCGCCGGCTGCGGCGCTCGGAGTGGGGGCGGGAGCGATGCGGGAGCGCCGACGGCGACGCCCGTCGACGTGCCGGCGGACTCGCCCGATACCGCCGGCGCGATCGCCGTCGGCGAGTCGGGGATCGATCCCGAAACGGCCAGCCCGGAAAATGTCGATTTGTTTCACCGCCTCGAGAGCGAACCTGACGCGACGTTTCTCGCACCGTCCCGCGAGTCCTTCAGTGGGGGGAGTTCCGAAGGCTGGATGTACGTCCGAAATCGCGGCGATGTGACCGTCACCGTCGACGTTGGATGGCGGCTGCTGAAGTACAGCGGGCACCGGTGGGTGCCGATCCGCGCCCCGCAGATCGGCCGCAACGGCGCGTCGATCCTTGCACCCGGCGAGCGGTGGCGGCGACCGCACGCCATAGAACGGGTGTTCGGGCTTCCGGTGTTGGGTCCGGGGCTGTACGCCAGAGTCGAGCGAGTTCGTCCCGAGAGCGGCGACCCCCGATCAGTCGGCGCGCTGTTTCGGGTCTCGGACACCGAGTTCCGGATCGAAGCGCGGCGCGAACCGGTCGAAAGGGGGGAGGACGTGGTCGTCGTCGAACTCGGCGGGCGAGCACGCCGGGAACTCGTCCTCGAACGGATCGAGTCAGCCGACGAGGGGATCGAACTCGTCCCCGAGGCCGTCGGCGCGATCCCGATGTTTCGGGATTCGCTTCCGCATCTCCGGACCGCCCGGACGGTCCGCGTGGCGACTAGCAGCGCCGAGGTCGCGTTCCAGTATCTCGAGTGGGCGACGGCCGGAGGTCGGGCCGTCGAGCCCGGAGACCCGCTCGATATCGGGGCGACGAGTTTCGAAGCGCGGATCGAGGAGCGCAACCGCTAGCCATTTCCCGTCTGACCCCGTTGTGCCGGTAGCGAATGAGCACCGACGTCGACCCCGCGGAGTCCGAGGCGTTCGAGCGCGTCTGTGAGTCGCTCGTCGAAGCCATCCTGAACGGCGAGATAGAGCGCGAGGACCTCGAGAGCGCGAAGATGGACGCCTGCCGGGAACACTCCGCGCCGAAAGTTCCGAAGAACACGGAACTGCTCGATTACGCCCCCGACGACCGCCGCGAGGAACTGGAGCCGGTGCTCAGACGGAAACCGGTCCGGACGGCCTCGGGCGTCTCGCCGGTGGCGATCATGACCTCGCCGCATATGTGCCCCCACGGGAAGTGTCTGTACTGTCCCGGCGGCCCCGCCTCCGAGTTCTCCTCCTCACAGAGCTACACCGGCCACGAGCCGGCGGCGGCCCGCGGCGTCCAGAACGACTACGACCCCTACGGCCAGGTGACGCTTCGGCTCCACCAGCTGCGCGAGATCGGCCACCCCGTCGACAAGGTCGAGTTGATCCTCATGGGCGGGACGATGACGGCCCGGAGCCACGATTACCAGGAGTGGTTCGTCAAGCGCGCCCTCGAGGCGATGAACGACTACGATCTGGACTCGCCGCCGACGCCGAGCGAGACCGAGTCGTTCAAACCCAACCCCGACGCGAGCGAGTTCCGGTATCTCGAGGACGTGATCGCCGAAAACGAGACGAACGAGATCCGCAACATCGGGACGACGTTCGAGACCAAACCCGACTGGTGTGACCCCGAACAGATCGACCGGATGCTCGCGTTGGGCGGGACGAAAGTCGAGGTCGGCGTCCAGACGACCTACGAGCGGATCAACCGCGAGATGCACCGCGGCCACGGGGTCCAGGCTTCGCTGGACGCGAACCGCCGGCTCCGGAACGCCGGGTTCAAAGTCGGCTTCCACATGATGCCCGGCCAGCCCGGCATGTCGAAGGAGATGTGTCTACAGGACTTCCGCGAGCTGTTCGAGAACTCGGAGTGGCGGCCGGATTACTTGAAGATCTACCCGACGCTCGTCGTCCGCGATACGGTCACCTACGACATGTGGCGTCGCGACGAGTACGAGCCCCTGACGAACGAGGAGGCCGCGGACCTCGTCGCCGAAATCAAATCGATGATCCCCCGCTACACCAGACTTCAGCGCGTCCAGCGGGACATCCCCGCCGATTTCATCGACGCCGGCGTCTGGAAGTCCAACCTCAGACAGCTCGCCCGAAAGCGGATGGACGACCACGGCTGGACGTGTGAGTGTATCCGCTGTCGGGAGGTCGGTATGAACGACGCCGAGCCGAACACCGTCGAGTTGGACGTCCACACCTACGAGGCCGCGGGCGGCACGGAGCATTTCATCTCGATCGAGGATTTCGAGAGGGACCTGCTGATCGGTTTCTGTCGGCTCCGGTTCCCGGGCGGGTCGTCGGCTGGCGGCCCGCTACCGGCCGACGACCCGCTCAGGCCGGAGCTCGAAGACGCCGCCCTCGTCCGCGAGCTCCACGTCTACGGCGGTGAGGTCGCCGTCGGCGAGGAAAGCGGCGACGACCACCAACACAGGGGGTACGGCCGCGAACTGCTCGGGAAGGCCGAGGAACTGGCGACAGAGGCCGGTTTCGGGAGGCTATCGGTCATCTCGGGGATCGGTGCCAGGGAGTACTACCGCGGGAAGCTTGATTACTATCAGGACGGCCCGTACGTCTCGAAGCGGCTCGATCGCCGATAGCGCTGAGCGTTGCGTCGGGCGGGAGGGTCGGCGATCACACGACGAGACCGACGAGTTGGTAGAGAAGTCCGAGTCCGAACACGAAGATGAGGACCGCCGTCGTCCCGACGACGACCGGGGAGAGCTGTTGTTCCTCCTCGACGATGTAATCCTTCATATCCGTGTTTGGGCGAGTGTCAGATTTATACGTAGCGCTTCACCGTCGGCGATACGGGTCCCAAAGGGATCAACAACCGGCCGTCGCCTCGCAACTCGGTGACTCCTCGTTGGGGGCGACCCCCGGCGCTCCGTTGGCATCAGTTCCGGTCCGCCGTTCCGCAGGTAGCAGCGTCACTGCCCTAAAGGAGATATAAATATTACTTGCGGACAAGGGTAGTATTCCCCTCCCCTGCTACTACCAACGTGCTATTATCCGTTCAAAGGAATACTTTAGTTACTCCGAGGGAAAATAACTTTCGTGGACTAGTGCCGGATATTTGTCACCGAACGGTGTATAATCCAGCACGCACAAACAGAATTTCAACCAATGACCGAACGAAACGGCGAAGACATCTACGGCGAAAAGTACAAGGAAGCGAACGAACCGATCTTCTCGGGCATCCCCTCGTTCCTGAAGCTACCGATGGCGGTCGAGGAAGGGGAACTCGAGGCCTCGGACGCCGACATCGCGGTTCTCGGCGCGCCGCTGGATACCGCGACGACGATCCGACCGGGGACCCGCTACGGACCGCGTGCGGTTCGGGCGGCCTCGACGGTTCCCTCGCCCCCCTACGAGCATTTCAACATCGAGACCGGCGTCGATCCGTTCGATACGTTTAGCGTTGTCGACCACGGCGACGCGACGATATCCCCCGGTGATACGAAAAAGAGCCAGGAGAACATCGAGGACGCCGTCGCTGGGATCGTCGAGACCGGCGCGATGCCGCTCGTCATCGGCGGCGACCACTCGATCAGCTACCCCGATATAAAGGGCTGGGCCGAGGCCAACGGCTACGACGACATCGGGCTGATCCACTTCGACTGCCACGCCGACACGGGGGAGGACGGCCTCACCGGCTTCAAATACGATCATGGCGCGTGGGTCAAGCGGGTCCACGACCTCGGCATCATGGACGGCGACAACTACACGCTGATCGGTCCCCGCGGCTTCTGGCCCGGCCCCGACACCTACGAGGAGATGCGCGAGGCCGGCATGAAGTGGTACACCGCCGACGACGTCGCGGAGTACGACCTCTCGGCGATCGCACAGGACGCCGTCGATCGGGCGACCGACGGAACGGACGCCGTCTGGATCTCTTTCGACGTCGACGTGATGGACCCCGCGTACTGTCCGGGGACGGGCGAACCGGAGCCGGGCGGACTCATGCCGCGTGAGGCGTTCAAAATGATCCGTGAGGTCACGAAGCAGATGGATCCCGACAACGTCGGGTTCGACGTCGTCGAGGTCGCTCCCCAGTACGACGCGAGCGACACGAACTCCTACAACGGCGGCATCACGTCCGGCTTCGCCAACCGCCTCTGCATCGAGGTTATGGGCGGACTCGCGCTCGCCGAGCGCGGCCTCGAATCCGGCTCCCCGATCAAGCCGAAGGAGCCGCTGCGGACCGCCCCGCCGACGCCGGCCGACGACGACTAACCCGCATACCCCCGGCCCGTCTTCCCTCGCTGGTATCCCGCCTTCCGAAACCGTCAAACCCGGTCCCGGACTACGTCGACGCACTGAATGACGCTCACGAAACGGATTATTCCCTGCATCGACGTCGATCTGGACGACGACGGGGACGCGGCCGTCTACACCGGGGTCAACTTCGAGGATCTCGAGTACACCGGCGACCCGGTCGAACTCGCAAAAAAGTACAACGAGGCGGGCGCCGACGAGTTCGTCTTCCTCGACATCACGGCCTCCGCCGAGGGGAGAGAGACGATGCTCGACACGGTCTCCGCCGTGGCCGACGAGTGTTTCATCCCGCTGACCGTCGGCGGCGGGATCCGGACGAAAACCGATATCAAAGAGACCCTCCGGGCCGGCGCGGACAAGGTCTCGATAAACACCGGAGCGATCGAACGCCCCGAACTGATCGGCGAGGGCGCGGCGGCGTTCGGCAGCCAGTGTATCGTCATCTCCGTCGACGCCCGCCGACGGTTCGACGAGTCGGGCGAATTTTACGCCGATGTCGACGGCGAGTCCTGCTGGTTCGAGTGTACCGTCAAAGGCGGCCGCGAGGGTACCGGTATCGACGTCGTCGAGTGGGCACGGGAGGCCGCCGACCGCGGCGCCGGCGAGCTGTTCGTCAACTCTATTGACGCCGACGGAACGAAAGACGGCTACGATATCCCGCTGACGAAGTCCGTCTGTGACAACGTCTCGACGCCCGTCATCGCGTCGTCGGGATGCGGTTCCCCGGATCATATGTCCGAGGTGTTCACCGAGGCGGGCGCCGACGCCGCCCTCGCCGCCTCGATCTTCCACTTCGAGGAGTACTCGGTCGACGAGGTCAAACGCCGCCTCGCCGAGCAAGGGGTTCCGGTTCGGATCTAGCGAGGTCGAGTGAGCGGGGCGAACGAGACCTCGAAGAAGCGAGCGGGGAGCGAAAGCGACCCGTAGAGCACATGCGCAGTACGCGGCAGCGAGTGAGTCCACGAGTTCACGCGGGATCGGACCGACGACGCGGCAGTTCGGCGAACGGAACCTTTTATCCGGTCGGGAGCGTCCCAACCAGCAGTGAAATGGCGGTGTGTCTGATTCCGTGACGTGGCGCTGTGCGTGGTGTGGTCGGGAGTACGATGCACAACAGGACTCGTGCGGCACCTGCGGCCACGAGGCGTTCGAACGGGTCGAAGACGGCTCGTCGTCGCCCTTCGAGGGCGGATCGCTCGTGTGGGTCTGTACGAACTGCGGCCGCGAGCACGTCAAACACTCCCCGCCGTGTTCGCGGTGTGGCAACCACGATCTGCGAAAGCGCGAGGCCGACGCCGCCGACCTGACCGACGAAGTCTCGTCGCCGGGATATCTGTCCGTCGGCGCACCGTATCTCGTCGGTATCGTCGCCGTCATAACGGTGGTCGGCCTTGCGCTGACCGGCGTCATTCCGATTCCGGGACTCTCGGGGCCGCCGTCGCCGCCGGACGCGCCCGGCGACGCCGACCGAAGCGCCGGGCTCGATCTCGCGGTCGTCGAATCCGAGTTACATGACCGTTTCGAGACGGATCGCCGAGAGCGAGGCGTCGCCGCCCGCGAGCGCGACGAGGGCCTCGACGCCTTCGCGGAGTATGCGACACGCCACCGGGTCGCGGAGCGATACGACCCCGAGTACGACGGGTCGGTGCCGGACCTCGGAGCGTTCGACCCGCAGTGTCGCACCTCGCCGAGGTTCGGTATCGCGGAGCAGTCCGTCGACGTCACCGGATTCGACGACGAGGCGGCGTTCGCGGACGCGTTGGCATCGTCGCTGTTAGAGGACAGTGGCGTCGCCGAAACGGTCGGCGGCGAGTACGGCTTCGAGGGGATCGACGTCCACGTCGGCCCGGACGGGACCGTGTTCGTCGGGTATATCGCCTGTTGAACGGCTCGGGAGAACAGTCAGGCCGCGGATTCGAATGACTGTTTGAACTCGTCTGTCTTCGTCTTCACGCCGGCTGCGCCGGCTTCGAGGGCGTCGAGGGGGTCGACGCTTCCGTCGGTTTTGATCGTAACGACGGGGTCCGTCTGGCCGCCGGACTGCTCGGGGTTCATATCGTACGTCGCGGTCGTGACGCCGTCGACTTCGAGCAACGTCCCCTTTAGAACGTTCATGAAGGTGTGATCCTCGTCTTGGATCTCGATCGACAGTTCGGTCTCTCTGTTCTCGATGACGCGTAGGTCCATCGGGGAATCGTATGCGCATGCGCCGTATGAGGGTTACGAAGCGCGTTTGTCGGGGGCCGGGCGCCGCCGGCTCCCTCACGGGCGACCACACGGGTTTTTGAGCCTCGCGCCGCGCCGTACCGTATGGAGTTCGATCTTTCGGGGCAGACAGCGGTGATAACGGGCGGTTCGCGGGGCATCGGGCGCGCGATAACGCTCGGATTTGCGGCGGCGGGCGCGAACGCCGTCCCGCTCTCGCGGACCGAGGCGGATCTGGAGGCGGTCGTCGAATCGGTTCGTGACCGCGGCGTCGAGAGCCGCGTCGAGACGCTCGATGTCACCGACCGGGAGGCGGTCGAAGCCTGTTTCGATCGGATCGACGACGACCTCGGGATCGATGTCGTCGTCAACAACGCGGGCATAAACCCCGACGGCGCGCTCGGCACGCCCGAGGCCGTCGACGACGAGGGGTTCGACCTCGTGACCGACGTGAATCTGGGCGGTGCGTTCGCCTGCGCTCGTGCGGCCGAATCGACGCTCAAGGCGTCGAACGGGTCGCTGGTAAACGTCGCCTCGGTGGGCGGCCTCGTCGGGCTGCCCCGACAGCATCCGTACGTCGCCTCGAAGCACGGCCTCGTCGGGTTGACGAAAAGCCTCGCGCTGGATTGGGCCCCCGATGTGCGCGTCAACTGCCTCGCGCCGGGGTACGTCGCGACGGACCTCACGGGCGATCTGCAGGAAAACGACCGGCTTCGGGCGTCGATCGAGGATCGGACGCCGCTCGATCGGTTCGCGGAGCCCGAGGAGATCGCCGGGCCGGCGGTGTTTCTGGCGAGCGATCTCGCCTCGTACGCGACCGGGGCGACGTTCGCCGTCGACGGCGGCTGGACGGCGCGCTGAAGCGCCCTTTTTCGGGGAGTGGATGGTAAAGAGTTTTGCGCCCCGGCGTCGATTCACATTTATGACCACGTTCGAGTACGACGTCGCCATCGTCGGAGCCGGGACGGCCGGTTGTTATGCCGCCGCCACGATCGGGCAGGCGGGATACGACGTCGTCATCGTCGAGCGCAAGGACGAAGCCGAGGCGGGCCACATCGCCTGCGGTGACGCGCTGAAGGGGGCCGACAAGTTCCCCGAATCGATCCCCAAATCCCACATCGAGGACTCTTTCACCAACACTGACGTCGACCACGGCCAGTTCGAAATCCCACGGGAGAACGCGGTGCTCGACATCCCCGTTCCGGGCGAACTCGCCGTCATCGACCGCTACGACTACGGGCGTCGCCTCATCGAGGGGGCCGAGCGCGCGGGCACCGAGTTCCACTACGACACCGTCGTCCAGGACGTCTTTCAGGACGACGAGGGTCGGGTGTACGGGTTCGAAGGGACGAGGAAAGGCGATAGAAGGCGCTACGAGGCCGAGATCGTCCTTGATGGGGCCGGCGCGCTGTCGCTTTTGCAGGACAAGGCCGACTTCGAGGGGACGACGTTCGACACCAACGTTCGGTACTCGCAGTTCTCCTCGGCGTACCGCGAAGTTATCGAGGTCGACGAGCCGGTCGAGTGGTCCGATGCCTTGGTGTTCAAACCCACGAAACGGTCGGCCGGATATCTGTGGTACTTCCCGCGGACGCCGACGGAGATCAACGTCGGATTGGGCTTTCAGATGAACGAGGAGCCGATGCAACTCGTCGCCGACCTCCGGGAAGACGTACAAAACCGGCCCGAACTCAAAAACGCCACCGTGAAGGACAAACTCGGCGCGGCGCTGCCGACGCGCCGTCCGTACGATTCGGCGGTCGCGCCCGGCTACATGGCGATCGGGGACTCGGCCGCCCACGTCAACCCGATAAGCGGCGGCGGGATCGCCGGGGCCGCCTACGCCGGCCAATACGCCGGCGAGCAGGCGGTCCAGGCGCTCGACGACGGCGACGTGAGCGAGGAGATGCTGTGGCGATACAACGAGCGCGTCATGGAGCACTACGGCGGCCGCTATGCCGCCCTCGACATCTACAACGTCTTCTCGACGGCATACGATCTCGACGACCTGCTGGCGCTGCTCGCGTCGCTTCCCGCTGATAAGCTCTCCGACGCGCTGTACTCGGGGTCGGCGAACGTCGGATTGGGGCTCAAACTCCGCGTGCTGGTCAAGAGCTTCGGCCACTGGGGCACGCTGAAGAACCTCTACGACACGAAGGCTCTCGCCGATCGCCTGCTCTCACACTACGAAACGTACCCCTCGTCGCCGGGGCGGTTCCCCGAGTGGCAACGCGAGCGCGACCGGATTATGGACGACATCTACGCCAAAACCGGTGCCGAGCCGAAGTACTGAACGACCCCGTGTCCGGGTCGGGGCTGGACCCGCCCGAAGCCGATCCAGCGACTGCCGGAAACGCGTCACGCGGACGTATCGATGCCGTTGATCGTCACGAACCCGTACTCGCAGTCGGTACAGCGCCACTTCTTCTTTCTGCCGAGTTGGATCCGCATGCTCGCCGACTTGTAGAACTCCGTCGAGTCACAGTCGGGGCAGTCGGTCTCGAGTGAAAGACCCATGCCGTCCGGTAGTCGCCGGTGTGCATTGTATTTTTCTGGTTCTCCCGATCGCTGATCGGCTCGGTTCGCGGCGGCCGCGCGGCGTTCATAATGGAAGGGTTGCGATACAAAAAAGCGGGGACGGCGAATACGCCCCTGCTTCCGGTGGGGTTCCGCTAAAGGACTGGCGCGAAACGGTGGCGTGGGTTATCCGCGGGATTCACGGGAGCAGGTCCTCGGCAGGAGCTGCGTCCTCGAGTTTCGTTATTTTTGGCAACTTCTCGTTGGTGATCAACATCGTATCGTAGGCCCGGTCGGCAGCGATGGACGTGCCGACCGTGAATCGGCTCACGAATCTCCCCGCGTTCTCGCTCCCGATGAAGACGATGCTCGCATCGTTGGTTCTGGCGAACTTCCGGATGCGATTGGCAACCGTTCCGGGCGGGGCGTATCGATCGACGAAGCGGTAATGAAACGCCGCATCCGGCGCGATCTGTTCGCTCTCGTTGCGAAGATGCGAGACGACGGCGTCGGTGTCGAACGGTTCCGTTGGGTCGATCCAGCCCCGTTCTCTGGCATACTCGGCGTTGTTCTTCGGGATCGCAGTCACGCTGACGACGCCTTCTTTCAACACAGTATCGAACTGAACGGCTCGCACTAACGCGGTCTTCGAAAGACTCGACCCATCGAACGGAACGATCAGCGCCATCGGTGACGCGATCTGCGTCGCATGTCTTGATAAAACCTTACGCGTCCCCCTCCGATTGATACGGTTCACCGACCGCCCCACGCGGCAGGACGTTGTGTAGTTCCGATTCGAGATCGTCAACGGACGCGAACGCTTCGCTGTTGGTTTGTGAAATCAACTCGCCGAGGTTCCGCTCGCCGTCGGCCAAAAGCACCGTGACGTCCGAGAGCTCGCTCGCCGCGTCGGACTGTGCCGCCGGATACTCGATCGTTTCGAGCACGGACGAGCAGTCGTTGAAACGTATCTCACGTGTCATACGTGAACGTACGTCGGGAACCGTATTAAATAGTCGTTCGCCACCCCTGATCTCCGGCCGCGACCGAGCACAACACACAAAACGCTACCTCCCGTTCGTGGGACGTATGAACACACCAGTCATCGTCGACGCCGTTCGAACACCGTTCGGCAAACGCGACGGCTCCTTCGCCGACACGCACCCGCAGGATCTGGCCGCAGAGCCGCTCACGGCGCTGGAGACGCGCAACGGCTTCGATCCCGGCACGATCGAGGACGTGATCTACGGCTGTGTCTCGCCGGTCGGCGAACAGGGGCTCAACATCGCGCGCCTCGCTCCGATGGTCGCCGGTTGGGGCGACGGCGTACCGGGCGTCCAACTCAACCGGATGTGCGGCTCCGGACAGCAGGCGGTCAACTTCGCGGCGGGACAGATCGCGAGCGGGACCCACGACGTTCTCGTCGCCGGCGGCGTCGAACACATGACGCGGGTCCCGATCGGCTCCGACGGCGACGGCGTCACCGAGACGTACTTCGAGCACTTCGAGGAACTCACGACGCAGGGGGAGGGTGCCGAACGGATCGCCGAGGAGTACGGGTTCTCCCGGCGGCGCCTCGACGAACTCGCGGTCGAGTCCCAATCGCGCTGCGGGGACGCGTGGGCGGCCGGCCGCTACGACGAGCAGGTCGTCCCCGTCGGGACCGAGCTGAACGGCGAGTCGATCGTCGTAGAGCGCGACGAGCACATGCGCCCCGAGACCGACCTCGACACGCTTTCGACCCTCCCGCCGTCGTTCCGGAGCGAGGAGGACGGGTTCCATCACCCGGGCAACTCCTCCGGCATTGTCGACGGCGCCGCGGGCCTCCTCGTCGCGAGCGAGGCGGCAGCCGCCGAGCACGGCTGGGATCCGATCGCCCGGATCGTCGACAGCCACGTCGTCGGCGTCGATCCGATCACGATGCTCACGGGGCCAATCCCGGCGACGACGGAGCTGCTGGCCGAGAACGATCTGACAGTCGGCGACATCGATCGATTCGAGATCAACGAGGCGTTCGCCTCGGTGTTGGCCGCGTGGCTCGAGGAGACCGGGGCCGACCACGGGCGGACGAACGTCTGGGGTGGCGCGATCGCACACGGCCACCCGCTCGGCGCGACCGGGGCGGGACTTCTCGGGAAGCTCCCGTACCAACTGGCGGCCTGCGAAGGCCGTTATGGGCTCTGTGCGATGTGTATCGGGTTCGGCCAGGGGATCGCGACGATCGTCGAACGGTTGTAGCGCCCGGTCACCTGAACTCGTTCAAACGGGTCTGTGTGTCCGGAGGGCGCTCGCGACCGTCCTCGACACCGAGCAACTGCGACAGCGCGGTGTCGACGAAGGTGAGCCCCAAGACGAGCACGATCGGCGCGAAAAACAGCCCGTAGAAGCCGAACGCGACCGGACCGAAGACGTACGCCAACATCAACAGCCCGACGTGGGTTCGTTTGCCGCTCAAGTACGGGCGAAGAATGAGATCGGGAATAGTATCGACGATCACGATCGCCAACACGAGGAAGCCGAGGACGTACGGCACGAGCGTGGGATCCCAATCGAGCGCGATCGGGACGGCCGCCAATCCGGCGAGCGGGAGATACACGATCTTCATCCCGACGACGGGAATAAGGCTCGCGATTCCCGTCAACGCCCCGGCGAGTGCCGGATACGGCACTTCGGCCGCCGAGGGTGCGAAGGCGTTGTACGCAGTGAAAACGACGATCGCGATAAGCGAGATGACGATAACGTTCAACAGATTTCCGAAGAGGACTGCCTCGAGTTCGTCGTCGGCGGCCTCGAAGTACGTCCTGGCGATGTCATCGTCATCGAACTGAAGCAACCACCGACGGAACGCCGAGCCGTCGATGAGGAGATAGTAGGTCAGAATGACGACGATGAGCAGGTTCAACAACAGGCCCGTCACGACGCTCGTCACGAACGCGGCATGTCCGACAACGAACTCGATGAACACGTCGAGCTGTCCGGCCCGGTAGGCCTCGATGATGCCGTCGATGGTCAACTCGGGGAGATCCTCGATGCCCTCGAGCCACCCGACATCGTCGGGTGCGGCCTCGGAGAGTGGGGACGTTCGGACGAAATCCCTGACTTCGACGGCGAGCAGGGCGACCGTGTAACTGAGGAGCACGACAAGCGGGATCCCGAGCGTAGAGATCGTCAGCGCGGCCCGAACGCGCTTTGGCAGCCGGAATCGGCCCAACTCGATATAAAAACGCCGCGTCGAGTAGTACAGAAAGATCGCGACCGTGATGGCGGCGATAAAACGGTAGAGGAGATATCCGACAACGGCCAACATAAGGGCTCCGAACCCGGCGACGACCAGACGCCGTTCGTTCATACGCCGTCATCCGGGGTACGCGAATAAAACCCCTCGGCACGCCTCCTGAGGGTTTGGCCGGGAGCGTGCGCTACGCTTCCGGGGGGAGAATCCCGCCGTTTACACCGGAGCGGCTGTCACTCGGTTCGGTCCTCCACGTCGGACCGTTTGATCCACGCGTCGAGCAGGTCGCGGATCGCCGCCTGGCGGTTATCCCGGTGGTCGGCGAACGCCTTCTCGTCGACGGCTTCGATCGTGTCTTCGTCGAACTCGACCGTAACCGACTCCATCTCGGTTCGACTCCGGTCCATCGAACGGAACGACGGCCGGGTACTACATATATCTCCAGCAGACGACCGTCCGGCAGACGCAAGACGATCCCAACGAGCGACGGTCGCCTCGCCGTTACGTCGCGGGTTCGCCGCCGCGACGCTCTCGCTCGCCGCTGTCGCCATCGGAACCGTGGTCGGTGGTGTCAGTCGCGTCCTCGCTTTCGCCCTCGATGCCGTCCTCGAGTTCCGCTTCGAGCTCTTCGCGACCGCGCTTGAACTCGCCCATCGCCTCCCCGCCGGCCCGCGCCAGTTTCGGGAGTTTGTTCGCGCCGAACAGGAGGACGGCGATGAACAGGATTATCAGGAGTTCTGGACCACCGGGGATTCCGAACTGCAGCGGCAGTGTGGCGCTCATTTCGACCGTTCGTTGGTTCGGTTTCGGTATAGATACGGTGTGATTACTCCCACGGGTCGCCGGTCGAAACCACCGTTTAACGACGGTGCGGCGGTGGACGTCTCACCTCCACCGCACGTCACGTCAGTCGATGGCTGAGCTCCCGGTCTCGTTGGTCTTTTGCCCGGTCGGCTGTGGATCGGCCGTACTCGGCACTCCACAAACGGTTTCCGGTGGATCGCCCCGGGGCCGGGTGGTTCGAGACGCCTGTGGCGTCTCGTCATCACGGAAACCTTTGATTTCCGTACGACTTCGGGGGATTCGCTTTATGCGTTGATAAAAACCGCCGTCGTGTATCCGTTCCGTTACTCGAGCTCGAAGGCGACCTCGAGTTCCGCCTGGTACTCCCGGCCGTCGGCGGAGGCTATCTCGACGCCGAACTCCTCGACTTCCGCCCAGTAGATGTTATCGAGCGTGTCCTCGGCGCGGTCGAGGGCGTCGTCCGCCGCGGCGTCGAAGCTTTCCTCGCTCGTTCCGATGAGTGTGATCTTTTTGAACACCATGACACTCGCCGCTTCGCCGTGCCACGTTGTAAAACTACCCTGAAATATCAGGTAAAAGTTATTTCTACCGCACGGGAAGGTTCCCGTTCCGGGCAAGCGATCGAAGCGTCGCCGTCGGCGCGCTCGAGGACTGAACGATCCGGTAGTTACGGCGCCGGCAGCACGTCCGCACTCGGGTGTAACACCCGATACTCCCCTTCCTCGTCGACGCTTATGACCGCCCAATCGTAGTCGGGTTCGATCTCGAGCAACCGATTTTGAACCTCGGGTGCGCGTTCGCAACGGGCGACGAAACACCGGAGCCGCCCGTGTGAGTTCGCCTCTTCCGGATCGTCCGTCGTCACGTAGACGGTCCGCCATTTCCGTTCGGCCCGGAGCTCGCCGTTCTCCGCCGTGAGTTCGTAACCGAGATCGCGGAAGACGGTTCGTGCCTCCTCGACGAGGGATGTGCTAACAGCTCCCATTCACCGAACGGTTGGATCTACTGGGAAATAAAGATTACCACGGTTCTCAATCGGTGGTCGGATCCCGAGAAATCCGTCCCGATGTCGGCACGAACAGGTCCCGCGAGCGACCGGCCTGTGGTCCCGGACTACATGTACGCGGCGTCCCACCGCGTCGGCTTGAGCTGGTTGCCGCACTCCTCACAGGAGAGTCGTCCCATCGTGTCCATCGCCGTTATGAGCGATTCGCAGTTCCCACAGTAGTAGCTGTAGCGCGTCTCGCGCTTCTCGTCGGTGTAGACGGTGTAAAACGGTCCGGCGGAGCCGCGCTCTGAGTCCCCGCGGTCGATGTAAAGTTCCCTGTCGTCGACGACGATCGGTTTGAGTTCGACGCTGTCCTCGTCGACGTAGACGTTCTCGACGAACGCGGTTCCGTCGACCTCGACGGTACCTTCTCCGGCCTTCTGGAGCCCGCGATTCTCCCAAAACCGGTTCCCCTCGGAGTTCATCGCGAGGACGAGCCCGCGGATCGTCTCCGCGCCCTCCTGTTCGAGACGCTCCCGCGTCGCCTCGTAGAGCGCCTGACCGATTCCCTCGCCGCGGTGCATCGCGGCGACGTGGATCCAGTGGATATCGCCCCGCCCCTCAACGAGGAGGCTCTCCGAAAAGGCGACGGGCTCCCCGTCACGCTCGGCGACCAGTATCACGGCATCGTCGTCGCTGAGAAGGTCGGCGAAACTGTCGACTCCATACCACTGCATGATCGCGCTCTCTATCGTGCTCGGACTCAGCGAGTACGACGCTTCCATCGACCGCAGAGCGATGGATCGGATCGCCGGCCCATCGTCCGCCGTGGCTTCGCGAATGTCCATATCGAAAGGTTCCACGCGGTATACCATAAAACCGAATGCTGCTGGAAACGAGCGTTCGGTCGTGTCCGTCCTCGACCGATCGCGCTGACGTATCAGTTCCGGTCGGACGGCTCGGTCACGTACCGATCGGGAACGTACTCGTCGAGCGGTTCGGGGACCTGTGCGAACACGCTCGGGGCGAGCGACGCGAGCACGCGTCGGAGGAGGACGTACACCGTCGCGATCAGAAGCGCCGCGACGACGAGTGCGGTGAGGGGCCACTCGACGGCTATCAGAAGGGGGACGGCCGCGGCGGCCGAGATGCCCAGATCGCCTTTCGATCCGTCGTAGCTTACGAGCCGTCGTGGGGCGTACCACTCGCCGGCGACGTGGTCGTACACCGCCCGGTCGGAGGTCCCCTCCCAGGGGCGGAGTTCGAGGCCACCGCCGTAGATGTCCATCCTGCAGTGGACCGCCGCCCCGAGGAAGACGAACGCGACGGCGACGGCGGCCGGTGTCGGCCACACCACCGCGGCGAGGGCGGCCGGAACGGACACGATCGGGTACAGCGTCGGAAAATGAAGCGTCCGTCGGTGTCCCGCGTACAGATCGAGATCAGGGACGACTCCCCCGACGAACCCGCCGACGAGCGCCGCCGGGGCCAGTTCGGGGAACGAAAGCGCCACGGGGAGCGCAAGCGCCATCCCTACCAGCGCGTGTGTCGGCAGCATCATACACCGCCCTGTTGGCCCTCGGCGGATATAACGCCGCCGGCCGGTGCAGGCCGAACCGCCGGTCGTAAACCTAAAGAGTCGAACTACCCTTTTCGTCAACAAGATGATTCACGCGTTCGTTTTCATGATTCGGGAGGTGGATACATGGGTGTCGAAATAAAGGAATCGCCCGTCTCCCGCGAGGAGTTCGAGGAGATGAAGCGGTTCGTGTACGACTATCTCTCCGCCAGCGTCGAAGGTGAAGCGGAGGGGGGCCGGATGCGGTGGTACCCCTGGCACTCCGCGGAGTATCGCTACAACCACATCCTCAACGTCGCGGAACTGGCGGCCGAGATTGCCGAAAAGGAGGGGGCAAACGTCGACGTGACCCGCGTCGCGGCGCTGTTTCACGACATCGCCAAACTCGAGGCCGACCAAGACGTCCACGCCGAGGCGGGCGCGCGTGTTGCCCGCGAGTATCTCCGATCGCGGACCGAGTTCCCCGAATCGTTCATTGCGCAGGTGTGTGACGCCGTCGCGGAACACTCCTACGAGGGCGACCTCTCGGACGTCCCTCTCGAGACGCGGTGTCTGATGGAGGCGGACCTCCTCGATAAGGTCGGAGCGAACGGGACGACGCTCATGCTCCTGCGGATGGGATACGAGTCCCGAACCCACATGGACGCAAACGAGATGGTCGGGCGGGTGCTCGAGCGCGGTGAGGACGCCGTCTCGCGGGTTCGCTCCGACACCGCCGAGAGCATCGCCGCCCAGCGAATCAAACGCGTCCGGTGGTTCAAGGAGTGGCTCGAGGGAGAAATCGCGGAGATGGAGCCGGAAGCACCGCCGGACATCGACCTCGAGTAGTGCGCCCGGCGGCTTACAACACGAGCACCTCCGCGATGAAGTACAGCCCGAACACAGCGAGGACGGCCGCGCTCCCGTAGGCCACGATCGGCGCGAACGACTCGGTTCGGGACTCGGCCGCAGTCAGCGCGGCCGGAAACCCGACGATCCAGACGGCGACCCCACAGAACAGCCCGACGACGAGCGCGGCGCTCCCGGTTTCGACGACCACGATGCCCGACAGCGGGTCGCTCACGTACGCGAGGACGTCGATCGTCCCCGGTGTCAAAAGCCCCACGCCGGCGGTCAACCAAAAGAGGATCTGATAGGGGTTCGTCAACGAGAGGACGAACGCCTTCGAAAACCCGCGGCCCTCGGGCGTCGAACCGGCGCGGAACTCCTCGCGTGCTCCCCGAACCGCAGCGGAGGCGAAATACAACATCAACAGCCCGCCGACGAGGAACATTCCGTCGCGCAGCGCCGGGAACTCCCGGACGACGGTCACGACGCCGGCGAGGGCCAGCCCGAAGAACAGGAGATCCGCGCTCATCGCCCCCAGCCCCGTTTTGAAACCCGCCCGCCAGCCGCGAAGGACCGACTCCTCGGCGATGATCGCGTTCATCGGTCCCGGTGGCGCGGCGAGCGCGAGGCCGAACACCGCGCCGGCAAGCACGGTCCCCGCAAGGGTCATCGACGCGTCGTTTCGACCAGTCGCACAAAAACGTACCGCCGCCGGACCCGGCAGTGTTTAAATACGCCGAGTCCATGCGAGAACGAACGATCGAACGCGACCGCAGTGTCCGCGTTGGCGTCTGAAACAGTTCGAGAAACTAATCTCTCGGCGTGTCATGTTCCGAAAGACGCGTTCGATACCGTTCCGAGTTCCGTGTTTTTTACATCCGAAATCGAGGCCACGACGGCGACAGGCGGCTTTCAGCGAGCGTGGACCGCCGGTGGGAAGCACAGCCTTCGCCGGATTAACGTCTCCGTATATACGTCTCAGACGAGCGACGCACCGTCGAACTCGCCGCGGTCGATGCCGATGTCGAGCAACTCGAGGATCGTCGGCGCGATGTCGTAGAGATCAGCATCCTCGATGTTCGCGCCGTCGTCGTCGACGAACAGACAGGCGTTCTCGAAGCTGTGCATCCCGTTTCGTGGCCCGGTGTCGAACACCTCCTCGCCGCCGCGGAAGCCCGATTTGAGGTCGAAGCCGTCGTTCGGAATGACGACGAGGTCCGGCGCGATCTCGTCGTGCTCCCCGCGGAAGGCGTCCTCCTTCGTGACGACGCGATCCGCGACGGCTCGGCCGTTCGGCCCCTCGAGGTCCTCGAGTTCGTGTTTGAGTTCCCGCCGAACGGACTCGTACTCGTCTTCGGGAACCGAACCGCGCGGTTCGCGCCCCTCGAGGTTTATATAAAATCGGCCTGGGATGAGCGAGTACGCCCGGGTGTCGTCGGCGATGTCGCCGAGGCTGTCGTGGTCGTCGTCATCGAAGGAGAGCCAGCCGTTTTCCTCGAGCCAGACGTTGCACTTGACCTCGTGGTCGAGCGAGGTAAAGCCGTGATCGGAGGCGACGACCATCGTCGTCTTTTCGTCGAGAATGCCGCGCAGTTCGCCGAGATACTCGTCGAGTTTCGCGTAGAACTCGAGGAACTCCTCCTTGTACTCGCCGTCTTCCTCGTAGTGTTTGAACAGGAAGTGATTCACCCGATCCGTCGTCATGAACACGCCGAAAAAGAGGCTCCAGTCGTCCTGTTCGATGTAGTGTTTGAACGCCTCGAAGCGGGCGTCGAGCGTTCGGTGGGCGTCCTCGATGAACTTCCCTTTGTCCTCCTTGTGCCCGAGTTTGGCGTTGACGTCGATCTTGTACTCCAGCCTCTCGAGCGTCTCGCGGAGTTCGTCGGGGTAGGCCGCCTTCTCGACGCCCGGCGAGAGGAAGCCGCTGACCATCCGCTGGATGTCGCGATCCGGCGGGAACGTCACGGGGACGTTCATCACTGTGGCCTCCCCGCCCGCGTCGTCGACCCGCGACCACAGCCGTGTGGCCTGGACGTCCTGTCCCATCGGGACGTACGTCTCGTAGCTGTCTATCTCCCGATCCTGAAACCCGTACACGCCGGTTCCGCCCGGGTTGACACCGGTCGTCAGCGACGGCCAACACGCGCTCGATTCGGGCGGGACGATGGAGTCTATTTCGCCGCCCGCCGCGAAGGCATGGAGGTTCTCGAACGTTTCCTCGTTATCGGCGACAAGCGAGTACGGTACGCCGTCGATGCCGAAAAACGCGACCCGCGGTCCGCTCCCGCCACGGAGCCGATCGAACAGTCCCATGGCTCCCTGTGGGAGAGGCGGCTACAAGAAGGTTCGTTTCGACCGACAAAGGCGACGGCGGTCGCCGAAACCGGCTATCTTTACTCCGACCGGATCGGATGTGTTATTCCGAGCCTGATACGTCGTCGGTGTCCGATGGGTCGAGGTTTTCAGGAACCACAGTCAGGTGACTGAGACCGAAAGTCTCGGCGTCTTGTTGCCCCATGTGTGGCCGTCGGAACTCAACGAATAAATGTTATTCCATAATCATGATAGATATCCCACACAGTTCGTATTCTCACTGGTTATATCGCCCCGAACAAAAAAGCGGTTAAACGGGCGACACCGATCGGACGCCGTCCGCGCTCAGCTAGCGATGCGGAAATCCGCGTGTTCCGCGTTTCGACGAACGCTCTCGATCCCCTCGAGCGCCGACCGCCTCGAACTGTACCCCTGGCCGCTATCGGCCAGGATCCGGCCGTTTCGGTGTCGGAGCCGCCAGCGCCACTCCCCGGCCGCGTCCCGATAGACCTCGAAGCCGACCGGCTCATAGCTGAGCGTATCCGCCTCGTCGACGACCGACCGGACGCGTTCGATGGCGTGCTCCGCGTCCGACTCGCTATCGAACGGACCGACGTTTCCGGCGATCACTCGTCCGTTCGGTGCGATCAACCGGTAGTGATACCCCCCCGATTCACCCACAGTCACTTCCCAGCGGTCGTCGGTGCCGGCGTGCTGTTTCGATCGGTCGATGCCCCCGTGGGCGTCGCTTCGTGTGGCGTAGCCGCTTCGGGACCGTGAAATGAGCGTTCCGTTCCGGCTTCGGAGCTGCCAGTGCCACCCGTCCGCATCCCGATAAACCTCGAACCCGGCTGGATCGTACCCAAGCCTGTCGGCGTCGCCGGCCAACCGCCTGATTCGATCCACGGCTTCGTCGACACCGGCCTTGGAGCTGTACCCTTGCCCCGAATCAGCGATGATGTTCCCGTTTCGGTGTTTGAGCCGCCACCGCCACTCGTCGGCCGCATCGAGATAGACCTCGATACCGCTGGCCGCTGTGTCGGGCTCGGTCGTCCCGGCGGGGGCCTCCGAGGAGTCGACCGTACCGATAAGCTCGGGGGAGTCGATCGGAGCTGAGAGCGCCCCGTCTTGTGGGATGCGATCGGCTCTCGTCCAGCCGAGCCGTCGACCGCTGAGAACGTCGACGAGGCTTTTCAGTAAAACGACGTCAAGGAACTGTTTGTATCCCACGATCGAAAGCGGCGCGTAGACGGTCAGGCGCCGGTCCTCGTCGTCGATTTCGATTGCGAGCAGTGACAACAGGATCAAAAGCAACAGGAAAAACACTGCGATCTGTAACATGAGCAACCCCTGTCCCCGGACGATCGCGAGGGGAATCGCGAGCGACACGACGAGCCCCAGAAGGGGGAACAGTGTCATCGAAAGCAGCGCGTACGGGAACACGATACGCTGAAGCAGTCCGCAGTCCGGGTCGCTGAAGACGCCGACGTGTTTGCGAAGCGTCTGAACGTGACCGCGGAACCACCGAAGGCGTTGCCTGTAAAGCCCTCGCCACGTCGTCGGTGCATACGTCTGGACGATCGCTTCGCTCATGTGGACCGCCTCGCCACGCCTGAGTATTTCAATCGTGAGGTCGAAATCCTCGGTGAGGGTATCGGCGCTGTACCCCTCGACTTTTCGGAGCGTTTCGGCTCGAAACGCGCCGAGACAGCCGGGGACGACCGAGACGAGTCCGACGTGGTCGAACGCCCGCCGAAACGTGTTGATACCGACAATGTACTCCAGCGCCTGAAGGTTGGTGATGAACGATCCGCGGTTTCCCACTTTGACGTTGCCGGCCACGGCGCCCGCGTTCGGGTGCCGCTCGAAGCACTTGACCAGTTCGGTGAACGCGTCCGGCTCGATCCACGAATCGGCATCTACGGAAACGATGATGTCGTGGGTCGCTTCCTCTAGTCCCCGATTAAGCGCGGAATGCTTGCCGCCGTTTTCCTTTTGAATGAGTTTCGCATCGGTCCCGGCGTGGGCTTTGGCCTCCTCGTAGGTCCCGTCCAGGCTCCCGTCATCGACGACGATCAGTTCGACGGCGGCGGGGTACGACGACGCGGCGATCGAATCGAGCGTCCTGCCGATGTGACCGCGCTCCTGATACGCCGGGATCAGAACTGTGATATCCGGCCATTCCTCGACCGTTCCGTCCCAGTTTTGCTCTTCGATCTTCTGTACGAGCGCGAACGGAACCATCAGCCAGTAGTAGAGGAAGATAAACAGCATCCCCAGAACGAACGCGACGGTGAACGCGGTCGCGTCCGTCCAGTATCTGAAGAGCAACGAGACGCCGACCACGACCGGCACCGTCACGATGAGCCAAAGCGGCGCGGCGTTGACCCAACCGGGAGTTCGGTGTCTGTATTTTGCCAACGCGACGACGATTCCGAAGTACAGGAACGCGACGAAGCCCACGATCAAGAGCGCCTGAACGAGCGCGAACGGGAGGTAGGCGAAGAGCGCAACGAAGGTGACTGCGGTGAGTGCCAACAGTAATATAAGATCGAGCGACAGTCTCTTTTTAGTGTCTTTCATTTATATAGTACAGTCTTCCACAGAATATAACAACTCCGCACAAACATGAACGAATAGTTAGCTATACCGGGCGAATTAAATACTACGGAATTTCAGCGCACAGATGGCTGCGATCGATTAGAACGGCTTTAGGGGGCCATGAGAACCATGTGGAACTAATATCACATCGCCGATTCCCGTTTCAGACTCCATTCGGCCACTCAAGCCGCGGATCGAGCCCCTCCTAGCCGAAGTGTTCCGCGTAGAGGTCCTGTGCGTGCTCGATCGCGTCCATCGCCGCTCGTTTGTCCTCCCAGCCCTGCGTTTCGACTTCCTTGCCGGCCTCGAGGTTCTTGTACGTTTTAAAGAACTCGTCGATCTCGTCGAGTTGCTGTTGGGGGATGTCCTCGAGGTCCCCGATGTGGTCGTAGCGGGGGTCCTCTGTGGGGACCGCGATGACCTTGTCGTCCTGTTCGCCGTCGTCGTCCATCTTCATCAACGCCACCGGGCGGGCCTCGATGACACAGCCGGGGAACGTCCGATCCTCCACGAGGACGAGCACGTCGAAGGGGTCCTCGTCGTCGTAGTACGACCGCGGGATGAAGCCGTAATCCGAGGGGTAGTGGACGTTCGAGTGGAGAACGCGATCCAACACGACACCCGGGATGTCCTTGTCGTACTCGTATTTGTTGCGTTCGCCCTTCAGACACTCGACGACTGCGTAGATCTCCTCGGGCGCGTTCGGGCCCGTTTCGAGATCCTCCCAGAGGTTTGCTCCAGCCATACCCGACTGTTGTGCCTGAGCGCCGCAAAGAGCTTTCGACATCGGGTCGGTCGGAAGCCCTCGGCGTTCAGGCCGAATCGGCGGTCTCGAGCGTCAGCCGAAGCGATTCGGTAACGCAGTCGCGCTGTTTCTCGGTCGGCCAGGCGTTCCGGGGGAAGTATTCGGACCGGAACTCCTCGCGCTCGTCGGGCGTCGATTTCCCGATCGGTTTCGCGTAGTGGTTGCTCATGAAATCCGCGAACGCCGCCGCCGTCTCGCCGTGTACCTCGCCGTGTCGCTCCCGGACGCGGTCGGCGATCGCCCGGTTGTGGCTGTCGATCGCCTCCCAGTCCGCACCCGATCCCGGCCCCGAGATCGGGCGCTCGATCGCCCGATCGGTGTCGTCGATCCGGTCGATCTGTACGGTGCCCTCCTCGACCCACTCTTCGGGGTACAACACGAGCGTCTCGCCGGTGTCGCCCTCGCGGACCCGAACGTCGTAGGAGTGCCCCTCGAGGAGCGACTCCCGTTCGCGCCGATACGCGTCGCGTTCGTTGTCGTCGACGGCGTTGGTGATCCGCCGCGTCAGCGTCTCCGCGCGGTCGATTACCCCGTCCGGAAGCGGCTGTTCGCCCCCGGGGTCGTCGGCCGCCGCGGTCGATCCCCCCTCCGTCTGTGGCGTGTCGTCAGCCATCGAGCGCCTCGTTCGCCAGTTCGTCGGCGCGGTCGTTTATCTCTCTCGGAACGTGGTCCAGGCTCCACTCATCGAATCGCCGGAGGAGTTCCCGAACCCGAACCCGCCTTTCGCGCATCGTCGGATCGTTCGTGTCCCACTCCCCGCGGACCTGCTTGACGATCAGTTGGGAATCGCCCCTTATCGCGAGTTCGTCGAAGCCGTACTCGGCAGCGGCCTCCAACGCCTTGATCAGCGCCGCGTACTCGGCCTGGTTGTTCGTCGCCCGGCCGATCCGCTCGGACCCCTCCGCGGCGATCCCGTCGCCGGTGACGATCACCCACCCGGCGGCGGCAGGACCGGGGTTGCCTCGCGATGCGCCGTCGAAGTAAACGTGTGCGCGACCGCCCTCATCTTTCAAGAGGCCGGCGAGTCGCGCGGGATCGCTGCCCTGCACGACGACCGAATCCTCGTAGGCGACCGCCGTCGCGCCGTCGCGTTCGGCCCGCCACAGCTCGTGGTCGGTGTTTCCGGGCCGAACGTCGACCCCATCGGATTCCAGGCGCTCGCGGGCCAGTTCGGGATCGCAGTCGATAACCGGCATGTAATCGGATGTCGGGCGGGTGGAATAGGGGCTTTTCGGTCACCTGCGAGCGGGGCGGAGTCCGGCATCGACGCCCGAGGGAGTTCGATCAGCGACGGCTCCGTCGGCGTCACATCGTCGACGTCTCGCCGAATAGCATTTTAACGCTGCCCCCAAACGACGCGTATGCGCCTCGACGAGTACGTCGACGACCTCGACCGCGACGAGTCGGTCGAACTCCGGAAACTCGCCGAGGAGAAATCGTACGCGGTCACCGAGTACATCGACGACGCTCGGACGCGGTTCGACGAAACGTTCTCGGACGGGACGCTCGTCGGGTCGACGGCTCCCTCCGTCTTCGTCGGGCGGTCGAGCTATCCACAGGTCTCCGCGGGCGTGCTCGCGCCGGTCGGCGACGAGGCCGCCGCCGCCGACTACGCGACGACGGGTGAGTGGTACCGGAAGGGGTACGACATCGACGATGTCTTCCAGCGCCGGACCGGACTCCTGAACTCCACGCGGCGCTCGAACGTCGACGCCCACGACGTCTGGGACGGCTTCGTCGGCACCCAACGGGAGGTCGCCATCGCCGACCGCCCGGTCGATATCGAACTGGGGCTGGAGGATCGGCCGGGGTTCGACCTCGGCGGTTCCCTCGAGGATATCGCCGCCCCGCGCGGTCCCCGAGTCGGTGCCGACAGCGCTCGGGTGACGGAGAACCCCTCCGTTCCCCGTGCGATCGAGAAGACGCTCTCGGACGATGACTGGCGGGCGACGGGCGCGATGACGTACCTGTATCGCCGCGGCTTCGACGTCTACGACATCAACAACGTCCTCTCGGTCGGCGCACTCGGGCAGAGCGAACACAGGCGGCTCGTCCCGACGCGGTGGTCCATCACGGCCGTCGACGACACCGTCGGGCAGTACCTGCGCGGAACGATCCGCAACGCCCCCTCTATCGACCGGACGTTCGTGTGGCACGCGGAGTATATGTGCAACGAGTACTGGGTCGTCGCCGCGCCCGGCGACTGGGAGTTCGAACTGCTGGAGCTGAAAGCGCCGGGGAGCATCTGGAACCCCGATCCGAACGGCCAACTGTATATGGCCGCCGACAGCGAGGGGTACGAGGGCCGGACCGAGTACGTCGACGAGACGTCGGGGGCGTACTACGCCGCCCGACTCGGTGTTCTTGAGGCGCTGGCCGAACGCGACCGCCAGGCGAAAGTATTCGTCGTCCGACACGCGACGAACGGGTACTGGGCGCCGGTCGGCGTCTGGCAGATACGGGAATCGGTGCGCGACGCGGTCGACTCCGACCCCGCCGTCGCCGAGAGCTTCCATGGGGCGGTCCGGGAACTCGTTCCACGGCTGCCGATATCGATGACCGACCTCCGGCGGAAATCGACGATGGCGGCCGGAGTTCAAAGCGCCCTCTCGTCGTTCGGCGGCGGCACCGGGGGGCGGTAGCGTGGCGGAGTTGGTTAGCGGTCCCGTGCTCTTCGTTCTCGGGCTCTCGGTCCTGTTTCTCGCGTTTCCGGCGGCGTACCTCTATATGATGCTCCGGGAGCGAAACCTCCTCGAACGGTTGTTCCGTCGGTGACGACGGCCACCCGTTCGGGGCGATCGAAAACTGCCGGAGTGCCGTCGGGGGAAGGAACTTAACCCATCGCGTGAAACGGCCTACAACGAGCGATGCTGCTCATCCTCTGTGTCGACCTCGACGACGACCTCGGCCGGAAGACGGCGTACGACACGCCCGTCGTCGGCCGCGACGCCGTCGAGGCCGCCGCCGTCGCGCTCGCGACCGCCGATCCGGAGGATTCGGACGTGAACGTCTGCTTTCAGGGGATCCATCTCCACGACACGATCGACGACGAGTCGGTCGAGGTGGCCGTCGTCACCGGGACCGCAAAGGCCGACGTCTCCGCAAACCGGAAAGTCGGAGAGGAGGTCGATACGGTTATCGCCTCGCTGTCGACCGGCGAGGACGTGCGAGCGATCGTCGTTACCGACGGCGCCCAAGACGAGAGCGTCCTCCCGGTGATCCGCTCGCGGGTTCCGATCGACGGCGTCCGTCGGGTCGTCGTCAGGCAGGCACAAGACCTCGAGTCGATGTACTACACGTTCAAGCAGGTGCTTGCGGACCCTGAGACCCGCGGGACGATTCTCATCCCCCTCGGTATCCTGCTTTTGATATACCCGATCGCCATCCTCGCGGAGTTGATCGGCCTTCCGGGGTCGACGCTCGGCGTTATCTCCGCGCTGTTGGGGCTGTACGTCCTCTTCCGCGGGCTCGGACTCGAGGACACGATCGATAACTCCCTCGAACGGATCCGCGTCGGGCTCTTCTCCGGGCGGGTCCAACTCGTCACGTACGTCGTCGCGGCGGCGCTCGTCGCCGTCGGGGGCGTCGGCGGCCTCGAAGCGACCGAGGCCATCGCCGGCCCCGACTCGGATTCCGTCCGGTCTGTCGCCGCCTTCGCCTACGGCGCCGTCCAGTGGGCCGCCGCAGCCGGCGTCGTCGCCGCTCTCGGACGGATCACGGACGAGTATCTCGCCGGCGGGTTTCGGTGGCGATATCTCAACGCACCCTTCTACGTCGTCGCCATCGCGATCGTCCTCCATGGGGTGAGTGCATTCTTCCTCGCGCTCCCGTTCGCGGGTCTGTCGTATCTCGCGGTGACGCTGACGACCGGGACCGTCCTGGGGTTGACGAGTACCCTCGCCTTCGCCGTCGCCGAACAGCGCTACCCGCGGGATCGCGACTCCGAACTGGCCGGCTGAAATTTATAAAATCGCGAGCGCGGACACGCCGGTCACTCCGATCGATCGGTGTCGCCACCCGTCGCCAGCGTTCGCGAGAAAGACGCCGTCCTCGGTGATCGCGTACACGCCGTCGCCGGAGACGACATCGACAACCGGCCCCGCCACCGGCAGGTCGACGGGCGTCCACTCGCCGGATTCGGATCGTTCGTACAGCAGTTCACCGGTCGCGGCGTAGGCGCGGTCACCGTCGCTCGCCACGATCCGGAACGCGCCGTCGGTCGCACGCATCCAGCCGTTGGCGAGATAGTATAGTCCACCGTCGGTCGCCGCGAGCGGGGTTCCGGCAGTCGAAACGTCGCGAGCGTCGTCGAGGCCGACGTGGGTTCCCTCGACCGTGTAAATCCCCGATTCGGTGGCTGTCATCCCGCCGTCGATCGCGCGGACGCCGCCGGGCGTCGACAGCGGTTTCCACCCGGCGTTGTAGCGGGCGATCCGATCGCCGTCGCTTGCGATGAGCCCCTCGTGGTAGGCGACCGCCGTCGCCGGCCCGAACTCGGTCCGCTCGAATCCTCCGTCGGCACCGACGAGCACGTCCTCCGGGGTGGCAACCGCGAGTCGACCGTCCGCGCTGGCGACGTCGGTCGCCTCCCCGCGGCGCTCCAGTGTGAACTCGCCGACGATGTCGTCCGAGACGGAGATCCGGACGAGGCCGGCCGCCGAGGCGGCGTAGACGACCGCCGCGCCGTCGCCGCCGGCGTAGACGCGTTTCTCCGTGAGACTGGTGTCCTCGTCGCTCATGCGCTGTCTCGGGGCCTCGACCTCGAAAGCGTTTATATCCGGACCGAACGCTCGAACGTCCGCTCGAATGCCCGCTCGCCCCACGACAGCGCGTCCCGGTCGTCGCTGAAGGCGGCGCCGACGAGGATCCCGCCCTCGTATCCGAACACCCCCAGTTCCTCCTCGTCGAAGAGCACGAACGCGTACGGTAGTTCGCCGCGAACGCTCCGGATGTCGAGGCCGTCGACCGACGCCGCCGCACCGAAGCGATCGTATTCGGACCGGAGCCGCGGGATCGCGTCGGATTCGAGAACGAGCGTCGCGGTCTGTTCGTCCGCCTGGACGTTTTCGTGAATGTCGGCGAGAAAGCGCGGCATTCCGGACGGGGATACCACTCGGAGTCGGTCGGCCGCCTCGCCGATCTCGGAGAGTCGATCGAGCGGACGCTCGGGTGCGTGTCGGCCCGGGACCGCGATCCGACCACGTTCGAAGAGCGTCGGCGGGAACGGACGGTCCTCCGGAAGCGTCTCGAGGAGACGCCGGGCGGCGTCGAGACGACGGAGCCGCGCGACGTAGTCGTCGTGACGCTGCCAGGCCAGACGGCCGAACCCCGTCAACGCGTACACTCCGTCGCGCTCCTCGACGAGGCCGGCTTCGTCGAGGCGTTTGAGGGATTTGTACACTGTCGAGCGTGACACGCCGAGATTGTCCCGGAGGTCCCGTTGGCCGCGGGGAGCGTCCGCGAGCAGTTCCAAAAGCGGCGCACGCTTGCGGAGGATATCCGCGATTGCGTCGATGTCGGCGGGCGTTTGCTCGTCCGACGGACCCATTTACCGGGCATTTTTGCCCCGTGAAACTCAAGTGTTTCGTCTCCCGAAACGAGTCCGATTCCCTCGAACGACGTTCGGGTGTCGAAGTATCGGGCGGCGTGTAATCTAAAGTAATCCACGGCCGTCGGTCCAGTTGCGAACCGCTGGCGGTTCGGTCCTCCACCTGATGGTCCCGGCCGACTGTCGGAACCCATTTGTCGTCCCCGCCGGAGGTGACATCCATGGAGCTATTCGGATCGAGCGGGGTCCGTGGCGTCGTCGGTGAGGGGCTGACGCCGGAACTCGTCGGCGACATCGCGTCGGCCGCCGGAACGGAACTTGACGTCGAGGCCGCCGCCGTCGCGCGCGACACGCGAACCACCGGTCGAATGTTTGCGGACATCGCGGCCGGGCATCTCGCCGCAGTCGGCGTCTCGGTCCACCGGATCGGCGTGGTTCCGACGCCGGGAGCGCAGGCGTACGCCGAGCGCCACGGCGTTCCGGTCGTCGTGATCACGGCCAGCCACAACCCCCGAGCGTACAACGGCGTCAAGCTGGTCGGAGCCGACGGGATCGAGCTTCCGAAGCCGACGCTCGAGCGGATCGAGGGCCGACTCTCCGGGGGCGACGCGGGCGGTGTCGGCTACGCGTCGGTCGGGACCAGCCGGACCGTACCGGATGCCGACGACGCCTACGTTGAGGACCTCCTCGGGAGGCTCGAAGCCGAGGGGCGGCGCGACCGGATCGCCGGTGGGAACCTCGCCGTCGCGCTCGATCCCGGCCACGGCGCCGGGTGCGCCACCAGCCCCCGATTTTTCAGGGAGCTAGGCTGTCGGGTCGTCACCGTCAACGCACAGCCCGACGGCCACTTCCCGGGGAGAGAGCCCGAACCGGTCGCCGAAAACCTGGCCGATCTCCGGCGACTGGTCCGCTCGACGGACGCCGACCTCGGGATCGCCCACGACGGCGACGCCGACCGCGCGATCTTCGTCGACGAGAACGGCGACCACGTCGACGGTGACGCGTCTCTCGCGGCACTTGCGGCCGCCGAACTCGGTGGATCGGACGCCGTCGTGTCAGCGGTCAACGTCTCACAGCGACTCGTCGACGTCGTCGACGAGGCTGGCGCCGACCTGCGGTTGACGCCGATCGGGAGTACGTATCTTATCACCCGAATCCGGAAGCTGCTGAGCGAGGGGCGACGAGTCCCGATCGCGGGCGAGGGCAACGGCGGCATCTTCTTCCCCGACCACCGGATCGCCCGCGACGGCGCATACACCGCGGCTCGGTTTCTCGACCTCCTCGTCGATCGCCCCGCAAGCGAGGTCGTCGCTGAGTACGACGGCTACAGCATGCGCCGCCGAAACGTCGAATACGACGATCCCGACGATCGTGACGCGATGCTCGCCGCGGCCGAATCGTACGCGGCCGGTTCCGAGGCCGAACTGTCGACCATCGACGGCTACCGCCTCGATTACGGTGACGGATGGGTGCTCGTGCGACCGAGCGGCACCGAGCCGCTCGTCCGTCTGTACGCCGAAGCTCGGGAGGAAAGTCGGGCCGAGAGCCTGCTCGAAGGGATACACGACGCGGTAGTCGATTCGCGATAGCGGGTACGGTTATCCGGCGTGCTCCGAGAGGGCGTTCCTGACGCGCCGGAGCTCCTCTTTCGCCGACGATAGCTCCGCCCCGACCTCGCCGCGCTCGAGCCGTCGGCGTTCGTCGTCCGTGAGTTCGGCGTCGGCGCGTGCGGCCTCCCGGATTCGTTCGTAATCCGCATCGCGCGTCAACGAGCGTACCTCCCGAAGGGTCGAGACGGCCCTTTCGTCCGCGATTTGCCCGGCAAGCGGGAGGAGTTCCCGGATGCGAAACCGGAGTCGTTCCGCCGGTTCGGGGGGCCAACCGACAGAGAGCGGAGCCGCCGAAAGTCGCTCGAGGTACGTCCGATTCGTCCCGACGCGCCGTTTCAAAAGCGCCGCGTCGTCGACGTAGTGGGAGAGCTTCGACGGGGAGTACTCGGCGTACTCGAGCAGGTCGCCGAGCGAGTATTCGCCGGCATCGTTCCCCCGGACGTACTCGAGTAGCTCCTCCGGTGGGCTCCTGTAATCGACGAACGGCGTAGCGGCGGCACGATCGATGAACTCGAGAAACGCCTCGGCGGACGCCTCCCGACGGAACGTCCGAAACGCCTCGTCGATCCCGTCGTCGTAGGCCGTGATCGGCTCGCGAAGCCGATCGATCGGCGCGTCGAGGTCGGCGTCGCCGAGTTCGAGGAGTCCCTCGAGGGTTTCGATGCGTTCGCACAGCTCCCGGCGGCGCTTTTGGGCTCGCCTTCTCGCCTCGCGCCGCCCGTCGAGGGCGGAGTCGAGTTCGGTCCGGAGCTTTGCGTACCGTCGCACCGGTTCGAGCGCCGCTCGCGCGTCGTCGAAATCGCCCGCCCGGAGCGACTTCGAGACGCCCCCGGTTTTGACACAGCCGTCCGCCTCGACGAACGCGTCCCGTCCGGGGATGTCGTCGGGGATCGATTCCAGCGTTTCGGCGAGGTCGTTCCGGAACTTGACGTACCCCTCGAAATCGTCCCAGTCGGTCGCCCGCTCCTCCCAGCGATCCAGAACGCCTGCGACCGATCGATAGGCGTCCGCGACCTCGTCCAGTTCCTCGCGGTCGAGTCCCTCGTCGGCCAGGTCTTCCCGGAGCGCCTCGACGCGTTCGGCGGCCGTTCGGAGTTCCGTTGCCGCCTCCGCCGCCTGTCCGTGATCAGCCATCGGCGATCACTCGTACACCGTCTCGGGATCGAACACCCGTTCGCCGACGACCTCCCCGTCGAGCGTTCGGTGGAAACAGCTCTCGTAACCGGTGTGACAGGCACCGCCCTCCTGGGTGACGACGTAGAGGATCGCGTCGCCGTCACAGTCGACGCGGATCTCCTCGATACGTTGGACGTGCCCGCTCGTTGCGCCCTTGTGCCACAGTTCCTCGCGGCTCCGGGAGTAGTAATGTGCTTCCCCGGTCTCGCGGCTCCGGTCGAGCGCTGCCTCGGTGACGTAGGCGAGCATCAACACCGCACCCGTCTCGGCGTCCTGTGCGACCGCCGGCAGCAGTTCGTTTTCCTCGAAGGCGAGATCGACGCTCATTGGCTGTAAGTACTCGCTTTGTCGCATAGGCCTTTTCGTTGGCCCGTCGAAAAGGTGGGCGCGTTTCTATCCGGTGGTGACGAGATTCGGCAGACGGGTGTCTGACAAATCCTTATATGCGTGGCCTAATGAATGGTGATAACGATGGGCAACAAGAACAAAACGATCTCCTTTCGGGTCAACGAGGAAGCCTTCGAGACCCTCAGGGAGATCGCCGAGGAACGCGACATCTCGCTGTCGGCCGTGTTCCGCGATTACGTGGACACCCTCGTTGCTCACGACGGGCAGGTCCGGGTCGTCCCGGAGCACGAACTCAAGGGCGGCAGCGCCTCCGAAACCGCCTCGGCCGCCGAGAGCTTCCCGCCGAAGGTCGAGGTCCCAAAGAGCTTCGTCCGCGAGCACGAACGCCTCGAACTCGAGGCCGAACACCTCCGCGAACAGCTGGACGAGTACAAGCAGTACGTGACGCGGCTCAGCCAGCAGGTCGAAGAGCAGGAAGCCGAGGACGTCATCCAACTCGAGGACCTCGACGGCGACGAGAGCGAGGAAGAGCCGTTCCGGCTGGGCTGATCGGTTCCCGGTCCGCTGTTTTTTAACCCCGTCGGTCCGCCCCGGGACGGAGCGAGTAACGCGAACGACGCCCGTTCGCTACCGGGATAGCTCCCGTTTCCGTCGCCCGATCGCCTCCTCCGCATCGCGTCGTCCATCCACCTCGGCCAGCCGCTCGGCGGCCTCCAGCGTCCGGACCGAGTCGTCCAGAAACGAGAGCACGTCGCCCGAGTACGCATACAGCATGTAATCGTCGCCCATCACGTCGACGATGGCGTCGGGGCCCAGCCCCTCTGCGCGGAGCTCGAGGAGGTAACCGACGAACTTCCGTTCGGGACAGCCACAGTGGGGGTGGCCCTGGCAGTCGCAATCGAGGAAGTCCTCCGCGAACTCGAGTACCCGGTCCCGGGAGGCGTCGTCGAGTTTCGCGATCCCGTCGCCCGAAAAGAGGATGTCCAACGTCGCCCCGGAGAAGGCGCTCTTCGGAAAGCTCGTATCGAGCTGGGAAGCGAGCTGGCGGTGGTTTTTCACGTAGATCTTGTCCGTTATCGCCACGTTCGTCCGTAGTTCACCGGGGTTCAAAAACCCACGGAGGGAATCGTGTGAGACCGTTTCACGGCGCTCGAGAAGCCGTAATGTATATAACTCCAAGATGCCGTATTCGTAAATGCGTGTCCGGGTTGGGGTAGTGGCATCCTACAGCCCTGTGGCGGCTGTGAGGCGGATTCAATTTCCGCACCCGGACCTACTAAATGTTTCCTCTATTTTATTAAAACCAAGATTTCAAATATAAATCCGGGGGAAAACCGGTATGCCCACTTGTCCCAGCTGTGGCGACGAGTTCGACACGCGTCGCGGGCTCGGTGTTCACCACAGTAGTGCCCACGATGAACGACTTCCGAACCGCGAGTGTGCCCACTGCGAGTCAGAGTTCTACTGTGAGTACGAACGGAAATACTGCTCCGATGACTGCCGCGATGACATCCTCCCCGTCGTGAACGACGGGGTTTCCTCCGTGGGAGTCTCGGCTATGCCGATTCCCCGGAAGCAACATTCCCGTCACGGTGGACGGTACTCGGGTCTGTGCGCTGTTCTTTGGGACGATGAGAGCGTGGTGACTCCAGCCATTCGTGGCTGTCCCACTCGAACCGCACGGGCCGTGCCATCGGCCTGACTTCCTTCTCTGTCTGCCGTCTCAGGAACGTTTCTGAGGCTGTAAGGTCGGCGTGCCCCTCGAATCCACACGGACAGGTGAGCGTGTCCTGATGCCGTGTCGTTCGGTCTGTGCCGCCACACTGCGGGCACTCTTGACTTGTCCACGCCTCTGACCGCACTTCGACCGTGATACCGTATTCCTCGGCGGTGCAAATCAGTCGTTCGGTGAATTGCTTGAACGCCCAGAAGTTGTGGGTCTTGGCGTTGGTTTCGACCGACCAGTGTGTATCCAACACGTCGGTCAGGCCACCGACATACACGGTATCGACACCCTCGGCGTACAGTTGCTCCAGCAGGTCACGACACAGTGCTTCTTGGGCGTGGTCGCGGCGACGAGTCCGTTTCCGGTACAGCCGCCGGATACGCTCGCTACTGTATCGGCCTTCCCGTAGCTTGGACTGCAACCGGGCGATTTCTCGTGTTGTGTCACGGAACCGCTGGAACAACTCGCGGCCCTCGTACAGATATTGCTTGCCGGTCGTCGTGGTACAGGCGACGAGATTGTTTGCACCAATATCCAGAGCGGCCTTGTGATTGGCCAGTGGAGTCTCCCGTGCATCATCAGAAACAGTCACGGGTTGCGAAGCTCGGAAGGTGCTATCAGTCTCATCGTACCACAGTTCTAAGCGGCCTTGGTCTTCGTAGTCGGGCCAATTCGGGTCGCCAACGATTTCCAGCCGAAGACGGCTTTTCGGGCTGTTGTGCCTGTCTCGGAGTTGTTCTCCGACGACTATCTCAAGTCGAGAGCGGTCGCCCCATTCGACGGTGTAAGCGTCCTTTCGGACGACGCCTTTGAGAACACGACCATCGTCCTCGTTACCACGGAACCCCGGCGGTTCCGGGTGTTCCATGACCGACGTATTGGACTCGTCGTGATACGCTTTCTTGTTCTCGAAGAACCCGCGCCACGCTTCGGTGTTTGCCCGCCGGACAGTTTGAGCGGTCGACGCGCCGAGAACACCTTTGTATTTGCCTTCGAGACGCCCTGTATCGGCGTCCCATACGCCACCGTCGAAGCCGTCTTCGTCATTGTACCGCATGAGACGCTGGTAATTGATCTCGTTCCAGAGAGCGGCGGAAGCGTCCAACAGGTCGCGTAGCACCTGCTCATCGTCGTCGGTGAGTGGTCGCACGGCGAACGTGTTGGCACGCTTCACGACAACAGATTATTATACCTTTAGTCTTAAAGTCTTTTCGTATGCGACCGAACATCGACATTTCACACACACTCGGTGGCCGAGTCAAAGACTACGCAGAAGCAAACGATTTGAACCTCTCGGAAGCCTATACAGAGGTATTGGAAGCGGGTCTTGAAGCGTTGGAGACTCAAGACCAGCAGTAACGCAGCGGTTTCTAATCAGAGCGTACGCGATTCACGCCCGCCGTGAACGGCGGGATTCTCTCGCTTTTTAAAGAAAGCCAGGGAAATACTGTGCCAGTTGTGTCGAGAGCGAAGACTGGCGTCACGAGAGAGATATAAAAGGGGAACGAAACCCGAGATGGAACGGTGGCAAACAAACCGTCGAGTGCGACTGGTGTGAGTGCGCCGTCGAGCGACACCCAAACCGATTGCGCTCCGAACACGTCTTCTGCGGCGACGAGTGCCAATACGAGTGGCTTTCGGAGACATTCACGGGCGATGGACACCCGAACTGGAAGGGCGGATCGACGCCGGACTACGGGGCCGGGTGGCGGCGAGCAAAACAGCGAGCACTCGAACGCGACGGTCATGAATGCGTGCTCTGCGGGGCGACGGCGGCGGAGATCGGGCACAACCCCGACATCCACCACATCGTGCCGGTGCGGGCGTTCCTCGAGACGCCGGTCACGGTCGAGCGGGACGCACACTATCCGGCAAATCTCGCGTGTCTGTGCCCGTCGTGTCACCGTCGGGCCGAGTTCGGGGCCGTCCCGAGAGCAGCGGTCCGGGCGGCAATCGCCTGATCTCCTCGCGAGGACGGCGAGGGCCTTTTGCTGTCGGCCCCCGTGTGTCGGGGTATGAACGCGGCGTTGTTGACGGTCGGCGACGAGTTACTCGCCGGGGATACGGCGAACACGAACGCGACGTGGCTCTGTGAGCGACTGGCGATGCGGGGCGTGACCGTCGAACGGGTGTTGACCGTCCCCGACGAATTAGGCGTGATCGCCGAGGCGACCCGGCGGTACAGCGAGGCGTTCGACGCCGTCGTCGTCACCGGGGGCCTCGGGGGGACACCGGACGACCTGACGATGGAAGGCGTGGCGGCGGCGTTCGATCGGGACCTCGTCGAAAACGACCTCGCGCTGGCCGACATCGAACGGACCCTCGAAGAGATCGCCGACGACTACCCCGAATTGGACGTCGACATAACCGCGGAGGCGGCGGTCCCGGCCGGGGCCCGTCCGTTGATAAATGACGTCGGCCTCTCGCCGGGGTGTGTCCTCGGGAACGTCTACGTGTTCCCGGGGATCCCCTCGGAGATGAAGGCGATGTTCGAGAGCGTCGCCGACGAGTTCGACGGCGACGTCGACTCGCGGTTCCTGTACACAGAGGAACCGGAGGCGAACCTCATCGAGCGCCTCGACGGGGTCAGGGAACGATTCGGGGTCAGAGTCGGCTGTTACCCCGACCGCGAGGCGGGCCACAACCGGCTCAAGATAAGCGGGAGCGATCCCGAGCGCCTGGCCGACGCGGAGGCGTGGCTCCGCGACCGGGTCACGCTATCGGAGTGAGACGGACCGGTGTCGGCGCCGCTGTGAGGACAACGCCAAGTGCCCGACCGGCGTATCCCATCTCATGGCAAAGCCACCACAACCGGCGATCAAGCGGGCTGAATCGATCGAGTACGAACCCGTTTCGGCCACGGAAGGGCTTTCGAAGGGCGTACTCGTCGGCCCCGAAGACGGCGCGCCGAACCTCGCAATCCGGCGGTTCGAACTGGAGCCGGGGGCGTCGGTACCGAAGCACACGAACGAACTCGAGCACGAGCAGTACGTCCTCGGGGGCGAGTACGTCGTCGGCATCAACGACGAGGAACACACCGTCTCGGCCGGCGATTCCATCTTCATCCCCGCCGGGACGGTCCACTGGTACCGCAACGACGGCGACGCCCCCGGCGCGTTCATCTGTGCGGTCCCGAACGGCGACGACGCGATCGAACTGATCGAGTAAGACGGAGCGGAGGCGTTTGTCGGTGAGGACGCCGAACCGACTCGGCGTTCGTCGATGCGTCGGCACGGCGGCCCGTACGACGGCGCCGCCGCTACCGTTGCGGCGTCGAAAAAACGGGATAGTGTGACTACGGTTACTGCTGAAGCGCCTTCTCGTACTGCTCTGCAACGTTGTCCCAGTCGACGACGTCGAAGAAGCCGTCGATGAAACTTCCGCGGTCGGGACCGTAGTCGTAGTAGTAGGAGTGCTCCCACACGTCGCAGGCGAGGATCGGGTGGCTGCCCCACAGCGCGCCCTGATCGTGCTTGTCGACGACGAGGTTGCGCAGCTGGTCGGCGACCGGGTCGTACGCGAGGAGCGCCCAGCCGCTCGCGTCACCCGCGGCGGCCTCGAACTCGCCCTTCCAGCCCTCGTAGGAGCCGAAGTCCGCTTCGATGCGGTCGGCGAGGTCACCGGACGGCTCGCCGCCACCGTTGGGATCCATGTTCTCCCAAAACAGCGTGTGGAGGTAGTGTCCACTGCCGTTGTGGGTGACGTTTCGGATCGCACTCGCGGAGGATCCGAACTCGCCGGCGTCGCGGTTCTCGGCGAGCGTCTCCTCGGCGGCTTCGATCCCGTTGACGTAGCCCTGGTGGTGTGTGTCGTGATGCCACGTCACGACCTGCTCGGAGATAGACGGCTCGAGGGCGTCGTACTCGTACGGGAGCGGCGGCAGTTCTGGGTTGGAATGTTCACTCATTTATATCGACCTCTAATACTACTGTTCTCCCGCTACGCTGTTAAAGCTTCATGTAGGCGTGGTACCATACCACTATATCGTGGGGCTCGATCCGTTCCGGTCGGTTATAACTCGTGGGTTGGTGCTCGTTCGTTCCGAGCGCCTCGCGTCGCTCACTCGGCCTCGCTTTCCCCTCTCGCCTTTTCAAACATCGCAAGCGCCCGCTCGCGCCGCTCGCTGTGCTCGACGATCGGTTCGGGATACTCGGGCGCGGCGTTGACCCGCTGTGTCGGCGTCAGTTCGTGCCACCCGTGGATCACGCCGGGGTCGACTCCCCGGAGCTCCGGGACGTACTCGGTTATGTATTCCGCGTCGGGATCGTAGCGTTCCCCCTGTGTCATCGGGTTGAAAATCCTGAAGTAGGGCTGTGAGTCGGTCCCGGTCGAGGCAGCCCACTGCCAGCCGCCGTTGTCGTTGGCCGTATCGTGGTCGACAAGCAGTTCCCGGAAGTGGTCGTAGCCGTATCGCCAGTCGATCAACAGGTCCTTCGTTAAAAAAGAGGCGACGATCATCCGGACGCGGTTGTGCATGAACGCCTCCTCGCGGAGTTGCCTCATTCCGGCGTCGACGATGGGGTATCCGGTCTCGCCGCGCTTCCACGCCTCGAGAAGCTCCGTGTCGTCCTCCCACTCGATCGGGTTCTCGTAGCTCTTGTAGTTCGCCGCCACGACTCCGGGGTTGAAATAAAGCACGTGAGTGTAGAACTCCCGCCAGGCGAGTTGGGAGCGGAACTCCTCGACTGACTCCCGCCGCTCGCCCGCGGCCGACTCCAAGGTTTCTCTGACCCGCTTGTCGACCTCTCTGATCCCGATCGTCCCGAACTTCAGGTGCGCCGAGAGCCGCGACGTACACGCCTCGCTCGGGTAATCGCGCGCCTCCTCGTACCGATAGACGTCGTCTTCCAGAAACGAGTCCAGAAGGGTCCGAGCAACGGCCGTCCCCGCCGCCGGCACGTCCGCGCCGGGATCGTCGAAGCCGAGGTCGGACAGCGTCGGGATCGACCCCGACTCGGGGGCCACTTCCCCGGCCGCGGCGAGGTCGGGAACCGGCCGCGGGTCGTCTTTCTCGCGGTCGCGCCACTTCCGCCCGAAGTAGGTGTACACCGAATACGGCTCGCCGGCGTTGGTCGTGATCGATCCCGGCTCGTGACAAATCGCGTCGTGGAACTTCTGTGGGATCGCGTCAGTCTCCTCCAGCGCCGCGTCGACCCGCTCGTCGCGCTCGCGGGCCAGCCCGGAGTAATCGCGGTTCCAGGAGACGTACTCCGCGTCGAGCGCCTCGGCGAGTTCCGGAACGGCCGTCGCCGGATCACCGCGCCGGACGAAAAGCTCCGAGCCCCGCTGGCGGTAGGCCGAACGGAGTTTTCCGATCGCCTCGAGCATAAACGCCACCCGGGGCGCGCCCGCGTGGTCCAACACCGCCTCGTCGAAGACGAACAGTCCGATCGGCCGGTCCGGGCCGTCCGCCAGTCCACGGTTGTCCGCGAGTCGCAGGTCCCGCCGGTGCCAGTGAAGACGCATTGGTATGGGGCTAGTCCGGAAGGGGGGTAAAGCTCCGGGTGGCCGCCGTGTTCTGCTGGTTCGGCCGCTGTCGGTGGAGGGGCGCTCGCTCGGCTACGATCGATCGGATATCGGATGCGCTCTCAAGGGGGAAAGGAAAACGCCTGGCGAACTACTTGTGGGCGTCCAGCATGTCGTAGCTGCGCTCCCACTCGTAGTCGTCGTCGTGGTATCGCTCGGCGAGGGGGTCCTCGGGCATCTCGCCGATAGCCTGCTTCTCTTCGGTGTAGGAGAGACGGCCCTCCTGTTGGTAGTACCGCCCGGTCAGCACCTCGCCGTCGTGGATCGCCAGTTCGGTCTCGTACATCATCTCCGAGGCCTCACGGCGATCGGCGATATCGAACTCGTAGTCGTCGTTCTGCTGGATGTCGATGTAGGGGACGTACTGCTTTGCGTCCTTGTTCCAGGTCGGACACTGCGTGAGGAAGTCGATGTGGGCGAACCCGTCGTGCTTGATCGCCTCGACGAGGATCTCCTGAGCCTGGTTGGGGTTGACCGCGGCGGTCCGGGCGATGTACGACGCCCCGGCAGTCAGCCCCATCGACAGCGGCCGGACGGGGTCCTTCGCGGAACCGTGCGGCTGTGTCTTCGATTTGTGACCCTTCGGACTGGTCGGGGACGTCTGGCCCTTCGTCAGCCCGAAGATCTCGTTGTTGAACACGATGTACGTGATGTCGTGGTTCTCGCGGGCCGTGTGGGTGAAGTGGTTGCCGCCGATCCCGTAGCCGTCGCCGTCGCCGCCCGCCGCGACGACCTCGAGGTCGGGATTTGCGAGCTTCGCGGCTCGGGCGATCGGCAGCGCCCGCCCGTGCAGCGTGTGGAACCCGTAGCTGTCGAAGTAGCTGTTGAGCTTGCCCGAGCAACCGATTCCGGTCACGAGCAGGATCTCCTCGGGGTCCTTGCCGAGTTCGGCCATCGCGCCCTTCAGCGCCTTCAGGACGCTGAAGTCACCACAGCCCGGACACCACGTCGCCTGGGGTTCGATCCCCGGCGTGTACTCGTCGCGTTCTACCTCCCGATCCGAACCGATGGCGTTGAATGCACTCATTGTTAGTCACCTGCCGCGGGGACGAACCGGGTCGTAGGGGTCGGTTCGCCCTCCTCGATGATCGATCTGAACCCGTCGACGATCTCGGCGGGCTCGAACGGGTTGCCGTTGTACTTCAGAAGGCTGTGCATCTTCGGCCCGAACCGGCCGAGTTCGCGCTGTACGAGGCCGCGGAACTGGCCGCTCGCGGTCATCTCGACCACGAGACAGTCCTCGACGGATTCGAGGAACGCAGTCGCCTCGGCTTCGGCGAACGGCATCAGGTCCGAGACGCCCATCGATTTCACGCTGTAGCCGGCGTCGTTCAGTTCGTCGACGGCCTCCTGGACGGAGCCCTGCTGGCTCCCGAACGTCATAATTCCGTAGTCGGCGTCCTCGGGACCGTACACCGTCTGATGGCTCTTCTCGGAGCTGTCGAGATCCTCCCGGATCGAGTCGTGTTTGCCGAGGCGTCGGTTCACCTGTGCGATCCGGTTGTCCGGATCCTCACAGATGTGACCCTGCGGCGTGTGCTCGTTGCTCTCGGCGAGGAACCGGCCGCCCTTTTGACCGGGGATCGATCGCGGCGAAACGCCGTTTTCACCGGGGTCGTGCTGGTACCGGTTGAACTTCCCGGAGGAGTGGTGGGCCGCCTCGGCGATCTCTTCCTCGGTGAGCGTCGCGCCGAGGTCCGGGGCGGGCTCGCGGTCGAAGAAGGATTCGTCGACGTTTCTGAGCTCGCCGCCGAGTTTCTGATCGTAGAGGACGATCGCCGGCAGATGGTAGTCGTAGGCGATCTCGAACGCCGCGCGGGTCTGTTCGTACGCCTCCTCGACGTTACTGGGCGCGAAGACGACACGCGTCGAGTCCCCCTGGCTCGCATAGAGGACGTGCTCGAGGTCGCTCTGTTCGGGTTTCGTCGGCATCCCGGTCGCGGGGCCGGCCCGCATCGCCTCGATGAGGACGACGGGGGTTTCGGTCATCTCCGCCAGCCCGAGCGGTTCGGTCATCAGCGAGAACCCGCCGCCCGAGGAGCCGGACATCGCCTTCACGCCGGCGTGTGAGGCCCCGAGTGCGAGTGCGGCGGCCGCGATTTCGTCTTCGACCTGCTCGGAGATCCCGCCGACTTCCGGGAGGTACTGGCTCATCAGCGTAAACACTTCGGTCCACGGCGTCATCGGATAGCCCGAGATGAACCGACAGCCCGCATCCAGGGCACCGTACGTGATGGCGTTGCTTCCCGAGAGCAACACCTGCTGTTCGTCGTGTTCGCCCGTCGGCATCCGGAGGTCGTGGGAGAATTCCTCGTCTTGGACGTCCGCGTAGGCGTCCTCGAGGATTTCGAGGTTCGTCTCCAGCACGTCACCCGACATCGCGTCGCTCATCAGGTCGACGATGTGCTCGAGGTCGTACTCCAAGAGCGCGGCGGTCGCACCGACGCCGGCGGTGTTGCGCATGACCTCGCGGCCCTTCTCGCGGGCCCTGGCGCGCAGGTCCATCGGATAGACGTGCCAGTCGTTCTCCTCGACGCGCTCCTCGAAGTCGGGGATCTCCTCGATGTCGATGAGCCCCTCGTCGTAGATGATGACCCCGCCCTCGCGGAGGTCATCGAGGTTTTCGGCGATCGGTTTCATCTCCTCATCGCCGTAGTAGGCGTCTTCCTGTTCGTTTCTGGCGAAGGAGTCACCGAGCGCGAGGAGGAAATTGTACCCGTCGCCGCGGGACTTTACCGGCTCCGGCGACGCCCGCACCTCGACGTACGTGTGGCCGCCCCGAATGCGGGACGGATAGTGTCTGTGTGTGAATACGTGAAGTCCCGACCGCATCAGTGCTTTCGCGAAATTCTGGCTCGTCGAGTCGATTCCGTCGCCGGAACCGCCCGCGATTCGCCAGATGATCTCATCTGTCATTGGGTATCACTGCGCCCCTGCGGCGCGTTGCTCGGAGTTTGAGCGCCCATGATAAAAGCATTTGCTACACGTTGTCATACATTGATCATGATATAGGAGTATTAATAACCATTCATTTTCGCGGTTTGACTGGATTTCGAGGGGGAAAATCGGACGGTCGTTCGGGCCACTGTATCGACTGCCGTCACGCACCCTCGCTCATCGGCGGATCCTCCGTAAGCCAGCGGCTACTAAAACGATGGTGGCCTGAAAAACGACACGAAATGACGCGTTCGACACAGTTCGCCGGTCCCGGCTCGGCATCGAAACCGCCGCAGTTGAATCGGGGCGAGAGATGGAACTGAGCGAGCCTGGGCCACAGTTCCGCCACGAGGTCATCGATCCCGACCCGCCGTGCGGCAAACTCGGGTTCTGTCTGACCGAGGATTTGACTGGCAACGGCCGCCCGGACGTCATCGTCGGTGGCGCGGGCGAGGGGTTTCCGGGAAAGCGATTCATCAACGCCGCCGAAGATCGGGGCATCCCCACGTTTCGCCGACTCCGTTCGCTCGTCGGATACGCCGAGACCAACCTATTTTGGTACGAAAACCCCGGCTTCGAGCGCCACGACGTCGCCGCCGTTCCACATCTCGACGTCGGCGGGACGGTCGGCGACATCACCGGCGACGGGCGGCCGAACGTGGTCGCCGGCCAGGGAATCCGGGAGAACGACGTCTACTGGTTCGAGATGCCGGACGATCCCCGCGAGCCGTGGACCGAACACCTCCTCACGGACAGCTTCGAGAAGTACCACGACCTCGCCGTGGCTGACGTCGACGACGACGGCGACCCCGAGGTCGTGGGAATTTCTCAGGAGTCGGAGACGGTGTTTTATTACGACATCCCCGCCGATCCGCGTCGAACACCGTGGCCCGAGGAATGTCTACACGTCGTCGACGAAGGACGGACACTCGAGGGGATCGCGGTCGTCGACATCGACGGCGACGGGACGACGGAACTGATCGCCGGGACGAACCTCTATCGGCCCGCCTCGCCCCGAGACCGGGGATGGGAGCGCGAGTCGATCGTTTCGGGGTGGGACCAAACGCGGGTCGCGGTCGCGGACCTCGACGGCGACGGCGACCTCGACGTCGTCCTCTCGGAGGGAGATTCACCGGAACTGGGCACCCACCCGGGGCGGGTAGCGTGGTTCGAGGGGCCCGAGTGGGACGGGACCGTCCTCGCCGAGGACCTCTTTTGTCCACACTCGCTCCAAGTGGCCGATTTTTCGGGCAGCGGTCGGCCCGATATCTACGTCGCCGAGATGGGACTCGGAACGAACGACAACCCGGAACACCTCCTGTTCGTCAACCGCGGCGACGGCGAGTTCGAAACACGGACCGTAGCGACCGGCGTCGAAACCCACGAGGCACGGGCGGTCGATCTGACCGGAAACGGCCGTCCGGACGTCGTCGGAAAGTCCTATGGGCCCGACCACCACGTCGACGTCTGGTACAACGAGGGATGAGGGCCGCCCCGTCCGAACGATCAAGAACGCTTCGGGGTGGGAAAAGTGTCAGCCAGCGGTGCCACGAACCAGATACTGCGTGGAATCACCGTTGTCGTAGACGCGGGTAACGGTTCGATCCTCCTCGAGTCGCTCGAAGTCGGCCGGCGTGTACCGCCATTGGTCCTCGTAGTTCGGGTACACTTCCTGGTAGAAGATCCGGATGCGATGATCGACTAGGATGTACTGATCCTCGGCGTAGTTGTCCCCCACGTACGGCCGTTCGTCGTAGCGGAAACGAGGCGGTGCGTCATCCGTATTCTCTCTCGGGAAGTGAGGGGATGTCGTCCCTGCCCCGTACAACGCGTTGTGGAAGCGATATTTCTGCACGCCGACTCTGAGAGCGTTGTCGGTGGCGGTGCCGTGTTCAGTGATCCAGGCGGCACCGCTGAACTTCATTTCGGTCACTTGCTGGTTGCTCTCCGATTCGATGGGCGAGTGGTGGACACCCACCGTCGAAAACGTGGCGAGCACGAGCAGGGTCGCGATCAACGCGACGCCGACTAGCGTCCGGATTTCGGATCGATCGCGTCCCAACTCGAAGCGGTGCCACATGAGGTAAAACAGCTGTCCAGCGATGAGCGCCGAACTTATTTTCGCGATCTGGAACGGTCGATAGTGCGGAACGATAAGATCGGACAGCAAGAAGGCGAGGCCACCGAAACTGAAGGTCGCGAGCGTTCCGCCGAGTACGAGCATGTACACGTCCACCGGGTATTCCCTCCGGACAGCGAGATAGGCGATCGTCCCGACGAGGACGAATCCGAGCGAGAACAGCAACGCTTCGATTCCGAACCTGAACGTGGCTACCCTGAGTAGGTCGAGTACGGCCGGTGATGCCTGTTCGAGCGTCTGCGAGTACGAGTCCGCCGGCGTCTCGCCGCCCCCGGCTCCGAACAGGGACTCGTAGACGCTGTCGAACCGTAGGATGATCTCGGTGAAGTTCGAGTACCACGCCAAGAACACCACCGCGGACAAAGAGACCACGTGTGTCGGTCTCGAATTGAGCGTCTGAATCGAGGGGATGTACCGACCGGCGACCCAGAGTGCAAAGATGGCGGTCACGAACAGCCCTGTCAGCGGGTGATACAGAATGACGCCGATGAGGACGGTAACGAAGGCGACGCGAACCTGCGGCGCGTTCGTCCGCTGTCCCCGCACGAACAGATAAAACAACACCGGGATCAGCATGACGGCCACACCGAACGGACGGAACTCGGGGTGGGCGTATCTGAGAATCGGGAGCAGGACGAACGGGAGAGCGATCAGAATCCGGCGACGGGACTCGAAGATCGACGACACCAAGTAGAACATGCCGCCGAAATACAGCATCGAGAGGACGAACGGGACGAGCATGGCGATCGTTCGCAACTCAAAGCCGGTCGCGCTCGCCAGCGCGACGGCGAGCAGATGTATCGGCGGGTATATGTTGCCGATCGGTTCGCCGGCGTTGAGGATGTCGATGGTGTACCCGAGGTGCGTCAGGGGATCGCCCCGTATGTACATGTAGTAGCCGCGGGCGAACGGCAACAACAGAAGTAACGCACTCGAAAGGATCATCAGCCAAACCCCGAAGACCCACGAACTGTCGGCAGGCCGACTCACACACCGGAGAATCGTGAGCGCCCCTGCGAACGTGGCTCCGAGGAAAATTATCCAGAAATACGGCGGATACGCGCCGTAGAGCGAGATTTCGTACCGAGGTGCCGGCGGAATCACGTTCGCGATAGCTACGGCGACGAGCAAAAACACGACACCAACAAGGGGGATCCACTTGGTTAAATTAGATCGCATGCCGGCCTGAAATCACTGCACACTCTTGGGACAGGGGTTGCGCAGGGATTCCGTCATCACAACACCTCCGGTCCGGAGCCCTATTTGGAGAACCCATAGTGGGGTATCCGCACTCTCAGGTATTGTTATGCTCGTGTTAAGCGTCCATCGATGGACGATACGGTGCGGTGAGTCCTCGGGGTTCACGCTGCGGGTAGCACAATGCGTACGCGACCACACAGCAGTGGTCGCCGCAGGTGTAGCGCGTTCCAAACCGGATTTATGCCCTTGCTTACTATTGTTTTCGGTAGAGAGTATCGGTCACGAACAACATAATGTCGATATGGTCGTCTAAAAATCGTCCGACCGAATGGTCGAAGTCGGGACAGTTGCGGTTTCGAGCGTTTCTCGTCCTTTCGGCGGTGTTCGTTGCCCTCGCGCCGATAGTGCTCTCGGTCGCCGAACTCTTCTCGATTAGAACGTACGCTCTCGTCTCGTTCGTTTGGATCCTCCTCAGCAGCGAGATTCTCGCACCGAGTGAATCCACGGAGGGGTGGTGGCGTCGGCTACAGTTGCTCAAACTCGTCGGGTGGATCGTCCTGATCTACATCGTGGTTGAGCGGTTCGCGGCCGTCCTGTTGTGAATGAGAACGGTCGTCGGCCGAGCGATTCGTGTGTCGAGCTACCGGGCCGCCTCCACGTCGATCCGAGTCGTCAGCTCCGTTCCGGTGATCGACCGCACCTCGACGGCCTGACGGATGCGCTCTTCGCCGAACCGCTCGAAGTACGGCGTTTGGACGGGGCGAAGTTCGGCACATCCGTGGAAGCCGAATCTCGCCACGTCGGTTCCGTCCCGTCTGACGAGGAGTTCGTCCGCGGAGCCGTCCGCTTCGCACAACTCGATCGACGGGTCGAAGTGATACCGCACAGTAACTTCGTCCGTTTGTGCCGACCGGACGTCGTCGGTGATTTCCCATCCCGTCGGAGTAGTGACCACCGTTCGTCGGTGTTCGTACTGCGGGTCACCGAAGGCGCTTCGCGAGTAACGCGCTTCGATTCGCTCCCGGCCCGAATCGAGGATGTCGATCGACGTCGGTTTGCCCATGAGGTAGCTTCCACCGATGGGGATCGGTTCGAGATCACCGTACTGGGCGGTGTTGTGGGCCTCGACGCTTCGGGCGTACTGTCTGCGTTCGTTCGCGCCGTAATCGTACACACCTGTGTCCGCAAGCACCTGCTCGCCGTCGATCCAGAGGAGAACGCTCAGCTGATCGTTGTGTGAGTGTGCCGGCAGGTGTGGGGGACCGACGGGACCGATGTCGATAAGCAGCGTCCCGGACTCGGTTTCGATCACTCGGTACCCGGAACCGTCGGGGTGGTTCAGGCGACTCTCGCTCGGAACGAGCGAGCAGGAATTGCCGTATTCGAGACAGCTGCGTGCGTCGATCTGTTCCCCGTGGACGGCGTCGTTCAACAGTGGGATTTCGCCGTCGGGTTTCGATATTTCCGCGAGAAACCCGAGTGCGCGCTCCGCAGTTCGCCGGAGGGACGCTATCCGAACGTCGGTCTCCGAGAGGAGATCGATCGCGGTCACGTACCGGCGAAGCACCATGACGTGGTACATCGGGCTTCGCTCGAAGTGCCCGCCGTCGGCCAGGAACTGCGTCTCGCCGACCCGTTCGAGAAGTTCGACCCCGGTCTCGGTCCACCCGGTGTCGTGGGCATCGAAGAGAACGCCGGCCATCACCAACGCGATGGCGTTTTCCACCAGGTGATTGTTGCTGATTTCGTACTCGACGTGATTTTCGAGAAACAGCGCGTTCTTGTAGATCACACGGTAGAACTCGTCGGGGACGGTCGAGGCGTCGGCCTGTTCGCGCCAGGCGACGTACCGACACAGGTTGAGAATCCGCATCGAGACGGCGTGTGGAATCCACGAACGACGCAGATACGTCCGCTCGCCGATGGGGTTTGCATCGTTCCACGCGGGAATCTGTGATTCGAACGCCGACCGCATCGACGGTGCCGTAGAGGAGAACTCGTCGGCGAGAACGAGCCATTCGAGATGTTGAAACGATTGGAGCTTCAGCCGCCAGACGATCTGGAACTGATCCATTTTTTCGTGATCCCAGTCGATCCCGTCGTCGAACTCGATCGTCCGCCCGATGAAACTGAACCGTCCGTCGGCTGCGTCGGATGCCGCCTGCCGGTACCGTTCGCGCTCGCTCGCCGAGAGACAGCGTCTGAGGGTCTCCAGGTTCCCGGCGACCGGCGGCGTCTTCGGCGACAGCTCCGATGGGATTCGCCGCTCGTACCGGGCGTCGAAGTCCACCGGAAGCCGTGGGACGGCCGCGTGTCGAAGCTTTCGTTCGGCGATCCCTGCCAGTTGCCGGGGCTTCATATTCGTCGCGGTGTGGTAGAACAGCCGCCAGTTCTTCAGCCTCGCGGGGAGTGTGGAGTTGCCATCGGCCGGAGCCTCAGAGGACCCCGAGCCGACGGTTGCCGGACCCCTCCCCGTCTCGGTCGGGTCGTTCACGGTGGGGCCGCCCCCTGGAAAAAGTTACCCGGCAGGTGTACGACGGCGCGGCGGTTGTACCGCCCGATGACGCGTTCCCGTCCGCGCTCGCCGATGATCCTGAGGGCGGATCGGCGATGCCCCGCAAGCGCGAGTCGAACCCCTGAACGCCGGGGGACGAGCGGTTCAGTGGCCTGAACTAACTGTACTATCGGATGATAATCGAAATCGGATCCCTTCACAATTTTTCACTACTGACGATTTCAGCTAACCGTTCGTTTTCGAGTGTACCGTTCGGATGCTGATTGTTACATCGATAGTAACCCGGTTGTCGTGTTGCTAACGGGACAGGTTCCCGGGCGGCGGTCTCGGGGTCGTGCCGATCGGACCGACTCGGTGAAAGACACGGCGATGAGGCTGATTTGGGGACGTATAACAGGACCGTACGACGGGTGAGGGAACTCATAACAAAGCCGACGGGACGTCGCACTGCGGATACCTGCACTCCGTTTGACACCCACGAGTGGCAGATCGATCCGAACTCCTCGGATGAACTAGCATGCACGCAACCGAACCAAGCCGCCGATCGCTATCCGAACCAGGGGCAGGACCCGTATGAACGAGCGAATCGCGTTCGTCCTCGGGACACGCCCGGAAATAATCAAGCTGGCACCCGTCATTCACGCCTGTGAGCGACTGGACGTCCCGTACTCGATACTCCACACCGGCCAGCACTACTCCGAGGAACTCGACACGGTGTTCTTCGAGCAGTTGGAGCTGCCGGACCCGGAGTACAACCTCGCAGTCGGCTCCGGATCCCACGGCGAGCAGACGGGTGAGATGCTGATCCGTATCGAGGAGGCCCTCGAGGAGATCGAGCCGGACACCGTGCTCGTACAGGGCGACACGAACAGCGTCCTCGCCGGAGCCATCGCCGCGAGCAAGATGGACGTCGATCTCGGCCACGTGGAGGCCGGACTCCGGAGCTTTGATCGGGACATGCCGGAGGAGACGAACCGGGTCGTCGCTGACCACGTCTCGGAGTACCTGTTTGCACCGACGACGGGGAGCGGACAACAACTCCGCGATGAGGGAATCCCCGACTCGCGCATCACCGTCACGGGTAACACGGTGGTCGACGCGATCGACCGAAACCTCCAGCTCGCGAGGGAAAAGAGCACGATCCTCTCCGATCTCGGACTCTCCGAGCGGGCGTTCTTTTTGATGACTGCCCACAGAGCCGAGAACGTCGACGACCGGGGCCGACTCGAATCGGTCCTTCGGGGAACCGAGCGGGCGGCGATCGAACACGACGTCGATGTGATCTACCCGATCCATCCGCGTGCGGCCGAGCGGGTCGACGGGTTCGATCTCGCGGTCCCGGAGCGAATTCGGACGATCGAACCCGTCGAGTATCTGGACTTCCTGCGGCTCGAAGCGGCCTCCGAACTGATCCTCACCGATTCCGGCGGCGTCCAAGAGGAAGCCTGCATCCTCGGAGTGCCCTGTGTGACGATGCGGGACAGCACCGAACGGCCGGAGACGATCGACGTCGGCGCAAACGAGCTCTGCGGTGTCGATCCGGACGAGATCGCCCGCAGCGTCTCCCGGATGGTCGGCACCCCTGGGAACTGGGAGAACCCGTTCGGGGACGGGACGGCGAGTACTCGGATCCTCGAGGAACTGCTGGCCGACACGGGGGCGATCCCCTCATGAGCACCGTCTGTGTCCACGGGCTGGGGTACATCGGTCTCCCGACGGCGACGATGCTGGCGAACTACGACCACGTCGTGTCCGGGTACGACGTCGATCCGGAGGTGCGCTCCCAGCTCCGGAACGGCGAGATTCACTTCGAGGAGCCCGGACTGCGGGCCTTCGTCACACAGGCCCTCGAATCCGGACAGCTGGAGATAACGGACGAAGTGACGGCCGCGAAGTATCACATTGTCTGCGTCCCGACGCCGTTCGACGAGTCCTCGAAGGCTGCGGACCTCGAGTACGTCCTGTCGGCCGGGCGGGCGATCGTCGACCATCTGCGCCGGGGTGACACCGTGATCTTGGAGTCGACGGTGCCGCCGGGGACGACCACCGAAGTTCTCGGGCCGGTCCTCGAGGAGTCGGGGCTCTCGGCCGGAAACGACTTTTCGCTCGCACACTGTCCGGAGACGGTCCTCCCGGGGAGCGTCATTTCGGAACTCAGGGAAAACAACCGCATCGTGGGCGGCGTCAACGCCGTTTCCGCCGAGTCCGCCGTCCGCCTCTACGATTCGTTCGTCGACGGCGAGATCCGGACGGCGGCGAACGCGACGATGGCGGAGTTCGTGAAGCTGATACAGAACACGTTCCGGGACGTGAACATCGCCCTGGCGAACGAGATCGCCAGACTCGCCGGGGATTACGGCATCGACAGCCGGGAAGCGATCGAGCTCGCGAACGGTCACCCCCGCGTCGATATCCTCCAGCCTGGGCCGGGTGTCGGCGGACACTGCCTGCCGATCGACCCGTGGTTTTTGGGCCAGGGCTCCGACGAACTCGATCTCATACCCACGGCCAGGGCGGTAAACGACGGGATGGTCGAGTACGTGATCGGACTGCTTCGTGAGGAGCTCGAAGGGCTATCGGGACGGAAAATCGCCGTGCTCGGGGTCGCATACAAAGGAAACGTCGGCGATACCCGAATGAGTCCGGGGCTGCGGCTCGCGAGCGAGCTTCAACACGCCGAACCCAAGGGGGCGCCCATGACAGCGGACGGGGGAACGGACGTCGTCAGTCCGCCGGCCGTCAGCATCCACGACCCACACGTCGTGGATTCGACGCTGGATCTCTCCGATATCGAGACGGCGACGGCCGACGCCGACGCGGTCGTGGTCGCGACCGATCACGACGAGTTCGAGTCGCTCGACCCGGAGGCGTTTCGAACACGGATGGCGGGCACCACCCTAATAGACACGAAAGGTGTGCTGAGGGCGTCGAGGTGGCGGCGGGCGGGGTTCGACGTCCGTCGGATTTGAGTCCGTTCGAGCGTCAGATACCGGCGGGTAACGTCCGTATAACCTTCGGTAATCAGTCCCATCTCAAACACAGGAAGCTACTAACAAGGGCATTGAAGAATGTTTACGGATAGTATGATGAGTGAGGACACGGACGGATCCGTCGAACTATCCCCGAACGAACCTTCCTCCGAAGACGCCGGTTCCGAGGCGTCGATCGACGCCGACCAGTTCGATGATCTCCCGGGAACGAAACGTAACTCCGAGGAGGAACTTGACGTCGGGGAGATATTCGAGCTGTTGAAAAACGAGCGACGACGGCGCGTCATACGCTTTCTGCAGGATCAAGAAGACGAGCAGATACAGCTGAGCAGTCTCGCAGAGCACATCGCCGCGCTCGAGAACGATATCGACGTGGTACAGCTCTCCTCGAGCCAGCGAAAGCGAGTCTATATCGGGCTTTATCAGTGTCATCTCCCGAAAATGGACGATTTCGGCGTCGTGGATTTCGAAAAGAACCGCGGGATCGTCACGCTTCGGGACACGACGCAGTTGGAACCGTATCTCCGGGAAGCTGACGGATCGGAACCGACCGACGTTGACGCTGTGGCCGATCAATCGACCGAAGCGACCGAACCCGCAGAGACGGGACTCTCCGACGACGGCAGGTGGGTCGCGATGCCCGTCGCGCTCACCGTCGTCGCGGTCGTCGCGATCGGACTGACCGGAATCGGACCGTTAGCCGCGGTACCAGCCGTGTTCTGGACCGTGGTCAGCCTCTTCGCGCTCGTCTTCGTCGCCAGCATCCGTCCGTAGTGGTCCCCCGAACCTGATCGCGGTAATCCGGGATGATATCCGATGTATGTCCGCGTTACTTTGGCTCGAAAACCGTTAGTTCGGATCAGTATTTCGGCGAGACAGTTTTCTCATTACTAACAAAATACCGTGGGGTTCCCAAGGAGATGTATGTTCGATCTCACCGCCTTTCAACGGGACATGCTGTACGTCGCAGCGGGGCTAGATCGCCCCTCGGGTCAGCAGATCAAGTCCGAGCTGGGGAAATCGATCGATCGAATCACACACGGTCGTCTGTATCCAAACCTCGACACGCTGGTCGAACAGGGGTACCTCGACCAGGGAGAGATCGATCGACGAACCAACTACTACGAACTGACGGAGCGTGGGGAAACAGCCATTCAAAAGCGTCGTCGCTGGGAGGACAACTACGTTCGGCCCGATCCGATCTCCTGAGACAGGACGGTGGCCACCTCGGCGTGGCGCCGCCCCGCGGGTAGACGGCGCCTCGCTCGCCTCGTGTCACTGATCCCCAACGGCCGGACGCTCCATTGGCGATGGCGGATAAACGACGATGCGTCCGCTGCGGTGGACGGTGATCATACAGTTCCGGTGTGTGAAGGTGAGATGGTCGTTACAGTGATTTCTCGATGGATCGGCCGTGAACAACCGATCGAGCGAATCAGGATCGATAGAGTTCGAGAGCGGCTGACCGGACTCCGGACCCCCGTCACTCAAAAGCGTCGTGACGTGTGCGACGGTTTGGCTCAGCGGTCCCGGAGACTCCCGGTCGTAATAAAACTGGTAGGCACCCGTCTCCGAATCGTAGCTGAGGTCTCCGAACCGTTCGATGTTGTGTTCGGTCATGATCGTTGCGGTGAACGCGTGGGTATGTTTGTTCATATACATCTTTGTTAATAACCACCAACCATCGATATCCTACCAGATAAGCCGGTTAAACTGACGATATCGTGAAATTCATTTTTTGGAATACGTTTGACTTCGATAAAGAGTAATTTATCAATCACTACCGCCCTGCGTGTGTAATACATCTATAACTATTCAGCGTAACGCCGTATTCGAACGCGATGGACGCTATCGTGCTCGCTGGCGGATATGCAACGCGGCTGTGGCCGATCACCAGACATCGTCCGAAGATGCTGTTGCCGATCGGCGACTCGACCGTGATCGGGACGGTGTTCGACGCGCTGGAGGCCGAACCGCGAATCGATGACGTGTTCGTCTCGACGAACCGGCGGTTCGAACAGGAGTTCAAGGCGTACCTCTCGGAGAAATCCTACACGAAGCCACGATTGACCGTCGAGAACGCGGGATCGGAGTCGGAGAAACCCGGCGTCGTCAGCGCGATCGGACAGCTCGTCGAGCGGGAGGGACTGAGCGACGATACCCTGATACTCGCCGGTGATAACCTGATGAATTTCGCCCTCGGTGAGTTTCTGGACGCGTTCGAGGCGACGGGCGATCCGACCATCGCCGCCCACGACATCGGATCCTACGAACGGGCCTCGTCGTACGGGCTCATCGAGCTGGACGGTTCGGACGCTGTCGTTGGGTTTCAGGAAAAGCCAGATACCCCGAAGAGCACGCTCGTGTCGGTCGCCTGCTATGCGATCCCCGGCGAAACGCTCCCGCTTTTCGGGGCCTATCTGTCGGGGGAGAACAACCCGGACGAACCGGGGTGGTTCATCCAGTGGCTCCAGGAGCGCGACACCGTCCGCGCGTTCACGTTCGAGGAGGCGTGGTTCGATATCGGGACGCCGGGTAGCTACCTCGACGCCGTCTCCTGGCGGCTCGGCGGGGACAACTACGTCAGTCCGTCCGCGTCGGTCGAGCGCTCGGAACTGGCCGGAAACGTCCACGTCATGGAGGGAGCGACGGTGACGGACGCAACACTCGAATCCAGCGTCGTCTTCCCGGGGGCGACGATCCGTGGCAGCGAGTTGCGACGGTCGATAATCGATCAGGACACGGACGTCGAATCGCTGACACTGTCCAGCGCCGTCGTCGGGCCGCACACGCAGTTGAACGGGCGTTGAACAGGGACTCCCCTCCGACTCCCGTCAAACCACGGGGAACCGAAGCGTACGTCGGCACCGATCGGGACCGCCCACGGGCCGTCCGGCTATACCCGAAAACCGGCAATCTAAGCACGTCTACTTCCTGTTATCGAGTAATAAAAATGTGTTCGTCGATTCAGCTTCAGTAACTCCTCGGAGAATCTGTTCCGGAACTATATTTCGTATCCACCTACACTCGGGCATGTCAACTCCGATACGCGGGTCGTACGGTGTGAAAATGTTGTGTGGATACGCGATAACAGGGGGAGCGATCACCGTCGTCGGACTCGTGACCGCGAGCGTTACCGCCACGGTCGCAATGACGTGGGCGGCGCTTTTAGCACTCGGTTCGGTCACGGGGACGAGTACTATCGCCTCGGTCAACGAGTTACAAAAGCGGACGGAGGCGATCGCCGACGGCAAACTCGATACGCGGTTGCCCACGAGCCGCGACGACGAGTTCGGCGAGCTTTTCCGGGCGGTCGATGCGATGCGGCGGTCGCTCGCCGAGGAGATCGAAACCGCGACCGAACTGCGCGAGGACGCCGAGCGCGCACAGACGGAGGCGAACGAGCTCACGGCGGAGTACCGCGAGGTTGCCGAACGGTACGCCCGGACGATGCAGGCGGCCTCCGACGGCGATCTCACCCAGCGGGTCGCCGTCGACGAGCGACACGAGTCAATGGCGCTCATCGGGGAGGCGTTCAACGGGATGCTCGACGACTTAGAGACGACGCTCGGCTCCGTCGAGGCGTTCGCCGGCCGGATCGAAAGCGACAATGAAAAGCTTCAGTCGCTGAGCGACGACGCCGAAATCGAGGTCGAGGCCGCCGTCGCCGCGGCCGACGAGATCACGGATATCGCGAGCACCCAGCGACAGGAACTGGAGTCGACGACGGGCGAGATCGAGTCGGCATCCGCGACCGCGGAGGAGATCGCCGCGACGACCGATACGCTTGCGACGACCAGTTCGGAGGCCGCCGCAGCGACGCGGGACGCACAGGAGGCCGCGGAGGAGGCCATCGGGGAGATGGAGCAAATCGAGGAGGAGACGGTCCGGACCGTCGAGCGGATCGAATCGCTGACCGAAACGACCGAGGAGATCACCGACATTGCCGGCGTCATCAACGAGATCGCCGATCAGACGAACATCCTCGCGTTGAACGCCTCGATCGAAGCCGCCCGTGCGGACACCGGCGACGACAACGGCAGCGCCGGCGACGGGTTCACGGTCGTCGCCGACGAGGTCAAAGGCCTCGCCGACGAGACCCGCCAGCACGCCGAGGAGATCACCGAGATGATAGAACAGCTCCGGGAGGAGACCGACGAGGCGACGGCGTCGGTCCGAACGACCAGACAGCGGGTCGGTCGTGGCGCCGAGACCGTCGAGTCGGCCCTCGAGGAGCTCGATACGATCGTCGGGGCCGTCGACGACATCGACGACGGGGTCCGCGAGATCGACAACGCGACCTCCGAGCAAGCAGAGACGGTCCAACGGACCGCCGCCGCCGTCGAGGAGGCGGCGGACACGAGCACCGACGTTGAGTCGATCGCCGGGGACGTGACCGAGTCGATCGACGGTCAGCGTGACATCGTCGAACGGATGCGGAAAGCGTTCGCGGAGTTCGACCGCAACGCCGATGATCTGGCGACGGAGCTGGACACCTTCGAGATCGGCGGCGCCGAGGCGGGGGTCGAACCCGGTGGAAACGCCGCGGCCCTCACGGACGGTGGTGACCGATGAGCGGCGCCGAGATCGCCGGCTTCTCCGCGATAGCGATCAGCTACGCGATAACCGTCGTCGGCCTGCTCGTCGGCATCGGGATCGCGCTCGCGCTGCTCAACTCGGAGGCCGACAGCACCGAGGGCGGGTTCGCGTGGTTGCTCGCTATTCCGGCCGTCGCCGCCGTCTCGTACGTTTTCATGGCCCTCGGCGTCGGCGTCGTTTCGGTCGGTGACAACGAGGTGTACCTGTTCCGGTACATCGATTGGCTGCTCACGACCCCGATCCTCGTCGGCTACGTGGGGTACGTCGCCGGCGCGCCACGGAAGTGGATCGTCGGTGCCGCCGCCGCCGACGCGGGGATGATCCTCGTCGGACTGTGGGCGACGCTGTCCGTCGGGGTCGCCACCTGGGTCGGATTCGGTATCTCCGGGGTGTTCCACCTCTCGTTGCTCGTGGTGCTGTACTTCGTCTTCCCGAAGTACGTCGACGATCACCCGCGCCGCCGCCGGCTGTTCAAAGTGCTGCAGAACCACGTCGGCTTGCTGTGGCTCGCATACCCGCTCATCTGGATCCTCAGCCCGGCCGGCTTCGGAACCGTCTCCGTGCTCGGAACCGCGATGATCATCGCGTATCTGGACGTCGTGGCGAAGACGCCGTACGTCTACTTCGTCTGGCGCGACCGGTTTGCCTTCAAACAGGACCACGGCGAGTTCGGGACCGTGGAAGACGTCAGCGATCGGCCTATCGCGGCGGCCGACTGAGCAGACCACAGGGCGCCAGTCGTTGCCGTTTCAACCGAGGAGTCGGCGTCCGGAGTGCGACCTCGTAGTCACCCACCAGCGTGTTCGGCCGGAGTCGACACCGACAAACGAGCACGGATCCGAGGGACCTGTGTGAATCGGATCGGCGCCACCCTCGAACGTGCCGGTGTCATCGAAGCGCGCCGGCTGGGCCCGGTGACGAAGCTCGCCTGGCCTCGGATCGTCACCGGCTTCGCTATAATGTCGAAGCAGGCGGTTGATTTGGCGTTCGTGGGGATCGCGCTCGGCTCGGCCGCCGTCGCGGGGTTGGCGTTCGCCGGCGCGTTCTGGCTGCTCGGGAAGTTCGTCGCGATCGCGTTGGCCGGCGGTACCGTCGCGCTCGTCTCCCAACGGTACGGGGCCGGCGACACCCGACAGGGATCGCTCGTGGTAAAACAGAGCGTCCTCCTCTCGGTTGTCGTCTCCGTCCCCGTGGCGGCCGGGTTCGCGCTCGGTGCCGAACCGCTCGTTTCGCTCGTGGGCGGTGACGCAGGCCCCGCAGCCGTCGGCCACGGTGCGGTGTATCTGTCGATCGCGGCGCTCGGACTCCCGTTCGAGTTTCTCAACATGATCGCCAGCCGGACGTACGCGGCCGTCGGTGACACCCTCACGCCGATGGTCATCCGGAGCGTCGGCGCGCTCCTCAACATCCTCCTCTCGGCGGCGCTGATCTTCGGACTCGGACTCGGCGTCGCCGGCGCGGCGATCGGAACCGCCCTCTCGGTCGCCGCCGTCACACTCGCGTTCGTTCCCGGCATGGTCGGCCGATCGTACGGCGGTCGCGGCGGCCTGCCCGTCCCGTTGCGCCGCGATCGGCCACACGTCGACGCCGGAACGCTATCCGATCTGGTGTCGGTGTCGGCCCCCCTCGTCGGCCGCCGACTGGCCGAGGGGATCGTGACGTTCCCGCTGTTGGCGGTCGCGGCGACGTTCGGCCCGGTCGTCGTCGCGGCGTACGCGGCCGCGCGGCGCATCCGTGCGCTCATGGACTGTATCTCGTGGGGGTTCTCGATCGCGGCGAGTACGCTTGTGGGCCAGCGACTCGGGGCCGACGACGAGGCCGAAGCGACGGCGTACGGCGCTGCGATCGTCCGGCTGTCGGCGGCGATCAGCCTCCTGACGACGGCGACCGTCCTCGTGTTCGCACGCCCGATCGCCGGGGTGTTCGTCGAGCCCGCGGAGGTCGACGCAGCGACGAGGTTCGTCCGTATCGCCGCGATCAGCGCGATCGCCCTCGCGATCAAGGCCTCCGCAACCGGCGTGCTCCGCGGTGCTGGCGATACGCGGATTCCGTTTTACGCCGCACTCGTCGGGCTGTACGTCTTCTCGTTGCCGGCGGCCGCCATCGGCTCCGTCACGGCAGTCGGCGTCGTCGGCCTCTATCTCGCGTTGTTGTTCGAAGCGCTCGTGCCGGCCATCGCGACCCTCCATCGAGTTCGCTCCGGACACTGGCGAGCGGTGAGCAGGCGCTACCGGGCGTCGTCGGCCGACGGGTGATGGCGTCCGCCGCGTCGTAAACGACGGGTTGGTGCGGGCGCGGAGGGGTTTTTTATCGAGTGCCGTCTGGCATCGGAGCATGGACACGACAGCACAGCTATACGTCGAGGACGCCGCGGGCTGGAAACGCGGGCTCTACGACGATATCAGGCACACGTTCAGGGCACCGATCGTCAACTGGATCTTCCGGACGACGATGGCGAACCACCCCGAACTCCTCCGTCACGTCTGGGCGCAGTAAAGCCGGCGTTCCAGACCCGGCAGTTCGGCCGCGTTTCCGTCGTGTGTCGCGATTCGGTCCTCTCGGCTGTCGGGGCGGATCACGACCTCCCGAGCTACCGCGGCGGGGCCCTCGCCGTCGAACCCGCCGAGTACGCCGAGCTCCGCGGCCAACTCGCGACGTTCGACGTGGTGGCGCCGAGGCTCGCCGTCTTCTTCGAACTCGTCGATCGGTCGCTGTCCGACGAGCCGG
>LFFM01000018.1_pt1 | contig 85848 bp, 87 predicted proteins | sample 643131 | NCBI WGS metagenome assembly LFFM01 (sample SAMN03777445, study PRJNA286221) | soda lake metagenome | biome: soda lake; feature: Kulunda steppe; material: water; isolation source: sample Tc-Br brine of Tanatar trona crystallizer | place: Russia: Kulunda steppe | collected 2011-07 | reverse complement strand
CTCGGACGAGCCCGTCGCCGCCGACGAAGTTCACGTCGAGCGACTCCCGGGCGCGCTCGTCGCGGTCGGTACCGTATCGGCCACTCGGAGCCCCCTGCGCGTAGACCTCCCACCCAGCATCAACGAAGCGCTCCAGCACCGCAATCGGATCTCCGTGTGCGTACGTCACCCCTGCGCCACCGACATCCCGGTACTGACGATCGAGGTCTCGAAGACAGTCGTGAAGGAACTCGATCCGCGCGTCACAGGCGGTCCCACCGTCGCCGTAGAACGCCGGATCGAAGACGAAAAGCGGGAGGAGCCGCCGGTCGGTGGTATCGGATCCGTCCGCCGCAGCCGCGAGGACCGGGTTGTCGGCGATCCGCAGATCCGTCCGATGCCACACGACGGCACCCGCCGACCCCTCGTCGATCGACGGGACGGCCTCACGAGTCGGTTGGGTCGGGAGCGGCGGCTGCTGCATTCGTATACCCGTTCGAGGCGTCGAACCAAGGGCGTGTCGGCGGTCGAGTCCACACCAGCGGTCAGCGGAGCTCCGTATCGTCCTTGAGCCGTTCCGTGTCGCGTCCGGGGCCCCTCTGCCGCGTCCGGTTCGCTACCGGATCACCGTCACCGGGACCGTCGCCTTGTCGACGACGCTCTTGGCCACGCTGCCGACAACCTGCTCGCGCTCCTCGCTCAGTCCGCGGTGCCCCACGTGGATCGCGTCGACCCCCGTCTCGTCCGCAAAGGCCGTGATCGCGTCCGCTGGACGGCCGGTGAGCAGCTCCGTCTCGACCGTGAGCGCTGTGTGATCCGTCTCGACAACGTCCTCGGCGACCGCTCGCGCGCTCTCTAACACGCGCTCACCCTCCTCGACTGCGGCCTCCTCCCCGGGGAGAATCAGCGTTCCGTCGATCAGTTCGGAATCCGGCGTCAACACGTGTGCTATCACCAGCGTCGCGTCGAACGCGACGGCGTGTCTCGCGGCGTGCCGGACCGCTTCGTCCCCCAGTGTCGAGCCGTCCGTGGCAACGAGATATCGCATGGTCGATTGTGGGCGTCGCTCGTACATAACTCCTCGACGGTATTCTCACCGCGTGGCTCTCCGCTCCGACCATGGCGTCCGATCAGGGTGCGAGCGCGACGAGCGCGAACGTCTCCGTGCGGGTGCTCGCGTGGACAACCTCGAAGCCCACCGATTCGAGCGCCGCAACCGCGTCGTCGACGCCGAACCGCTCGTCGACCGGCGGCCCGGACGCTCCGTCGCCGTCGGCCGACCAGTCGAACAGTGCGAGCCGCCCGCCGGACTGGAGGACGCGTGCTAGCTCGGCGACCGCGTCGTCGCTCGCGAACTCGTGATACGTCATCGTCGAGAACGCGGCATCGAGCGCGCCGTCGGCAAGTGGGAGCTCCGACACGTCGCTCTCGACGAGTTCGACGTTGTCGGGAACACCCTTCTGCCGATAGCGCTCGTGCATTTCCGGCTGGAGATCGACGGCGTACACCGAGCCGACGTGTGGCGCGAGGTCATCGGTATAAAAGCCGGTGCCGCTTCCGAGATCAGCGACAACGCCGTCCAGGGAGGCGTCGATCACGCTGATCAGCTCCTCCGCGGACACCCAGCGGTAGCGGTCAGGGTCCTCTAGCCGCTCTGCGCGCTCGACATCGAACGTGTGGAATCCCATACATCAGTATTGTGCTATAAGTACAAAAGTGAGCCGATCGTGCGTGTTGGACAGCATTCGAGGCGGTGACGGCGCGGCGGCACGACAGTGTCGGCGCGGCGGTGTCGACAGCGCTACGGCTACGCTGTCTCGTTTAGGGCGTCAACGGCGGCGTCGACCTCGCGCTCGGTCGAGACGGCGTGGATCGAGACGCGGACCGCGTGCGGATCGGGGAGCGCCCGCACGACGATCCCGCGGTCGGCCAGTCGCTCTACGGTGGCCTCCGGGTCGTCGGCGGCGACCGTGACGAGGCCGGACTCGAACTCGTGGGGGCTCAGGAGCCGGCCGTCGTCGATCCCCTCTTTGAACCGATCGGTGAGCCGCTCGATCCGGTTTGCTATCCGTCCGAAGCCGACCGATTCAATCGCGTCGATCCCTTCGAGCAAACCGACGTGAGCAGCCGCAGTCGCCGTGCCGATCTCGAACCGCTTTGCGCCGGGTTCGTACTCGACTGCGTCGGCGGTCGGGGCTCGTACCCCGCGATAGCCAGCGATTCCCGGAGTCAGTTCCTCGGCGACCACGCGGTCAACGTAGAGGAACCCAGCTCCCCACGGACCAAGCAGCCACTTGTGGCCGGCGGCCGCGACCGCGTCAGCCCCCCAGCGTGTCACGTCGACATCGACCTGACCCGGCGACTGGACCGCGTCGACGAGGGTGAACGCGCCCGCGTCGTTCGCGATTTCGACGAACTCCGCGACCGGAAGCCGCGTTCCGTGTGTCCAGGTTATCGCGCTGAAACAGACGAGTCGGGCGTCCGCGACCGCAGCGGCGAACGCGTCCGGATCGACTCGACCCGCCTCCGTCTCCACGACGCGGACCTCCACGCCCTCAGATTCGAGTCGCTTCCACGGCAACACGCCGGCAGGATGTTCGAGATCAGTGCGGACGACGACATCACCGGGTTCCCAGTCGATCGCGGCCGCTATCCGACCGATCCCGTCCGTCGTGCTCTCGGTGAGCGCGATTTCCTCGCGGTCGGCACCGAGAAAGGCCGCGATCCGCTCACGGATCTCCTCGTACATGCCAAAGGCGTGATCGTACGGGTCGGTCTCGGCCGCGCCGTACTCGTGGTCGGCGATGAACGCGCCTGCGGCGTCAACGACGTACTCGGGGCTGGGTCCGTGTGCGCCGTAATTTAAATACGCCTTCTCTCCGCCGAGGGCGGGGATGTCCGCGCGCAGTTCGCGCGGTGTCATTCAGTCGAGGTGTGCTTCGACGGCGTTCCGGAGGGCGTCCTCGGTCTGTGCGCCGACCATGCGGTTCACGAGTTCCCCGTCGGCGAACACGATCAGGGTGGGGATTCCCTGTACACCGTATTCGGAGGCCAGCGCCTGAAAACGGTCAACGTCGACTTTCAGGACTGCCGCGCCGGTCTCGTCCGCGACCGCTTTGACCGCGGGCTCCATCATCTGACACGGGCCACACCAGTCCGCGTAAAAGTCAACGAGCACGACGTCGTAGCCGGCGACGTGGTCGTCGAACGCCGCGGCGTCGTCGAGGGCGATCGGTTCGGTCGGAACGGGTTCAGTTGTCTGCGTCATCACTCATGAGTACGATCCCGACCCTGATAATGGTTTTGGATGTAGTGTACAATACTATCTCACTCGGTGACCAGAGTGGATCGACAGTCTATCTCGCCTACGCCGGGACGCTCCGGGTCCGGCGTACCGCGAGCGCACCGTGGTACAGTATAATCAGACAGACAAACAGCGCCGACCCGATCAGGAGCACGAAGCTGAGTCGGTCGAGAACCGGCATCGAGAGCCATTCGGCGAGTTCCCCCAAACCAACCGCGAGGCTCGCAACGAGCAGCATGATCCCGAAGTAGATTGTCACGTCGTCCTCGTTTACGTACGCGGTCGCGCTCGACCCAATCCGAGCCCCGAGCGCACTCCCCACGAGGAGCGCAGTGACGATTCCGAGATCGATAACGCCTGCGCGTCCGTACGTGAAGGCGCCGACGGCCCCCGACAGCAGGCCGCCAAAGAGGCTCGTCCCCACCGCGGCCGCAAGCGACGTGCCAATCACGTAGTAGATCGCCGGCATCCGAACGAATCCACCGCCGATGCCAAGAAATCCGGATATCAGTCCCACGCCGCCGCCGACACCGGAAATCGTCCACAACGACGCCTTACGTCCGTCGGCAAGCGTCATCATCGGCGGAATGTTATACGACTGTATCTTGCGAGCGAGTTCGGGAACATCGTCCTCGCTGTCGGCTCCGGTATCGCTCTCGTCCCCGGCGTCGCCCTGCTCATCCTCGTTGTTCATTGCGCTTCGCGTGAACAGTATGCCGATCCCCGCCAACAGGAAGACGTACGTGACGCCGACGACAACGCTCGCGATCCCAAGGACTTCAAGTCCGAACACCAGTCGACTCCCGAGTTCAATGCCGACAGCAATCCCGACAAACATCAGCGCGCCGAGCCGATAGTCAACCTGTCCGGCGTCGTGGTGTTTCATCGTCGCGATGACAGCCGTCCCGAACACGAACGCCATCGAGCTACCGATGGCAACCGGAGCCGGGTATCCAAGGATCAGTAGCGCAGGGGTGACGAGGAACGATCCACCCATCCCAAAAAACCCGAAAAAGACGCCGACCATGAACCCAAACGCGACGAAGAGGGCGATCAGCTCCCCGCCGAGTCCGAGAAGTTCGAACGAGAAGATGAATTCGATCATTCGTTCCCTGCTATCCGGTCGAGAACGATCGGTCCGACAGCGTCCTCGATGGTACCGTAGCCGACGTAGAGGGCGAGCGCTTCGAGAAGCACTATCGTGATCACCGCGATGGCTTGGACGGACGGTGATGTACCGGCGAGAACAGTCGTTCCGGTCATCGGTTGCCACCCCGCCGATGGTTGCGGGTCCCCACACGAGTCGCGTGGTCGATATCAGTCATGTACCTGACTGTAGCTCGGTTAGGGATATAACAGTTTTGGGTTTACTATACAATACTATATTCGCGTGAGCGACGTGGCACGATGTATAACGTATGGATACGTTATAGTAGCTACCTACGAGGCGCACCGAGGCTGAGGTCAGTTTTCGGTTTGAAAAAAGCGGACTCAACTTGACCGTCCCGACTCACTGGGTGTCGAGCCGAATCGTGGTACACGTCTCACCGGTACGCTGCGCCATCGTTCCACAGAACTGGGAATTCGGTTGCGTTCATTAATACCGGGCTTTCATAGTACTGTGTATGAGTCATCAGAGCCGTTCCTCGGGACAGCGTCTCGACGCAGCGTTCAAGCTGTTCGGCGCAGTCGCAATCCTCATCGCGGTGCTTCTCTCGGTTGCGGTGATCACACTTACCGACCCCCTTGGCGAGTACGTGATACCGACTCCGGCGGTGGCCGGCAGTCTCGTGTTCGGCGGGCTGCTCGTTGCTGTCAGTTACGCCGCGTACACACTCCGTCGAGGATAGCCGGAGACCACTCGACCACCGCCTAATCCGTCCGTGGGTGTTGCCACAGCTACACAGCACAGCTCTGCTACTACCACCGCTTGTTGGTTAAAAACCAGCCGTGGGAATGCTCCAGGAGGAGTGCCGTGGTCACCCGGACGCAGTCACCGACTCAGGGGTGTCAACATCCTCGTATTTATCCTCGAACTCCTGGATCAACTGTCCCATCTTTGCGTACCAGTCGTTCAGCATTCGCTGCATCTCGCCGGATATCTGCTCCGGGTCGGTGGGCTGGTACACGTGATAGTAGCCGCCCTGATCGTAGTTGATCTGCTCTTTGGTGATGAAGCCGGTGTTGAGGAGCCGCTGAACGGCACGGTACGCAGTCGATCGCTCTCGGTCAACTGCCTCACCAATCTCGTCTATCGTGAGCGGCTCTTCACTCTCAACGAGCGCTTGGAAACACTCTCTGTCCAGCGGTTTGAGGCCGTGAAAACACTCCAGTAATCCCTCACACTCCATGTCGCTTCGGAGTTGCTCAGCCAATGAATCGGGCATATTGTTACTGGATGATACGGTTTGTGCTGATAAAAGGTTTGTGTAGATCATACACAACACCGCATCTGCTGTCGAACTGGGAGTCGTCGCTATGGCGACCGGGGTGGCGGAACAAGAAAGACGTTGCCCGTCGCGTTGGCGACGACATCCTCTGAGACGTTCCCGAGGAGGAGTCGCCGGAGACGACTTCGGCCGCGCGATCCGAGAAGCAGTGTGCTCGGGTCGTGTTCGCGCTCGGCCGCCAGTATTTCTTCGGCGGGGTCACCACGCCGGATGTCGACCCGCGTGTCGAGCCCCCAGTCGTCGAGTCGGTCGACAAGTGGTTCCATCTGCGACTCGATCGCGTCGACGTCACCAGTGTCGTCTTTTGGGGACCGAACGTGCGTCAGCGTGACTTCCGCGGTGGCGTGTCGGAGATATTCGAACGTTTCGAAGGCGCGTTCCGCGTTCTCTGAGAAGTCCGTCGCGAACAGCGTCCGCTTAAATAGATGACGGCGAACAGTCTCCGGCTTTTCAACGCCGCGCTCGATCCGGTCGACGAGCAGCGGGACGACCGTCGTTCGGGCGAGGTTCCGGGCCGTAGATCCGATCACGCGATTATCAAGGGGGCTCTTTCCTCGTGAGCCGATGAGGATGAGGTCCGCGCCGACTGCGCCGGCAATTCCGTTGATCCGGCGGTGTGGCGTGCCACGTACCACGTGCGTCTCGACGCCAAACCCCGCATCCTCGATCCGTGACCGATAGCGGCGTAGTCCCCGTTTCCGACGCCTCTCAAAGTCGATTCCAGGCATCCCGGAATGAACGTTCGAGGGCACGACAGTAACCAAATGAATCCGATCGACGCCGACCCGGTCCAAGCAGTTGAGTCCTGTCTCGGATTCGATCATCGTCTCGCTCGCCGCCGAGAGGTCCGTCGCCAACACTGCCGACTTCCCAGTCATCGATCACACCTCGCCAAACGCCCGATTCGCTGATCGAATCCCCGATTGGGCGCCCACACAATATTTCTCATTATGTACAATACTGTTGGAAGCAGTATAAATCTCCCGGTCGGCTGGGACCGATTTCACGAGTCGACGACGCCGAGCGGGAGGTATAAGCGGCATCGGCGGGAACCAAGTTGTATGAGCGACGACGACCTCTCAGCCGCCGTTGATCGGTTTCTCGACGGAACAGATGCGGCGCTTGAAGAGTACGATCAGGGGTACGCCGACGCGGACGCGACGCTATCGGTGATCCGGAACCATCTCGACGACCTCCGGGACGCAGCGAACGACTGAGTTTCAGTACCGGATCCGCCGTCGTTTATATAACTCCCGCCCGACCGACCGGTATGGTCTCGGAGATTTTTGACCCCGACGCGTGGGAGTCGGTCACGGACGAATTCGACGACATCACGTACCACCGCGGCGTCGACGCGCCGGTCGTTCGGATCGCCTTCGACCGACCCGAGGTCCGTAACGCCTTCCGCCCCGGCACCGTCGACGAGCTCTACGCCGCCCTCGATCACGCGCGAAAGCAGGCAGATGTCGGCTGCGTCCTGTTGACCGGCAACGGTCCCGCCGAGTCCGACGGCGGCTGGGCCTTCTGTGCCGGTGGCGACCAGTCGGTCAGGGGTGAGTCCGGGTACGAGTACCGCGACGACGACGAGGCCGGCGCTGAGGACGACCCACTCGTTCGAGAGGCGCGCGCCGGTCGGCTCCACATTCTCGAAGTTCAGCGACTGATCCGGTTTATGCCGAAGCCAGTCGTCGCGGTCGTCCCCGGATGGGCCGTCGGCGGCGGGCACTCGTTACACGTCGTCTGTGACCTGACGCTTGCGAGCGAAGAGCACGCGAAGTTCCTCCAGACGGATCCGGATGTAGGTTCGTTCGACGGCGGGTTCGGCTCCGCGTACCTCGCAAAGCAGATCGGACAAAAAAAGGCACGAGAGGTGTTTTTCCGCGGGAAGACCTACTCCGCCGCGGAGGCGGCCGACATGGGAATGGTCAACGAAGCGGTCCCACACGAGGAGCTTGAAGCGGTCGCGCGCAAGTGGGCCGAGGAAATGACGGCCAAGTCACCGACCGCCATGCGGATGTTAAAATACGCGTTCAACATGGCCGACGACGGGATGGTCGGCCAGCAGGTGTTCGCGGGGGAGGCAACGCGTCTCGCGTACATGACTGAGGAGGCACAGGAGGGACGCGACGCCTTCCTAGAAAAACGCGACCCGGCGTTCGAGGAGTACCCGTGGCATTACTGACCAACGCGCGCCACTACTGACCGACCCGCACCGCGACCGATCCATCCTCGATGTCATCCGATCGTCGCCGGTGACCGTCGGGCGTGGCGGTCACGGTTCTGGCGGTGTGGCCGCCCCTCAGTACGGAAACGCCAGACACGCCACCGAACCGCCAGCCTTCATAAACTCGCCGGTGGCGACACCGAGCGTCTCGTAACCGTGTTCCTCAAGCCGCGCTATCGTCGTCTCGTTGGTCTCCTGTATAACGACTGTCTCGCCGCCGATCGAGTGACAGTTACAGGCGAACCCCTCCTGTGCGGATGCCGGTGAAACCTCGATCAGCGTGTCGAACAGCCGATCGAGCTTCGCGCGACCGGCCGCGGTGAAGGCATCCGGACACACAAGTGCGGTCGTCTCGTCGAGCGCGGAGAAGCAGACATCGAGATGATAGTAGGCGTCATCGGTGAGTTCCAGTGGGATCACGTCGACGCCGAACCGCTCCGCGAGTTCACGATACGCGTCGAGTTCTGAGCGTTGCCCGTAGCCTCCCCACAGCAGGTCACGGCCGGGATGCCAGCGGGCGTCTCCGCAGCCCTCAAAGGCGGCATCGGTGTGGAGTTCGGCCACTTCGTAGCCAGCGTTCGTCGCCCACTGCTTGAAGTAGGCAGGCTCGTCTCGGCGCTCGTCGGTTGCCATTCGCGCGAGTACGAACCGGTCCTCCCCGGGAATCGAGAGGGCGTGGTTCGAACAGAACACCATGTCCGGAAGGTCTTCCGGCGGCGCAAGGGAGCGTCGCTCCTCGGCCAGCGTCTCGTCGACTGCGTCGGCGTCAAACACCGTCGCATCAGCGAGTTCGTCGAACAGATCGACTAGTTCCGTCCACTGCTCGACGGCTCGGCGGTGGTCGACGCCGGGCCGCATGTACGGATTGATCTCGTAATCGACATCAAAATGGGCCGGGGTCGAGAACAACACGGATCGGTCGAGCGGTCGTCGCTCGAACGAGCTCCTGTCCGGAACCGCATCGAGGTCGAGGAACAGCTCACCCGACATAAGATAACGTAGCTAACACGATGGGGGTGTATAGTTCTACGGGTGGCAAAAAGGACGGTTCTCGCGGGGTCGTCTCTCAGACCCCGTCTGCGACGCGGCGTGCGATTTGGTCACGATCCTCACGGATACGACCCACGAGCGACGCTATCGACGCCAACACCGGATGGCGTGGACCGTCCATCGGCTCGTACAGATAGCCGGTAAATCGCGGGCCATCCGCCCTGTTTTGCTCCTCAAGCACCAGAGGCGGATCCCGAAGCGACGCCTGACGGTCGGTAGCGACCTCATCGCACCGATCCTCAAGATCACCCAGCCGTTCCCATACGTCGATTAGGGCGTCGGTACGTCCTCCCCGCGAAACGCCGTCGAGGTGTTCGTCCAGCCGACTTCGCTGCCGATCGATCTCTGTCAGCGTCGTCTCCGTGTCTGTCAACTCGCTCAACTCGGTGTCGATGGCGTCCGCAAGCGACGAGCGCGCCCGAGACGCCTGTCGACTTCGGTCGACGAGCGTCGACTGGAGCGCGGGAGAGAGCGTCCCATTCGACGCCAACGACATTGTCGTGTCCGGACCCAACTCCGCCGCGAGGCTCTCGACGACACTCTCATCGTACTCCTCCGTGTAGTGTGGCAGCGACATCACGGTGTCTTGGTAGGTGTCGAGGACGTTTTTTACCCGAACGTCTCCCGGTCCGCCAACGCTTTCGGCGCGCTGTGTACCGATGACGGCCCCCTCGAACGACGATTCTGTGGCGGTAACCGTGGATGGATCAAGTCCCGAAACCCTGTCGGCGAACTCCTCAAATGCGTCGCGCTCGTCGAGAACGCGCCGTCGCTCTCGGCGACAGCACGATTTTGCGTCCCGAACGTACGCGAACGCGACAAAAGCAAGCAGCCCAGCGAGAACGAGAGCCGTGACGACGCCCGGTTCGGTCACCAACGCGGTCACCTCACACGAGAGGCTCCCACACTCCGATCCGAGTCCCGGATCGTGTGACAGCCGGAATCGTACGTCTCCGCCACGGTTCACACTCATACAATGCGTTAACACGATACACACTCAAAAATATTTTGATCGGTTTGTCGGCGAATGAAAAGATCGCTGAGATGTTTGCGTGACCAGTCGGCTCGATGACCGGAACCGTTTTGCGGGTCGCCGGGTCACGGTCCGAGCGTGACGACACTGCTGGACGACCTCTCGGGGTTCGAGTTCGAGGAACTGATGGTCGACGTGTTCCGGCATCAGGGGTACCGTGAGGTTCGACAGGCGGTCAGAACGGCAGACGAGGGTCGCGACGTGACGATGGTCGACGATAGGGAACCGGGCGATCCGATCGGCGTCGTCGTCGAGTGTAAACACACCGCAACTGTCGGCCGACCCGTCGTCCAAAAGCTCCACTCCGCGGTCACGACGCACGACTACGACGGACCAGTTCGTGGAATGGTCGCGACCACGGGGCGGTTCACGTCGCCGGCGGAGGAGTACGCCGAGCGCGTCACCGCCGCGCCCGACGACGTCGACATCGACCTACTCGACGGGCGGGAGCTCCGCGAGATTGGGGAGTCGATCGGCATGGATCTGTACAGCGGTCGAATCGAGGTTCTCTGTGAGGAGACGCTGCCGCCCCCGGATGTCGAGACGGGAGTCAATAAACGGGACGCAGCCGCGACCGCGGTCGAGAACCTCACTTCCGCTGATCTCCCGGAGCCGACGACGCGGCTTTCGTTCGCGCCTACGATGCTCGTCGAGACCGAAGTAGACGCGACCTTCGAGACGAGCGTCGGCGTGATTCACTCCGTGTTCGAGCGCGAGCGCCTCGCGGTGTCGGCCGATCGCAAGGGAACATCGCTGCTGGACGGCGAGACGGCTCGGCTCCTCGGTGACGGCTCGGTCCAGCGAACCCGGCTTCCACGCTCTGATCCGGACGCTGACACCGCTGACGATCCCGAGGACGGCGGCGATGGATCGTCCGCGGCCGATCCCGGATACGACGACATCGACCTCGGAGACAACGATGCCGACCTCGGAGACAACGATGCCGACCTCGGAGACAACGATGCCGACCTCGGATACGACGATGCCGACCTCGGATACGACGACATCGAGGTCCGTCGGTTCGATCGCACGGAGTCCGAGTACACCGACTGGGTCGTCGAGCGACAGCGTGACCGGTACGAACGAACCGTCCGCTACACCGGCGACAACAACGTCACGTACACGAAGACGTGTACGCCGCGGGCCAGTGATGTTCGGGTGCTGGACGTCGATCCGGTGTACCTCCCACACGCGACAACGACCACCGCGCTCGGTGAGTACGAGTACGAACACGGCTTCATCACGAACGGGACCGATCGGTTGACTCGCCGCAACGAGTTCGGAATCTGCGTCCACTGTGGAGTCGGGAGTGACGGAGCGATGTCGACAAGCGATTCCGCCACGATTACTCACTGTTCGAACTGCGGTAGCCTCAACTGCGACGATCACATTCGGACAGAGCGGCTCGTCGAGGAGCCAGTGTGTACGGGCTGTTCGGTGACCGGGTCGTTCTTTTTCGCGACCAAACACTTCTACGACGAGTCGAACCGCGAGGCGTTCGCCGCGGAGTACGCCGAGATGCCCTTCTATCGGAAGCCACTGGAGAACCCGAAGCTGGCCGCGGGGCTCGCTGTCGGTGTACTGGTAGTTCTGTTCCTGCTGATCGGATTACTTTGAAACCGAACACGGTCGTTGTCGGCGACATCGATTTGTGTCCACTCCGCGAAAGGTGATCGTGACCACTCGAACACCCGGAATCCATCACGTGACCGGAATCGTCGGCGACGCCGCGGACGCCGTCGAGTTCTACTCGGGAGCGCTTGGACTCCGGCTGCTTCGGACGACAGTGAACTACGAGGACATCCTCCAACATCATCTCTACTTCGGGACGGGGGAGGGACGACCCGGATCCGTCCTCACCGTCTTCCCGGACCCCGGTGGCGACCCGGGACGCGTCGGACGGCCGGGCTACGAGTCGGTTTCACTCGCGGTACCCCCCGACTCGCTCGACTACTGGCAGGAGCGGCTCTCGGGACGAACGTCGGGCTCGAATGCCACAGAGCGCGTCGACCCCGACGAGCGGTTCGGCAACCCGACGCTCCGGGTAAGGGATCCGGCTGGAACGACGGTCGAGCTGGTAGAGACGGACGATCCGGGGGAGTCGTGGCGAGACGGTCCGATCCCCGAGTCGGTCGCTATCCGAGGGGTGGAGGGCGCAACAGCGCTTCCGGCCGATCCGTACGGGGCGGCAAGCGTTCTCGAAACACTCGGGTTCGAGTACGAGGCCGAGTTGGACGACCGTATCCGGTACCGGACATCGGGGAGTCGAGCGACCCGGATCGACCTGTTGAACCGGGACGCACCCTTCGTTCGGGAGGGGCCTGGGACGCTTCATCACGTCGCTGTCCGCGTCCCTGACCGAGAGGCGCTGCTCGACTGGCACGCGCTGTTTCGTGAGCGGGAGGCGGGGTACGATGTCTCGCGGGTGAAGGACCGCCACTTTTTCCACTCCCTATACGTTCGCGGTCCGGGCGGGCTGTTGGTCGAACTCGCGACGGAAGCACCCACGCCGGACGGACCGCAGGGGCCGGGGCTCGCCGACCCCACCGTCGACGGCCACGCAACCGATCTCTACCTTCCGGAGCGGTTCACAGACGACCGGGAGCTCATCGAACGCCAGCTCCCACGGATCGAACCGCCCAGCTGCTTGGCTTCGCCGGAGGAGTCGAGCCACTCGGAGCCCGCCAACGACGGATGACACGGACGCTCTCCGCGGTTGAAGGACCTCACGCCGGCGCGGAGCTGGTCGTCGGGGGTGCGCCGGCCGCGGCCGCGGAGGTCGCGGTCGTGCTCCTCCACGGCCGCGGCGGGACCGCCGAGGGGCTGATCCGGCTCGCCGACGACATCTACCAGCCGGGCGTGGCGCTGCTTGCGCCCGCCGCCCGGCGGTCGAGTTGGTTCCCCGCGTCACACGACGAGCCGGTCGATGCCAACGAGCCTGCGCTCTCTTCCGCGGTCGACTGCGTCGCCGGCGCGGTCACGGCCGCCGCAGAGGTTGGGATCCCACCCGAACGGGTCGTCCTCGTCGGCGTGTCGCAGGGCGGGTGTGTCCTCGCCGAGTACCTGTGTCGTCGCCCGCGGCGGTTCGGCGGCGCGTTCGTGGCGTCTGCGGCGCTTCCCGGGTCGGACCCCGAAACGCGAACGGTCGGTGACGGGGACGCCCACCGGGGAAGTGAGCAGGTGGGGCCACTCGGCGAGACGCCGGTCGCCCTCGACACGACAGAGGCAGACCCGTACGTCCCTCGAACGCGGGTCGAGGCGACTGCCTCGGTTCTCGAACGCGGTGGCGCGACGATCACGCTCCGGATTGATCCGGGCTCCGACCACGGGCTCTCGGACGCAACGCTCGACCGGGTCCGCGATCGACTCCGCGGGTTGCTCGATCGGTGAAGGGAGGTTGCGGTCAGACCCGGATCGATCAGTATCGGACGCCGTCGTCCGTGATCACGGTGTCGATCATCCCAACCGGCGTGGCGTCATAGCTCGGGTTCTCGATCGTGACGCCCTCGACGGGCTCGCGCATCACCTCGACGGCGTCACGGAACTCGTTCTCGAAGCGGAACTCCTCTATCGTCTTCGCGCCGGACCCGACGGCGGTGACGGGCACGCCAAGCTCGCGGGCGGTCACGACGAGTGGGAACGTCCCGACGCGGTTGTAGTAGGTCCCGCCGGTGATGCAGGTGATTCCAAGGAGGACGCGGTCACAGTCCCGGAGCGCGTACCCCATCGCGCTGTCGACGACCATCCGAGTGTCAACCCGGTCCATCGCGGCAAGCGCGCGAGCCGTCTTTCGGCCGAGGGTTCGCGGCCGGGCCTCCGTCACGTACACCGTCAGGTGCGCGCCGGCCATGGCGGCCGCCTCGATGGACTCCAGCACCGTCGTCGAGTAGTCGTGGACGAGCAAGGTGTCGCCGTCACCGATGCGTTCGGCGGCGTTGGCAGCGGCGGCCGCCTTCGACGTCTCGATGTCGTCGACGACCCGTTCGATCGTCTCCTCAAGCAGTTGTTTGGCGTCCTCGACGGAGGTTGGCTCGCCGACGATGGTGCGTTCGACCTCCCGCATCGCGTTGTGGAGGGCGGCGTGGGAGGGGTTCGACCGGCGCAACACGCCCGCGTTGTGTTCGAGGTCGCGTTCAAACTCGTCGACGGTCCGGTAGTCGCGGTCCAGCAGCTCCGCGAGCGCCTGCGTCGCCTTCACAGCCACAGCCGAGGTGCTGTGGGTCCGCATCGCCCGGATCTCGGCGACCGTCTCGTCGATCATGATCGAAGCGTCGAGGCCCCGATTGAAAGCGGTTCCGGGGTTCCGCCGGGTCGGACGCAACCTGTGGAATCGCTTCAGCAACAAACCCGTTTATAAACGATTAGGGGTTCAAATGTGACATCCTCCCACGACTGAAGTCGTGGGCTTCCCACGCCGGCACCACAATGCGCTGGTTTGGGAACTTATGTTTGCGACCCGACACGCCGATGGGAGTGCCACGCCCCCGTTACTCCTATCCTGTGAAGGATTCGGAGTTACCTGATTGTTTTACGTCGGTCTGAGTGTCCGAAGGCTTACTTTTTGATGAGGCAAACACCAACTCAACTGCCAGTTTTCGGACAATCGTTCACGATGGGAGGCCATCGAAACGACAATCATAGATACGAAGTATAGGCAATCAAACCTTTCGGTTACAGTGTTTGAGAACCGTTCGGCGATTCATCCCACGACTAAACTCGTGGGTTTTCTCGCCTAATCTCTATAAACAATTGAGATCAGAGACTAGAATGGATTCGACCCGGCTGCGGCCCGGTGATTGTTACAGGGACGCCGAACGGGACCGCTCCGTGTCGTTTTTATCCGACTCGGCCGACTTCTCACTGTGGACCTCCACGTTCGGTACGAAAGCGACGACGACCCTGATAAGTGTACGGCACGGAAGCTCGCGCGTTTTGACCTCGCAACGCTCCACCGCTCCGACCGTGCCACCCCGTACGGGGTCGTCCTCAATCCGCACGCCGAGCGTGCCCTCTCGCCCGCCGACGCCGACCTTGCCCGCGAAAACACGCTGGTCGCACTCGACTGCTCGTGGGAGTCAGCCGGCGAGAAGCGGTTCTCGCTCCCCGGCGAGCATCGTGCGCTCCCCTATCTCGTCGCCGGTAACCCGGTGAATTTCGGCCGACCGATGCGGCTGACGACGGTAGAGGCGTTCGCAGCCGCACTCGTCATCCTCGGCGAACCGGATCAAGCAGAGCGGATCATGGCGAAGTTCACGTGGGGTGAGACCTTCCTCGAACTCAACGAGGAGCCCCTTCGGCGCTACGCCGACTGCGAGGACTCAACCGATATCGTCGAACTCCAACAAGAGTACTTGGATCGGTGAGCGCGGGCCGTGTGACGCTTCCGCATCGCTCCTCGTTGCCCATTCACGTCCCGTGCCACTCCCCGAAGCTATCCCATCACGTCCCGAGTACGCCGCCTATCATCCCCGCGAGCGCGGCGTCGATGGCAAACAGGAAGGTGAGGAAGAGCCCGATGACGAGGACCCCCGCACCGCCTAACAGTCCCCCGAGGGGACCACCGAGGAGGCCAACGAGACCGCCGAACGCCGCAAGAATGAGGGTGACGACGATGCCGCTCACGGAGCCGGCGAGGAGTCCGTGCCAGCCGCCCGAGAGCAGCCCGCCGCCGGCAACGTATCCGGCGACGAACCCGCCAATCAGCCCCGCGCCGATGTGGCCGACTACGGGCACGAACGTCGCCAACAGGCCGGCGATGAGGCTCACTGCGAACCCGTATCCGACCGCACGGAGATCGGTCATACCAGCATCTTCGCCGGGAACGGTCATAAGTCCGCCGTCGGTGACGTGGTTTCGGACGACGTTTTTTATATTAAACCACCGTAGCCGGCGATGTATGCCCTCCGAACGCGGGAGCCGCGGTACGGCGACCGTGTCCGACGCGTCGACCGCCGGGGACGCCTCGGTGACCGATCACGACACGGCCACGGACGCCGACGGTGACACCCGGCCCGGGACGAGCGATCGCGACACCGCCGCCATCGACGCGATCGCGTGGGGACCAGTTCGCTACGACCGACTCCGGTCGATGGTCGTCGGGTTCGGGCTGGCGATCGTCCTCGGCGTGGCGGCGGTCGGTGCCGCGCTCGCGTCGACGGTCGTCTCGGCGCTCACCGACCTCTCGCCCAGCGCAGCGGCCTCGTTTCTGACGGGATCGAGCCCCGGAGAGGCGTTCGTCGCCCTCGTGTTCGTCCTCGTCATCGCCCTCCTGACCGTCCCCTACCTCTACCTCTCCTACGACGAGTGGGGTCGAGGGGACGGTTCGATCCGCGAGCGACTCCCGGGCCTCTCCTCGCTCCGTCCCAGCTGGCTCCTCCTCGGCGCGGCGGTCCCGCTCTCGCTGTGGGCGACCGGTGTTGAGTGGACGGCATTCGGCCTGCGACTGCCGTTCGCGATACTCCTGCTCGTTCCGCTGGTGCTGCTGTGGGAGGGGGCCGAGGTCGCGTTAGATCCGCGGGCACACACGGTCAAGCGGACGTATCCCGTGCGGGGTCGGAGCCGGACCGACGACCTGAACTCGGTCGTCCGCACCCGCCGGATCGACCTTCCCCGCGCGGGCACGGTGTTCCTGCTCGCGTACCGCGGAAACGAGTGGTACCGCTCAACGCCGTGGCTGACGGTCCCGCGGGACCGGGCCGACGCGGTCGAGGACGCCCTCGACGACGTTCTCGCCCGTTCTGACGGCCCGGACCGCGCGAGCGTGCCGGAGCGCGCGCTCCTCGCACTGGTTGGGAGCACGACGCTCGTGTTCGGGCTCGCGCTGTCGGCCGCCGGCGAAGGTGGTGCGGGACTCGCGCTGGGGGTGTTGTCCGCACCGTTTACCGTGATATTTCTCGCACTCGCCGCCCGGCTCTGATGGGTTCCCGATAGTCTGAGAGAAGGTCGGGGGCAGATCATGCCGACGCTGTCACCTGGCCGAGACCACCGCCATCGGACAACTCAAGTACTCCTGTCCCTTATTTTTCGTATGGACAGACAACGGCTGGAACGGGTGCTGGCCGACGAGTTCGGCGGGACTGCCGCACAGCGGCGCGCGGTAGCGAGGGCGGCACGCGACCTCGCTGACTCGGGAAAACCGTCCCGGGACCGCGGCCACGGGTTGACCGTTCCGGCGGTGGTTCGTCACCTCTCCGACGCTCCCGACGGCTCCTCGCTCGTCGAGCGCTGGAACTGGTGGATGGGCGCGCTAGAGGCCGCCTACGGTGGGTACGACTACTTTACCGTTCGGTTCGTCGAGGACGATGAGGAAGCCGGAGTTCACCGGTAACCGGTCAGAAACCGGACTCTGACGAGCCCGTATCATCCGGAAGAGGCTCGAACTCGTTTACTTTTAGTTTCACTCCGGGGATGGCTCGCTTATAGGTTGGTAGCAGCTGAATCCGTATTCATGAGCGTGTCAACGAGCGATCAGCCGCGGTACGTGGCACCGACGCGTGTGGATGTCACGGAGTGTCGAACCGACCGGATCGCGGATCGTGCTCGGTCGAACCGGGTCGACGACAGCGAGGTGTATCTTGAACGGCGGGGCGGCCGGACGTTCCTCGTGACGGCCCCATCCAACCGCTGAGTCGGGTGAGAGCCGCCAGTCAATCGATCAGTCGTCGGCAGCGATAGACTCTCGGGGGCCCGTGTTGTCGTCGAGTCGCGTCGCTAATCCGACGCCGAGCGCCTGGTCCGTCCTCGTCATCGACTCGGCAGCCGTCATGTCCGTCGTCATAGCGCGGATCGCGTCGACGTTTTCGGGAACGACATCCGCCTCCTGGTGGACGTTCTGAAACAAGTAGAGGTCGTGTCCAGAAACGTGTACGGACTCACCCCACAGGCAGTTCTCCCAGAGGTCCCCGCGAGGGCGGCCGAGGTCCATCGCGTACTCCTTCAATTTGCCTGCCCCGTCGATGCCCGCGTGTTCGGGGATGACGAACAGCCGACGCTCGTCCGCGAGCAGCCCTCGGACCTCGTCGGGTGACGGTGGTGTTTCCAGTGTGACGTTGACGCTGTGGGTGTGCATCGCGGTGACAGGCGCTTTCAGCGCGGCCGTGTCAATGTCGATGTCGGGAAGCACCGCGGTCAGATCCGGTCCGTGATGCGAGGGGAGGCCGACCGGATCTGGGACGATGTCGTTGATCGGCCCGCGGTCGGTCTGTGCGGGGTCTCCGCCGCGGCGAACGAGCGTGACGCGTGCGGTTTCAACGCCGAACCGTTCGTCGATAGGTGCGAGCAGGCGGGCAAGTCCGGTCGTGTTACAGGAAACGACCCGGACGGCATCGGCGTCGCGGGCCGTCTCGAAGGCGGCGCGGGCGGTGAACGAGGCGTCGGCAACATCGGGGTCTTCGCCGCCCTGAAACACGACGTGGACATCGTGGTCGTCGTACGTCCCACGGTTTTGGGCACCGACGCCGGCGGGACAGCAGTCGACGACGACGTCAACGTCCGCGAGGAGTTCTGGGAGGGTCCCAGCGAGCGGGAGTCCAACCGCCTCGAACTCGGCTGTCCGGTCCGGATCGGCCCCATAGAGGTCGTATCCTCGTCGGAGCGCGGACTCCGCCTCGTGGTTCGGACGCCGCTTTGCGACACCGGAAAGCGTCATATCCGGCTGGGCCGCGACCGCGTCCGCGACTCGTTTTCCGATCGTCCCGTACCCGTTCACGGCCACCCTGATCATATCTTTACGACCGGCAGCGCCACCGATAATCTTTTCGGAAGAATACACCGGGAATTAACTACGGTGCGAGTAACGGATCGGTTAATTCGGGAGACGTAAGCGTGGAACTGTATTCCGTAATCTTGTACCCTCTCTCGCGGTATGGCAGATTTCACCGGCGACCACGGTGGGTGGTATCGAGCAATGACAAGCACTAACGTCCGCGGGAATCGATCGGTGGATATGAGCGATCACCTTGCGGAGGGCGCCCGGACCGCAATTGACCAGTGTCTCCGCGTTCAACCCGACGAGTCGGTCGCCGTCGTTACCGACGACGAACGCGCACCGATTGGCGAGGCGCTGTACGCGGCGGCCACCGATATCACCGACGACGTAACCCTTCTCCGGTACCCACCGAGCGAGCAACACGGGACAGAGCCACCTGAGCCCGTTGCCGCCGCGATGGCCGAGAGTGACGTGTTCCTCGCGCCGACGACAAAGAGCCTCAGCCACACCCGCGCACGAGGGGCTGCCTGCGATGCCGGCGCACGCGGCGCGACGCTTCCGGGGATCACCGAAGACGTGTTCACCACCGGCCTCGACGCCGATTACGCCGCGATCGACGAGGCGTGTGACGCCGTGCTCGATGCGGTCGGCGACGCCGACGAGATTCGGGTGACTGCGCCGGCTGGAACGGACATCACCTTTGGCGTCGGCGACCGGGAGTGGCTAGCTGACACCGGGATGGTCCACGAGCCCGGCAGCTTCTCGAACCTCCCCGCCGGTGAAGTGTTCATCGCGCCCGCGACCGCGACCGGCACCTACGTCGTTGACGGGACGATGATGCCTCACGGCCTGCTCGGGGAGGGACAAGAGCTTCGCTTCGAGGTCGAAGACGGGCTCGTCACCTCCGTCAGCGACGATGCGATCCGAAAGGAACTGGAGACCGCCGCGGAATCCGTCGGCGACGCTGCCCACAACCTCGCGGAGCTGGGAATCGGCACCAACGTCGGCGTCGAGGAACTCGTCGGGTCTGTCCTCCTGGACGAGAAGGCGGGCGGCACCGTCCACATTGCGATCGGCGACAACGCCGGAATCGGCGGTGAGACCGACGCTCCGGTCCACCTCGACGGCATCGTCCGGGATCCGACGGTGTACGCGGACGGCGAGCCGATCGAGCTGCCAACCGCATAGCGGGACGGTGAATTAAAGCGTTGTTGCGCATCGCTGCCGGCCGCTCCGTGTCTCACGGCTCGATCGGCCGAGAAACCATCTCACCCCAGCCCTCGAAGCCGTGTCGCTCGTAGAAAGCTCTCGCGCGCTCGTTCGCCGGGTCGACATCGAGGACGACTCGGTCGAGTGGGAGTGTCTGGTCGGCAGCGACATCGAATGCGGCTTCGACGAGGTCGTCGGCAACTCCCGTCCCGCGGTGTGCGGGAGCAACGTAGAGCTCGTTGAGCACTGCGGCGTCCCAGACGTGTGCCAACCGCTGCGGCAGTAGGAAGACGTAGCCGACGACCTCGGCCGTGGGTGTATCGCTACTCGCTGCAGTTGTGTCCGCTCCCGTGTCGACTGCGACGGTCACACACCGCTCGTCGTCTGCGATACACCGGTCAACCCACGCCAGCCACGACTCACGGTACTCCTCGGTGAGTTTATCCTCGTATGCGGCTGCTTTGTCGTCACCGCCGGTGTTCGCGCCGAGCCCCCGCTCGAAGGCGATCTTACACCGATAGAGACCGGTACCATCACCCTCGGGATCGTATGGACGGATCTCGACTCCCATCGTCACTGAGTACCGGAATCGTTCACGCTGACCCCGCTTTCCGCTGGGGTGTCGTCATCACCCTCGTCGAGAACGAACTCCGCGAGCGTCGGCACGAAGGTCCCGATGTCGGTCACCATGCCCACCGCCTGCGCCGAGCCGCGGTCGAGGAGCTGGGTGACCGTCGCAGGGTTGATGTCAACACAGACGGTCTTCGTCGTCGACGGGAGACAGTTCCCGACTGCGACGGAGTGGAGCAGCGTCGCAAGCATCAACACGATGTCGGCGTCGTGTGCCTGCTCGCGGATGGCGTTCTGTGCCTCGACCGCGTCGGTGATCGTGTCTGGGAGCGGCCCATCGTCTCGGATCGACCCGGCGAGTACGGTGTCAACGTCGTTTTGTACACACTGGTACATCACGCCCTCAGTGACTTTCCCCTGCTCGACGGCTGCCTCGATACCCCCGGCACGAATTATTTCTGAGATGGTCCAGATATGGTGTTTGTGCCCCTTCCGCGGGTGTTCGAGCGTCTCTACGTCCATCCCCAGCGAGGTGCCGTACAGCGAGCGCTCCAGATCGTGTGTTGCGAAGCCGTTACCCGCCGATAGCGAGTCGACGTAGCCGGCCTCGACTAGTCGCGCGAGTGCCTCGCCCGCACCGGAGTGGATCACCGCGGGCCCGGCGACGACCATCACGGTTCCGCCCGCGTCCGTCACCTCCCGCAGCTCCGCCGCGACCTCGCGGATCGTGGACTCCGAGGGACGCTCCGAGGAGACGCCGCCCTGCATGAATCCGAACGCGCCGCCGCCGCTCCGAGGTCGTTCGGGCGGATTCACCCGGATCCCTGACTGGTCGGTCGCGATCAGATCGCCTTCCTCGACCGCGTCGAGAACTTTCGTGTACGCCCGTGGTCCGTCTTCTCCGTCCGGTTCGACGACGAGCGCACAGTCCATCTCGATCCGGTCGACATCGATCCACTCGCCGTCGTACAACACCTCCGTCGGGTGGTTCGTCGTCGAGTAGAAATTCGGCGGGACGACCTTGTCCGCGGGTGCGGCGACGAGCTCCACGTCGGAGGGGTTCTCCAGCACTGCGCCGTTCTGGTGGAGTTCATGGAGGATCGCTTGGAGCGTCTCCTCGTCGTCGGCAGAGACCGCCATTCGACAGTACGATTCGGCCTCTTCGTGTGTTCCCACGTCGAACTGCTCGACGTCGAAGGAGCCGCCGAGATCCATCACCGCACCGAAACAGCGCTGCATCGTTCCGCTGTCGATGATATGGCCGTCTATCTCGACGGTTCGCGAGTAGCTCATATCGTTCCGTCATCCCGCGCGGAGAAACCGGTTTCCCCTGCGGCGGACGTTGCTGTCGCGGACCGTCGGCGCGTGACGCTACAACCGCCTCAGACGAATCCGAGCGCTCCGAGGATCTGGCTGCCGAAGATCATGGCGATTAGCCCGAACAGCATGAGGATCCCCGAGGAGACGGTTATGGTCCGAACGGCAGCGTGTCTGTCACCGAGCGGGAGCCGACTCATCACTGCCTCCGCGGACATCCGGAGGATCCGCCCGCCATCGAGCGGGAACGCCGGCAGGCAGTTGAACAGCGCGAGCTGGATGTTGATCCACCCCGTCCAGAACAGCAGGTTCGCGAGCAGGAACGCGCCGCCGCCCAGCACCGCCAGCCCGCCGTCGAGGACGTAGAAGTTGGCCAGTTCGCTCGTGAACCCCGCGAAGTTGAACGGAAGGCCGAACAGACTCCCGAGCGGGAGGATCAGTGTCACGAACACCAGCCCGAGCGGCGAGTTGACGAGCTCCGCGAAGCCGGGGTTAACTCCAGCGAGTGCGTCATCGCCGCCCTCTCCGCCGAGCAGTTCGAGATACGCCCCAGCCGGGTACTCGCTTGTCCCGAAGTCGTCGAGTGCGAGCCCACTAGTTCCGGGGAACACGTTAACGCCGATAAACCCGCCGTCGCGGTTCGGATGCGGGTCGAGTTCGACATCGTACGTTACACGTTCCTGATCGGTGGTGTATGCCACCACCTCGACGGTCGATCCGGGCTCGCGGTCGGCGAGGACCGTCGAGAGCCCGCCGGCATCGTCGAGCACTCCGTCGTCGTCGTCAAGAACTCTGTCACCGTCAATCTCGACAATTGTTAGCGGCTCGCCGAACGTCGCGCCCGCCTCGTGGAGGGGGCCGTCTTCCTGTACGCCGACGACGTACGCGCCGATCGCCATCTCGACATTGTCGGTGGCGTCGGCCTCGCTGCCCGCACCGTCCTCCGCGACCGTCACCGTCGCCTGTTCGTCGCCGCCGACGGCACGGAAGAACTCCACCTCGGTTCGGACGGGTTCGTCGTTCACGCTCGTGATCGTCGCCGGCTCGTCGGTGATCGTGAGTCCAAGGGCGTTGCCACCGGCCGACCCGACCGCCTGTAACTCGCGTGCGACCTCGGCGGTTCGCTCGCTATCACCGTCGTCGACGACCACCTCGACATCGGCGTCAGCCTCGCGGATCGCCGACTCGAATTCGCTTGCCGTCTCGACGGGCTGACCCGCGACCTCGATCAGTCGGTCGCCTTCGGCGATGTCGGCGGCCGCCGCCGGTGAGCCGGGGTTTACCTCGCCGACGGCGTAGCCGGGCGCAACGGACATCGCGCCGACGACGGGACCAAACAGCAGCGCGAAGACGACGATTGTTAGGAGGGTGTTTGCCGTGACGCCCGCGGCGAACATCCTCGCGCGTGCCCCCCGAGAGACCTCCTGTGTCGCCTCTTGATCCGGCTCGACGAACGCACCGACAGGGATCAGGGCGAACAAGACGAGCCCCATCGACTCGATGTCGATCCCCTCGACGCGGCACAACAGACCGTGTGCGCCCTCGTGGACCACCATCGCAATCCCGAGGCCGACAACGATCTCCCCTGCGACTGAGAGGGGAAGAAACTCGTTGACACCGGGGATAATGAGGAAGTTCTGCGGCTCTTGGACCGGTGACGGCTGTGCGACCGTCAGCGCCGAAATACCGCTGGTGACGATCAGGACGAACGAGCCGACCATCGCGACCAGCGCGCCGCCGAGTCCGACGTTCGCGACGATCCGCCAGAACCGTTTCGGGCCGGAGAGACGGTCGAGAAACGCCCGTCCTCGGAGGGTGTGGATCGTCGTTAGCGGGCCGGAAACCCGGACGGAGTCGGGGAGATAGCCCCGATTCCGGAGCCACATCGTAACGGCCGCGTACGCGAGGATCCCCGTTAGGATCCACAGCAAAGTACTCATTACGGACGTATCCGTGTCCATCGGGTGTAAGACGTTCGGTTCCGGGAATCTCTCAAATTGAAGACGACGAGATGGTATTTAGTGAACCGCCTCGGGGTCAAGCCCGTACGCTCCACCTGTAGATCTGTGAGCAGCGTTGCGTATCGGTTATAAACAGCTACCAGTTGCCCTATTCGATCGCTTATAAAGACATACCACACCGGTCTGTGACAGTCGCTTCCGGTGTCTGCCAGCAAGTGCCGCTTGCGTATCAGTCAACTTGAGGATTCGAACTACAACACCCAAGTACCCCCGAACCCAACCAGAAGACATGATCGCACTCGTCGATTTCGTCACACGGCTTCTCGGTGATGTCGGTCGGTTCATCCAGATATTTACGGATAACCTGCTGCTCGGCCCGGTCGACCCCCTGACCGCGGTGCTCGCGGTCGTGGGACAGCTCATCCTCGGCGTGGCTGTCGTCGTTCTCGGCTACGCCGCTGTCGGCGCATTTTTAAACGAAGTCGGCGTGACGCTGCCGTCGCTCGGCGGACGTGGTCAGCGTGACTGACTACTGAGCGGTTCGTCCGACGGCCCACGACGGGTCCGGTCAGTCGTCACCGGCCTCTGTTGCCTCCATCTTCGTTGGCGTGCCCGCCATCGCGGTTTCGCTCCGGTGAGACGGACCGCCTGCCGGGGTGGTGTCGTCCGCCGCAGCCGTGTCGCCGGCTCCCGCCTCCGGAACGACAAACCCGTCGAGCGCGGTCGACAGCTCGTCAGACTGGTCCGAGAGGGTATAGATCCGGTGGCTCACCTCGGAGACTGTCGCGGTCTGTTCCTCGGCAGCCGCCGCAACGGTCTCCGCCTCGGTCGTGGTCTGTCGGCTGACGGTCGCAACGCCGTCGACCATGTCGACGACCTCCTGTGTCGTCCGCGCCTGATCGTCGGTCGCGTCGCTTATTTCTTGGACCGTTTCGTCGACCGTCGTCACGTCCTCGACGACCCCCTCGAACTCCCGCAGGGTCGATTCGATGGTTCGGACGCTCTCGGACACCTGCGACTCCATCGCCTCGACATCGGCGGCGGTTCCAGCGGACGCCGACTGTACGTCGTCGATACGACCCGATATCTCGGCGGCTGACTCCCTCGTCTCCTCCGCGAGCGACTTCACCTCGTCGGCGACGACGGCGAAGCCGGAGCCCGCTTTCCCAGCCCGGGCTGCCTCAATGGAGGCGTTGAGCGCGAGCAGGTTCGTCTCCTCAGCGATCTCGTCTATCACGGCGGCGATCTCGTCGATCTCTTCCACGCGGTCGAGGAGATCGGCGACTGCGGTCGCAGTCTCGCTGATCCGTGTTTCGAGCGTCTCCAACTCCTCGATAGCTTCGGCAGCCCCCTCGCGGCCGGCACGCCCTCGGTCCGCCGCGCTCCGGGCGGTTGCGGCCGCGTCGTCGGCTGATGCCGCAATCTCCTCGACGGTCGCCGAGAGCGTGCTCATCTCCTCGGAGACGGCCTCCAACTCTGCCGTCTGCTCGGCCGCACCGTCGGAGATTTCGCTCACCGATCGGGCAACCTCCGCGCTCGCGTCGTCGACCTCGTCCATGCTCGCACGAACGTCATCGGTCGTCTCAGCGACCTCGCCGGTGAACGTTTCCACCTCGCCGACTGTTTCGCCGAGCGTGGCTATCAGCTGGTTGTAATCCTCGATGAGCGTCTCGTAGCGCCCGTCCTCGATCGGGAGCGATTCCTCGTCGATCGTCGCGGTGAGATCCCCGTTTCGGGCACGGTTGGTGGCATCCTCGAACGCGTCCACGAGCGTTTCGAGCTCGGTCGTGTACGCCTCCATATTCGTCGCCATCTCCGAGAGAGAGTCACCGAACGTCCCAGGAACCTCCTCGTCAAGCACCGGGTCGTCAAACTCCTGTGCGGCGAGCGACTCCGCCTGCGTCGACACGGTTTCGAGGTACTGTTGAACGGCCGCGAACGACCCCGACAGGCTGCCAACCTCGTCGGGACGGTCGCTGCCTGAAACCGTCTCTCCTCGCACGTCCCCCGAAGCGATCGCGTCCGCGCTCGCCTCCAACTCCCGGATCGGGCCGGTGAAGTCACGGCGGACGATGAGAACCGTGTTGTAGATCGCAACGATTGCCCCGAGGAACAGCACCGCGGAGACGACGTAGAGAGCGGTTCCAGAGAGCAGTAGCACCGTGAGAAAGATGCCGACCGTGGCCGCAAACTGGATCCCGACGGCCGTGATAACTTTCCGTTCTATCGATCCCGAGACTCCGGCGAGATCCATCGTCCATCGGAGGGCCGCCTCGTACCGGTTCCGTACCCCGGGGCGACGGGGTGGCGTACTCGACATGCGTCGATGTCGACGGAACGGGGGTATGAACCTCACCCCGAAGTTATCAGGGGTGATTCTCGATTCTCAGGCCCCGGGAACGCGGTGTCAACGTGTGGTCGGCGGCTAGAACAGCCCGTCGAGCGCCGCCGCCGCGAGGTCGACGCTCGCCTCTAGGTCCGGACCGAGCGGCGCGCCAACAACGAGCCCGTCGGCGTGGTCGGCCACGCTTGCGGCGCGTTCGCGGACGGTTTCGGGGGTCCCGGCCATACAGAACGCGTCGATCATCGTCGGCGTCACGCGCTCGAAGGCCGCCGAGAACTCGCCGGCCGAGACATCGTCGCCGATCGCATCGGCTGCGTCGGGATCGATCCCGTGCCGTTTCAACACCGGCGGAGCCGCGCCGGCCGTGATGAACGCGACCGGAGGGCGGGCGGCCTCACGGGCCGCCTCGCCGTCCTCGTCGATCGATACCGCAGCGTACGCAATAAGGTCGAACTCGCCGCGATGCTCGGGTCGGTCGCCGAGCCCGTCGTCGACCTGGTCGTGGGCCCACGCAAGGTCCGTCGGATGTGAGCCGTTATACAGCAGTCCGTCGGCGTGTTTCGCCGCCATCCGGCACATGTGTGGCCCTTCGCCCCCGACGTGGACCGGGATATCTGCGCCCTGCGGCGGCTCGTAGTTGAGTCCTGCCTCGCTGGCGTCGAAGGTTCCGTCGTTGTCGACGCGCTCGCCCGCCCACAGCCTCTGGGCGGTTTTGAACGCCTCTAACACGGAGCGGAGTCCGCGCTCGTCTTCGAGCCCGAGGTTCCGAAGCGTGGACGGATCGCCGGGGCCGAGTCCGAACACGGCCCGACCCTCGGACAACTCGTCGAGCGTTGCGACCTTCGAGGCGAGCGTCACGGGGTGGGTCTCATACGGGTTGGCGACGCCCGGACCGAGCCGAACCTCGGTGGTCTCCGCGGCAAGCCGCGAGAGGAACGCCCACGGGTCGCGGTTGTTGTAGTGACACGTCGAGTAGACGGTGTCGTAGCCGGCCGCCTCGGCTCGGACGCCGAGGTCGACGAGGCGGTTCATCTCGTGTTCGGGGGTGAGTTCGATTCCGAGCATGTGTGGTGGTTACGTCTGAAACTCCCAGTCGCGGAGCGCCTGCCGGACGAAGTCGCCGTCGACCTCCCGGAAGTGGTTGTCCGAGCCGTCGTGGTCGCCGAACGCCCAGTCCCGGACGACGACGACCGGGGTTCCACCGTCGCCCTCGCCGGCGACGAGGTTGGCCGCGGACGCCAACTCGTCTATGACGTTTTGGACGGTGACCCCCATCTCTCGGCCGTCGCGGTCGTACTCGCCGCGCCAGTCGCGGCTCGCGGGGATGCCGGCCCAGCCGATCGCGACCCCACGTTGACCGTGGCGGAACGGCCGACCACAGGTGTCGCTGACGACGACGCGGTCGGCGGCGAGTCCCTCGCGGATCCGCGCTGCGCTCTCCGAGGGACGCTCCGGGAGCAACAACAGGTCGCCATCGGGAACGTTCGACCGGTCGATTCCCGCGTTGACACCGATGTGCCCGAAGCGGGTCGCCGTCAGGAGAAACGGGGCTTCCATGATCAGCTCCGTCGACTCCTCGATCACGGCCTGAGCGAACCGTGGGTCCTTCTGTTCGCCTGCTATCTCCGCGAGCCGCGCCGCTACCTCCTCCGCGCGCGGACTCGGCGGGAAGTCGTCGAGGTCGTAGGTTCGACCCTCAGCCTTGGAGACGACCGTGCTGGCAACGACAATCACGTCGTCCTCGCGGAGGTCGACACGCTCGTCGATCATGGCCGCGAGGTCGTCTCCCTCCCGGATCTCCGGGAGGCCCGGGACGGCGAACAGCTCCATACACCCCACTGCGGGGCGACGAGGAAAAACCCCGCCGGTACCGGGCCGGTTTGACGGTATCCAACGAGTCCGAAACCGGCGGTTCAAGCGGCTGGTCACCAGACCGGCGCGAGCAACAGCGCGACCGTCAGCGAGATGAACACAAGCTTCAACGCCGTGTTGACGACGATCACCTTCGTGCCGAACTCCGCGCCCCAGATCCCGTACTGGAAGGGAATCGATCGGCGGAAGGTGGAGACGGCAAACGAAAGGATACCGCCGATGAGCAGTGTCGCAACCGCAGTTCGTGGCGTGAACGTGTCCGTTAAAAGCGGTGCGATCGTCACGGCACCGGCGGTGGTATCGAGCGTGTACACCGCGATCACGGGGACCGAAGCTCCGGGCAGCCCGAGTAGCGCGGTGACCGGCTCGGCGACCCCCGTCAGCGACTCCACGTCGTAGTACGTGACGAGGGCGATCACGAGCGTGTAGACGACCGCGAGTCGAGGCACGATCCGCCGAAGCGTCTTCCAAGACTTCTTGCCAGCGTCACGAACGCGTTTTCGGCCGGTTCGGTCGTCCGCATCCGGCCCCGAGGCCTCAACCTCCGCGAGTGCGTCGCGGTCGACGTTGCGCTCGGAAAGGAGCAAGCCGCCGAGGACGACTCCGGTTATCGTGATCGCCAGCGCGATTCCGGCGCGTGCGGAGACGTACAGCACCCCGGTCGTCGCCCCGAGGATCGGGATGAGAACTGGGACGTAGTAGGTGAACACGTGCTGGACGAACCCGAAGAACGTGTTGATAACGACGGCAACGAGGGTCGCGCGGTCGTCCAGCAGTCCCGACTCGCGGTACTCGGCGAGCGTTGCGTAGCCCGCGGTCGTCGACGCCGCGGTGGTTATGATTGCGGTGCCGACTTCGTCCGGGAGGTTCGCGGGACGGGTGAGCCAGCCGGAGACGCCCGCGACGTACCGGATCAGCCCGAAGGCGACGGCGACGTTGGCGGCGAAAACCCCAACCGAGATGAAAAGCGTGATCCGCGCGAGGCGAGGGGCCACGTCGGCGAGCAGGGCGACGAGTTCGGCAACGACCGAGTGCACTGTCGGCGGTACGGGGTCATCGACCTAATGCGCGTCGGAACTGGCGCGGCGGACTGGAGTCCGGCTCGTATCCGACCACGCGGGTATTATGCGTGTCGCCGTCGAATCAGCGGTCAATGGCACCCGCGGACGACGACATCTCAATAGCGGAAAAGCGCGTGTACGCCGGGAGTGCGGGGCGGACTGACGCGTACGTCGCCACCGGAATCGGCGTCGTCCGAGTCGCGCTCTCGGCCGATAAGATCGGCGCGTTCGAGATGGTCAGCCGTGATCCCGCCCACGACGTGGCGGTCCTCACCCGCGAGGACGGTCCCGACCGTGTCGGACTCGCGACTCCGGACGGGCTTCGCGTCGCACCCGTCGAGGACGACCCGGAGTTCGAAGCCGTCGCAACCGACTCGCTCGGGTCGGAACCGCTCGTCGCCGTCGCCGCACACGAGGGCGCGTTCCTCGTTGCCGGCGCGGAGGGCAGCATCGACCGCGTTGCGGTCGGCGATCGGCGCGACGCGAATGCCGACTCTGTCGGAGCCGTTACCGAGCCGCGTGCGATCGATGGCCCCCTCGTTGCGGCCGCGGACGGAGTTCACCGGGTAACCGGAGATGACCACACGGCTCACGCCCTCACCGCTGCCGGCCTCGACGACGCCCGCGATGTTGCGGGCTCTGGAATGCCCCTTGCCGCCGCCGACGGCGGTGTCTACTGGCTGGGCAACGGCTGGATGACGGCGGTAGCGGGCGACGCGACCGCAGTCGCCGCCGACGGCGACGGACACGCGACCGCAGTCGTCGACGGCGACCTATTTGTCCACGAAAGCGATGCCGGCGAGTGGGACGGCGACACGTGGACCGTCGCAGAACTCCCCGTCGATGAGGAGCCGGTCGCACTTGGCTACGGTCCGGGAGTGGCAGTGGCCGTGACCGACGCCGGAACCCTCTGTGTCGACGCCGGCGACGGCTGGCGACACCAAGTCGTCGGCGTGCGGGAGGTGGCCGGTATCGCGCTCGCCGCGGTGGCGTGAATACAGGGATTGTGAGGGTGTTGCTCCCGACGCTGCTCGCGCAGGGTTCCTCAGTGGCGCACTCGCAGAATGGCTCGGCGTCAGTCGGTTCGCCATCGAAGCGGTCGGAACCGGGGTCTCTGCGATCGTCGCGGTTGGCGTGGGGCTCATCTCCGCGTACGTCGCGTTGGACCGTCTGGACGGGTATCGGATGAGCTGAACCGAGGATCTGCCATCATATCGGAGCCAGACGCGCGTACCCGCGTCAACGTGTCAAAAACGAGTCGAGCGCCGAGAGTCCCGCGACGGAGCCGGCGACGAGGGCAACCGTCCAGACCGCAAGCCCGGCCGTGAGCCACCCGATAGTCGCTCGGTCGTCTGGACCGATAGCCGCCCCGACAATCGCCATGAGGTGAAGTCCGGCGAGCGGCGGCCCGGCGAGCGCGAGACCGACAAGCCCGTACCGCTCCGCGACGCGTCTTGCGCGCTCGTATCGGCCACCCGACTCGTCTGTGTCGGAGTCGCTTCCGGCGGGGTTGTCCGTATCCGAGTCGCTTCCAGCGGGAGTGTCCGTGTTGGAGTCCGATCGAGTCACCCACCAGGCGCGGAGGCGGTGTCCCGCGAGGACGATGGCGACGACGGCCGTGACGCTTCCTCCGAACGCCGCGAGTCCGGTGAGCACCGGATCGAAGCCGAGGCCGATCGCTACAGGGATCACGACGAACGGCTCTATCAGGGGAATCATCGCGAGCAGAAATATCAGCGGATAGGCGACGAATCCGCTCGTACCCTCAAGAGCGGTGCCAACATCAACGAAGGCGAACGGAGGGACCACCACATCCAGATTGAGAGGATGACAGACAAAAGCACCCGCGTTTGCCGACGCGTCGGCAGTGACGACGATCAGACGACAGACAGTGGGGTCAGCCGAGCACCGATCACGCGAAGGGAACGACCTCGGGCAGCGGGAGCATCGGAACGACGAACAGACCGACGATCGTCGCCAAGCCGATCAAGACCGGAAAGACGACGAGTGCGAGGTTCGTCCCGCCAAGAACCCCGCCGAAGTCGCTGGTCATCGCCGAGAGTCCCGGCGTGTCGCTGGACCGCAGCGCCGCAATTTCCAGCCCGAACAGGATCACGGTCGCAGCCGCCGAAACCATACAGAACGGACAGATCTCGCCGATCACGCCCACCTGAAGATAGACGAAGTACGCCGAGAACGCCACCCCGCTCGCCGTGATCGGCGTCAAGATCTTGATGATCAGCGGGTGACGGGTGTCGAACCACCACAGCGCCATTGCGATTGTACCTAGGTAGTAGAACGCGCCGAGCGTCGCCAGCGGGAAGCCGAACACGTACGCCCACGGGCTCGTGATAACCTCGATGCTGCCCTGTACGGGCGCATCAGCCGGTATCGCGGGTATCGCGAAGAGATGGATCGCGGTGAGCATCGTGCTCACGAGCCAGCCAATCACCGCGACTGCGGCGAACGCGCCAAATAGCAGGGAGACCCGCGAGGAATACTCCCAGTCGTAGTCGAATCGGTTCGCCGTGTAGGTTCGTGTTCCCATACGAGACAATACTGTGCGTGGTAAATTAAGTATTGTGCTTTATTCCCAATACAGCTCAGACAGAAGAGCGGTGACTCTCCTCCCAAACGGTTCCACAAGAAGGGACGCGGCAGCGGTCAGGCGGTCTCCGCTGTGACCCACTCGCTTAGGTCGTCGCCGGCGATGAACCCTTCCGCCCGGCGTGCGACGGGTTCGCCGTCGACGAAGAGGACGAAAAGCGGCACGCTCCGTACGTCAAACCGCTCGATTAGTGGGGGATCATCTCGGGGATTCACGAGGCCGACCGCGGCGTCGAGCTCATGAGCGAGGTTGCCGAGGACGGGCTCCATGCTCGCACAGATCCCGCAGCCGTCGGTGTAAAACTCCACGAGCGCAGCGTCAGAATCAGTAATAAACCCGTCGAGCGCCGCAGCGTCCGCGAGCGACACGGGTCGATCCGGTGTCGCTGACGTAGACGCATCCAAGGCACCCGTATTGTCTTTCATATACATTATTGACTGTGAGAGGATATAAATGCGCTGGTGAGTATAGGAGCGTTGTGACGCTGTCGAAGTGATTGCGGCTCTCAGATTCTGTCCGTTGAGACGGTGTTCGTCGTGGGCGACGAACAAGTAGGTGGTAGTCGGGCGGCGTTAACAACCCCGCCGTAGCTCAGTCGTCGCTCGGGACGGCCCCGGCGTCGGTGTCGCTCCCGCGACTCCGCCAGACGCCCTGGGCGTACGCCCCGATGAACATCCCGCCGATCGCATAGAGGATCGGCCAGTTGCCGACGCCGAGGCTGGCGTAGGCCGCGCCGGGACAGATCCCGGAGAGGCCCCAGCCGACGCCGAAAACGGAGCCGCCGACCAGCACGTTGCGGTCGAAGGACTTCAGCCGGCGACCGTACGTCCGTCCGGTGAGTGGTGCCGCCGTTCGAACCGCGGACAGCGTCCAGAACGCGAGCCCGGCGACGATTGAACCGCCGAACATCACGAATAGGAGACCGAGGTCGGTGAACGTCAGGAAGTCAATGACGACCTCCGGCCGCGCCATGTGGCTAAACCCAAGGCCGAAGCCGAACACCAGCCCCGAAACCAGGATCAGTGGCATGAACAACGGGTGACGGCTCACAATCCGACCCCCATTGCAGCGACGGCGTTGGCAGTCACAATCGCGACGACGAGGAACGTCGCCACGCCGACGAGCGACGTCCGGGAGACGGATCCAACCCCACAGATCCCATGACCGGAGGTACAACCCTTCCCGATCCGGGTGCCGATCCCGACGAGGATCCCGCCGACGAACAGCCGCCAGACGGACACCTCGGTCGTCCAGCCGCTGTTCGCGATCGACCACGGGTCACCCTGATAGATCAGCGCGTAGATAGCCGCACCACCGATTATCCCGACGGTGAACACAACTCGCCAGTCCCGAGACGGACGGTACTGTTTGAATCGGTCCTGATCGGAGACGTACGACAGCGTCGACTCGAGAAACGTGCTCGCACCCGCCGTGATCCCTGTCCCGAAGTAGATCATCGCGGTCGCGAATCCGACGAGAATGCCGCCGATCGCGTACCGTGAGACGCCGTTCGGGAAGAACGCGTCGACGGTTCCCGCCCCGAGCAGCTCAGTGAACGCCGCATCGATCACTGCGAATCACCCCCCACTAACGAACGGTTGGTCGACGGGAGCGCTGCGCGAGGGGAGCACATGGTCGGATCAGTCGTCGCTTGTGAGCGCATTCTGGCTCGCGGCGCAGTTGTTCGGGCCGAGTTCGAGTGTAAACGCCTCGTCGTCGTCGACCTCGTTCTGTCCAAGGTTCGTCGCGATGATCTTCTCGTAGTTCGCCGGCCGGGGCGGCATATCAGCGAGGACGGTCTCGACGAACGCGTCCTCGTCCACCGAGAGCGCGTCCATCCGTTCGCGGAGCTCACCGATCGGCGCAGTGTACGTTCCGTCCGCGGTGGGTTCGGCGGCGTCACTGAAGTGCGCACCACCGATCAGCACGTCGTCGCCGAGTGACAGCACACGGGTTTGGAGGGAGTCGTACAGGGTGCGGGCCGCCTCCGGCGCGCCGTCGTCTCCCTCCTCAAGGTCGGGACGGGCGACGCTCTCGATGAACAGCCCGTCGCCGGTCGCGAGCAGGCTGTCGTCGAGCAGGTACGAGGTCATTCCTGTCGTGTGGCCCGGGGTGAACACCGTCTCAATGGTGGCGTCGCCGACGGCGAACTCGTCACCGTCGTCGATCAGCGTCACCGCGTCGGTGTACGTGACGCCACGGTCGGCTGCGGTCGACGGGAGCAGCGCTTCGACACCCTCGGCCGCGAGGTCGCGAAGCCCCGAGATGTGGTCGGCGTGGACGTGTGTGTCGAGCGCGTACTTCAGGTCTACGCCGAGCTCGTCGGTGTCGGCGAGGTAGCGGTCGGTAAACGCCCGAAGCGGGTCGACGATCGCGGCCTCGCTGCCGTCGTAGAGGAGATACCCGAGACAGCCACTGGAGGGGCGCTGGTACTGGAGCAGGGTACCCGCGCCCTCGTACGCAGTCACTTCGTGGGTCTCGTATATCGACGCCCACCCGTTCATCCCCGCCTCGAGGTGGTCAACATCGTAGCCGCGGTCGGCGAGCGCCCCGGCAACGTACTCGCTTGCACCACCCTTCGCACAGAGCACAGTGATGTGCTCGTCCGCGGGGATCCGGTCGAGGACGTCGTCGTCGATCTCCTCGTCGAGGAAGTGAAAGTACGGGACGTTGATCGAGGTGACAGTGTCGCCGTCGATCTTCCACTCCTCGTAGTCGCTCGACATCCGCGCGTCGAGGATCGTTACGTCCTCGCCGTCGTCGATGCTGGCTTTCAACGCCTCGGGCGCGATCGAGTCGACGGCCGATTCAGGGGTCGGGAAACCCATCTCATCTGGATTCATGTACACCACATCGTACCGGAGCTATCGGCTTAAATCTTCGCATAGTAATTCAATTTTTACACAATACTAAATAGCGAGCAAGAGAGAAAATAAGCCTATAAAGCCATTTTAATGCCATCTTTCGCAGAGTACTGTATATCTGACTGGCTTAATAATTCAGTTGTTCAAGATAACCACAAGAATCGATGCCCTTATGAGTCGTGGGTCAATATTGTGTGATAGCCCCAACACGGGGAGGTAATCATGAGCACGGAAACCGCGACAGAGACGCTCGACGTAAAGGGACAGAACTGCCCGATGCCGGTCATTAAGACGAAAGGTGCGTTCGACGGCCTCGATGCCGGCGACGTTCTCGAAGTGATCTCGACCGACTCGGGGAGCATGAGCGACATCAAAGGCTGGGCCGACTCGACCGAGGGAGCCGAGTTGGTCGATCAAGAGGAGGCGACGGAGGGCGGCGAGTCGGTGTACAAACACTACGTTCGGAAGGCGGAGTAACCGATGAGCACGGACACGCCGGCGTCGTCGGACGCCGCCGCTTCGCCCGAAGACGTTCGCGAGCTTCAGTCGCAGATCGAAGATCTGGAGACGGAGGTTTCGAACCTTCGAAGCGACATCGATGACGGTAACGCCGACAAGATGGTCATCATCGCGACGAAAGGCACGCTCGATATGGCGTATCCACCGCTCATTCTTGCGAGTACGGCGGCCGCGTTCGGGTACGACGTGACGGTGTTCCACACCTTCTGGGGACTAGAGATCCTCCACGAGGAGAACTCCAAGGACCTCCAGTTGAGTTCCGTCGGCAACCCCAACATGCCGGTGCCGAATATTGTCGGCGCACTGCCGGGGATGGACCGGATGACAACCCGCATGATGCGATCGAAGATCGAGGAGAACGATGTCGCCTCCGTCGAGGAGCTGATAGAGACCGCCGTCGCGAGCGGCGTCGACCTCCAGGCGTGTCAGATGACGATCGACCTCCTCGGCTACGACGAGGACGACTTCTACGACGGCGTCACGACCGGCGTGGGCGCGGCGTCCGCCTTTCAGGACATGGTCGACGCCGACATCCAGCTGCTGGTCTGACAGCGATCACTTCTTCGCGTTTGTCTCTCCGCCCGCGTGTGTCTTGCGAGTATACCGCTACCAACTCGTGAGAGAACCGTACCACACGCGCTAAGCTTGTGGAACCGATATAAGCGGACATGCAACGGCGCGAGCTGCTCGCAGGGCTCGCGGGAACCGGCGTGCTTGCCGGCGGTGTCGCGGTCACCCGAACCGACGCGATTGGTCGTCTCTCAGCCAGCGACAGGGAGTCGGCCGGGAGCGGCGCCGCGTCGACAGTTCCACAAGCGAAGATTGAGACGTTCGACGCGCCGGGGAGCAACGCCGGTCACCAGACAGTCCCCGAACGCGGGGCCGTGACGGTGCTCGAATTCTTCGCGACGACGTGTAACGTCTGTGCGGCGTACATGGAGACGCTTCGTGCGGTCGAACGCGACGTCGACGCGACGTTCGTCTCGGTCACCATCGAGGTCGTTGGAACGACGGTCGACCGCGAAACCATCGCTGACTGGTGGCGTGACCACGACGGGAACTGGACCGTTGGCGTCGACGACGACCTGACGCTCTCGACCGCGCTCGAGGCCGCGAGCGTCCCCTTCACCGCCGTTCTCGACGAGTCAAACACGGTCGTGTACGCCGACACCGGTGTGATGACGGAGACCACTCTCCGGGACGCGATAGCCCGAGCATGAGCGTGTCGACCGTCGGCGCTGTGACCGTTACCGGTGCTGCGGTGGTCCCGTTGACCGCCGTCGGTGACGCGACCGGTTCCGCCGCATTCGCGGCTGGTGTCGGCGTCGCGGCCTTTCTCTCACCGTGTGCGTACGCCCTCCTTCCGGGGTACGTCGGCTACTACGTCGCCGCGACGGACGGGGAATCGCCGCCGATCGCCGGTGTCCTCGCCCGCGGTGGGGCGGCCGTCGTCGGAGCAGTCCTCGCGTTCGCCGCCATTGCCGGGGCAGCAGTACTCGCCGGCAACACGCTCGGAGCCGGGCTCCCGTATCTGGAAGCCAGCGTCGGGGTTGTACTCGTCGCGCTCGGACTCGTGACACTCGCCGACCTCGACTTCGGGAGACACGTTCGACTACCGCGACGGCGGACCAGCGTCGTCGGCTTCGGTGCGTTCGGGGCGCTGTACGCGCTCGCCGCTGCCGGTTGCGTCTCGCCGCTGGTAATCGCCGTTGCCGTCCAGTCATTGGCGCTCTCGACCACCGGGACGCTCGTGACGTTCGGCGCGCTCGCGGGGACGTTCGCCGCGCTGCTGCTCGCGACGACCGTGCTCGTCGGGATCGGCCACGAGGCCGGCCTGAATCGATTGGCCGGTCGCTCGCGGTCGTTAACGCGAGTCGCCGGCGCGGTGCTCGTCGTTGCTGGTGCGGTCCAGATCGGACTCGTCGTCTGATCCGTCACCACCCCTACAACCATCGTCAGTCACGTCGCCGTGTGTTGCCTCCACACCCGCAAGAAGCGGCGAATCCGGGTCTGCGGATCCGTGGACTCCACAGACGCCGGCGGCCGCACCGGCGCGCTCAACACCACCCGAGAGCGACTCGATCCGCCAGTCGACGGCATGCCCCGTCTCGCGTCGGTGCTCGTCCAGCGTCTCACGGGCCGACCGGAGCGTTTCCAGCGTCGGCTCGAACGAGCAGTCGTCACACGCCACCACGACTCGGGTTCGTTCCACGCGAACGCGTCGGGGACCTATCGAAATAACGACTACGGTCGAGCAAGCGGCTGCCGTCGCCCGACAACGCCGCGAGAGGATCGCACCAGACGAATTAATTCGACGTGAAATGAATCGCAAAGCGTGGAGGAACCTGGACTGCGGAACGCGAACGCGTCGCCACGCCGAGGCCGATCCGCGTGACGGTGGAGACGTGTGAGCCATCCGGGAGCATCTACGCGTCGGAGCCGTTGAGTCTCGTTGTGTTCCTTCTCATCGGGCTACTGGGCGGTGCGCACTGTATTGGGATGTGTGGCCCGCTCGTGACGACCTACGCCGACCGGATGCGCGATTCGGACCGCCACAGAAACGATCTGACGGTCAAGCAGGTCCGTCAGCACGCGCTGTTTAACCTCGGGCGGGCGGCGAGCTATACGGTGATCGGGGCACTGTTCGGGCTTGCCGGGAGCCTCGCGTTCGTCACCGGACGAACGGCGACGACCGTCGCACGCGATGTCCACTCCGTGGCGGGAATTGTTGTCGGCACGGTCATCGTTGCGATCGGCGTTCGATACGCAGTGCGACTCGAGTTTCCGTCCACGAGCGTCCCGGGACTCGACCGGCTCTCGGCGGCCGTCACTGGACGGATCGTTCCACGCATCGACGCGTGGGTCGGTGACGCTCGGATCGCCGGACTGGGGGCGGCCCACGGGCTGTTACCGTGTCCGCTCCTATACCCCGCGTTCCTTTACGCGTTCGTTCAGGGCGATCCGGTCGGCGGTGCGGCCGCACTCGCGGCGCTCGGGATCGGGACGATCCCGGCGATGTTCCTCACAGGGACTCTCTTCGCGTCGATCAGCCGTGAGACCAGGCTCCGGTTCCACCGGGTGCTAGGGATCGTTTTCGTTCTTCTCGGATACATTCCCCTCCAACACGGCCTCGCAGCACTCGGTGTCCCGCTACCACATCCACCGATCCCGTACTACTCGCCGATCTAAGAGGGTCCCTGCCGCGTCGTCAGTCGATTGTACCAGACGGATTATTCAGGTCGAGCGCTGAGACGGAACATGAAACGACGCGTGCTGCTCGGTGGAACCGCCGCCGTGGCTGCGGGATCAGCCGGCTGTCTGGGTCGGCTGTTCGAAGATGGGCCCGAAGGTGTTGTTCTCGACCCTCAGGAGGACCAGATTGCGGAGAGCGACGCACTCTCGTACCCCGCGTACGGACAGTCGATGCCAGCGTTCTCGCTTCCGGATCCAGTTGAGGGAGACACCGTCGACACGGCCACCATCGATCGAACCGCAGTGTACACGACCTTTTTCGCCTCGTGTCCGGCAGAGTGCGGGATCCTACTGAGCCGACTCGCCGGTATACAGGGGTTGGTGAATGAGCGAGGACTGGACACAGAGACGGTGTTTCTCCCGATCACGTTCGACCCCGAACGCGACGACGACAAGGCGCTCCGAGAGAACGCGGAGGTGTATGGCGTCGACCTCAACGCCGGCAACTGGCACTATCTCCGGCCGGAGACCCCAGACGAAGCGAAACGAGTCGTCGAGACCGAGCTCGGGTTCGGATTCGAGCGTGAGACGGAAAGCGATAGGCTTCCAGGGTACGACTTCGCACACATCGTGGTTACGCTCCTTGTCAACCCAGATGGCGTCGTCGAGCGCGCGTATCGTGGGGAGAATCTCGATCACAACCGCGTTGCTGACGACATCGAAACTGTTGTTACGGCGTTCAGTGAGCAATAGCTCGGCGTCGCCGCAGAGTCCCCAATTCAGGCTGTCTCCATCTCGCGTTCCATCTCGCGGAGGCGCTCGATGCGCTTCTCCGAGGGCGGGTGCGTCGAGGCGATCCGACCGATAAAGCCCTTCGAGATGGGGAAGATGAAGAACGCGTTCATCTCCGCGCTCTCGCGCATGTCTTCCTCGGGGACGCGTTCCATCCCGCTGTTGATGCTGATCAGCGCGGACGCGAGCGCGCCGGGTTTCCCGGTGATCTGTGCCGCGCCGCGGTCCGCAGAGTACTCGCGGTACCGCGAGAGCGCGCGGATCAGCAGGAACGAGACGATCCAGACCAGCAGCGACACCAGAATGGCGACGATAACGGGCGCGCCCTGCCGGTTGTTGCCACCGAGCAACCACCCCCACCGAACGATGAAGAAGGCGATGGTAGAGAGGAACGACGCGATGGTCATCACCATCACATCGCGGTTCTTCACGTGCGCGAGTTCGTGGGCAACGACACCCTCAAGCTCGTCATCATTGAGGGTCCGGAGGAGCCCAGTGGTCACCGCGACCGTGGCGTTCTTTTTATTTCGGCCGGTCGCGAAGGCGTTCGGGACCTGCGTGTCGGCGACAGCGACCGCCGGCTTCGGTAGGTCTGCCTGCTGGCTGAGCCGTTCGACCATCCGATGTAGCTCGGGGTACTCCTCGGGGTCAACTTTCCGGGCACCCATGCTCCGGAGCGCGAGCTTGTCACTGAAGAAGTACTGTGCGATCGCGAACCCGCCAAGCATGATCAGCGGGAAGAGCCCACCCTCGAAGTAGAGGGTGATGAACCCGACGAACACGAGGTAGAGGGCGAACAGGAGGAACATCGTGAACGCCATCCGTCCACGAAGCCCCCAATCCGTGTCCCATTGCATACTCGATGATACCGGTTCTGCGCGTTAAAATCTGCCGGACGCGGGTGGCGCGTCCGATCCGAGCTCAAATCGAAAGGATCGCGTTCACGAGCGTCCGGGTTGCGATGGCGGTCACGGCCCCCAGCCACGTCAGGAGGACGAAGTGGATGTAGCCGTTCGCCGGGTTGCCGCCGTCGATCTTCCGGATCATCTGTGAGGAGAGCGCCGCGTTGAACAACACAACCGTCAACAGGAGGTACTCGATGAGTGGAATATCGTACGCACCGGGGTAGACGATCTGGCCGATGTCCATCTGGTCGAGTTCGAAGTCAGCGGTCAGATCCGCGAGAATGGCGACGATTTCCAGCCCGATGAAGAAGGCGAACGTCGCCGCCGCCGTGATCCCGTACAACAGCCCGATAAATGTGATCGCCGCCTGCCGGCGCTGCTCACGGAGCTGGTTCGCGGCGTTCATATTTTCCGAGATCAGCTCGCCGAGCATCTGCGGGTCACCACCCATCCGTCGACCGACGAGGTACATCTCGGAGAACTTCTGGATGAGATACGACCGAGTGTCACGGCTGAACGACCGCCACGCTCCCTCAGTGCTGATCCGCATGTTCAGTCGGCGGTACAGTCGCGTGATCGCCGGAGAGAGCGCCCCGAAGTCCTTGTCACGGAGCGTCGTCAACACGTCCGTCGTCGTCGACTGCTTCGCGCTCTCAGTCGCGCCGAGCGCGCGAACGAATGAGGGAAACTCCCGGTCTCTGGCGGAGATGGCCTGCTCCTCCTGGCGGAGGACGACACCCGTGATGATGAGCGGGCTTATCGGCACCGCGAGGTACAGCGGAAGCCGTACGTCGTCGATGAACCATAGCAGTCCCGGCAGTCCCGGTCCGTACCCGAACATTCCGGCGGCCGTGATCGAGATGATCAGAAACGAGAGCCCCGCACCGATCCCGAGCGACGCCCATAGTTTCAGGTCGCCAGGAGCGCGCTCGTCGGGGTGATACCAGATCGGATCGTACGGTGATGTCGCGCGGATCATCGCGTAAAAGCCGAGTTGAACGAAAACGAACAGGACGATGACAGCCGCAACCGTCGCCGTCGGATCGTTCCCGGTCAAGATGGGGAGAACGATGGCAAACACCAGCGCGAACGTCATCGAGAGGATCATCGACATGTACAGGTCCTTCATCACCTCCAAGTTCGACAGCGACGACTCGTACAGCGTCTCGTACTGCGCGAGCATCACGTCCTGTTCGGAAACGAGGAAGTCCTCAAGCGACTGACCCGCGCCGAGCGTGTAGCCGAGCCGATCGAAGAAGTCGGCCATTGCGTCCGACGGGACCTCCTTGGCCCGGCGGCGACAGGCGTCGTCGAGACTCTGGTTCCACGTGTCGACGAGGCTGACGACGCGACCGATCTCCTCGGCGGCGAGACCGTACTCTTCTTCCTTAGCCAGTGTCCGGAACACCTCCATGCGGTCGATGTTCGTCGTCGACAACACGGTCATATGCGTCATCACCAGGTGTAGCTGGTTGTCGATGCGGTTCTCCACGCTGCTGAGGTAGATCTTGGGATAGATGACGGCCGAAAACAGCGTGAGGAGGCCGAACATCGGTATCGGGATCCGTGCCTCCAGCGGAAGGGGAAGAACGAACAGGCCGACGACGGTGAGCAGGAATACGACGATCGCCGGGGTGAGAACGTAGCCGAGGTACTGACGCTTCGAGATGTCGAGCTTCTCGTAGGAGTCGAGTATCTCCTCCGAGAGCCGCATCGCGGTCGCGAGTCCGTCGCCGGCCTGTTTCACCCCCATCGCTATCACCGAACGTTCCGGTGCATATCGAAGGGAAGCCCCTCGACCCCGTCACGCTGGAACGCGTCGATCGCCTCGTTGACCTCGTGATAGCCCAAGATCCCCTCCTGAATCATCCGCTCTATTAGCTCTGCGCGGAACTCGAGGTCGTCGTAGATATCGCGTGTGTCCGCGTATCCGAGCAGGGTCGCGATCTGTTCTTCGAGGACATAGGAGTTGTTCATCCCCTGGAAGACGATGTCGTCCTCGACGGGATCCCAGCTGAACACCTCGCGGGTGACGACCCCCTCCATCTCCTTCGAGTACCCTTCGATCTCTTGGACGCTTGTCACTCGACGCAACACGTCGTCGCCCTGCTTCACGCGGTTCTGGAACAGCGCCACGTCAGCGTTGTCCATGAACGTCTCCGGGACGTTGATCGGCTCGGAGGTGAACCGCTGGATCATCGAGACGATGTCGGAGGCGTGGAAGGTCAGCATGACGGGGTGACCGGTCTGGGCCGCCTGGAACGCCATACGACCCTCGGCACCGCGGACCTCACCCACGATGATGTAGTCAGGGCGCGAACGAAGCGCGGCGGCGACCAGATCGAACATGTCCACGTCAGAGGACCCCTCGCCGCCACCCTCACGCGTCAACAGCTGCTGCCACGTGTTGTGTGGCGGGATGACCTCGGCGGTGTCCTCTGCGGTGTAGATCTTCGAGTCGCTCGGGATGTACGAGAGGATGGCGTTCAGTGTCGTGGTCTTCCCGGATGCCGTTTCTCCGACGACGAACACCGTCTGTTCGTTCTCTAGACAGAGCCAGAGGTACGCCGCCAGTTCCGGCGACAGCGTTCCCCAGTTGGTAATCTGGTTGATCGACAGCGGCACGTCGTCGCCCTGCCGGATCGTGAGCGAGGAGCCCTTCAGCGAGACGTCGTCGGAGTAGATGATGTTGATACGCGAACCATCCGGAAGCGTGGAGTCGACGATAGGGTCTGAGTCGGACAGCGGGTCACCGATCCGCTCGCCCATGTTGCGCAGCCAGTTGTCGAACTCCTGCGGGGTCCCGAAGTCGACGGTTGTCTCCAACATGCCGAACGTTCCGTGATCGACGTGACACTCCTTCGGACCGATAACGTGAATGTCCTCGTTCGCCGGGTCACGCATCACCGGTTCCAGCGGGCCGAGCCCGACGATATCGCGATTGAGTCGGTAACGGATGTTCTCGTACGTCTCCTCCGTAACCGAGAGCTTCCCCATGTTGAACAGCTCCGAAACCGTCCGTTTCCAGCTGCTGCCACCGTTCTGGATATGAGTTACGTCGGCCAGAAGTTCCTCGATCAGGTCGTCGTACTCGGCCTCGGAGTCGGGTGCGGCGTGACCACCGCTGGCCGTGAGCAGCTTGTTTTTTACCTCGTTGAGCACCGTCGCCTGCGGACCGGACATCTCCGGTTCGATGGCGTAGTACTTCGTGTCCTGTCCGAGGTCACCGTACACGTGACAGTAGATTGGACCGCCGACCGGATACAGCACGTTTGGGCGGTTCGACTCGTACTCGGTTTTCGGCTCCTCAATGTACAGGGGAAACTCGCCGGTGATCTGTTTGAACTCCTTGAGGTGCTCGCGGAGGTGTGGTCGACGCATCGCTTCTTTCCGGAGTTCGTCCGACGGTTTCGCGGTTCCGTGTTCGGTCATATCCCGTTTTCAGTCTCTTTTTTGGGCTGTTTCGTCCCGGCCTCCGGGACGGCTGTGCGTCGGGTCGCGGCTGGGTTCACGCGACACTACGGCTCTCGATCACGATGCCAGTTCCCGAGCGAACCGAGAACCCAATGGTGTCGCCGACCTGTTCGCCCATGCCGGCGAAACGCTTCACGTTGATCTGCCGGCGGATGTCGTTACCGACCTCTATCATCTCCAATTCGAGGAACACGTCGGCGATCGATCGGAACGGACCGATCGCGTCGTCGTCGACAGCCGAAGGATCGACGGTGAGCACGACGACCTTCCCCTGTGAGATGATATCCCGGAAAAAGGAGATGATCTCCAGGGCTGCCTGTCGTTCCTCGTTCTTCCGGACGAGCGACTCGAAGGTGGGGTCGTTCCGGAAGATGGCGTCGAAGGTATCGAGGAAGATCACGTCGGAGTTCCACATCGCCTCCGCGTTCATCAGCCGCTTGAGCAGCTCCTTACGCTCGCCGTCGCCGTCGGAGAACGCGCCGCCAGAGTCGAAGTCGGCGTGTAAAAACAGCAGCTCTTCGTTCAACAGCGGCTTCACCATGTCGTACTCCAGCGAGTGCATCTGGTCGATGAACCCGCGGACCGTAAGCTCGGTCGACATCATCGTCACCGACGCACCTTCCTCGACGAGCCCGTAGGCGAACCGCTGAGAGATGGCGCTTTTTCCTGCGCCGTAGTCGCCCTCCATGAGCACGATGCTCCCGCGCGGGATACCCCCGCCGAGCTCCTTGTTTAGTCGATCGCGCTCACCGAGTCCGATCGAAAGTAGATTGTCTGCGCGTGGCATGGTTAGTTGTTCCCCTCCGGAACGCGGAACTGGAACAGCTCCTCGTCGCCGTTAATCGTGAGATACACCCGGTGGTCGCTCGCCTCCGTATCGAGGCTGTCGACGCCGTCGACGGCGTCCAGATCGATAGTGAGTTCGAGGACATCGCCGCGGCTCCACGCGGTTGCGCCGTCGGCTGAGACGACTTCACCGCTTTTCGCGGACGGTCGCACGAAGCGACCGTCGAACACAACCTCCACTCCGGATCCGTCCGCGGCGAGCCGCTGTGTGCCGGTGTTCTTCAGTAACAGCGTGACGTTTCCATCGTCTCCCTCACTCGCGTTGTACACCCCGCCGTTGGGATCGGAAATGACCGTGATATCCGTCCGTAGCTGCTCGGTGGCGTCGAGACTCCCGTCGTTGACGGCGGAGCTCACGCGGTCGACACCAGTCGTGACCGTCCCGACCACGCCGGCCGCGATCACGAGACTGGCGATAAACAGGATGAGATGTGAGACTGGAACGCTAGCCATTCAGTCGTTCACCTCCGTCACGTCGGCACCGTCACGCACGCCGGATTCGGTGATGACGACGACTCGGCTCTCGCCGTCGACGGTCGTCTCCGTGTCGTCTTGTGAGACGGTCACCGTTAGTTCCTCGCCGCCGAGCCAGAGGTCCGTGTCCTCGACATCGTCGACGCGAGTCGACACGTCCACGCCCAGGTCGATGTACTCGTTGTCAACGAGCAGCGTCGTATCGCTCACGACGAGTCCAACGGAGCCGTCGTTGGTCGCGTTCACGACGAGTTCGTCTGCGGTCGTGTTGTACGTGGCGTTCGTCACCGTAACAGCGGTGTTCCCCTGTTCGAGTGCGCGCTCGTTCACATCGTGTTGTGCGTCGGTGACCCTGTCGAACCCGTTTGCCGCAACGGGGTAGAACGCGGTGAACGCAAAGAACAGCCCCGCGACGATGATCGCCGTCGACGCAGAGACACTAACGCCCATCTCCCCACCCTCCGTCGGCCGGGTCGCCGTGGTCTGGGTGCGGATCCGGGTCGGTCATCGGCCGGGACGAACCGCCGTCGCGATCACGGGCCGAGTCACGGTGTCCGTCCCGTGCCTGTCGACCGTTGCTGTTCTCGTGGGGAGACGCGCCGTTCGAGTGATGGTTCTGTCTGCGCTCACGACCTCGGCGCCCCCGTGGTGGATTCGGTGGGCCGCCAGCGACGAGCGAGCCGCCGGCCAGGTCCTCCCAGCGGTCGAGGAGCACGGTGTGGGAGTTCGTCCCGTTGAGCTGCGTAATGTACCGGAGGCTCCGAGTGTGGTGTTCCCGGACCAGCTCGTCGGTGCCGGGCCGGTCGATCAAGTTCCGGTCGACAGTGCCGAACCCGGAGAGGAAATCGCGCAGTCGGGCCGCAGCATCGGAGCCAATCCACTCGATTCGTTCGTAGTAGTGGATCGCCCGGACCGCGTCTGTCACGTCGCTCTCGCTCACGAGGAACTCAAGCCACTCCATAACGAGCAGGTCGCCGACGTAGTCCGCGGGAAGCTCCGTGAGGTACGGTTTCCGTCCGCTTCCGGAGAGGTCGTCGTTGCCAACGTACTCGAAGCCGTCGTTGACGGTGTCTGCCGGGTCGCCGCCGGGAACGGGGCCGCCCTCAGAGGAATCTTGCCCCGCGTCCTCTGCGGGACCCCTGCCGACATCGTCTACGGGGTCGTCGGTCCCCGCCGAGTCCTCGAACCCTGGCGTGTCGACGGAGCCCTCAGCGAACTCGTCGTCAGGCGCGCTGCCGTTCTCCGAACTGTCTCCGAACTCGTCGAGAGAGTCCTCGTCCTCGAACGGGTCGTCGTCCGCCGCCGTTTCGCCGCCGGCCTCGTCGGCCCAGTCGGCCTCCCCGGCGTCGTACTCTTCTTTCAACTCGCTGAAGCTCTTTGCGTCGTCGTTCATGTCGTCTCCTTCGTCCGCCGGGTCGCTCTCAGTCGCGGCGTCGGCGGGGCCGCCGTCATCCGGTTCACCGTCCAATTCGTCATCGAAGTCAGCGTCGAGGTCGCCAAACTCGTCGTCCATGTCGTCGAACCCGTCGTCCGAGTCGTCCATGTCGTCGAACCCGTCGTCCGCGTCGTCGAACCCACCGTCATCGGGCTCGACCAACTCCTCGTCGAAGAATCCGTCCGCATCGGCGCTGGCGACATCGTCGTCGAGCTCCTCTTCGGCTGCCGCGTCGTCCTCGTCGTCATCGAAGAGTCCGAAGGAGTTCTCGCCGCCGCCGACGCCGTCGAAGCCACTGGACTCGTCGACGAACGGGTTGATGCCGCGGGTGACCATCTCGTAGATGTCGAGCAGGTTCCGTACGTCCTCCTCGATGTCGTCGACCGCCTCAGAGATCTCCTCGTTTTCGGAACGGACCGTCGAGACGGTCGAGGAGAGGGTAGCGACCTCCGCCTCAAGATCATCGAGACGGTTCTCCAACTCATCGGTGTCGGAACCGCCACCCCCGCCACCATCGTCGAAGCCGTTGTCCCACTCGTCCATTCCGTCGAAGTCGTCGAAGCCGTCGTCACCGCCACCGCCACCCATCCCGCCGCCCATTCCGGCGTCACCGTCCATGTCGCCGCCGAAGATGTCGTCGTCACCGCCCATACCACCGTCGTCATCATCGGATCCCCCATCGTCGAGGAACCGATCGAGAACGCTCGCGCCGACGAGCCCCAGCGTGGCGACTGTCAGTCCGACCGTCGAGGCGTCCCACACGGGTAGTTCGAGGCCCATTATCGTAGTACACCGGTAGAGGACACTTCAAGCCACCCCTCAAAATATCAGAGGTGAGAAATCCACTCGGAATCAGGGATCAGAACGACGCCTCAAAGCGTCCGTTCGAAGCCGTCAGCAGCCCGGACCGCAAGCTCCCCGTCGGCACGAAACCGCACTGTTCGACCCACTCCGTCGCCGACATCGCGGGCGACTATCGGAACGCCCGCGTCGGCGAGCGCCTGTTCGGCACCCTCGACGTTCCGTGGACCGACGGCGGCCGTGAGATCGAGCATCTCCGCGCCGCCCACGAGTCGCGCCTCCAACCGCGTCGGGGACGCACCGGCCGCGTCGAGCTCGTCGATGAGCGCGTCGACGCCGGTGTCGACGTACTTCGCCGGACGAGTCGACGGGCGGACGCTCTGTGAGTCGTCTGCGGAGGGTAACATCGCGTGGAGGAGCCCGCGTGCGCCCGTCACCGGATCGACGAGGGCGACCGCAACACAGGAGCCAAGACCGCTCGTCGTGAGCGCCGCATCGTCAGCTGCGACGGCGAGATCACCGACGCCGACCGCGATCCGCCGTGACGACCCGGGCGCTCCCGCGTCGCCCGCCGACGATGGATGGCTCATGTCTCGGATAGCTGTGAAAGAGCAGACGCCAGCTCACGCTCGTCTGGGAGCGCGTACACGTCACATCGTGCCTGTACCCCTTCCGTTCGGATTGCCGCGTCGATGACGAAGCCGTAGTCCTGTCGTTTACCAAGCTCAGCGACGAGCGGGCTGACCGTTGCTGACCCGATATCGTGGACGAACTCCGGCGGGGAGTGCGTGATCGACGTGCCGAGCACGTTTGCCCATCCGTCGATGAAGCCACTCGTCATCACGTTGCCGAGCTCACAGAGGGCATTCTCGGCCATGTCTCCGAGCGGTTCGTCGGGCTCCATCGGCAACATCGAGTCGGCGATTGCCGCCGCCGAATCCTCCTCAAACAGGATCGCAAGGTAGCCGCTTGGGTCCCCCTGTAGCTCGAAGACAGTTCCCGCGTGTGGCTCCGTCCCAACTTCTGTGGGCACATCAGCGAGCGGAACAAAGCGCAGCCGGCTTACGTCGACACTTGTATCGAGGCCGGTCATCATCGCGATGTTATCGGCAGCGTTCGCGGAACCCTCCTTCGCCAGCGACGCGAACGACGACAGCGACTCGTATGGGATCGCGGTGTTCCCTCCGCCGGCGCCCTCAGCGCCGGGCGCCGCTGCCGGAGTGGTCCGTCCTACCACGAGGTCACGAAACGCTCCGGACTCCGGCAGCAGGTAGATCGAAAAGTCGAGATCCGTCGTTGTCGCGTCGAGTCGGCTCTCGAAGAGAAATACGCCGTCGCCGGTGAGCGCACCGTCTGGGAGAACATCACTCCCGTCCGCTTTGAAGAACTGCGGCGGACTCATATCGATCCCGGTACCAATGTAGTTCGCCCAGCCGTCGAGGAAGCCGCCGAGCGCAATGTTTCCAACTTCCGTCACCGCGCTTCGCTCCATACCTTGTCCACCAGGAAGCAGCGAGAGCAGCGCGTCGGCATGAACAGTGTCGAAGGCGAGAACGGCTTTTCCTTCCAATCCGCCGTGGAGGTCGACGCTGACACCGACCGATTTGCGTCCGGCGAACGCCTCAGCGAGGTCCTCGCCGCTGGCGACGCTCGTTCCAGTCACCTCAACGGCGAGGTTAGTCCCCGTCAGCTCAGCGACAGCGTCGGCTGCGCGTCCGGCGCCGCGTTCGGCGAGTCGGTTACACTCCCCGAGCGCCTGAACGTCGACGCGCATTATACCGCCGACCCAATGGCGTCAAGCACGTTCGGTTTCTGGAACGGCTTCGTGATGTACCCCTCCGCGCCGGCCTTAATCGCCGCCTTCATTTTTTCCTCCTGACCGACACTAGTACACATGATCACCGTTGCCCCCGGGTCTTCCTCCATGATCTCTGTCGTGGCCTCGATCCCGTCGCGGATCGGCATCACGATGTCCATCATCACGAGGTCTGGGCCGTGTTCCTCGTACATGTTCACGGCCTCGACCCCGTTTTCCGCCTCGCCGACGATCTGAAACTCCCCCTCAAGGATCTCCCGAAGGAGATTCCGCATGAACTCCGAGTCGTCCGCAATGAGCACTCGCGTCACCATATATACTCGATATTCCGTCGACCGATCACTTAACCACTCGCCCGCGGTTCTCAACCATGAGAACGAGCGATTGCGAAGCCGCGCGATCGGTCAGGAGGCCTCGGGCCGCGCCTCGGAGAACGCGCTCAGACCCAGTGGCCGGCCACGTACATCGCCCCGACGACGACCGTGCCGCCGAACGCCTCGCGCGTCCCGATGCCCAGCGGAAGCGGGATCGACGCTCGTTCCGCCGGCTCGTCCTCGTCGTCCGTGCCGTCGGCGTCCTCCGTGCTCGCGTCGGTGTTCTCGGAGTCGTCAGTGTCCGCGTCGTCCGGGGAGTCAGTGTCGTCTGGGGAGTCTGCGTCCGAGTCGCCGTCGGTGCCGGTCGTCCCGTCAGCGTCGGTGCCGGTCGTCCCGTCAGCGTCGGTGTCGGGGAGGCTTGCGTCGCCCGACTCATCGGGGTCCGACTCGTTCCCCACTGACTCCGACTCGGTCCCCTCCGCCGAATCAGGGTCGTCTGTCATCGTCCCTTCGTCTTCGGCGTCTGCCTCGGGCGACTCCCCGTCGGGATTTGGCTCGACGACGAGTCGGCCAACCGTCTCGTCACCGTCAATCTCGACGACGTACGCGTACTCGCCCGGTTCGAGGTCGACAACGGTCTCCGAGAACGTGACCGTCGAAGAGCGACCCGAACGGATCTGAACCTCTTGGTCGGCCTCGAACTCCCCGCCATTGGCCGCGAGAGACAGTTGGTCGGTCCCCTCAGCCTGCCCGTCGTTACGCACTACGACGGAGAGATTCCCCAACGTGTCACCGCGTGTGACGGTCACTGTCTGTGGGCTCTCGGCGATCACGAACGACGCAGGGTTCTCGACATCATCGGTGACGACGAGCGAGCGAGTGTCGTACAGCTGCGATCCGTCGTACAACTCGAGCGATACCGGCGATCCGGGTGGGACGCCCGAAAGGTCCGTCTGAACCGTGAACGTGTCGTTCTCGGTGATTTCGACCGGTCGGCTATCGACGAACGAAGCCCCATCAGCGTCAGCGACGAACTCGGCGGTGAGTTCGGTTTCGGGATGAAGCGTCGTTGTTCCTGACAGTGTCGCCGTCGACGCGTTCTCGACGAGAACAACGTCTTCGGCGCGGTCATCGAACGACAGGCTCCGCTCTCGGACGGTAAACGTCGCAGTTGTCGAGACCCCCTCGTCGGCGGTTCCGAGATACGGGAACTGCTCGTCGACCCCGTCGTCGGTCGCGGAGACTGGGGCGAACGGCTCCCCGGCCCCACCGTCGGGGCGATGGAAGCGGTATCGGTCGCCTGCCGTTCCCTCGATCGCGAACTCGACCGCGTACTCGTCGCCGGGCTCGACCGAGTCGGTGAACGCGGCGTCAGCGCCGGTATCGATCGCGAGGTAGAGCGCGCTCGGAGACGGGCCGTCTCCGTGCCCGTCGAGGTCCTCCGGCGGGCCGTACAACAGCGTGACATCGTTGGGATCCGCCTCGGCGAGGTCGAGGTCGGTCGATCGCTCGTTCATCCCCCCGTTCGTCTGCCGGACTGTCAAGGTGACTCCCTCTCCGCGAATCGATCCGTCCTCACCCGTCACCAGGTCGTGGAGGACGTCGGCATCGAGGCTCCCGCTCGATTCGAGCGATCCGTCGCTCGACCGAGCCGCGAGCGCCCCCCAGATACCGGTCGCCTCAAGGCCGAGGATCACGTGGTCACCGCTCGTTATTTCGTCGCGTTCGCGCGCAGGTCCAAGGATGTCGTCGACCGACTCCGCATCGGCGATATCATCGCTCAACGCGGTGTACACGTCCACGCGTTCACGGAACTGTGGCTGCGTCAAACGGAGATCTGACCGATCCAACCGGTGTTCCAAGCTGACCGTGTCGTCGGCGACAGAGAGGGTGTCGCCGTATCCGAGCAGGAGGCGATAGCGCTGCGGAGCGAGCGGGGCCGGATTGTAGCCGACGCTGGCGTTCGATCGGAGTGATTCGAGGTTATCCATCTCGTCGCCCTCCTCGTTCTCGAGGGTGAGTTCACTGAACGCTGTCTCATTTATATGCGTCGCGGGACCCCACTCGTCGCCGTGTGCGTAGCTGTCTACGGCCCCGTCATCGGTCGCGTACACCTCGTCGGTGGATGCGTTCGTGCCGAGCAGCCGCGTGTTGACCGTAATCGTTCGGTCACCGTCGACCCGCAGAATATCGAGGAACCCGGTCGAGGTACCGTCACTGAGTGTGTCTCCGCCGACCACGACGTATGCCGGCCCGTTGTCGACCGAGACATCGATTTCGACGAGATCACCCGCAGTGGTCGTGTACGTCGATTGCCCGAACGAGCCGGTCCGCGGGTCTGCCGTGTCTCGAAGCGGAGCCGCTTCATCCGCGGGCGCTTCAAGGCTCGCGAGCGCCGGGCCCGCCGATGTGCCGCCGGACGCGACGACATCGTCAGCAGTGCCCGACCCGCCCGCGGTCGTGCCCGCCATCACCGGAGCCGCGAGCACGAGAAGACAGAGGAGCGCAACGAGGCCGACGGTGCGGACGCCGAGGGCGGTCGGATCGGCGTCACGGAGCGCGCTACGGAGCCGTCGGAGGGTGCGAGTAGGGTGAAATCGTCGTGTGCGTGCCATCGTGTGCGAGTCGGGTCCGCGATCCGCTCGACAGGGGACCGTCACCAAGTCGAATCGCGTGTGTTCAGTCCCAACTCTACGGGGTCAGAACTAAAACGTGCGCCCCCAATTATCAGTTTAAAAAACGGCTAGACGGGTCGAATGAACCCCTAAGCTCGTCGATATCCACGGGTCAAGTGTCTGTGGTCGCAGGTCGCGGTCCGAAGAGTTAAGCCCGACGGCGATGCCGTTCCGATGAGGATGAAGACCTGCCCCCGGTGTGAGTCGTCGATCGACGAGTCGGCCCGCTTTTGCGAGCAGTGCGGCGCGCCACAGACCGAGGAAGCGGCCGAGGAGCTCGACAAGCTCGTTCAACGACAGGCAAAACAGGTCGCGGCCGAGTCCGGAGGCGATGAGTTCGCCGGAGGCGATACCAACACGGGCGCGGACGACCTCGCTGGGACGGTTCGTGAGGAGCTTTCCGACCGCGAGGCGCTCTGGCGAAGAGGGTCGTACGTCGTCGGCTACGCCACCATCGTCGTCGCGCTCACACGAATCACCAGTCCGGGTGCGTGGTTCCTGCTTCTCGGCGGAGTTGCGATTCTCCCCCCGACCCGTCGGCTCCTCGGGCGACCGGTCGGCGGGACATTTAAACGCGAGGCCATGGCGGGGCTGTACGCCGTGTTCGTCGCTATCGGTGCGTTACTGCTGTTGCTCTTATAAACCCACGAAGAGAGGCCGTACAACGCTTATAAACCCACGAAGAGAGGCCGTACAACGCTTATAAACCCACGAAAAGGAGCGGTCGGTCTCAGTCGATCCGGAATCCGCCGGACTCCTCGGCGGCGCGGATCAGGTCGCCGATGGAGTCGCTCGCCGAGAGCCCCTGACTCGCCGCAAACCGCTTGATCGCGACGGGTGGCACGTCGACTGGGGTGTCAGCAGCGACGAGCAGGAGTCCGAGCGCCTCCGGCGGGGGCGACTCCGGCCCGGCGTTCGAGACGAACCACGAGAGCAGAGTGTCGAACGTGGCCACAACGTCGTTGGACACCATTCGGTTTCGGGCCGTTTTGCCGCTCGCGTGGAGCGTCACGTCGAATCCGTAGTCGAAGCCGTCGTTCTCGAATGAGGTGGCCAGCCACCGGCTCACCGCCTGCCGGTCCACGCCGCCGCCGGCTCCGCCCGGGGCTCCCCCGCTGGCGGCACCCGCACCACCCGCGGCAGCCCCGCCGGCTCCTGCGCCGCCGCCCGCACCGCCGCGACGGTCGGTGGCCATCGGCTCGCGCTCGGCCGCCGGCCGCGGGTCGTCGGGTGAGTGGAACCCCGCGTCGGGATCGCTTCGCCCGGCGTCCTGCGGGGCGCGGCCGGGTCGGACGTTCGGCCGGCCGCTCGTGCCGACGACGTACCGTCCCTCCCCGATCTCGACGACGTTCTCGTCGTCGGTGAAATCGAGTTCCTCCGGGTCGGCCGGCGTTGAGTCCGGATTGGCCGGCGGTGCGTCATAGTCACTCATGGAGTGTCGTTGGTAGCGCGATAAAATAGGTGTTCCGGGCGGCCAACCCGCCAGGAGCGTGGGTAAGGGGGTTGTGTACTGCTCGTTACAGCGAGACGGCTTCGCGGTCGACCAGTGAGTCAGGCACGCGAAGCTCTGTCACGGTAGACGCACCGGAGGCGGTAGTGAGCGTGAGCGTCACGCGGTCACCGCCATCAAGCTCGCCACCGAACTTACTTTCGGCATCAAACGTGATCACGTATCGGTCGCTCTGATCTGTGATCACACTGTTTTCATCCGACTCGGCAACAAGGGCTTCAATGTCACTTGCGTTGAGTACTGCCTGATTAACGTTATCAGACGTTACTGCTTCGAAGGTGACCTCCTCTAGGTCCACATTATTTGCACCGGGGGCTTTCGAGACAGTCACGTTTACCTCATCGACAGAGCTATCATTGACCGTCCCGGTCGCACTCTGGATCTCGATCCGGTCACCGACCTGTGAGGATGCTTCTTCGCCCGTTGCCTCCGCCTGCGTCTGAAGGAAGCCGGCGGTGTTGATCAGGACGCCGGCGGCGATCGCTGCCACCAGCACCATCGCGATGAACACGATGAGCGTCCCGATACCAACCTGACCGCGCTCTTCCTCGTCCAGTATGTTTTCGAACATTGTCTGTTGTGTAAGCCCCCGGCCTCCCCGGCGGGCGTTATCGAGAGGAAGACGGAATCATACTTAACCGCTTCCACCGAATTATCCAACTTGATAATACGGCGGAGTCATGCGATTTTTGGATTATTTGTAATCACTTAGTTAAAGAATACAACAACGACTTCGCGGCGTGGTTATCAGATGTGGATCTAGCGGTCTCGGAGCGAAATCGTGGCGACCTAGGTATTGAAAAGCGCCGCGAGGAAGTGTAATGCTCAGCGTTCGGCAGCCTCAGCGACCGCGGCGGGAGGACTCGCGCTCTCGACGCACCGGGTCCTGCTCGGTTCGTGGGTCACGCTCACGGTGGGGCGCGGACTCGCGACGTGACTCGCGTTCCTGCGTCGATTCCGCGCGTGTGCGCTCAGCGTCGACCTCGACCAACCGCTCCAGCCGTCGTTCGAACTCCGCGTCGTCGATCTCACCGTCGACGTACCGCCGCTTCAGTCGCTCTATCGGCGTTTGTGCGGTCGCTTCCGAGGACTCTCGCCGCTCCATCGCCTCGTCGACGAGGTGGCCGCCGAGCGCGGCACTCCCGATCACGTACACCGCGCCGAGAAGCGTCACCGCGAGCACGCCAATCGTCGCCGCAGGCGAAACGGTCGACGCGATCCCGACCGCGACGAACGTCAACGGCAGCGACAACAGCGCCACCATCGCGCCCGCCGCGGCACCGACGTGGCTCCCGCGGTCGACCCCGTCGTTGTCTGTCCAACTCGCCACGCCGCCGCCGATTGCGGGCGCGATCAACCCCAGCACGGGGAGAACGCTCACGAGTACTGTCACGCCGGCACCGACGCCGGCACGACCGAGGAACCCCGAAACCCACCGGTCGGCCCCCGCGGCTCGGGATCCGGGCTCGGTCATCGTTGTCTCCGCGCCGAGTCGTCGTCTCGGCGCGTGTGCTGTCTGTTCCGCGCGTCGTACATCGTATCACGGATACGGGATACGGCGTGAAAACCCCCTCGCCGAGGACGGAACGCAGGCTTGTGCCCCGGCGACAGTTCTCCGAGTGTGACTGGAAAGATGCGTTTAAACTCGGTTCAGGATCACGCTAATTTTGTGGCCGTCGATCACTTCTCGCGGAGCCGCGATAGCTCACTTTCAGGAATCACGAGCTCCTGCGTGCCAGGTTTATATACCGCGAGGCTCCCGGCGACGAGCGCCATCGACCCCGCTACCAGCCCGGTATTAATAAGCAGCAGCGCCTGCGCGTTCGTGAACGCCGTCCGGAACGCAGCAATCGGAGTTACCACCGCGGCGACGACGATCAGTCCGAACCCGACCGCGAGATACGCCATCGCCGTCCGTCCCGACGACCGATACGCGGACAGCGCGAACGCGAGAAGCGTCGCGCTCGCGCCCGCAAGCACAGTGGTCGTCACGAGATACAACCCCTCGATCAGTTCCATACACACCCTGCTCGGAGTCGACGTATAAACCCACGGCGGCGGCTATCACCGCCGATAACACGCGTTTTAGCGGCAACGTAATGACCGATACAAGCCGTTCAAACCCACGAAGGATGGCGTTTTGTGTGGGGATGGTCACCGGTATCCTTTTAACCCGAAGAATCAATGTCGATAACGTGAATGGTGGGAGACGATCTGATTACCGTCCTCGGTAATAAGTACAACACGGACATCCTGACGGCGACCGGCGACGCGATGTCCGCACAGGACCTGAGCGACGAGCTGGACGTGCCCATCGCAACGTGTTACCGCCGGATAAACGAGTTGGAGGAGGCGGATCTCCTCGAACTCCACGACCGCCCGCTCTCGGACGAGCACCGACGGGTGAAAGTGTACCGCCGGAAGGTCGACGGGGTCGAGGTCGACTTCCGCGACGGACTAACGATCGAAGTCGAGGAGCGCTCGGCGGTAAAGAACCGCCTCGACGACGTGTGGCGCGACCTCTCTGAGCGGTAAGAGACGGCAGGCGAGTCCCTGTAAAGGGGGAGCACCTAGTTAGAAGGACGGTTCGTCGGACCGGCTCATCATCGAGAATCCGCCCGCGCGCTGGTGGACCGTGATCCCGCCCTCGCCGATATCCATCGGGAAAATGTCCGTGTCGATATCCTGTTTCCGCATCTTCGCAACCCAGACGTATCGGTTGACACCGGAGTCCGTCGGCGTCTGGATGAAGTAGATGTTACCGTCCGTAAGGAAGTTCTCTAAGCCAACTTCCGTGTCGGGAAACACTGCGCCTTGCTCGTTGATGAGCAGCGAGGTGAGTCCATTCGACTTGAGGATGTCCGAGAACTTCAGCAGGTAGGTCCGCTCCTCCTGTTCGTCACTGAAGAACAGTTGGAACATCGACAGCGAGTCGAGCACGAGCCGGTCGAACGACTCTCCCTCGATAGTGTCGAGCAGTTTGTCGACGGCGGTAGAGAAGTCGGTCTCTCGGAGCATCTGCCGTTTGTCGAGAATTACGATATCACCTTCGTCGACGAGTTCACCAAACCGGTCGAGACCAACCGACTCGGCGGCTGCGCGGATATCCGCCTCGTCCTCCTCGAACGACACGTAGACGCCGCGTTCGTCGTGTTCGGTCACGCCGTGGTAGAGGTATTGGATGCCGAAGATGCTCTTTCCTGTTCCGGGATTGCCGGAGACGAGGACCGTCGATCGCTCCGTAATACCGCCGGTGAGGATCGAGTCAAGCCCCTCGACCCCTGTAGAGACGAGTTCTGACATTCGTTCTGTGCTTAGCAACGAACGTATATAAAAGACGATCCGTTCGGCCGACGGGTCGGTGGTACAACCGGACGAGGAGCCGCCCTGACTCGATCGAGGCGTTCGACTGACGGTCAAGCGGCGGCTGGACGCCGACAGGTTTATTTCTCGACACGCCGCCCGTTTGTGTATGCGCGGCGAATCGTCTCCCGAGATCCACGGCGGTGATCGACGGTGAGCGACGCGTCAGTGCTCATCGTCGAAGACGAGCCGGACATCGCGGCGTTGTACGCTGGCTTCCTCGAGGAACGATACGACGTGGCGGTCGCCGAAACGGCCGCCGAGGCGATCGACATGGTCGATGAGCGTATCGACGTGGTCCTTCTCGACCGGCGACTTCCGGACGGCAGTGGTGACGAGGTGCTCGATCACATCCGTACCAACGGATTCGACTGCCGCGTCGCGATGGTGACCGCCGTCGAACCCGACTTCGACATCGTCGACATGGGGTTCGATCTGTACCTCACAAAGCCGGTCAGCCGGCCGAACCTTCTCACGTCTCTTGAGACGCTTTTGACCCGAACCGAGTACGACGACCTCCTACAGGAGGCGGCGTCGTTGGCGAGCAAACGAGCCGTTTTGAAGGCACAGAAGCCGACGGCCCAGCTCGAACGAAACGAGTCGTACACGGAGCTCGTTGATCGACTGGAAGAGATCGACGCGGACATCGACGACATCGGAGAGTCGCTGTCGACGGATGATTACCGAGCGATGTTCCGCGATATCGGCGAGGCCTGAGGTAGCCAACGGTATAAGTTACGAGAGCTGTTCGCCCACCAGCTTGCCTGCCGCTTCGAGGAACGCGTCGCGTTCGTCCGCCGGGATTGTCGCGCCCGCGGCGACATCGTGGCCGCCTCCGTCGCCGTCGACCGACCTGCTCGCCTCTCGCATCACAGCTGAGAGATCGAGCCCTTGACCGACGAGCCGTCCGGTTCCTCGGGAGGACACCTTCAGCTCAGTCTCATTCTTTTCGGCGAAAGCGATCACGGGTTTCGAGCGGTCAACCGCCGACGACCCGGCAGCCATACCAGCAACGATACCGACAATCGTCTCGCGGATCCGTGAGCCTGCGTCGAACCACTGGAGATGTGTCTCGTCGGTCACACCCTCGTTTTTTACCCACTGGAGCCCCTCAGAGAGGTTTCGACGGTGATTCCGGAGCAGAGAGCGTGCCTCCGCGAGCGCCGCGTCGCGGTCGCCGAGACACACCGCGAGCCCGACATCCGCGCGCTCGTATCGGGCGGTCGCGTTGAGTAGCGTCGAGAACTCGCTGACATCACGGAGTTCGGTCCCGGGCTCCTCGTCGAGAAGCGTGTAGGAAGTCCCGACAAGCGTCTCGATGCGGTCGGCCGGAACGCCGGAGGCAACCGCTCGACGGATCAATCCAGAGGCGAGCGCCTGCCGCTCGTCGGCGTCGAGGTCAACCCAGCGCCGCCAGTCGCCGTCGGCTTTTACCTCAACGTCGAGTTCGCGGAGAAAGGAGATGGCTCCCGCCTCATCGTTCGAGATACCGGGGATCTGGACGTCAGAGGCGTACTCAAGTAGCTTCGGGAGCGGTCGTGTCTGTCGACCGTACAGGTCGAGGTCGGTGCGTGTTTCGAGGACGCCGGCAGCAACGCCGTCGGCGACGATTTCCTCGTTCGCGCCAACCAGTTCGCCGCTTCCGTTCTGCATGTCGCCGACGGCACCGACGACGGCGAGGCCTGCGAGGTCTCGGTTGTCGCCGGCGGGGCCCTCCAGCGCGCGGGCGAGAACGTAGCTTGCTCCCGCACCAGAGAGCTCACTTGCGCCATCTATCCCTTCCAGTAAGGGGTTGAGATGGTACTTCGTGTCCGGCTCGGCGGGCTGGTGGTGGTCGGCTATCACGGGAACGAAGTCGCCGCGAGCCTCGTGTGTGGCGATGACATCGAGCTGGCCCGAGCCGAAGTCGGTGAAAAGCACCACGTCGAACTCGCGGGCGGCGATCCCTGCAACCGACTCCGCGTCGAGCTGTTTCTCGAAGACGACTTCATGATCGATGTCTGCCCGTTCCAGCGCCGTGGAGGCGATGGCCGCGCTGGTGAGCCCGTCCGCATCGATGTGTGACGCGAGCAGGACTCGGTCGGCCTCCCGCAGGCGGTCGGCACAGTCGCGAGCACGTCCCCCGAGGTCGGGAACAGGTTGATCGGCTGCTGCCATTGGTTGCTGTTCGGTCGGCATCCCCGATAAACACACGCTCTGGCCCCCCGCCGGGTGGCGGAGAAGCGCCGTGTCGTACGGAGCGGCAGCGCTTGCCGTAACTGACGGTTATAGAAGTCTAGAGAGATATGCGTGTTATACATGACACGTGGGTTCAACACCCGGAGTCTCCACGCCGGCGCGGAGCCCGATCCGGTGACCGGGTCGCGCGCGACCCCGATCCATCAGACGACCTCGTTCGTCTTCGAGGACGCGGACACGGCGGCGGAACTGTACGCGCTCCGGGCGGAAGGCCACATCTACTCTCGGCTCTCGAACCCGACCGTGAACGTTCTGGAGGACCGGCTCGCCGATCTCTCCGGCGGTTCCGACGCGGTCGCGACCGGATCGGGCATGGCCGCGTTCGACGCAATCACGACCGTGCTCGCGAGCGCAGGCGACAACGTTGTCGCCAGCTCGGAGATGTACGGCGGCACGGCGGCGTATCTCACCAGTATTGCGAACCGTCGCGGGATCGAGTCGCGGCTCGTCGACACGCTCGACTACGACGCGTACGCGGACGCGATCGACGACGATACCGCGTTCGTCCACGTGGAGACGGTTGCGAACCCCTCGCTCGTCACGCCGGATTTCGAGCGGCTTGCGGCGATCGCTCACGAACACGCGGTGCCGCTCGTCGTCGACAACACGTTCGCAACGCCGTACCTCTGTCGGCCGTTCGAGCACGGCGCGGACATACTCTGGGAGTCGACGACAAAGTGGATCACAGGCAACGGAACGACCGTCGGGGGCGTCGTTGTCGACGGCGGGCAGTTCCCTTGGGACCATCCAGACGCCGACTACGACGAACTCGACGGCCAGTCGCCCGCCTACCCGGTTGACTTCGTTGAGCAGTTCGGGGACGCCGCGTTCGCCAACGTCGCCCGGCAGCGTGGCGTCCGGCCGACCGGCGGCCAGCAGTCCCCGTTCGACGCGTGGCAAACCATTCAGGGATTGAACACGCTTCCCCTGAGAATGGACCGTCACTGTGAGAACGCCCGGGACGTCGCCGAGTTCCTCCGCGACGACGACCGCGTCGGCTGGGTAACGTATCCCGGCTTCGAGGACCACCCGAGCCACGGCAACGCGACGGAGTATCTCGACGGCTATGGGGGCATGGTCACGTTCGGCGTCGAGGGCGGGTTCGAAGCCGCAAAGGCGCTGTGTGAGTCCGTCGATCTGGCGAGTTTTCTCGCGAACATCGGCGACGCAAAGACGCTCGTCATCCATCCAGCCTCGACGACGCACGCGCAGATGGACCCCGAACAACAGCGGCTCGCCGGCGTCTACCCCGACATGCTTCGGCTTTCGGTCGGTATCGAGGACGTTTCGGACGTGATCAGTGACCTCGATAGGGGGTTGGCCGCCGGTGAACGCGCGGCCACAGAGGAGTGATCGAGATGAGTACGACACCGTCAGACGCCGGAGTTGCCGCGCTCGGGGAGTTCGAATTCGAGTGCGGCCAGTCAGTTCCAAACCTAGAGGTCGCCTACGAGACGTACGGCGAGTTCGACGGCGACAACGTCGTGTTGGTCTGTCACGCGCTCACCGGCAGTCAGAACGTCGCGCGGTCCCCCGCGCCGAAGGGCGAGTCGGAGACCCGTAATTCCGGGCAGACCGGACAGGCCCGTGCGTGGTGGGACGACATCGTCGGCCCCGGGAAAGCGATCGACACGACGGAGTACTACGTCGTCTGCGCGAACGTTCCGGGCTCCTGTTACGGCACAACCGGACCGACGAGCGAGCGCCCGGCAGATGTCGACTTCCCGGGCGAGGAGCCGCCCGATCACGACCGGTGGGGGACCGCCTTTCCGCCGGTTCAGGTCGAGGACTGGGCCCGCGCACAGCGGCTCCTACTCGACCATCTCGGCGTTGGCCGGCTCCGGGCGGTCGTCGGCGGGAGCGTCGGGGGAATGAACGTTCTCGAATGGGCGAAGCGGTACCCAGACGACATCGACCGGATCGTTGCCATCGCGACTGCCGGCCGCCTCGACGCGCAGTGTCTCGCGTTAGACGCGGTCGCGCGGCGCGCCATTCGGGCGGACCCACACTGGAACGGCGGCGACTACTACGGCGAGGACCGCCCGTCGCCGGACGAGGGGCTCGCACTGGCCAGACAGATCGGCCACGTCATGTACCTCTCGAAGGCGTCGATGGAACGAAAGTTCGGCCGACGGTCGGCCGGGCGTGACTCGCTAACTCGCGAGGACGGTGACCTCGGGCTCCCGCCGGAGCCGACGGCGGCCTTCTTTCCGTATCGCGAGGTAGAGTCGTATCTCGACTATCAGGCCGAAGGGTTCAGCGACCGGTTCGACGCGAACAGCTATCTCTACCTCACGCGCGCGATGGACGAGTACGACCTCGCCGCAGGCCACGGCACGGATGCGGACGCCATCGCAGCCTTCGAAGGCGAGACGCTACTCATGAGTTTTACCGCCGACTGGCACTTCACCGTCGAGCAGTCGGCGTCACTCGCCGACGCCTTCCGCGACCGCGACGTACCGGTTGCCCACCACGTGATCGACTCCGATCACGGACACGACGCGTTCCTCGTCGAACCCGAACACGTCGGGCCGCCGCTCAGAGACTTCCTCGCTGACGGCGTCGCCGGGCGCGCGGTCGACGACGACGTTCCAGACGAATCTGCGCGTGAAGGGACCGGTCACGACCCGGACCACGCGCCCGTCCACTCCAGTCTTTTTAGGGGGTAAACGAGGAAAGCACGGGAGTCACCCTCGCTCGTCCGCGTACTATTAGACTCGTGTATCAGGCACGTTCGCCGACGATCCACTTGTGTGAGTAGCTGCCGCCGCAGGTACAGTGGGCGTACGCGTGGACAACGTCGCCCTCGGCGTAGAGCCCGCCGACATCCTCGTTTTGCGCTTCGGCGAAGGCGAACACGAATCGAACGCGATGCTCCTCGTCAGAGTCGTCTGTGTCCGCAAGCGGACACTCGCCCCCGTCGAGCGATCGGGAAATCGTTCCCTCTGTCCCCATCGCCTCCTTCGCGAACTCCATCGCGTCCATTCCCGTCCCGGCCTGGAACGCCGAGCGACCGGTCTCGCCGTCGAGTATCAGCCGGACGCCGCCGTCGGTTTCGGTGCCGACCTCTCGGAGCCGGGAGTCGTCGTCGAGGTAGTCGTCGCTCACGTAGAACACGACATCGTCGAGTCGGTCGCCGGCAAGAAACTCGTCAAGCTTGCTCATGCCGGCGACACGCACGTGACAGGTAAAAGGGACGCGTGTCGGAGTTGACCACCTCAAACTGACACGACAATCCGCAACCGATCGGCCCGCAACGGGAATCGGAGTAAAGATTATTACGGATCCCGGAGATCCACCGTGTGATGAGCGCACGCACACCATCCGGAGACCGACTCGTAGAGTGGGCCGAGTTGGTCGACGAGGACGTGCCGGACGATATCGACGAGGACGACCGCCGCCGCCGCTAACCGCCCGGCGTTTCGGGGATCGGGGCGGCCTCGTTCATAACGGATACAACCGGTGGGCACCTCCGTGTTTCAGTTTCACCCCGCATCGCGAAGCCTTTAGGCCGATGGCGGCGAACGTCCGTCGATGGCGACAGAGGCCACCGGGATCGACCACCCATTGCTCGTCGATGACTTCCTCGAGTCCCGTCGATACCAGCTTCGGCTCGCGGACGCCGCAGTCGACGACCACACTCTCGTCTGTCTCCCGACCGGCCTCGGTAAGACGACCGTAAGCTTGCTCGTCACCGCGAGACGGCTCCACGAGGTTGGCGGGACAGCGCTGTTTCTCGCCCCGACAAAGCCGCTGGTCCAGCAGCACGCGGACTTTTACCGCGAGGCGTTAGCGATTCCGGACGACGAGATTGTCGTGTTCACCGGCGACGTGAAACCCGACGACCGCGCGGCCGTCTTCGGCGACGCGCGGATCGTGATCGCGACGCCGCAGGTCGTCGAAAACGACCTCGTCGGGAACCGAATCTCGCTGCGTGATGTGACACACCTCACCTTCGACGAGTGTCACCGCGCGACGGGCGACTACGCGTACGTCTACATTGCGGAGCGCTACCACGCCGATGCCGCGAATCCGCTCGTTACTGGCATGTCAGCCTCACCCGGGGGCGACACCGAGGAGATCGAGACAGTGTGTGAGAACCTCGGGATCCGTAACGTGGAAGTGATGACCGAGGATGACGCCGACGTCGACGAGTACACCCACGACACGGATGTCCGGTGGGAGCAGGTCACCCTCCCCGACGAGGTCATCGAGGTTCGCGACGCGCTCAACGAGGTGATCACGGACCGATTAGAGAAGCTGAAGTCGCTCGGCGTGACGAACAAGACGAGTCCCGATCTCTCCCAGCGCGATCTCAACGAGATGCGCGGGAAGCTGAAGAAGATGATGGACAACGACCAGTCGGACGGATACAAAGGGATGAGTACCCATGCGGAGGTGATGAAGCTCCGGCGCGCGACCGAACTGGTCGAGACGCAGTCGGTCGAGTCGGTCCGTCGGTACTTCGAGCGCCAGCGCGAGGCGGCCCGGTCGTCGGGGGCGTCGAAAGCGAGCCAACGGATGATCGCGGATCCGAAGGTACGGGAGGCGATGCGGAAGGCGGAGTCGTTCGACGGGCTTCACCCGAAGTTCTCACAGGCCCGGATCCTGCTCGCGGAGACCCTCGGTATCAACGAGGGAGAGCGCGCGATCCTTTTCACGGAATCGAGGGACACCGCCGAGGCGCTCGTCGAGTTCCTCGAAGCCAGCTTCGACGTTCGGAAGTTCGTCGGACAGGGCGACAAGGAGGGCTCCGACGGGATGACCCAGAAACAGCAACAGAAGACGCTTCAGCAGTTCAAGGACGGCGAGTTCGAAGTACTCGTCTCGACGAGCGTCGCGGAGGAGGGGCTCGACGTGCCCGAGGTCGACCTCGTCTGTTTTTATGAACCTGTCCCCACCGCGATCCGCTCGATCCAGCGCAAGGGCCGGACCGGCCGGCAGGCGAAGGGACAGGTGGTCGTGCTCATGGCCGAGGACACCCGCGACGAGGCGTTCTTCTGGATCTCCCGGCGGCGCGAAAAAAAGATGGCCAACCAGCTCGCAGAGCTGAAGGCGGCCACCGACGACATCGAGGAGACCGTCGGCGACGACGGACAGGCGGGCCTCGACGCGTTTAGCGGGGGGTCCGGGGACGAGGGTACAGACGCCGGATCGGCAGTCGTCAAGAACGGGAACAGCGCCGAGGCCGGAGACACCGACAGCGCCGAGGTCGGAGACGCCAACAGCGCCGGGGCCGGAGACACCGACAGCAACACTGGCACCACGGGCGACGCCGGCCTCACCGACTTCGCCGAGGAGGCCCGAGACAGAGACGACATCGACGACGCCGACAAGAGCGACGACGGCGTCGTCGCCACTGCCGGCGTCGACGACGGGGTCGAGGTCGTGATCGACCAACGCGAGCTCGACTCCTCCATCGCCAAGTCGCTCTCGACCCATGACGAACTGGTCACTCGACTCGAAACGCTGGCGGTTGGCGACTACGTGCTCTCCGACCGGGTCGCCGTCGAGCGGAAGTCAGCGGCCGACTTCGTCGACTCCATGCTCGACGCGGACCGGTCGATGTTCGAACAGGTCGGCGAGCTCTCCCGGGCGTACGCCCGCCCCGTGCTGATCGTCGAGGGGACGAATCTGTACGGCCAGCGCGACATCGACCCGAACGCGATCCGGGGCGCGCTCGCGTCGCTCGCGGTCGATTTCGGCATTAGCGTCCTCCGAACCGAAAGCGAGACGGACACGACCGAGTTGCTGGCGACGATCGCCCGCCGCGAACAGGAGACCCGCGACCGCGAGGTGAGCGTCCACGGCGAGAAGACGACGAAGACCCGTGCGGAACAGCAGGAATACGTCGTCTCCTCGATAGCGGACATCGGCCCGATAACGGCTCGCGGGCTGTTGGAACACTTCGGAACCGTGGAGGCGGTGATGACCGCCCGAGAGGAGGACCTCCTGGAAGTCGACGGGGTCGGTCCGGTGACCGCCGAGCGGATCCGCGAGGTCGTCGGCAGCGAGTACGAGTGATGGCATCACCCAATTACAATTCGTACACTTCTCCATCGACCGCCAGCGGCTCCGCGAACGCCTCCTCCAGCGGGTAGAAGTGTGCGAGATGGACGAGCCGCGTCCGGTCGGCGTCGAGCTCGTCGGCGAGCGCGAGCGCGCCCTCCCGAGTCATGTGTTTCGACCCGAACGTGCGGGGGACCCCGTTCGAGTCTTCGTGTCGTCCGCCGATCGGGTGATGCTCACACAGCGACGCGGGAACGATGGCGTCCGCTAACAGGAGGTCGGGATCAGCGAGCGCCTCGCGGGAGCGCTCCGGAACGTCGTAGCTCGTGTCGCCCGTTAGCGAAAGCTTCGCGCCCGTTTCGGGGTCCTCGACGACGAGCCCGAAACAGAGGAGCGGCGGGTGATCGACGGGGACGAACCGGACCTCGAACCCACACGTCTCGAAGGGCTCGAACGGCTCGCGGGCGTGGACGCCGATCCGGTCCTCGAGGTAATCGTACTTGTCGCGGATCGTCTCCGCGACGCTCTCGTCGGTGGCCGGGTCGGTCTGATTTGGCGCGTGGACGGGGAGCCCGTCGACCAGCCGGTAGACGTTGCCAAGGCCGTCGAGATGGTCGAAGTGGATGTGTGTCACCACGCCGGCGTCCGGAAGCGGGACGTCGTTCGCGAGGAACTGGCTCCGAAAGTCGGGACTGAAATCGACGAGCAGGGAGTCGCCCGTCCGATCGTTGGTGACGTGGACGGAGAACCGCGAGCGCGACACGCCGCGATCGCGGGCCGCCTCGCAGGTGTCACAGCCGCAACCGACGGTTGGCGTCCCCGTCGTGTCGCCGGTTCCCAGCAGAGTGACCCGCATTCTCGTGTGGTCGTCGATCGCGCACCGACTTAGCGTCCGTGGTCGCCCCGGTCGGATTCGTCCGCTACCGTGCCGCCGTCGTCTCCGAACGGATACTCGCGTTCGACCCGCTCGGACTCGGCCTCGACGTATATCCGGTCCGCCTCGGAAACGGTCCCGCGGACGGCACTCTCGACGGCGTCGATGGCGTCCTCCACGCCGGCCGTATCGAGGCCCGGATCGAAGGCGATCTCGGACGCAACGAGCACCGAGTCCGGGCCGAGATGCATCGTCCGGAGATCGAGTACCCGCTCTACGCCCTCAACGTCACCGATCGCCTCCAACAGCGCCTGCCGCTCGGTTCGAGTAACGCCTTCGCCGACCATGAGCCCGCGATTCTCCCAGGCGAGCGCCAGCGCGAATCCCATGAGCAGAAGCCCGATAACAGCGCTCGCGGCCGCGTCGTAGACGGTGTTCCCCGTCACGTCTGTGAGATACACGCCGAGGATCGCCGCGACGACGCCGACAATTGCGACGAGGTTCTCCGTCGCTGCCGTGATCAGCGGCCCGTCCTTCGTTCGGCGAAACGTGCCGTAAAGGTCCTCGAACCCCTCTTCATCGGCTTCTTCCTGAACCGCCTGATAGGATTTATAAAAGGCGTACAGCTCGAAGACGAGCGCAACGCCGAGCACGACGTAGTTGATACGAACGTCGACCGCGCGGAAGGGCGTCCCGAGCGCGGCATACCCCTCGCGGACGGAGGCGTACCCCGCGACACCGAAGAGGAGAACGGTAACGACGAACGCGAAGACGTACTGCTCCTTGCCGCGGCCGAAGGGGTATCGGCGGCTGGGGCCGGCTTCGCTCAACCGGAACCCGACAAGCAGGAGGAGCTGATTGCCCACGTCGGACAGCGAGTAGTACGTCTGGCTCAACATGCTCGCGTTGCCGGTCGCGAGGTACGCAAGGAACTTCGCGACCGCGATGGCCGCGCTGGCAACGAGAGAGACGTACACGACGAGACGCGTCGACGTCGACATCTGTCGGGAATCGACGGGGACACGGGTTGTAGGTTGTGGTCGCGGAGGCGTCCGGGGGCCTGACCCCTATTTATAACCCCCATCGGAACCGACACGGCGATATGCACGACAGCCACGAACTCGTCCTCGCGCGGCTTCCCTCGGGAGTCCCGATCCGAACGACCGTCCACGTCTATGGCGAAGGAAGGCTCGTCGAGGACGGATCCGGACCTCGGCTGGAGACCCCGGACGACGGCGGCCCCGTGGTGTACGCGCAGGCTGCCCAACACGGCCGAGAGGTGAACGGTGCGGCGGTCCTCCGCCGGCTCCACGATCGACTCGTCGGTGACGGTGAGTCAGTAGACAGTGCTGGCGAGCTCGCCGGCACGCTGGTGGCGGTTCCGGTCGCCGACCCGCTCACGTTCGATCACGTCTCGTACACGACGCCGGAGGCGCTCGACTCGGTTCACTCGAACATGAATCGGTGCTGGCCGGGTGACGCGGACGGCACTCTCCACGAGCGGATGGCCGCGAAGCTCTGGTCGTTCGCAAGCGAGGCCGACGCCGTCGTCGATCTCCATACGGGGTCACCCGCAATGCTCACTCATACCGTCTACATGCGCGGAGATGCGGAGTGTCGGACGCTTGCGGAGGCGTTCGGGACGGATCTGCTGCTCGCCGAGTCCGCGGGCGATGACGCCGACACGGAGTGGTCCGAACGCGGGTTCGCCGGGAAGTTCCGCGTTGCGGCCACTCGCGAGGGAATCCCGACGATCACCCCGGAACTCGCACACAGCCGAGAGATCGTCGAGACGGCGGTCGAGACCGGTGTTGATGGGATGGTCGGGGTTCTGCGTTCGGTGGGGCTCCTACCGGACGATCCGCCGTCGTGGGACGGGACCGTCGCGCGAAACCACCTCGGGCGGGTGACGGCGGCGGAGTCGGGACTGTTCCGACCGGAACCCAGTCTCGAAATCGGCGACGAGGTACGTGACGGCGACCGCCTCGGCGAGCTGTACGACCCGACGACGTTCGAAACGCTCCAGACCGCCGAAGCGGACCGTGACGGGATCGTCTACTCCGTCGCGCGCGAGTCGACGGTGACGGCGGGCGCAACGTTCGTCGGCGTCGCCGAACGCATCGACGATTGAGGCGGCGACCGATACCGTCGAGACGACACGAAACGTATTTGTTTCGAGTCCGACGAGCTGTGGGTGCGTGTTTTGGCCGGCCTAAATCGGAATCCTTATTACTTTTAGGTCGGCCTAAAACAAATATGGCAGACGACAACCGCCGTCCGCTTGCCTCGCTCGCCGACCGTCGATCGTTCCTTGGAACGATCGGAGCTGCCGGAACGTTCGCACTCGCCGGCTGTGCCGGGTTCGGTGGTGGGGGCGAAGACCCGTTCGACGATTACGGGCCGCAGGGCGCGGCGCTTGAACCCTCCGCCGTCTCGTGGGACGACCTCGGTGACCTCGAAGGTGAGCTTACGGTGTACTCCGGACGTACACAAGACCAGATCGACCCGCTTTTCACCGCCATCGAGGAGCGATACGACGATTTCACTATCGACGACGACTTCGACGACAACTCCACGCAGCTCAACAAAATCAACGAAGAGACCGCCGACACTCGTCCTGACATTTTTTATACGCAGTCGTCGGGCGCGCTCGCCGCTCTCAAACAGGACGGCCTCGTCCGAACGCTCCCGGAAGACGTGATCGACGCCGTCGACGACAACTACAGTGACCCCGACGGAGAGTGGACCGGAGCCTCGGGGCGCGTGCGAGCGATCCAGTACAACACAAACCTGTGGGAAGGGGGTGCCGACGCGCTTCCGAACGATATCTTCGAGTACGCCGAGGACGAACGGTTCCAAGGAATCATCTCTACGCGCCCGAACTCGGGAACGTTCCGGTCGTTCATCGTCGCGATGATCGAGATAACGGATCTAGAAACGACGCGCGACTGGGTTCGTCGGATGGTCGAAAATCAAGACGCAGAGCTGTATTCAAGCGGCTCACAGCAGGCTGAGGAGGTCGCCGCGGGCAACCAGACGATCGGCCTCGGGAACCAGTACTACGCTGGGCGAATCTTGGAAAACGACCCCGAGTCCCCGCTCGACGTGGCGTTCACGGAGAACGATGCCGGCTGTTTGTTCAACGTCTCCGGAGTCGGCATCCTCGAAGACGCCGACAAGCCAAATCTCGCCGCGGAGTTCACCCGCCACGTTCTCGCCGCCGAAGGACAGGAGTTCTTTGTCGAGACGAACGGCGAGTACCCCGTTCTCGACGGCGTCGACTACGTCGGCGACCTCCCGACACTCTCGGAGATCAACCCACCGGAGATCGACCTGAACGAACTCGCAAACGTCGAGCAGGCGGTTGACCTGCTTCGGGACGAAGGAATGACGGTATAAGGTCGGTCACCCGGACGACCGTCGCGTCCGCGCTGACGCCGTTACACCTCCGAGCCCGCGTTTTCAACGCGTCCGTCCGTCTCACGGAGGTACGACCCGTGAGACGACCCGTTTTCAGAAGCCGTATATCGCCGGAGACGAACCCCGATACGAGAAGTCGTGTTCGAAACGCTCCGCAACGTATCCACGGATGGGAACGGCGAGGACGAGTACTCCTCGCTTGGCCTCCTGCTCTTGAGCGGAGCTATCGCTGTACTCGTGACATCGCCGCTGTTCTGGCTGTTCCTTCGGGCATCGGAGGTGGCGTCGCCCGAGCGTGCGGTTTCGCTCTTGTTCTCGGCGCGTACCGTGGAGATATTGGTGAACAGCGTCGGTCTGATGGCCGCCGTCACCGTTCTGTCAGTCGCCGTTGGCGTCCCACTAGCGATCGTCACGACCGGAACCGACCTTCCGTACGGTCGATTCTGGACGATCGTCGCGGCGCTGCCGCTCGTGATCCCGAGTTATATCGGCGCGTTCGCGTTCGTCAGAACGTTTGGCCAAGGCGGGGAGGTGAGCACCGCACTTGGGGTCCCGCTGCCAACCATCGATGGGTTCTGGGGAGCAGTACTCGTCATCACGCTGTACACCTACCCGTACGTGTTCCTTTCAACGCGCGCCGCCCTGCTCTCGCTGGACATGGCCCTCGTCGAGGCAGCCCGTAGCCTCAACGTCTCCCCGGTCGCGGCGTATCGCCGCGTCGTGCTCCCGCAGATCCGCCCTGCGATCGCCGCAGGTGCGTTACTCGTCGCCCTGTACGCGGTGTCGGACTTCGGCACCCCGGCGTTCATGCGGGTGAGCGTCTTCACCTACGAAATATACGTCGAGTCGGGCGCGTTCAACGTTGAGTACGCCGCGCTGCTCTCCTTACAGCTGTTGGCGGTCACCGCGGTCATCCTCCTGATCGAAGCTCGCGTGGGTCGCGACGAGGGCTCCGCCGGAGGAGAACGAACTGCCCGGATCCGACTCGGCCGCTGGAAGTGGCCCGCGATGGCGGCGATCGGAACGATCGGAACCATCACGCTGGTCGTTCCCGTCGCAATTTTTGGGGTCTGGGCGCTTCGCGGTCCAGAGGGTAACATACCCTCGCTCGCCTTCGAGGCAGGATTCGCGCTCAACTCCGTCTTCCTCGCGACGATGGCGGCCGCAGCCGCTTGCCTGCTCGCGATTCCCGTCGCGTACCACTCCGCACGCTCCGACTCGCGACTCTCTCGGCTGTTCGAGCGCGCGACGTACGTCGGGTTCGCTGCCCCCGGCATCGTCATCGGACTCGCGTTGGTCTTCTTCGGGTCGAACTACGCGCCGTGGGCGTACCGAACGGTGCCGCTCCTCGTGTTCGCGTACGTCGTCCGGTTCCTCCCGCAGGTCGTCGGAACCACCAGATCGGCGGTGTTACAGGTTGATGACCGCCTCGTTGAGGCGGCACGCACGCTAAACGCCGGGCGATTCGAGACGTTCCGGAACGTGACGCTCCCGCTAATCCTCCCTGGCATCGTCGCCGGCGGCGTGCTCGTCTTCCTGACGACGATGAAAGAGCTGCCGGCAACGCTCATGTTACAGCCAAGCGGCGTCGACACCCTCGTGACGATCGTCTGGGCGGCCCACGAGACGCTGTATTACCAGTACGCGGCGGTTCCAGCGCTCATTCTGGTTGTGGTCTCCGCGCTCTCGATGGTCGTACTTCTCAGACAGGAGTCCGGGCTAGGGTAACCGCCGCCCCGCCGTCGGCCGAGCGGTAGGTGGCTGCTCGCTGTTGTGTCCGTCAGCTCCGACTCACGGCTGGCGGACCCGAATCGTTCCGTCGGCGGCGACCGTGACAAACAGCCGTCTACGTACTTCACGACCGCGGACCGCGTCGCCCGCGCGGTCGCCAATCGTCTTCATCAGGTCCGGAGCCGTCTGGTTTACCTTCACGCCCGCCTCGTCGCAGGCGTCGTACACCCGTTTCGGGGCGTCGTACAGGTCAGTTCCCTCGGGGATTTCCACACGAACTGGCGAGGAGAGGGCCTCGGCGAACGCGACGGTCTCCTTTGCGCGCTCCACGTTGTCGCGCGCGCTCGCCTCGACGCTGGAGACGTTCGCGCGGGAGGTACCGAGCCGATCGGCGATATCGGCCTGTCGGAGCCCCCGCTCGCGCAGGGCGAGGACCTCCGCCTGTCTGTCGGTGAGCACGCTCGCGTCGGCGTCGAACCCGGCACGCTCCAGTAGCTCCGCGGCGTCGACATCGTCCCCGGCGGCGTCGTCCGCGGTGGCATCCCCCGACTCGCCGTCGTTCACGACCATACGGATACGACGAGGCGGCCGGTGAAAAAACGGCGGTTTCACAGGACTGCCCCTATCGCGGTCGGAAGCGTGGGGGATCGACTTCAGCGCCGGGTTCCGGCGGGCGACCGGAGGAGACCCGGGAGTGATGGACAGATTGATTACGCCGTCACGGATCGTATATCACATGACTGAAGAGCGGGTCACGCCCAAAGCGGTCGGCCTGTTCGTCGGCTGTGGCGGGCTCGACGCTGGGTTCGAGGCGGCCGGATTCGACGTCGTTCTCGCGTGTGATCACTGGGACCCCGCTGCCGAGACCTACCGAACGAACTTTCCGGACACACGGTTCATCAACCGGGACGTTCGGGAGCTGTCGGAGGCGGACGTGGTCGATGAGCTCGCGGAGACTGGACACGCGCCGGACGACATCGATGTCGTCATCGGCGGCCCTCCGTGTCAAGGGTTCAGTCGACTCAACAACGAGCAGATCGAACTCGACGAAATGGAAAAGGACAGGCGGAACACGCTGTTCGAGGAGTTCCTCCGCGTCGTGGACTACCTCCAGCCCGACCTCGTCCTCATGGAAAACGTGCGTGACGTGATAAACAGAGAGACCAGCGACGGTCGGCTGGTCAAGGACCTGATCGTCGAGGAGTTCAACGAACACGGCTACGGCTGCGAGTACGAGGTGTTGGAGGCACAGAACTACGGGGTTCCACAGAAGCGGAAGCGGATCTTCTTTCTCGGGACCAACAAGGACGTGCCGATCAGGTTCCCAACTCAAAGCCACGACGAGCCGAACTGGGCGACGGCCGGCGAGGCACTGGCGGACGTGACGGACGACCTTCCTAACATGCGGTATCCGAATACGAGAGAGAAGACGCTCGAAAAGATACGTCACGTCCCGCCGGGTGGCTACTACCGGGATCTTCCGGACCGGCTGAAAACAAAAAAATACACCTGTGACTGTACAGACACCGACGAGTGTCCACACGAACCGGAGATCGTGAAGCGCTACGGGACGTATCTTCGGCGACTCGACCCTGATGAGCCGTCGCTGACCGTAAGCAACAATCCTTTTATTCACCCCGAGGAGGACCGCTATATCACGCCGAGGGAGAAAGCGCGACTTCAGACGTTTCCAGATGAGTTCGAGTTCACGGGGACTAAAACGGAGATCGAAAAGCAGATCGGGAACGCGGTTCCGGTGGAGTTGGCGCGGACGATCGCCGACCGGCTGCGACGATATTACCCGGAGATCCGGAGCGCCGACGACAGGGAGGTCCAAACGTGGACGCAATCGACGATCACCGAACTCGGCTGATCGACCGAACTCGGCTGATTAGCCGAAGGTGACCCGATAAACGGTTTTAATACGCGCTTTTCGCGTGCTCCCGGCGTACTGCCCGTACATGTCGATACGGAAGGCGCTCTCACCGTCCACGTCGAAAAATATCGAGGTGTTGTTCGAGTCTTTCGTGTATATCTCCAGCGTTCCCTCTCCGTCCTTGAACTTTCGAAGGGGGGCTCTATCCATCGAGGCGAACCCATAGAAGTTCCCGGCCGCGGTGACTTTACACGCGACAGTGTTCGATTCAAGTCGAACGTCACGCAGCAGGTTCGCTCGGAGCGTCGCCTCGTCGCGGTCGCGGAACTCGGCGAATTTCCGCGCGAAGATCGGGATGATCTGTCCAGCCATCTCCGAACTCGATATCGCTTCGTCGACGAACTGTGCGGTTGCCGACTGATACGTCGCGTACTCCTCCTCGTCGAAGAGTTCGTCGAGCGGGCGTTCGAAGATGTCCTCGGCCATCTTCGAGGCGAGCGTGTTCCGAACGTTGATCGCCGTGTCGGAGGTCAGCTTCAGTGAGTACCCTTTCGACTCGCCGTGTGCCCCTTCGACGACCACGTCGACATCGTCATCGGGATCCGGTTTCTTTGCGTCTCCCTCCTCGAACGCGGCGACGATCTCAAACGGTGTGTGCTTCCGAATGAACGAGGCAGCTTTTTCGCTGCCGATCCGCACCCGTTCTCGGTCGTCCGCGTCGAGATACTCCAGTTGGTCACGCGTGTCCGGTTGCGCGTCAGTACCGTTCAAAAGATCACGAGTGAGCTTCTCGTGTGATTTGCCTAACCGTTCGGGGTTTGATGGCACACCGCTAATCGAGCGGCTTCGAGTATATGACTGTTGGCATACGCACAGTCAACCACCGTCGAGGTGGCCGTCCACACGTGCCGACGGGTAAGGCGTGTCGGCTACTTTCCCCAGAAGTTCTCTCGACTGCCCAGTCGCTCGCGGTCCGCTCGCGTCGGTCCATCCGTCTCCTCCTCATCCGGTTCGTCACCGGTCTCGTCGGCTGTGTCGCCGCCCTCGTCGGGTTCGTCATCGGTCTCGTCGGGGTCTTCAGGAAGTCGCTCGACGACATCCTGTGCGGTGGCGTGGCTGGATTTTACGCGGTGAATGCGGACCGTGGCGCGGGCAGGGGGGAGCAGTCCATCGACAAGCACGATGAATCCGTCGTCAGTGCGGCCGACGCCGGCACCGCTCTCGTGGATGTCGTCGACCTCGACGACGACCTCCTCGCCCGGCTGGACCGGCTGCTGTTTGAGCTCGTGTATCGGCATGTCGTAGTGGTTACACCACTCGGCACCCCCCTTGTTGCCGTAGTGTTGACACCCCATCCCCTCTATTCGTTCGTCGAAGCTGGGGCAATCGTCGGCGAGTGGACAGTCCGCCATACCGTATGGAAATCGGCCCCCGTTGTAAACGTTTCCGACTATACGCGGCGAATACGGCGAAACAACCGTATCGGCGGGGTAAACACGGCGTCAGAGGAACTCGCGGACCTCCGAGTACCACATATCGTGATGGTCGATTGCGCCGACCGCGTCGGCAACATCGACCGCGATGGCGTGCCAGCAGCGCTCACTCGGGTCGTCGCCGTCGAGGTTGTACGTCGCGTCCGCACAGTCACAGCCGCCGTCCTCGACGACGTACTCCTCGGCGTGGCCGACGACGACGGTGAAATCGCGGTAGCGCTTGACCCGGCCCTCACCGACCGCCTCGATTGCGCGTTTCCCGCGGTCGCCGTGTTCGGCAACGATCCCGGCGGCGATCGGCCCGGACAGCTCCCCGGACTCGGCGAGCGCCGCCCGCCAGTCGTCGACCGGCTCCATGGCATCCCGTTTTCGGGCGGGCGATTAAACACCGTCGGTCGGATCACCGGGATGTCCGGGCGCGTAGACTGAAGCGAGGTCGTCAACGCTGCGGTGTCAACTCTCAGTTTCGGTCCTCATCCCACTCGGATTCGAGCACGCTGTACCAGTACACGTCCCAGTACTGCCCGTCGACGAACGCCGCCTCGCGGTTCGTCCCCTCGTGGACGTATCCGAGCGATTCGAGCAGCGCCTGCGAGGCGTCGTTGAACGCGAACACGCGGGCGGCGATCCGGTGGAGGCCGCGCTGCCGGAAGCCGTAGGTCGTCAGGAGTCCAGCGGCCTCCCGACCGTGGCCCTGCTGCCGAAACTCCTCGGCTATCCAGTAGCCGAGTTCCATGGCGTCCGCCTCGTCCGGATTCGGCGAGAGCCCAACCGTCCCTGCTGGGGCACCATCGACGGTGACGAGGAGATGGACGCCGTCGCCGTCACAGACGACATCCTCGAAGAACTCCTGCTCTTGTGGCCCGTTAACCGGGTCCGACGATCCGATCGCCCGCCAGACGGAGGGGTCGTTGATATGCGTCTGGAGAAACGCGAGATCCTCCTCCTCGATCGTTGTGAGCGCGATCTCGTCGCCGTCGAGGAACACCGGTCCGGGCATTAGTCGTGATCGGGGAAGGGTATATAAATAGATTCAGCTGGTGTGTGAATTTCCCACACAGGTTGAGGTATATATAACGCGACAATCACCGCGTTTCGGTTTAAAAGGCGATCAGTCGCGATCGACTGCGCTCACTCAAGGACGACGAGCACGTCGCCCATGTCGACGCTGTCACCGTCGGCGACGTGGACGCTCGCGACGGTGCCGCCGCGCTCGGCGACCACGTCGTTTTCCATTTTCATCGCTTCGAGAACACAGACAACGTCGCCGGCAGCGACCTCGTCACCCTCGTCGACATCGACCGAGAGGATCGTTCCCTGCATCTCCGCCTCGATGGCCTCGCCCCCCTCCGCGACATCGACGCCGGCGGACTCACCGTCGTCTCCGCTTTCCGTGGCCTGCGGCGGCCGCTGGGTTCGGCCGCCAGAACCAGCTTCGGGAGTCGGGATAGCGGGTGCGCCGCGCTCTTCTAAGTCGACCTCGAACCGCTTGCCGTTCACCTCGACAGTGAACTCGCGTTCAGTCACCTCCTCGTCGTCGCTCGTGGCGGACGACTCGGTTCCCCACCGCTCCTGTGCGTCGGCGATTCGGTCGGTGTCGACCTCCTCATCGAGATACTTCGTCGTGTGTGTTCCGTCGACGAACCGCTCGTCGTCGAGCATCAACCGGTGGAAGGGGATGATCGTGACGACGCCGTCGAGGTCGTACTCCGCGAGCGCGCGTTTCGAGCGGGCGAGACACGCCTCGCGGTCGCCGGCCCACACGATCAGTTTCGCGATCATCGAGTCGTAGTCGGTGACGAGCGCGTCACCCTGTCGAAGCGCGTCGTCGACACGGACACCGATCCCGCCCGGTGGGTCGTAGGTCTCCAAACTCCCCTCGTTTGCGGGTTGGAACGCCTCGGCTGCGTTCTCGGCGTTAATCCGGAACTCGATGGCGTGCCCGTCCAACTCAACATCCTCCTGATCGATCGAGAGCCCTTCACCGCTCGCAACCCGGAGCTGTTCTTTGACGATGTCGATGCCGGTCAACTCCTCGGTGACGGTGTGTTCGACCTGAATTCGGGTGTTAACTTCAAGGAAGTAGAACGGCGTCTCCGGCCCGAGCGGCTCCGCGGGGTCGCGGTCGGGATCCTCCTCGACGAGGAACTCGACGGTGCCCGCGTTGGTGTAGTCGGCGGCGGCGACACCTCGGCGAGCCGCCTCGCCGATGCGCTCGCGTAGTTCGTCGGAAAGCGCCGGCGACGGCCCCTCCTCTATGACTTTCTGATGGCGACGCTGGAGCGAGCAGTCTCGCTCTCCGAGGTGGACTACGTCGCTTTCGTCGTCCGGTCCGTCACCGTCGACTCCCTCGTCGGCGACGATCTGGATCTCAACGTGGCGCGGCGTTTGGAGGTAGCGCTCAAGATACACCGAGTCGTTCGAGAAGTATGCCTCACCCTCGCGTTTGGCGGATTCGAGTTGTTCCGCCGCCTCCTCGGCAGACTCGACGATCTTCATACCGCGGCCGCCGCCGCCACCCTCGGCTTTGATCGCGATCGGGTAGCCGTGTTCCTCCCCGAACTCATGAACCTCGGAGACATCGGTGACGGGGTCGGTCGTTCCTGGCACGATGGGAACGTCTGCGGCGTCCATTGCGCGGCGGGCGTGGGTCTTCTCGCCGAGACGTTCCATTGCGTCGCTGGTAGGGCCGATCCACGTGATCCCGTCGACAGACTCGACGCGAGCCGCAAAATCGGCGTTCTCCGCGAGGAAGCCGTATCCCGGGTGGATCGCATCGGCGTCGGCAGCGCGCGCGGCGTCGACGACTGCCTCGCCGTCGAGGTACGAGTCGGCCGCGCGCGCTGGGCCCACGTTGTACGCCTCGTCGGCGTACCGGACGTGGCCGCCGTGTTTGTCCGCGTCGCTGTAAACGGCGACCGTGTCGATGCCCAGTTCCTCGCAGGCGCGCATCACCCGCACCGCGATCTCGCCCCGGTTGGCGACTAGGACCTTGTCGAACATTCCTGTACGTCTCTTCTCGCAAAGCCTACCTGATTCTGTCGGTACGGAGCGGGTACGCAAGCGGACATCGGTACGAGACGGACGAACCGGAGAGCAGTCCCGAGCGAGTCGGTGAACGGGACGGTTAAGATGCTGCCGAACGGGACGGACGAGTATGCTGGACGCAGGAAATCCGTACGTGTTGCCGTCGGCCATCGCCGGGGCGATCGTTTACCTCGGGCTGACAGTACTAACCGACGCCTCGCTGCTCGTTCGGCTCGCCGTCCTTCTCGCCATCGTCGGCGTCGTTCCGATCACACTGAACCGGGTCCGACGCGTTGTCGGTGGATCGACCGCGTCTGACGGACCGGAAACCACAGAAGCCACAGAGACAACGAGCGAGTCGGGCGAGTTGGGCGAGGACGGACGGAATACGAACTGACCACGATCAAGACAGGACGTATCAGCTCGGCCGATGACAGAAACGGCGTGTCCGATCAGCAACGATGTGAAGCTGAACGGGTAGCTGAGACGGCGGACGGGAGCACCGTCAGTCACCGCTCGGAGAGTACATATTTGAGAGAACTCCCTACGAAATACGGAATACTGTATATAATTATATACCACAACGTATCCGGGAAATGAAAGTTTAAATAGCTCGTTTCAAACGGTTTCGTATGGCAAACGATCAGCGGTCAACGGAAGCGGTCAACGAACGACGACGCCGGCTCCTCGCGGGAGCCGCCGGAGGACTGACGGTTGGCGCGCTTGGGCTCGGCGGGGTCGGAAACGCGGCCGCGGCCGACGAGGATACGCTGACCATTATTCACGACACGCACTTCCACGGGCGTTTCGAGGACGCAGACTTCGAGAACCTTGATATCGCTCGGTACCAGACGCTGGTTGACGAGATTCGCGAGGAGTATCCGAACGCCATCTATCTCGGCAACGGAGACGAACTCGCACCCTCCGTACTCGGACTAGAGTTCGAGGGAGAACACATGATCGAGGCGCTAAACGAGACGGGTATCGACGCCGTCGGTGCCGGGAACCACGAGTTCGACTTCGGTATCGAAGTTGCCGAGGAGCGGTTCGAGGAGTCGACGTTCCCGTGGGTGATCACCAACCTGCTCACGCCCGACGACGAGCCGGTTCCGGGCACCGAGCGCTGGACGACCGTGGAGACAGAGGATCACACCGTGGGCGTGTTCGGCATGGGAACGAGCGGGTTCCGCGACATTACGGACTACCCGGACGACTGGCAGGTGCTGGGCTACGAGGAGGCTACACAGGATGCGGTCGACGCGCTAGAAGAAGAGTGCGATTTCATCGTTTGTGCGTCCCACGCTCCCTCCAGCGCACACTCGACGATCGTCGGCGTCGACGGGGTCGACGCGGTCGTCGGGTCACATTCAGGGATCGTTTTCGACGAGCCCGACGAGAGCGAGGACGGCGTCATCTCCGAATTCGGCGACGAGTTCGACCACCTCGGCCGGTTGACCTTCGAGGTCGACGACGGCGAACTAACCGACTGGGAGCGGCTCGACCTGTACGATTCGGCGGCACTCGACGAGGAGGAGTTCCCCCAAGAAACCGACCACCACACGCCGGTTGATGTACAAGACGTCGAGCGTGACTCCGAACTCGCTGAGATCGCAGACGAGTACCTCGACGATCTGGCAGAGCGGTTGGGTGAGCCGATAGTCGAGAGCGAGGTAGAACTCAACGCCACCTTCGCCAACTACGAGAACGAAACGGCATGGGGGAACCTGATGACGGACATTATGCGGGATGTCGACCGGATCGTGGACTTGGACCGCGAGGTCGACCTGGCGGTCCAGAACGCCGGCGGCATTCGTTCGAACGCCACGTACGGCCCGGGTGAGATCACCGGGAGCGACGTGATGGACATTCTCCCATTCCCGAACGAGATAGAGGTGTGGGAAGTCGAGGGCTCCACCGTTCGGAACTACCTCGAATGGGCCACCCGAGCGATGCCGGACGACTTCGGCGCACAGCCGGCGATTCAGGTTTCGGGCGTCTCCTACGAGTGGAACGGACACGACGACGACTGGGATCCGGACGGCGACGGCTTCCCCGAGGGCGACGTGTTCGAAATATTCGTCGGTGGCGAACCGCTCGACGAGTCGGATACCTACCTGCTCGCGACAAACGACTTCGAGGCGGGCCGCAGTCCCATCGCAGAGGAGGGCGAACTCGTCGTCGACTCCGGGCAGTTCCAGGGCCCGTTCACGATGGACTACCTCGAAGAAGAAGTCGAGACGGTTGCGCCCGAGGTGGGCCATCGTATCATCCGGGTGGACGAAGTCGTTGGCGACGCCGACCTCGCCGCAGACAACAGCGTCACGGCGACGTTCTCGGTGCCGGAGGGTGCCGAGGAAGTCGTCGACGATGGCTTTCGTGCGGTCTCACGGACACAGGACACAGTTGAAGCGACAAGCGTCGAAGAGGACGGCGACGAGGTAGTCGTCACGTTCGACGCCGACGAACTGCTTGAACTTGCGGAGGTCGACGACCCCCACGTCCGCGTGTACGGTCACTTCGAACCGGACGAATCCTATTACGGCTACCAAGATGGCGATGAACTCCTTGAACTTCCGGCAAATCCGAGCTACGAGTTCCACAAGCTGAAAGCGTCCGTTTCAGACGCCGAGTTGGATGCCGTTGTCGAAACACTTGCCGAGGACGACGAGGAAGACGAGAGTGCTGACGATGAGGGCGATGATAGCGACGAAACTGACGAGAGCGACGACGCCGACGAGGAAATTGACGGTGACGAACCCGTGGACGCCGACGACGAAATACCCGGCTTCGGTCCCGTCGCCGGGGCCGCCGGTGTCGCCGGCGGAGCGTACCTCTACAGCAAGTACGGCGCGGGTGAGGGTGACGAACCAAACGACGAGTAAAGCCGTCGGTATCGTCCTCGCTGCTACGGGGGTCGCTGGCAGGAGATAACTGGGGCGTGAGCGGATTCGGAAACAATAAGAAACGAAAGCAACGAGGTCTGAATTCGGCCGAGTCGGACGCGGGCCGCTGACTGGTCCCGACCGCACCTATATCTATACATACATATGAATATATACCCCAGTGGGTAGCCGTTACAAACTATTATGTGGTCGCATTCGTGAATAACAGGCATGGGAGACACTCCCGCTGCTGGGACGATCGACGAGAAACGACGGGCCGTACTTGGTGCGACCGCCGGAGGGCTGTCGCTCGGGGCGCTCGGCACGAGCAGTGTCGGGAGCGCCGCCGCACAGGACGAGACGGTTACCGTCATCCACGACACGCACTTCCACGGGCGTTTCGAGGACGATGTCGCCAACATCGCCGAGTACTGGTGGCTAATTCAGGAGCTACAGGCGGAACACGAAAACAGCCTGTTTGTCGGGGCCGGAGACGAGTTCTCACCGTCGCTTGCGGGGTCGTGGTTCGAGGGCGAAAACATGGTAGAGGCGCTCAACGAGATGGAGCCGGACGGAATCGCCGTCGGGAACCACGAAAACGACTTCGGCGACGATCGCATGAAAGAGCTGTTCGCCGACAGCGAATTCCCTTGGCTGGCGACGAACCTCGCAGCCGAGGACGGCGAGAGTCCGTACCCGGAGACCGAACAGTGGGTGACGACCGATGTCGGCGGGATATCGGTCGGACTCCTCGGCTTCGTCCCGCGTGGGTGGTCGCCGGATGACGGCGTCAATCTCGACCTCGCCGAGTCGACACAGGCGGCAATCGACCATCTCCGCGAGGAGGAGGGCGTCGACCTCGTCGTCGCAGGGTCACACCTAGGCGGCGAGTCACCGAAACGAACGCTCGCGCGGGACGTAGACGGCCTCGATGCGATCGTCGGCGACCACTACGCGACGATCGACGAGGAACTACAGGAGATCGAAGGCACGGCGATCTCGCTGGCGGGCGACGAGTACGACCACCTCGCCACGCTGACGCTCGACTCCGACGGCGATGTCACGGATCGTATCCTCTACTCGCTCGCAGAGATGGAGCTGGAGGAAGACGAGGCGATGGCCGAGATCCGTGACGAGTACAACGAGATACTCGACGAGGAGCTTTCCGAGGAAATTGCGTACGCGGGCCAAGACCTGGACGCACGATTCGACTCAAACTACAACCTCGAAAACGAGTTCGGGAACCTCGTCACGGAGGCGATGGCCGAGCGAACAGACGCCGACATCGCGATCCAGAACGGCGGCGGGATCCGGTCGAACCGGATCTACGAGCGAGGGCCGGTCGAGGCCGGCGACGTGTACGAGATCCTCCCGTTCCCGGACCCGGCGGTGAAACTCGAGATCACGGGGGCAGAGCTGAAAGCGACTCTGGAGGAGGCCGTCGCGGTGCTTCCCGGCGCGAATTTCGGCGCACAGCCACAGATACAGGTACACAACATTCAGTACGACTGGTACGGGTTGGAGGAGTCGGTAGTCGAGAACGTCCACGTTGACGGCGAACCAGTCGACGACGACGACACGTTCACCGCAACCCTGTCCGGTCCGAACTTCGGACGGTGGCAGTCGGCAACTGATAACGAGGATCTCGCACCCGCCGAGGCGGGCGAAGAGACGGACACCATCGGTAACCTCGTATACGATCACATGTCGGAACTCGGCTATCTCCAGCCGAAGCTACACAACCGGATCCACCGGTTCGACGAGGACGCCGGTGAGCCGACAGCGGTCCGCGAGGAGGGGCGGCACGTCGTTCTCGCGTACCCCGAGCCGGAGCACGCACTCGACATCCACGAACAGACGTTTTACGCGGTGTCACGCCACGGAAACCGGATTGAGGCCGCGGGAGTCGAGGTTGCGGACGACGAGGTCCATGTCGCGTTCGACGCTGGGCAGATCGAAACGCTCGCGACCGGTCCAGCGGACCCGACCCTCCGGGTGTTCGGCGGCTTCGATCCGGACAGCGAGGGATACGACCTGGTCCCGGACGGCGAGTCCGAACCGCGTGAACTCCCCGTCGCCGCACGGTTTGACTACTTCGTCATGCGGGGTGACGTCGATATCGACGCACTTCCACTCGATCTTGGGTCGGATGACGACGGCTCCGCTGACGGGAGCGGGGGCGACGACTCCGAGGGCACGGACGACGACTCCGGGGACGACAGCGCTGATGATACGAATGGGAGCGAGGAGAGTGACGACACCGAAAGCGTAGATGACGAGATACCCGGCTTCGGTCCCGTCGCCGGGGCCGCCGGCGTGGCCGGTGGAGCGTACCTCTACAGCAAGTACGGCGCGGATGAGGGCAACGACCTAAACGACGACTAAACCAACTCCCGTGAGGAAGCCACACGTCGCTGTGAGATGGCAGCGATCCAACCGGCAGCGACGTGCTCTTTACCGTCAAACACATACTGAAACATACGAAACGAATGAGTCTGCCAGACCCCGACACCGTTCCACGCCGCGAGTTCTGTAAGGCCGCTGTCGCGCTCGGCGGTATCGCCGGGCTGAGCGCCTGTCTCGACGCCGACGGTGATGAGGGTGATGAAACAGCGGCGTTGAGCGGCGTTCCCGCCGGGGATCCGGACACCGTCCCGGCGCGCCAGCACGCGTGGAACGACGTTCTCGAACGCGACGAGGACGGGAACGTCGTCGCCCCGACACACCACGTCCTGCGAGGCCTGTCGGTTTCGCCGGACCTCGCTGCCGCCATCGAGAACAGCGATACGGCCGCCGTCAGCGATGCCCGAGACAGATTTTCGGAGGCGCTGACCGACATCGAACACGCCTTCGAGTGGTCAAACAAGGGGCTATTGTTCACCGTCGGCTACGCGCCGGGCTACTTCGATCGCTTCGATCACGGACATGACGGCCCTGCTGGCGTGGACCTCCCAGAACCGGTAGCGCTCACGTCGTTGGAGGACCCCGAGTTCGATACGGCCGACGTGCTCGTCCACCTCGCGAGCGACAGTCCAGAGGCGGTGCTCGCGGCGGAAGAGGCGCTGTTCGGTGAGGAGTCCGCGGCGAACGGAGAGCCAATAACCGACGTAACTGACCTGTTTGAGCCCGTCGACCGGCGGACCGGATTCCTCGGGCCGGGGTTACCGCGCGAACACCGTGACGTACAGGGGGTTCCGGACGACGCCCCGATTCCGGAGGAGGCCCCGCTGTTTATGGGGTTTAAAAATGGGTTCGCCGGCTCACAGGCACCCGAGGATCGAGTAACGATAGCAGAGGGACCGTTCACCGGCGGGACGACCGAGCACGTCTCGACGTTACAGACGCAGTTGAACGCTTGGTGGGACCAGGAGAACCACAGCCAGCGCGTAAAAAAGATGTTCAGCCCGACGCATGCCGACGAGGAACGGGTTGGCGAGTGGGGTGAGAAGCTCGGCTCCACGCCGGGAGTCGTCGACCTGCCGGAGGACGCGGTCGAATTTGCTCGCGAAGAGGGCGTCGTCGGCCACGCACAGAAGGCCGCACGCGCACGGGATGACGACGGGACTCCGCCGCTGCTTCGTCGCGACTTTCCGACGACGGACGACGACCACACGGGCTTGCACTTCCTCACGCTTCAGGAGTCAATTGCCGACTTCGTTCGCGTCCGTGAGGCGATGACGGGAGCGGATCTCGCCGGCGAGAGCGGCGTCGGCTCTCGGTTAAATAACGGAATTCTCCAGTACGTGTTCGTTCGGCGACGAGGGAACTACCTCGTTCCGCCGCGGTCGCACCGATCGCTACCCGACCCGCAGCCATAATACCACAGTGACGATGGACCACACCGACCACGACGAAAGCGCGCGACGTTCAAGAGATAGAACAGACAACGGCACGGCCGGAACAGCCGTCGGCGACCGACTGAGTCGGCGTCGCGTTCTCGGCGGCCTCGCGCTTGGAACCGCGGCGCTCGCCGGCTGTGCCGACGACGAAGGAGACGGAGATCCGACGGGCGACGACGGAGGGGACACGAACGGGGAGGACAGCGACGACGACGCGAACGGGGACGGAAGCGAAGACGGGGTCCCGGCGTTCCCCTCAATCGACGACCCGCCGGACGCGACGTACATCCCCACACATTTCGAGGCGATGCGTCACCTCGACCCGATTCAGGCGGGCGAGTTCGAGGTAGAACCGATGATCACGTACCCACATCAGTTCTGGAACGTGACAGGCAGCGAGGTGGTATCGGCAGAGCCGGGAACCGACGACGATGTCCACCTGATGGTGGCGGTTCGTGACCCCGAAACCGGGACGGTTCTCCCTGCCGAGACGGGACTTGAGTTGAACGTCGGTCGTGAGGGCGAGTCAAAAACGCCCCACGCGCCGTGGCCGATGATATCCCAAGAGATGGGATTCCACATCGGTGATAACGTCCCACTCGGCGAGGACGGTACTTATGAGGTCGAGGTCCGAGTCGGGAGCATCGACGCTCGACTCACCGGCGAGTTCGCCGGGCGGTTCGACGAACCCGGCCGGGGGTCGTTCACCTTCGAGTTCGATCAGGCATTCAGGGAGGAGGTCATTGGCGACATCCACTACCTCGACGAGGAGCACTGGGGACGACACGGCGCGCTCGCAAACCACATGGCAGGTGGGCACGGCGATCACGGCGACGACGGCCACAACCACGGCGACGACGACCACAATCACGGCGACGACGACCACAATCACGGCGACGACGACCACAATCACGGCGACGACGGCCACGATCACCGCGGCGAGGAGCGGTGGTCGGTCGGCGAGGGACACCATCGCTTCGGAACGTATCAGCGTGGCCCTGGCGAGGGAGAAGTGCCGTTGGCAGCGGATCTCCCCGGACAACTCATCGGCGAGTCGGTCATCGCCGACGCCATCTACCCGGCAACAGTCGTCGACCGAGGGTCTCGGTTCGTCGAGGGCGACGAGTTTTACCTCGCCGTATCGCCACGAACACCGTACAACCGACTGATGCTTCCCTCGATGGCGCTCGGCTACGCTATCGAACGTGACGAGGAGGCCGTTGACGAAGGCACGCTTCAGGACACACTCGACCACGAGGTCGGCTATCACTACGGGACCCCGGTCGACGAGCTATCGGGTGGCGAGACGCTGTCAGTGACCGTCGAAACGATTCCCAACGTCTCCAGACACGCCGGCTATGACACTGCGTTCAACGAACCAGAAACCGCAACGTACACCGTGGAACTCCCATGAACAACAGGAGCGAGCACGGGTCCGGGACTGAGAGACGACGCTCGCGTGTCCGACTCGTATCGACGGTTGCCGCACTCGCGCTCGTTGTCGCTATCGTCGGCGTTGCGCTCGGAGCCGGCGGGGCGTCCGCCGGGGACGACGTCGCGGTTCTTGGGTTCGATCCCGACGAGGTGTCCGTCGAGCCCGGTGACACTGTCGAGGTGGATGTGACACTCCGGAGTCACGGGGATCCGTTCGGAAGTGGCGTTGGAAGCATCGAACTCCAGCTTGATTACCCGACAGAGTACCTCACCGTGACCCACATCGAGCCCGGCGACTGGTTCGATGACGCGCCGGACGGCGACCAGATCGGGGAGGGACAGTCCGACACGGGAGT